>JAEEGL016690652.1_pt1 | contig 47523 bp, 40 predicted proteins | sample 9134231 | NCBI WGS metagenome assembly JAEEGL01 (sample SAMN16246548, study PRJNA631951) | gut metagenome | biome: gut microbiome; feature: rumen; material: fiber-attached | host: Bos | place: Iran: Karaj | collected 2018-10
CTGGGCAATATCTCGTAATCGTTATTGGGGAACACCACTTCCACTTTGGAAATGCTCTTGTGGTCATATGGAAATGATTGGCTCAAGAGAAGAACTAAAAGAGAAAGCTACAACTAAAGTAGATGTTAAGACTATCGATTTACATAGACCATTTGTAGATGATATTCATATTAAATGTCCAGATTGTGGAAAAGAAATGGCAAGAGTTCCAGAAGTTATAGACTGTTGGTTTGATAGTGGTGCAATGCCATTTGCTCAGTATCATTATCCATTTGCTAACAAAGAGTTATGGGAAAAGCAATTTCCAGCAGACTTTATATGCGAAGGAATTGATCAAACAAGAGGATGGTTCTATTCATTACTTGTTATTTCAACATTTGTAACAGGAAAGAGCTCATACAAAAATGTTTTAGTAAACGAATTATTACTTGATAAGAATGGTCAAAAAATGCATAAATCAAAAGGTAACTCTGTTGAACCATTCACTTTAATGAAAAAATATGGTAGTGACTTTATTAGATGGTATATTCCTTATGTATCACCTGTATGGACACCACTTAAATTTGATGAAGATGGACTTAAAGAAGTGCATTCAAAATTCTTTAACCCATTAGAAAATACTTATTCATTCTTCAGTATGTATGCCAATATTGATGGTGTTACAGTTGAAGATTGTACTAAGAACTTTAAAGTAGATTATAAAGATAGAGAAGAAATTGATAAGTGGATTCTTTCTAAATACAATAAATTAGTAAAAGAAGTAAGAAATGCCTTTGATATCTATGATTTAAATAAAGTAGTTAAGAGTGTTACTGCTTTTGTATCAGACGACTTATCTAATTGGTATATTAGACGTAATAGAGATAGATTCTGGGGTAGTAAATTAGATAACTCTAAGATGAGTGTTTATTTAACTACATATGAAGTGTTATTAGGACTATCTAAACTAATTGCTCCAATTGCACCATTTGTAAGTGAAGAAATCTATCAAGGATTAACTGGTAAGAAGAGTGTTCATTTAGAAGATTATCCAAAGGCTAATACTAAATTAATTAACGATAAAATTGAAACTAAGATGGACTTAGTAAGAGACTTAATTTCTTTAGGTAGAAATGCTAGAGAAGAAGTACATATAAAAGTAAGACAACCACTTAGTGAAGTAGTAATAGATTCTAAAAATAAAGCTGTAATTGGAGATTTAACTTCTCTAATAAAAGAAGAATTAAATGTTAAAGATATAGTATTTACTGATGATTTATCTAAGTATGTATCATTTGAAGTTAAACCTAACTTTAAAGTAGCAGGTAAGTTATTTGGACCTTCTATTAAAGAATTCCAAAATAAGTTATTAGAATTATCTGAAGAAGAAATAACAAAATTAAATAATGATGAAGTAATTACTATGACTATTAATGGAGAAGAAAAATCTATTGATAAAGAACTAGTAGATGTAAGAATAAATGCTAAAGAAGGCTTTGATGCTGCCTTTATGAATAATAACTTCATCGTACTAAATACAAATCTAACTAAAGAATTAATCGGAGAAGGAGTAGCTAGAGAATTAATCAGTAAAGTTCAACAATTAAGAAAAACTAAAGATTTCGACATAGTTGATAGAATTAATTTATTCTATGAAGGAAATGAAGAATTTAAAGAAGTAGTTACTGAATTTGAAGACTTAATTAAACAAGAAACATTATCTAAGAAAATAGAAGAGAAAAAACTATCAACAGAAGAGTTAGATCTTAATGGTATGACAGTTAAAATTGATATTGAAATAACTAAATAAAAAAGTTGCTAAATAATAGCAACTTTTTTTATATATTTAGACTAAATTTTGTTGATTTCAAAAAGTGAAAATGATAAGATAGATATATACTAGGGTTATAAAGAATAATGGAAGTTGGTGACGATTAATGTTAGTTTCATTAATTAAGAAAGATAGGATATATTCAGTTACTCTACCACTTGCTGTAAATGGTACATACTGGGTTTCTGATGTAGACAAAAATGGAAATGAAAGAAATTTAATAAACATAGATGAGAAAAATGGGGAATGGGTACTTAAAAGTAACCAAGAAAACAAAGTAATCGAAGAAGATAGAATTATTGATGAGGTAGTACTAAAAGACTACACTTTTCACTATGTTCAAATAGAAAAAGAAGAAATAGCACTTTTATACTGTGCCCCTGTTTATGAAAAGAACACAGTTCAATTAGAAGTAAGAAATGGTGCTCAAATACTAATTGGTAAAAATCAAATGTGTAAGATTATTTACAATTTACCAACAGTATCTGATGAACATGCTAAGATTACTTTTATCAACAATGTTTGGCAAATTGAAGATCTTAATAGTAAATTTGGTACTTACGTAAATGATGAAAGATTATCAGGTACAAGAATACTTGAACATGGAGATATTATTTTTATCACAGGATTAAAAATAATAATCTTAGGTAATACTATTATTTCAAATAACCCATTTGGAAGAGTTAAATACAGTAGTGATGTATTTACAATGTATCAAAAACCAACTATTCAAATTGAAGAAGCAAATGAAGAAAAAAATAACGAATTAGAAGTTTATGAAGAAAATGATTATTTCAATAGAAGTCCAAGATTTAGAACAGTTCTTGAGAAGGAACAAATGAATATCGATCCACCTCCTCAAAAACCACCTGAAGATAGGACATCAGCTTTATTAACAGTAGGACCTATGATAACTTCAGGAATGAGTTCAATGGCAAGTTTAGGTAATACTATTATCAATGGTATGGCTAATCCAAAAACAACATGGCTTACTTGGATGCTTGCTTTAGTACCAACTACTGCGATGCTTTTAGGAATGTTCATGTGGCCATCAATTACAAGAAGATATCAAAAGAAATTAAAACGTGAAGATGAAATTGAGCGTCAGAAAAAATACGGTGCTTACATAGATAAAAAACGTCAAGAAATAGATGTTATTATGAGAAAACAAAAACAAATTCTTATTGATAACTATATTCCTCTAGAAGATGTTGAAAAAATTATTCTTACTCAAAATAGACAGTTATGGGAAAGAAAAGTTGATCATAGCGATTTCCTAGATATGCGTTTAGGAATGGGAAATAGACCAGCTGAATTAGATATTAAATATCCAGAAGAACACTTCTCTATGGAAGAAGAAGATAACTTAAAGAGTATTCTTCAAAGATTAGGTGATAAATCTAAAGATTTAACTGATGTACCTATAAGTATTAACTTAACAGAAAAATATATCTTAGGTATCGTTGGTAAATGGATGGAAACAAAAGAATATATTAAACAGTTAATACTTCAAATAATTGCTTTCCATAGTTATGAAGATGTTAAATTAGTATTCTTTGTAGATAATAAGCATAAAGATGATTGGGAATATGCAAAAATATTACCACATACTTGGAGTAATGATAAACAAACAAGATTCTTTGCTACAGAATATGAAGAGATGATGGAATTATCTCAATACTTAGAAAGAATTTTAGGACCAAGATTAGAACAAGGAGACAAAGGTGATTATAAAACAATGCCTCCATACTACATAATCATTACTGATAACTACAAAGTAGCTAAAAATGTACAAATAGTACAACAAGCATTAAGTTCTAAGAAAAATATTGGTATGAATGTTATCGTACTAAATGAAAACTTATCAACACTTCCTAATGAATGTACAACATTCTTAAGTATTAATTTAAGAAATGGTGCAGTATTTGAAAGCGAATTAACAAGTGATAAGCAAAAAGAATTCTTAATTGATAACTATACTCAAGGAAACTTCATGAATTGTTGTAGAAAAGTAGCTAATATACCAATTAAATTTGTTAAAGATAGTTTTGCTTTACCAAACTCAGTAGATTTCTTAGAAATGTATGGAGTAGGTAAAGTTGAACAACTAAACTCAATCTTCCGTTGGAAAATGAGTAACCCAACTTCTACTCTTCAAGTTCCAGTAGGAATTGATGCTAACGGAATGCTATTTAAATTAGATATTCATGAAAAAGTACATGGACCACACGGACTTATCGCTGGTATGACAGGTTCAGGTAAATCTGAATTTATCATAACTTATGTACTATCACTTGCAATTAACTACCATCCAAATGATGTATCATTCATCTTAATCGACTACAAAGGAGGAGGTTTAACAGGTGCCTTCAAGAATGAAGATACTGGAATTAAATTACCTCACTTAGCAGGTACAATTACAAACTTAGATGTTTTAGAACTTAATCGTTCACTTGTATCTATTCAGTCAGAGTTAAGAAGAAGACAAGCAGTATTTAATGAAGCAAGACAAAAACTAAATGAAGGTACTATCGATATCTATAAATATCAAAAGTATTATCATGAAGGACAAGTAGAAGCTCCAATCTCACACTTATTACTAATAAGCGACGAGTTTGCCGAATTAAAAGTTCAACAACCAGAATTCATGGATCAATTGATCTCTGCAGCACGTATCGGACGTTCATTAGGAGTACACCTAATACTAGCTACACAGAAACCAAGTGGTGTCGTAAATGACCAAATTTGGTCAAACTGTCGTTTTCGTGTCTGCTTAAAGGTTCAAGATAAGTCAGATTCTAACGATATGATCAGAGTTCCAGACGCAGCTCTTATCAAACAAACTGGTAGATTCTATCTACAAGTTGGTTATAATGAATACTTTGGTATAGGACAATCTGCATGGACAGGAGCTCCATACTTCCCACAAGACAAAGTTAAAAAGAAAATTGATACTACAATGAACTTTGTTAACAATGTAGGAACAGTTATAAAAGAAAGTGATGAAGTAAAAACTAATCAAGCTAAACCACAAGGAGAACAATTGCCAAATATTGTAAAATATCTTTCTGATATAGCTAAAAAAGAAAATATTAGTATTAAACAATTATGGTTAGATAAGATTCCTGCTTTAATTTATTTAGATAAATTAGCTGAAAAGTATGGATATTCAGCAAAACCATTTGTATTAGATCCAATTATTGGAGAATTTGATGATCCATTTAATCAAAGACAAGGATTATTAAATCTAAGAATTTCTAAAGATGGAAACACAATTATCTACGGATCTGCTTCTTCAGGAAAAGAAATAATGGTAAATGCAATTATTTACGATACAATTACTAGACATAAACCAGAAGAAGTAAACTTCTATATCTTAGAATTTGGTACAGAAAGTTTAAGAATGTTCACAAAAGCACCTCATGTTGGAGATATCTTATATCTTAACGACGCTGAAAAAATAAAGAACTTATTTAAGATGCTAAGAGGTGAAATAGATAGAAGAAAGAAATTATTCTCAGATTATAGTGGAGACTTTACTACTTATATTAAACAAAGTGGTAAAACAGTTCCAAATATCGTAGTAATTATCAATAACTACGAAGCATTTAATGAAGTATATCAAAATTATGAAGATGTACTATTACAACTTACTCGTGAAGGTATTAAATATGGAATAAGCTTTATCTTCACAACAAGTGCAAGTAATATGATCAGATATCGTATGGCTCAAAACTTTAAGACTAAGTTAGTATTACAATTAAATGATGAAAATGATTACTCTTCAATATTAGGAAATATTCATGGTACAAAACCATCAGAGATATTAGGTAGAGGTTTAGTTGACTTAGATGCTGTTTATGAATTCCAAACTGCGTCAATTACTAAACCAGAAAATGTAAATGAAGCTATAAGAATTACCTGTGAAAATCTAAGTAATGAAACAACTTATAGAGCTAAATCAGTACCTGTATTACCAGATAAAGTTACATTTGACTTTGTTAAGAATGAATTTACAGGACTTGATGCAGTTCCAATAGGAGTAGAAAAGAATACACTTGAAATTTCTAAGGTTGATTTATCAAAGAATTATATGACAATATTAACAGCGCTAGATGCTTATTCTACAAAGCCATTAGTAGAACAACTTGGTAAAGAAATAGAGATGATTAATGGTATAAGATTTATCGTAGTAGATTGTGATGATTTAATTGACAACAAAGTGTTTGCTAAGTGTCAATATGAAACAGATGTAGATGCATTTGTCGTAAAATTAAATGAAGAAATTACTAATGCTAGTGAAGTTTATAAAGCATCTAACTTTAATAGAGATAGTTTAAAAGATGTTTCCACAACTGTATGTGTAATCGCAGGATTAGACAAGTTCCAAGCTAAGATGAATCCAGATAACAAAAAGTTATTTGGAAAGATGTTTGAAGCAGGAAAAGATTTAGGAAAATTCTCATTCATTTTAGTCGATTCTGTAGACAAGTTCAAAAAAGTCGAGTATGATGATTGGTATAGGAACACAGTTACAAACAATAGAGGAATTTGGGTTGGAGATGGTATTGCTAACCAATTCGCTATTAAGTTAACAAAGACTACTAAAGAACTATATGAAGAAATCGGTCCTAAGTTTGGTTATGCAGTTGAAAGAGGAATTCCAGCATTAATCAAATTATTAGAAGATGGAAATGGAGATGAATAGTAATGAAAAATAAAGTATTTATTATCGTCGAAGTACCACTAATAGAGCAAAAATATGAGGTTTACATTCCAGTAGGAAAACAAATATATAAGGTTGCTAAGATTCTTTCTAAAGCAATTTCAGAATTATCTGGTGGACATTATCCAGTAAAAGAAGATGCCACTATATATAGTAAGGCTACTGGAAAGCCTTACAATGTAAATTTAACAATAAAAGATTCAGATATAAGAAATGGTTCAGAAATAATTCTAATCTAACAAGGGAGTGATATTATGGCAGAAATTGATATAGACACAACAGCCATGCAAAATATTAATACAAACTTAAATAATGCAAAAAACCAATTAACTTCAAATAAAGATGCATTTAATTCCGGATTTGAATTTTTGAAAAGCCCAGAAGATTTTGCTTCAGCTTTTTTGCTTGAAATAGCAAATAGTTTGGATGATATTATAAATGCTTGCGCTGGTAGAATAACGAGCATAGATACATTGCTTGCCGGACTTCAAGTTCCTGCCGAAGAACAAACTGAAGGAAGAACTACTGGGGGTCCAAGTACTACCGGTCCAGGTACTAGCGGTACTGAAGGTACTGAAGGTACTGAAGGCACTGAAGCACAAACAGAGGAACCAACAGAGGAACCAACAGAGGGACCAACGGAAGGTCCAACAGAGGGACCAACGGAAGGTCCAACAGAGGGACCAACAGAGGGGCCAACAGAAGGACCTACAGGAACAGAAGTTGAACCTGTTGAAATTAGTATGCTTGATTTAAGTGAATTATCAATGGCCCAAGTAGATGAAATCACTGGATCACTAGTTAAATTAGCTGAACAAAAAGGAAAAGGAGTAGATGAAATATTATCAGATCCAACTTTTGCTGATGATATTAAAAAAATCCTTTTAGCTTGTGAATTCTTACCTGATGATTTGAAGAAAATATTAACTGATCAAAATAGTGTAGTATCACAAGAATTATTAAAATCAATTGTCAAAGGTGAATATCCTGAAATCTTCGGATTATCAGCATTAAATGTAGGCATTGTATATACATACTTAAAATCAATTGCTGAAAAGAATGGAATTACTGTTGCACAATTATTAACAGATTCTAAATATTCTGAATTATTAAAAACTACTTTGAAATCATTTAATGGTGTAGTAGAAGTCTTAGATCCTATCGATTCATTAGGCGCTGAAGACTATCAAAAAGAACTTGCAAAAACATATGATGGTAATGTTGGAGAAAATGTAACAGAAGAATCTGTTGAAATTTTAAGAACATTCACTGATTATATAGCAGAACAAGTTGAAGTAACACCAGAAGAATTATTAAATAATACTGCTTATGCAGAAATATTAAAAGAAGCATGCCAAGGATTTGGTAAAACTGCAAGTTATATGAACTTAAATGGATACTTTAGCGATGCAGGATGTCAAGATAATATTAGTGGCTTAGTATATGGTAAAAATCAAGCTGCTCTTGGAATGACTAAAGAAGAACAAACAGCATTTAAAAAAGAAGTAGATGATTTAGCTAAAGAAAAAGGAGAGACTACAGAAAAATTACTTTCCGATTCTAAATATGCTACTGAAGTTAAAAATTTATTAACTAACAGCATAAATGTTAATGGAAAAGATGCTCTTGATAGTAGTCAAAGTTCACAAAATGTTAGTTCAATATATGCTAAAGATGCAGATACTGTATCTCAATTTGTAGCTAAGAATATATATAATACAAAAATGAAAGATTCTACTGATACATTTACATATTATCCAGAAGGAAGTTCAAAATAATAGGGAGGTAATGGTTAATGGCAAGAATTTATGCTGAAACAGGAAAAATATCACAATTAACAAGTGATTTGAAAACAGATCAAGAAGAGTTTTCAAAATTAAAAAAGGAAATGAACACTATTGTAACAGAGTTACAAGTTTCATGGGATGGTATTGATGCAGAAACATTTATCATCAAAGCTGAAAACTATTTATCAAGTTTAACAGAAATAGAAAATGAAACTTTAACATATAGTAATCGTATTTCTAAAAAATTAAAGAGATACAATGATTCTTATGCTGCGTATCAAGAAGCAATAAAGAAATTAGAAAATGTGCAACGATAGGAGATTATTTGTATGGATGTAGATATGGATTATGATATAAAAATAGATACTTCAGAAGTAATAGAAAAAATGAATTTACTAATTACTAAAATTGAAGATATGGACACTTTACTAGAAAAAATGAAAAAAGAAATGTATGATTCAAGAAATTATTGGCAAGGAGAGGAAGCTGAATCTGTACAAGATTGTATGGATGCCTTTAGTGCCACATTTAGTGAGGTAGAAGTAAATAGTAAAACATTTACAACATTTCTTCAAGAAACTTCTGATAGATATCAGAAATACGAAGACGATAATATTAAACAAGCAAATAGTGAGTTAAAAGATACAGCACACATTTAACAATAGGAGGTGTATTATATGGCAGCTGCAGCAAATGGAGCAAATGATATATCAGCTAGATTAGAGACTTTTAGAGGAGCCGCAGAATCTGGTTTACCAACTACTATAACTAACATTGCAAATGTAAGCAATGAATTAAATACAACAGCTAATACTTTAGAAACGGTTGCAACAGAAATGGGACAAAGTTGGAAAGATGAAACTGGAGTTTCTGAATTGAGTGTTGTTAACTTAATGAGTGAAGCTGTTAGAAGAATTCAATCAAGTGCAGTAGACACATCATTAACAGGTTGCTGTAATAAAATACAACCTATTTATGATAAATGCCAAGAATTACATGAAAGATTTGAAAGCGAAGCTAGTAAATGGAAAAAAGGCGAAACTGTAAGTGAAAAACAAGAAGATGGAAGCTATAAGGATGTGTACCATGCTAACGATCAAGAAAAAATAGATGCTTGGAATGAAATGATAGAAGAGTGGAATTCTGAGCTAGAAGGAAGACTTGACGCTGTAAAAAGTGGAATGAGTGGGCTAACACTAGGTATTATTGGAAACATAAAATCTGGTGGAAGTTTAGGTAATTATACAGAGTTTACTTATAACTATAACGACTTAGAAACAGTTCCAGCAGAACAAAAACTAGCAGAATTAATAAATCCTGGTGATAGAGCGGTAGATCCAGCAGATGATCCTGAAGACGCAGAAGATCCAGGAGATCCAGATAAACCAGGTGAAGGTGAAGATGTAGAAAAGCCAGGAGATACAGATAAAGCACCAGATAGTAGAAATGGAAAGAAAGATGACGGAACATATGACGTTGATTATTTAAGAGAAAATGCCGTTAGCGCTAGTGAAGCTTATGAAAGAGCTAAAAATGGTGATTATAGAAGAGATGGATATCCAGAAGCTATTTATTTAGCACCAGGAGAATACATTAGATACGATAAACCAGGATGGGGTAAATATGACTTCAGAGCTGGAGATGAAGGAATGTATCTAGTTAGAGATCCTGATACTGGAAATTATGTACCAGTTTCAAAAACTGATGGTACAGTTCAACAAACATACGATGAATCTTTAGGTAACAAAGGAAATATTCCATTAACTCCTCAAGAGTTGTTTGGAGAAGATGGCGATCTTGATCAAGCTATGGGATTCCCTATGGGAGAGAAAGATAGTAGATGGGTTCTTGATGAAGAATCAGAACAAAATGATAAAGATTATTATCAAAATAAAGACGCTAAAGACAAGAAAGACGATTCCAAAGCAGGAGATGATTCAAAAGCAGGAGATGACTCCAAAGCAGGCGATGATTCCAAAGCAGGAGATGATTCCAAAGCAGGAGATGACTCCAAAGCAGGAGATGACTCCAAAGCAGGCGATGATTCCAAAGCAGGCGATGATTCCAAAGCTGGAGATGACTCAAAACCAGATGATAGTTCAAAAATACCTTCAACTCCTGAAGAAGTGTCAGGAACTTATGATGCATCTTATGATAGTTATACAGGAGAGCATTATGATGGAAAAATTGAAATTGGATATAATGAAGAAAAAGATACATATTGGATTGATGATGGAAATAAAACTCTTAATCTTACAAGTTTAATAATGCATGAAAAAGGGGTTAATGGTGATAAAAATCCATCACCACCTACTCCAGAAGAAGTTTATGATTACATTAGAAGACATTATAATGTAAAATGATAAGGATAAAAGAGGTTAGATATTATGAATATTAATAGTTTACATTTGCTAGATTATACTCCTGTGAGAAAAAATATTGAAAATGAATTAGAAACAGATATTTATTTCTTTGGAGTTAATATCTTAGAAATTACCTATAATGTTTACACTGGTAATATTTATTCGATAATTCTTAATCAAGAAGAAGCGAATATTAATGATTCCAAACAAATGGCTAAACTAAAGAGTCATATCGATAATTATGGAAAAGAAATGAAAAATGTAGATTATTCAAAAATTGATAATTTACATATATCAGGGTTTAATAGAATTTCTAACATAGAAGAAAAAAATACTAATGTTTCCATAACAGTAGACAATAAACATTATTTGATAGTTTACAATAATAATACAGGTAAAATATTAAAAATAATGGAGAATGAAAAAGAAATATCTACGGACTCTAAAAGTATAGAAATGCTTAATAATAACTTTGATAAAATAAGATTAAATAACTATATGAAAAGTAGTGAAAATTAACATAGTGTAAAAAAATGTTATATTAGTAAAATAAAATTGACAAATATAAAAAAAAATAATAAGATTAATACATAGGATAGTGATGCAATGCTGCTATACTATTTATATATTCAAGGAGGTGAATATAGATGATTTTAAAGGCAAGTCCAGAAGAAATTAGAACTTCAGGAAAAAATTTAGTTAATGACGCAGATAGCTACTTAGCAGAAGTTAAAGGGCTATACGATGTAGTTAGCAATCTACAAAATAACTGGAAGGGATCAGATAATCAACAATTTGCATCTACACTTTATGGTTATAAAGAAAATATAGATGCCTTAGGACAAGTTGTTGGTAACTATGGAGTTTTCCTTCAAGAAACTGGAAATAGTCTTGAAAAATTACAAGCTGATGTTGCTGATCAAGCTAGTAAACTATAATTTTTAAAAAAGGAGGTCGTTATATATGAATATGGAAGTAAACAGTGTAGAACTACGTAATGCAGCTGGAGAATTAAGAAAACATCTTAATGGAATGAAAACTGCTAACGATGACGCTACAAAAAATATTAATGGAACAGCTGGATCATGGGAAAGTACTGCTGCTGAAAATTTAAGAGGAAGATATACTAGTCTTTCAGGAAAATTTGAAGATTTCTATAATGCTGTTGAAAAATATGCAACATTCTTAGATAATACAGCTGAATCATATGAACAAGCTGATAAGAGTATTGAACAAAAAGCAGAAGATCTTTTAAACGAAGGATACAACGCTTAAGTTTAAACTTTAATTATTAATATTAATTAATATTAAGAATTTGATACAATGAATAATTGTATCTTTTTTTCTTGTTTGCTATACTTATATAGATAATAATATTGGAGGACCTATGAATAATTTTCAAAAACTTGAAATAGATGAAATATATAATATATTAGAATCAAGTAAAAATGGATTATCAGATAAAAAAGCTAATCAAAAATTAGAAGAATTTGGTAAAAATGTCTTACCTAAAGGTGATAAAGAAACTATTTTTGATATATTTTTTTCTCAATTAAAAAGTCCTATTATTTACATTATGATTTTATCTGCTATTTTATCTTATGTAGCTAAAGAATATGTTGATGTATTAGCTATTATATTTATTATTATTGTTGATGCGATTGTAGGTACTATTCAAGAAAATAGTGCAAGTAAAGAAGCTGAATCTTTACAAAAATTAATTGAAGTAAAAACTAAAGTTATTAGGGATGGTAAAGAAAAAGTTGTTAGTGCAGAAGATATAGCAGTTGGAGATATTATTGTCTTAGAAAGTGGAGATAAAGTACCTGCTGATGCTAGAATAATTAGTGCTCTAAATTTATCAGTAGATGAATCTATATTGACAGGAGAATCTATTCCTAGAGAAAAGAATAATGGAATTTCTATTAGAAATACATTTCAAGATATGAATAACATGCTATTCGGTGGAACTAGTGTTGTTAAGGGTAGAGGAACTGCTATTGTCGTAGCTACTGGAGCTCAAACTGAAATAGGTAAAATCTCTAAAAGAGTAGCAGAAACTAAAGAAGAAAAATCTCCATTAACTATTAGAATGGAAAAATTAACTAAATTTTTAACTAAGTTAATATTAGTAGTTGCAGTTTTATTAACTATATTAATGATTATTAAACAAGAACCAATAGAGGAAGTATTTACATCTGTCGTTGCTCTTTCTGTATCAGCATTACCTGAAGGGCTTCCTTTATCACTTACTTTAGCTCTTACAATTGGTTCTTCAAGAATGAGTAAGAAAAGTGTTATAGTAAAAAAATTAAACGCTGTAGAAAGTTTAGGAAGCTGTACGATCATCGCTAGTGACAAAACGGGTACTCTTACAGTAAATGAACAAACAGCTAAGAAAATAGTGCTCCCTGACGATTCTATATTTTCTGTTGAAGGATCAGGATATAATGCAGATGGTAGAGTAATCGCAGAGTCTAATGATAGTATTTGGAAAGCTATGCAAGTATCTAAATTAGGTATTATTAATAATGAAGCTACACTTAAATATGAAAATAATAAATGGAATAGTTTTGGTGATTCTATTGATATCGCTTTTTTAGCGCTTGGTGAAAAATTAAATTTAAATAGTTTTTATACAGAAATAAAAGAAGTTCCATATGAATCAGAAAAGAAATATTCAGCAGTTTTCTATAGTGAGAATGGTGATAATTTTTGTACTGTTAAAGGTTCTTTAGAAAAAGTATTATCATTTTGTGATTCATCTATGGTTGATGATATTAAAATGGATCTAGATGTTGAAAAAATTAATAAGCAAAACAGGGAATTAGCTTCTCAAGGATTTAGAGTAATTGCTTTAGCTAAATCTGATCCATTAAAGTCAGTACCTAAAAAAGATGTTATTTTAGATGAAGATATACCTAAACTATCTTTCTGTGGTTTAGTAGCCTTTATTGATCCAATTAGAAAAGAAACAATAGAAAGTATTAAAAATTGTAAAAAAGCTGGTATTAAGGTTGTGATGATTACTGGAGACCATCCTTTAACAGCATATGCTATTGCAAGAGAATTAGAACTCGCTAGTAATTATGATGAAGTAACTAATGGTGAAGAATTAGATAAATACTTAGCAAAAGGTAATAAAGACTTTGATAAGTTTATAAAAAATAAAAGAGTATTTACAAGAGTAACTCCAATTCAAAAATTAGAAATAATTAATAGTTACAAAAGACTAGGAGAGTTTGTCGCAGTAACTGGTGATGGAGTAAACGATAGTCCAGCTATTAAGGCAGCCTCAATTGGTATTGCTATGGGTAGTGGAACTGATGTAGCTAAAGATGCTAGTAAAATGATTATTCAAGATGATAATTTTTATTCTATTGTTAATGCAGTAGAAGAAGGTCGTATTGCTTATAGTAATATTCGTAAGGTAGTATATTTCTTAGTATCATGTGGATTATCTGAAGTATTATTCTTTACTTTATCAATTCTATGTAATCTAGAACCTCCTTTAGTAGCTATTCAGTTATTATGGCTTAATATAGTTACTGATGGACTTCAAGATATATCTCTATCTTTTGAAAGAGAAGATAAAAGTATAATGAATGAAAAACCAAGAAGTCCAAAAGAATCTATCTTTAACAAAGAAATGATAGAAGAAGTATTACTATCAGGAACTACTATTGGATTAATTGTCTTCTTTAACTGGTTTTATTTAAGAACAAGAACTAATGTATCTTTAGAACAAGCTAGAGGTTATATTATGATGCTAATGGTATTCTTACAAAACTTCCATGTATTAAATTGTCGTAGTGAAAAGAAATCATTCATTAAAACATTAAAAAATAAGAACTTGTTATTACCATTTAGTATTTCTTTAGCTATCATATCTCAAATAATTATATCTAATTTACCAAATCTATCTAAATTCTTAAAAATTGGAACTATTTCTTTCGAACATGGATTCACGATATTCTTGTTAAGCTTACCAATTCTTGCTATAATGGAAGTATATAAATATATAAGATATGGAGGGTTAAATGGACAAAATAATAAATAAATTACAAAATATTGGAATAGATTTTGGTATTAAAATAGTTGTCTTTATATTAATACTTCTAATTGGTTTTAAAATTAGTAATGTAATTATTAAATTAATTAATAAAGGTAAAGGATTTAATAAACTAGAAAATAGTGTTAAGACATTTATTAGTAGTTTCTTAAATATATTATTTAAAATATTGATATTAATAACAGGATTTACTTATCTTGGAGTACCTATGACTAGTATTACCGCAATCTTTACAAGTGCTTCTCTTGCTATAGGTTTAGCTCTTCAAGGTGGTCTTACTAATATGGTTGGAGGATTATTAATACTTATCTTTAAACCATTTAAAGTAGGAGATTTTATTAAAAATGGTGATAATTCTGGTACAGTAGAAGCTATTACAATTTTCTATACTATTATTAGAACTTATACTAATGAAAAAATAGTATTACCTAATGGAGCTTTAGCTAACTCAGATGTAACTAATTATTCTGGTTATCCAAAGAGAAAATTAGAAATTCATTTCTCAGTTAGTTATAAAGCTGATGTAGATAAAGTTAAAAAGGTTTTAAAAGAAGTTATTGATAAAGAAGAATATGTTCTTAAAGATGAAGAAATCTTTATTAGAATGACTAAACATGATGATAGTGCAATTATCTATACTACACGTGTTTGGTGCAAAACAGAGGATTATTGGAATCTAAAATTCGATATGTTAGAAGATGTTAAAAGAGCATTTGACAAGAATGGTATCGAAATACCATATCCACAAATGGATGTTCATCTAGAAAGGCAAAACTAATGTATAACGATTTAGAAACTATGTATGAAAATAAAGGAGAATACGAAAAGATTGATTTCTTAAAATCATTTGATTATCTAGATGAACTTAAAAGAATATTAAATGATTATGAGTTTAATAGAAAACGTATTGGAGATAATGAAGAATTTAAAGAATTAAAAAAAATATCATTATTTAATAATGAAACTTTAGTAGATGATTATGATGATGATATAGAAAATTTAATAGAAGAACTTAAAAAGTTTGAAAAAAATATTGAAAGTGTAACTAATAGTTTATTAGATACAGATATGTTTGTTAAATCAAAAATGCCAAAGGAATAGTGATTAAAAATGTCAAAGAATCTAAAAGTAAATTGGATTGAAATAAATAAACTAGGAGATAAGTTATCTTCTTGTAGTGAAGAATTAGAAAGTGTTAGAGAAGAAATGCTTAACTTAGTTAATGATGTTAAATCTGGTTGGACAGGAGAAGACAGTGCTAAATATATTACTAATTTTAGTAATTATTTAGAAGGTATAAAAAAAGAAACTACTTATTTAAATGAATGGTCACTATACTTTAAAGGAGCTTCTAATTTATATGGAGGTAACTTTGAAGAATGTTTAAAAAAAGTAGAAACATCTATAGGTTCTTTGGAGGATGTATCTAATGAATAATATGTATATAAATGAAAATGAATTAACTATTACTTTGGATAAATTAAAAAATGAAAAAGAAAGAATGTCTAAAGTATTTACTGATGTAGAAAACTCTATTAAAGATATACCTCTTTTCTATAGTGGAGAAACTGCTAATGAAGTAAATGAAAAATTATCTAATCATATAAAAATATATAGTGAATATATAGATAATATTAATAATTATATTAGCTTCTTAGAAAATACTTTAAATGATTATAAATTAAAAAATAATTCTTTTGTAGAAAGACTATAGAGGTTAAATATGTTTAGAAAGAATGATAAGTTAATAGATGTAAAAGAGAATTTAAAGAACATTAATAAGGCTAATATTAAGAAAATAATTGATAATGAAAATGATTCTCTTAGAGATTTAAATAGTACTTTAGAAGAATTAATAGAGGAATTAACTGATAGAAACAACTGGAATGACGATATTAGTAAAACTATAAAAGATGATGGATTAGATACAATTAATAGTATTTATAATAAGACTACTAAAAGATTAGATGAAATAACAGATTTGTTAAATAGAAGATTAGATAACTTAAAAGATAATATTGATAAATATGATTTAAATTTTAATAAATATATAGAATTAATAGATAAAGAACATGAAATAATAAGTAATAAACCAGTACTAGATAATAGTGCTTCTAATAATCAAGACATCGTATTTGATTATAATAATAAATTAAGAACTTATTTTACTGATTTAGATCTATTAAAGATTGATATTAAGAATATAGAAGATGAAATTCTTTTCTATGAAAAAGAATCAGTAAAGCTTTTTAATGATATTAAAGAGACTATGTCAAAAGAAAAAGAGATTGAAAGAATAGTAATAGTATCTAGTGAATTAGATAGTGAAACAAAGAATTTTATAAATTTATAAGGAAGTAATTTTATGAAAGATGAAAAACAAATAGTATTATTTTTTGAAAAGAATACTACTTATAATGAAGTACAACTAGCAGCAAAATTAAACGAGAAGTTTCCAGAATTAGATAGTCCAATTACAATGCCATTTAATGGACAAAATGTATCTTCTCCTTTAATTGTATTTACTAAAGGTAAAATTAATTTAACACTAAATTATAATGATGTATCTTTTATTTATAATAGAGAAAACGAAGAAGAAAATGATAATTTATTTTTAGAAATAATGGAGTATTTAGAAGAAGACTTTTCCTTTTCTAGATTAGGTTATGTTACTACATATAATCATACAGAAAAAGAAAGAAAAAACTTTAAAGAAAATGTATTTAAAGATCAAAAAATGATTAATAGTGAATTTCAATTATCTTGGTATACTGAATCATTAATTGATTCGGTAAAAGTAAATGTTTGGGAAAGACATTTAACTGATATGATGAATAATGTAGAGTTTTTATCTATATTTGATATAAATACTCCGATTAATGAAAAATATAATATTAATAGTGAATTTGTAAAAGATTTTTTAAAGAAATGTGATAAATTTATAAAGGATAGAATTAACGATAGATTTTAAAGGAGTTAGCATATGAGAAATTATACTAAAAAATATGCAATTGATGATAGTGGTAGTGGAAATAATGACAAGAATACGAAGATAATTTTAGATGCCCCTAAAGCTACAGGTATATTACAAAATATGTATAGTGCTACAACTTCATTTTCGAGCGCTGTAGCAGGTTCTACTGCAGCTTCTAATTCTTGTTTACAAGCTCTAGCAAGTGCTGGTCTAGAATCAGGATTTATTAGTAGTTTTGATCAAGGTATTAGTAACTTAATTAATACTTTTAGTACTGCTATTAACGCTATGATGACTGCTTGTGAAAGTGTAAATAATATTGATTTAAATATTGATGATATTATTCCAAAGACAAAATATAATACATCAGGTAATAAATCAAATAACTCTGGCGGTGGTGGTAATAGTTTTGATTTAGCTGGAGAAGTATCACAAATACAAATAGATGAATATAGTAAGATGTCACTAAATGATTTATCTACAATATCAAGCGTATTACAAGAAACAGCTAATAAATATGGTATAAGTGTTGAAGAATTATTATCTAATGATGCATATAAAGATGTATTAAAAACTATTTTATTAAGCTGTACTACATTAAGTGAAAGCTTTATAAATTCAGTTTCATCTGAAGATAGTTTAATTACTCAAAATACACTAAAAAATATAATAACTGGACAAACTAATCCAGAAATAATGGGTATCAATGAAGATACAATATTAACATTACAAAAAACATTAACTAATCTTAACTCTGACAATTATACTCTTAAAGATTTAGTATATGATGATAAATATGAGAATACTCTAAAAACTACTCTAGAAGCATTTAGTGAAATAAATACTTTATTAGGTAGTTTATCTAGTGATAACTGGAGATCAGAAATAGAAAAAATATATAATGGTACTTATGAAAAAGATATTAGTAAAGTAGCATTATCTATTATTAAAAATAATATTGACCAGTGTGGTGGATTAGATCAGGGAGATAGTGATAAATATACTAAGAATGATTTAGAAGCTTTAAATAAATTTGCTCTTTATATGAGTAACTTAAATTCATCTAATAAAGATGCAATTTATGAAGGATTAAAAACAGTACTAGGTTCTAGTAGTTAAGGAGGTCAATTATGAGTTTAAAAGTAGATTACGATGAGGTAAATAAACTAAGTAATAGAACTAAAACTTATAAAGATGAGTTTGAAACTATTAGACAGAAATTTTTAGAACTTGTTGGTAATTTAGATGAATGCTGGCAAGGAGGAGACTCTAATATTTATAGACTAAAATTTGAATTATTCTTGAACTATTTAAGTAATGAAACAGATAGTTTAGGAGATTGGGAAGAATTTTTTGGTAGAGCATCTAGAATGTATGGAAATACTGAAGAAGAATGGACTAGCAAAATAGATAGTGTTGAAAAGCAAATAGCTGATAATAATAAACGTTCTTCAAATAGAGGTGATAACTAATGGATAACGTTTTTATTGAAGAAAGTAAAATGCAGTCAATCATTGATGAAATGAGAGTTCAAAAAGATAAACTTGAAGAGTTATTTAATAAAATAACTGCTGATGGAGAAACCATGACAACTTTTTGGAGTGGTAATACCGGAGATGATGTGTACGAGTCTTATAGTGAACATACTAAAACTTATGCAGATACATTAAATTATTTTGAAGAGTATATTGAGTTTTTAGAGAATACTTTATCTAAATATAAAGAATATGAAGGAAAGACAAATAACTCAATTGATGAAAATGCAAATATAGAAGAAGTATAGAATAGGAGATTTTTATGGCAGGATCATATTTAAGTAAAATTGATATAGATGATACTATTGTTAAAGTTAATAATGCAATTAAATCAGCAGATCCTAGTTCTTTGACTGCGATGAGTAGTCTTTATAGTTCTTGTTTAGATAGTCTTAAATCATCGTTTGCTAGTACTTCAAGTGAACTTGCAATCGGAGATACTTGGGATGATGCTATTTCAGCAACTTTTAATGGAACTGTAGTTTCAGAAATGAATGCAATAATTGATGCTTGTAGAAATCCTGCGGTAGAAATATTAAATGTTACTGCTGGAGATACTGCTAATTTAATAGATCAATCTAATAATTATATAAAAGAAGTAGAAAGTCATAATGAATATTATGGATACTATGTAAGCCTTAAAAGTCAAGAACCAGAACCTGATTCAGAAGGAAAAACATCGCATGCTGCATGGAGAAATAAAATGAATCAGTATGAAAATTATCTTAAAAGTACTTTTGAAAATTCAGAAATATATAAAGATAATTCTTATCTTTTAATGGATAATATAAAAAATAATTTATCAGGAACAGCTACATCTGCATCTACTGTTAGTATCGATAGTGGTGGAGTTACTTCAGTAACTAAACCAGAGATACCTGAAGGAATAGATCAAAAAGATGATACTTCTAGACAAGATTCATTAGATAGACAAAATCTAAATAATACTGATACTACTGTAACCGGAGATGTATCAGGTGCTAAAAAAGGAACTACTACAGTACAGCATTATACTGATCCAGTTACTGGTAAGACACTAACTTATAAAATATTTATTCCTGAAGGAACTGATGCAACTAAATTACCAGTTACTTTATACTTAGATAATGGTAATAATGGATTATATAATGAGATGGATAAAAAAACATTTACAGCTTCAGGAATAATTGTTTATGTAGATTCTCACTCAGCATCTAAATTTGGAGGATTACGTAGCGATTCTTTCTTAACAACGTGCAAGAGTTTAACTGATAGTGTTGTTCAAACATATAATGGAGACTCTAATAGAATATCTGTTTCTGGATTTAGTTTAGGTGGACAAGCAGCATTCCAAATGACTGTAAAATATCCAGGATACTTTGCTGTTAGTTGTCCATTAAGTGCAAAAGTAAGTGGACACTCAGGAGCTACAGATGGCTTCCGTGAAATGATGCCTGCTGGTGGGGAAGATGAATGGTTAGCTAGCCTAAGCAAAACTAAGGTAGTTGCTTTCTGTGGTAACACTTCAGTAGGCGGAGAAGATAGACATGTAACATGGAGACAAAAAGAACTTGAACAAGTAATGAAGAATAAAGGTTATAATTCATTCAAGTTAAATGTAATTGATGGATTAGGTCATAGAACATGGAAGACTTACTTATGGTCATCATATGGAGGTTATCCAAGTGTACTAGAGTATATGTTTGCTCAAACTAAAGCATAAAATTTTATAGAAAAATACTAAAAAAGAATTTATAATAGATATTAACTTCAGTTAATATCTTTTTAGGTGGTGAGAATATGAATGGAAAATTATTACCAGCAGATACTTATATCGTAGTAAGTAAAACAATTACTAGTGATGAGGATAGAAAAAGAATTTCTCTTTTATATCAACCTATAATTGGACACACTGCGGTTAGTTTGTATTTAACTTTATTAGATGATTTATCTAAAACTATTATGAGTGAAGAATATACTCATCACCATTTAGTAAGTACTATGCAGTTAAAATTAAATGACATAATTATAGCTAGAGAAAAACTAGAAGCTGTAGGTTTACTAAAGACATATGTCAAAGAAGAAAATGTTAACAATTATGTATATGTTATTTATTCACCATTATCAGTAAATGATTTCTTAAATCATCCAATTTTAGGAATAGTTTTATATAATAATTTAGGTAAAAAAGAATATGATAAATTAGTTAATACTTTCAAAGTACCTAAAATTAATCTAAAAGATTATACTGATATAACAGTTACTTTTAATCAAGTATTTACACCAGTAAGTGGAAATGTATTTATTGATAATGACAATATTATTAAAAAGAATATAGGTACTCTTAATATGGAGGATAAAGTTGATTTTGATTTATTGATATCTAGTATTCCTAAAAGTATGGTAAATGAAAAATGTTTTAATGATGAAGCCAAAAACTTAATAAATTCATTAGCATTTACTTATAATATTGATGACCTTAACATGCAAGGATTAGTAAGAAATAGTCTTAATGAAAAAGGCATGATAGATAAAAATGAATTAATAAAGAATGTTAGAAACTTTTATGAATTTGACAATGCTGGTAAATTACCAACACTAATTTATAGTATGCAACCTGATTATTTAAAAACTCCTAAAGGAGATAATTCTAATTGGGCAAAACAAGTATATACATTTGAAAATACTACTCCAAATGATTATTTAAGAAGTAAATATAAAACTGGTGAACCAACTATGAGAGAACTAGCAATAATAGAAGATCTAATGGTAAAACAAAAAATGAAACCAGGAGTTGTTAATGTTCTTATAAGTTATGTTTTAAAAGTTAATAATAATAAATTTACAAGAAACTATGTAGAAACAGTTGCTGCTCAGTGGAGTAGAATGAATATAGAAACAGTAGAAGATGCTATGCATGTAGCAGAAAAAGAACATAAAAAGATTCAAAAATTAATTAATGATAATAAAACAACAAAGAAAGAAAAAAGTACTGAAGAAGATTTACCATTATGGTTTGGTAAAGAAATAGAAAAAAAAGAAATATCTAGTGAAGAAAAAAATGAAATAGACAATATTATTAATGATTTTTAATTTAAATAATGATATAATTTTTCTAGAATAGGTGGTTGTTTTATGGGAAAATTATTGATATTAGTAGGTATTATTTTAATAGTAGTAGCAATATTACCACTCTTTATCAAGAAAAAAGAAAAAGAAACTAAAATAAGTGAATGGTCTTACAAAAGATTCGTAGCTTTTTATGGAGTTTCAGCATTAACTGATAAAGAGTTTTATACTAAATTAGATAAAATATTAAGAGCTATTAACGTTGATAAAAAAACTTCACTTCAAGAAATCGCAGATTATTCTAAATGCGAATTAGAAGATTGTATTCTAAAAATAAGATATTTAAAAAATAAAAGAAAAATTGGTGATTTAATAATAGATAAAGCTAATGGAGTAATAAAACCTTGTTCTCCAGAAGAACAAATGTTAATTGATAAGTATAAACCATTTGTATTTGCTGAACATCTTCAAATAGAAGAAATAGCTAGAAGAGGAGCAAATGCTGATACAAATACTTTAAATCAAAAAGTTGAAGAGATTAAAAAAGATATTAAACACTTAATGGAATTAGATTTATTAAATGGTATTAAGTATGATGAAGGTACAAATATACTTACTTACTATTCAATTGAAAAACATAATAAAGAAAAAAATTATATGACAGTTGAATGTCCTAAATGTGGATCACTTAATGATGTATCTAGAACTGATAAAGTAAAGTGTACTTATTGTGGAGAAACAATTGAAGGTAAGAACTTCAAAGTACCAAGTCATGTAGCAGTCGCTCAAGAAGGAATACCTACTAGTAAATAATAATTGAAATATAATAATAAAAGTGATAAAATCATTTTATAATTTAAATTTGTGATTAAGATTAGTAAAATAATTAATTCTTTATAGAGAGTTAACGAGTGGTGGAAGTTAATAAGAATATTATTTGAATCTACTTATGAGAGAAGGTAAAACCTTACGTTAACTTACGTTATAAGTAAAAGACCCAAGTAGGGATGGCACAGCGTTTTTATGCCCCTATAACTAGGGTCTTTTTAATTACAGGGAGGAAAATATGTTAGATATAAGATTTGTAAGAGAAAATCCTGATAAGGTAAAAGAAAATATTAAAAAGAAGTTTCAAGATGAAAAAATACCTCTAGTTGATGAAATATTAGAACTAGATAAGACAGTAAGAGAACTTAAATTAGAGGGAGATAATCTTAGAAACGAAAAGAATGTAACTAGTAATGAAATTGGTTCTTTAATGAGAGAAAAAAAGAAAGATGAAGCTGAAAAGAAGAAAGCTAGAGTTAAAGAAATCAATGATAGACTAGAAGTTCTAGAAAAAGAAGAAGAAGAAAAACAAGCTGAGATCAAAGAAAAAATGATGGTTATTCCAAATATTATTGATCCATCAGTACCAATAGGAAAAGATGATACTGAAAATGTAGAAGTAGAAAGATTTGGAGAACCAGTAGTTCCTAGTTACGAAGTACCACATCATGCTGATATTATGGCAAGTTTAAGTGGAATTGACAAAGACTCTGCTGGCAGAACATCTGGTGTTGGTTTCTACTATTTAGTAGGAGATATAGCAAGACTTCATGAAGCACTTTTAGCTTGTGCTAGAGACTATATGATTGATGCTGGATTTACTTATGCTATTCCACCATTTATGATTCATAGTGATGTAGTAAAAGGTGTTATGAGTTTCCCTGAAATGGAAGCAATGATGTATAAAATAGAAAACGAAGACTTATACTTAATTGGTACAAGTGAACATTCTATGATTGGTAGATTTAAAGATCAAATTATTAAAAAAGAAGATTTACCAATAACTATGACAAGTTATTCTCCATGTTTTAGAAAAGAGATAGGATCTCATGGACTAGAAGAAAGAGGAGTATACCGTGTACATCAATTTGAAAAACAAGAAATGATTGTAATCTGTGAACCAGAAGACTCTATGAATTGGTATAATAAAATGTGGAAATTATCTGTAGATTTATTTAGAGAATGGAATATTCCTGTTAGACAACTAGAATGTTGTAGTGGAGATTTAGCAGATTTAAAAGTAAAATCTTGTGATATAGAAGCTTGGTCACCACGTCAACAAAAATACTTTGAAGTATGTAGTTGTTCTACTCTAGGAGATGCTCAAGCAAGAAGATTAGGTATTAGAGCTAAGAAAGAAGATGGAACATATTTCCTTCATACACTTAATAATACAGTTGTAGCAACTCCAAGAGCTTTAATAGCATTCTTAGAAAACAATTACAATGAAGATGGATCAATTACTATTCCAAAAGTATTACAACCATATATGGGTGGTAAGAAAGTTTTAAAACCAATTAAATAGAATAAAAAAGGCTTAAAAAATAAGTCTTTTTTTTATAAAAATATGTTATTATTAAATTAGGAATATTAAAAGAGGAAAATGTGATACTTAAAAGGTATTTGAGAGGTAATAATGATTTATTCATTATTATGGTGATTTAAATGGTAGTAGCTTTAGCATGTAATGAAAATTGGTATCATTATTTAACAGTTAATATTTATTCTTTATTAAAATATAATAATAAAATCAAAAAAATATATCTTTTCTTAGAAACAGATAATATTAATGAAATACCAGAATTAAAACTAGTATTAGATTATTATAAAGTTGAATATGTATTAATTAACTTTGATAAGGAAAAAGAAAAATATATAGATAAAATAAAACCAAATATAAAAACAAGATTTTCTTTGTTTTGTTTTTGTCGTTTATTTTTACCATACTATGCTAAAGAAGATAAAGTATTATACATAGATACAGACGCTCTTGTAAAAAGAGATTTAAGTCCATTATTAAAAATAGATATAGAAGGCGTTTATCTATGTGGTGTAAAAGATACTGGAATAGAAGAAGATTACTTGAGACAAATTAATTTTAAGGGTGAATATATCAATAGTGGTTTCATCTATATGAATTTAAAAAAGATGAGACAAGATAAAATAATGCAAGAATTTATAAAATTATTAGGTAAAAGAGTTTATGAATTCCCAGATCAAGATGTATTAAATTTAGTATGTGGAGAAAAGAAAAAATTACTACCAAGTATTTACAACTATATCGAGGGAAAATCTTTTCCAGTAGAGAATATAGATTTAGTAAAAACTTTTCATTTTGCAGATAGAAAAAAGACTTGGATAGAAGAAAAAAAATATAGTGAAATTTGGTATGATGAAGAAGAACAATTCTATAATTTTTATGATGAAAAAACAAAATTAGATATTATAGTTACATTAGATAATTCAGAAGTATATTTAGATAGTTTATTAGATAATCTAGGTAAACAAAGTATTATTAATAAATGTAATATTATTTTAATAGATAATGACTCATCAGATAAATATGAAAAAATTATTAATGAATATAATGATAAATTAAATATTATTTATAAAAAATTATCTAATAAAGTAAATAATTATCAAGCTAAAAAATATGGTATTAATTTAGGATCAGCATATTATATTACATTTATAGATCCAGGTGATAAATTTAATGATATTGATGCTTTAGAATCTCTACTAGATAATGCTTATAGTTATGATATATCTACTGGATTAGAATATAATGAAATAACTAATAAGATTGAAGTAACTGAAGATAATCTACATGGTAAGATTTACAAGAGATCATTTATTGAATTACATGATGTAGACTTTAATGATGATAATTATTATAGTGAAGAATTCTTTAATGATATGATTATGTTAAATAATGGAAGAATGATTAAAACTGCTAAACTAGTATATATCGACTATAATAATGAAAAAATAAGTACTAAGGACTACTTAGTAAACAAGAATAAAAACTTAGAGAATCTATTTATTAATTTAAATTTATTAATGGTAAAATTTCCTATAAGTAATAAAAATGTTAAGAGCTGGGAATGGTTATTATTCCAAAAATTTAAAATGATTAATTATTATTATCAAAATGCTGATGATAAAACTAAGAAAACAATTACTAGATATATAAATAAATATAAAATTGGTAAGAAAACTTTTTTAGGTTTATCAAATGAAGAATTGTTAGAAGAAATATGTGTCTTATTATATGGAAAAACACATAGAAAAAAAGGGATTCATAATTAAAATGAATCTTTTTAGGTTGGAGATAATATGATAGATATAATAATACCAATTTATAATGGAAAAGAAACAATAAAAGAAGCATTAGAATCAATCAGAATACAAAAGAATGCTCCTAGTTTTAATGTGTTATTAATTAATGATCATGGTGATTATAATTACGATGAAATAGTTAAAGAATATAGTAAATATTTTAATATAAAAGAATTATATTTAGAAAAGAATATGGGGCCAGGCGGTGCAAGACAAAATGGGATCGAAGCATCAACAAGTAAATATATTATGTTTATTGATAGTGATGATTATTTATATGATGATAGTTCTTTAGAATCTTTATATAAAGGTATAACAAAAAATAATAGTGATCTATTAGTAAGTAATTTTATCTACGAAAGAGATGGAGTAAAAATTGTTAAAAAAAATAATAGTGTTTGGTTACATGGTAAAATTTTTAAAAGAGAATTTTTAGAGAAGTACAATATAAAATTTAATAATACTAGAGCTAATGAAGATAATGGATTTAATAGATTAGTATTAATTATGAATCCTAAAAGAGCAGTTTTAGATAAGATAACTTATGTTTATAATGATAATAAAAATTCTATTACTAGAAAAGATAATAGATTATATAAATTTGATGGATTAGATGGATATACTTACAACATGAGATGGGCCATCGAAGAAGGTATAAAAAGAAATGCTAAAAGAGAAAATATTGATCTAACAGTTTTATCCACATTAATAGCAATGTATTATTACTATTTAATATTTGATAATAAGTATAATCATAAAAAGATTATTAAATGGACTAATAGAATATACGAATATTATGATAAAAAAAGTCCATATATAGATAAGGTTACAATAAAAAATATGCTTAGTATTACTAAAACTAGTATGGAAAATGAGGGTAATACTATCAATGAAGTAATTACATTTAATGGATTTTTAAAACAATTAAGTAAAAACAAGATAGATATAATAGTACCACTATATAATTCAAGAGATGATTTATATACTTTCTTAAATAGAATCAAAAATCAAACAATTATAAATGATTGTAATGTTGTCTTAATAGATGATGCATCAGAAGAATCTTATGATGATATTGTTGAATTATATAGCTCTATACTAAATATTAGATATTATAGATTAAAAGAAAATAAAGGACCTGGTTATGCTAGACAAGTAGGCATTGAAATAACTACTGCTCCGTTTATAACGTTTATTGATTCAGATGATAGATTTTATATGAATGAATCTTTAATGGAACTATATACTAGTATAAAAAATAGTGATGTAGTAGTGGGTATTGAATTTGATGAAGCAAGAAAAATATTAATAATAAATGATGGCGATTTACATGGAAAACTATATCGAAGAAGTTTTATTGAAAAACATAATATAAGATTTAATAATACAAGATTTCATGAAGATAACTATTTTAATAATTATGCTTATTTATCTAAAGCTAGATATAAAAAAATACATAAGATAGTTTATTATTATCATTTTAATAAACAATCTGTTACTAAAAAAGATCCTAAAAAAGAGTTAGATAGATTAGAAATATTATTTCAAAATATTAATGAATTAAAAGAAAAAGTACCTTTATCTATGGAAAACAAAAATAGATGGACAAAAGCTATTTTTAGTAAATATAAATATTATAATTTTTTATATAATTCTTATGATGAAAAGAATAAAAAAGTACTTCTTGGATATATAAATAAATATGATAAGGATTATGCTTCTTTAATAGGAATTAAAGAGACTGAAATTAGGAAAAAACTAAAAGAAATAATTAATAGTAAAGTGAAGTAAACTTGTGTATATTTACAATTGAATTTGAAAAAAAATAATAGTAAGATATTATTAGAATAGGGAGTGTATACGATGGAAAACACTATAATTAATTCAAATGAATTATTAGATTTTTCAAATATTGATATTGTAAATGAAAAGGATGTTATCAAAAAATACTTTGAACTATGTCAAAAAAGAAATAATGGAGAAAATATTGATAGTGAATTAGAACCTTTAAAAGAAAATGAAAATATTAAAAATCTAGAAGATTTAAGAAATAAAGAAACAAATGGTGAAGTAAAAGAAGGTACATTCAAAAAGAATTATAATAATTTTGCTATTAAAGTAACTGAATTAGCTGCAAATTATTATAATCAATTATCTGGAAAAAATATAGATAATGACGATGAAATAGAGAATGATTCTAATAAAGAATTATCATTTGATTTACAAAATGAGTATCAAATCTATGTCCAATATTTTGAACTATGTCAAAGAAGAAATAACGGCGAAGATGTTAAAGAAGCTATTGAAGCATTAATGAATCAAAATCTTAATGTTAAAGTTTTAGAAGATATGAGAATGAACGAAGAAAATGGTAATTTACCATTAGGTACATATCGTACTAACTTTAATAATTTTGCTATTAGAATAACTGAAGAAGCTAGTAGAATAGCAAGTGAAAGAACTAATAAAAATGAGGAAACTGAAGAAACTGAAGATGAAATATTTGACGATTTATCTAATGTTTTTTCAGGAGGATCTGAAGATATAACTGAAATTCCAGATGAAGAACCAAATGAAGAAGTAGTTGAAGAACAAGAATTTACTGAAGAAAGTAACGAAAATTCTGAAGAAAATAATAACGAAGACTACGAAGAAAACAATGATGAAGAAGTACAAGAAAATAACGAAGAGAATAATGAGAATGTAGAAGAAATCGAAGAAAATAATAACGAAGAAGAACAAAACGAAGAAGTAACAGAACAAGAAATACCAGAAGAAGTAGCTAACTTTGTTGATATTCCAATTATTGATATACCAGATATTGATTTAGAAAATGAAAAAGATGATTTAGTTAAGTATTTTGAATTATGTTCTAGAAGAAATGAAGGAGAAGATGTAAGTGAAGAAATAGCTTCATTAACCGAAAAGAATGAAACAATCAAAATGATTGAAGATCTTAAACTAAAAGAAGATGATGGATTAGTTCCATTTGGTACATTTAGAATTAACTATAACAATTTCGCTATTAAAGTATCTAATGAAGCAAAAATTTATAAGGAAGAACATCAACCACCAAAAGATGTTATTGATTCTTTAATAGAAGATGGTGACAAAGAAGAAATTGAATTATTAGATGATAATGATAAAAGTGAAATTATTAAACATATCGATGAAAAGTTTGATGATTTAAAATGGTTTATTGATGCAAAGATATCTGAACTTAGACCAAGTATGGAAGTAGAAGAGCCAACTTATAGAGAGTATCCAATAGATTTCTCTAATAATACAAAAGATTTAATGAGATATTGTGCACTATTAAAAGCTGAAAATGAAAGAGAATTAACTGAAGAAGAAATAAATGAAAAGAATGTTATTGCAAGTAACAATGAAGATATAAAGATAGTTAATGGTGCAAAAGAAATGTTTGAGAATGGTAATCTTTCAGAAGAAGCATATATAAAATTAAGAAATTATCTATATAATACACTTTCTGAAAATATCCTTAGTGACATAATTCCTAAAAAAGAAGAATTTGTAAATAAAAAGTCTTTATAAAGACTTTTTTTCTTGAAAAAAATTTGATACAATAATATATATAATCGGAGATAGGTTCTATGAAGAATTATTCGTTAAAAGAAATTTTAAATATGATAGAACTTTGCAAATTTGCAGAGATTGATGGTGACTGCGCCTCAATAATTGTTACTCCTAAAAATGAAAATGAAAGAACAATATCTATCGGTCTTAAAGGTGAAGAAGACAAATTTGTTTTCTCTTTTAATGATGGAAAATCTTTTGATGAATATGTTTTACCTACTTTAATAGAAAAATTCTTAGAAGGTGATGAACGTCTTTCTTGGATTAGTACAGATTCTAAAGAGTTAATAATTACATTAAGTGGAAATGAATTCTTAATAGAAACAAACAATACAACTCTTCATGAAACAATCGGAGACTTAGTAGAAAACTCTAATTATAAATATAAAACAGAATTAAATAGAGATGATGAAGCAGTTGATTTAATTCTTAGATATTTAAAAGAAAAATATAAAAAGCGCGTATTTTTAGATAAATTACCTGTAGGTCTAAAAAATGAAATGATCAGTATAGTATCTACTATTTACAAAGGTAATAATTATAAAAATATAAAAGATAATGATTTAATAAATGTTATTAAAGATAATGCTAAAAACATGTCTAAAGAAGCATATGGTCTATTTATAAGAGATTATGAAGAAAATAGTTTTCTAATAACTAAAGATATTAAAGAATATCTTCAAAATGAAGTTAAATACAATAGTTATTTAGATGAAGAACCATATATAAGCATAGCTAAAACAGGTACTAAATTAATTAATGATGGTTATTTTAACATTGGTAGAATGCCTCAAAAATTAACTTTAGAAGATCTAGTTGATGATAATTTAAAAAAGATTATATCTGAGAGATATAAAACTAAATATAGATTCTTATCTGAAGAAATAGATAAGTTTAAAAAAGCTAACGATGAAGAAACAATAAATACGATACATAAATATGAAAGTTATTTAATAAAAACAACTAGAATGAGAATCAATAAGAATAAAGATAATAAAGATGATTGTAAAGAAATAGTTCAAAATTATCCTAAGAATGATATTACTAGTTTAATAAAAGCTATTACTTTGTATAAGAGTGGAAAAATAGATACTGAAAAACTAGAATTAGTTTTTGAAGAAAATGAAACATATGCAGTTAAATTAACTTTAACTAATGGACTAGCAAAAGATACTAATTTATTTATGTTTGATAAAAATGATAGTTATTTAAATGAATTAGTTCCTAAAATAATAAATATTTTTCTTAGTGGTGATAAGATTTCTAAGGTTTATAAAAATGGAGAAAATAGTGTTATTACAACTGATAAAGGTAACGAGATATTAGGTAATAATACTTTATTACAAGGGCTAGAAAAATCTAATAAAATAATTTCTGAATATGAAGGATTAGATATAGCAAGAAATTCTAGAGAATTAACTCCATATGAAGAAACAAGATTAAATGAACTAAGAGAAAAAGATAATAGAATAGCAGATTTAGAAAAATTAAAAATAAAATATGAAGAAAAAGAATTAACTAAAGAAGAGTATGATGCTAAAAGAGAAGAAATAATAAGTGATTTCTCAACAGTTAAGTATTATAAAAAACAAGAAATAGTATTACCAAAAGATAATTCTCATATCAAGTTTGATATACCTGAAAGAAAAGGATTATTACCAAGTAATATAGATGCTTTAGCTTCATATTTTAGAAAAGAATTGCTAAAAGAAAGAGGATATTTAACTCCAGCTGGCTTAAAGGAAATGAAAGCTTTAAGAAATATTAGCGAAGAAGTTAATAATATAGAAATAGCAAAAGAACGAGTATTAAATCATGAGATGACAGAAGCAAAATGCCAAGAAATACATGATTATTATAAAAAATTACTAGTTAGTGAAATAAGAAAAAATTATAATAAGCCAAATAAAGATAAAGAAGTTAAAGAACCTGTTCCAAATACTGTAGTTATAAATTCTTATGTAAATAAAAATAATGATAGATTTGATGCTATGAGAGAATTAATTAATAACTATAAAGTATTAATTGATAATACAGGAACATTAAATATTTATAATAGAAATAATAATGAAATATATGAACCAGCTAGTGAAGAAGAAAGAAAAATAATTGAATTATCTACTTTATGGAATACATTAACAGGTATTAAATCATCTAAAGAAGATGTTACAATTGGTTCAAGCTATGCCTATAGTTACAATAATGAAAAATTATTTAATATTATTGAAAAAAATATATTAGATCATATAGATAATAAAAAAGTATTAGAAATAAATAGTATTAAAGAAGAAGCTAATAATTCTGGTATTCAAGATGGTGATAAATTAATCGATAGAATATTTGCTTCAGAAAATCACATGAACTATTTAATCGAAGCAATTGGAAGTATTAGAAAGATTGATACTAGTAAATATATAAACAAGAATGCTCCTTTAATTGGAGTTCCAAAAAGAAATAAAATACAATTAGAATCAGAAATAGATAATATCAATGTTACATATAATAAAGCAAATGATGAATCTAGTGAGTATTTAAAAGCAAATATTGATGTAACTGTTCCTAAAGAAGATAATAATAAATGTGTTGTTACAATCTATGTAGAAAATGAATTTGATAAACAAGAATTATATAAAAAGTCATTTGATAAAAATGTTGTAATGAATGAATTACTTGAAAAAGTAGTAGATAACTTTATCGAAACAAGTGGCTATAATGATATTCAAAATTATGAAATACCAAATACAACTAATACTGGATTAACAATAACAGGTAGTAATGATAATTTATTACATATTACTAATATTTCTATGGAAGAAGCTATGCTTATTACTAAGATGGCAAATGATAAGAAAAACAACGACAATACAAAAGTTAAAATGATGAAAATAGGTTTTTATAATGAAAGCGCTTAAAAAGACTACAGTAATAGTATTTTTATGCATTTCATTATTTTTTAGTGGAGTTTTATCATATCTTAGTATATTTATAGAAAGTAAAAATTTAGAATTAATTATAGAAAATATAGATATTATAAAAATAATTAAAGATGATAAAGATATAGAAAAAGTATTAGAAAACAAAAAAATACCTATAGAAGTATTAGAAAATATAGATAAAGAAGAAGTAGTTAAAATGTTTTCTACATTTATAAGAAAACAAGAGATAGATGAAGAATACATATCTAACATATATAAAGAATCTATAAATAAATATGAAATACTTAATGATGAAATAGTATATGATAATATAAAAGAAGAAGTTGATGAAATAACTACGATAACAGTAGGTAAATTTAAAGAATTATTAGATACTTATGTTACTATCTATAATTTTGTATGGATAAGATTTATCTTTTATTTATTGTCAGTATTATTAACTATTGCCTTGCTTTTAAAAAAGAATATTTTAGAATTAGGATTAACTTATAGTATTCTATCAATATTTATATATTATATATTACAAAATTCTTCTAGAAATATATTCGCTGTTATTTTAAATGATAATATAAATAAATTAATAAGTTCTAATTTAACAAAAACGTGTATAATATATCTATGTATTGGGATAATATTACTTGTTATATATTTTATATTTGTTGGTAAACAAACTTATAAAAAAATAAAGAATGCTTATATAGATAGTTATTGGAGGTATAGATGAAAATATTAGTAACAGGAGGTACTGGTTATATCGGTAGCCATACTGTAGTAGAATTATTAAATAATAACTATGATGTAGTAATTATTGATAATTTAGTTAATTCTAAAGAAGATGTAATAGATAAAATAAAAAAAATTACTAATAAAAAAGTTAAATTCTATAAAGAAGACGTTAGAAATAAAGATGCTTTAGATAAAATATTTAAGAAAGAAAAAATTGATGCAGTTATTCATTTTGCCGGATTAAAAGCAGTCGGAGAAAGTGTAGAAAAGCCATTATTATATTATGAAAACAATCTAGATAGCACACTTACTTTATTAGAAGTTATGAATGAAAATAATTGTAAGAAGATTGTCTTTTCTAGTAGTGCTACTGTTTATGGTAGCCCTAAAAAATTACCAATTAAAGAAGATTTTCCATTAAGTACAACTAATCCTTATGGAACAACTAAATTAATGATTGAACATATATTACAAGATATGTATGTAAGTGATAATTCATGGAGTATTATAATTCTTAGATACTTTAATCCAATCGGAGCTCATAAGAGTGGTTTGATTGGTGAAAATCCTAATGGTATTCCAAATAATTTAATGCCATATATAGTTAAAGTAGCTAATAAAGAGTTAAAAGAATTAAAAGTATTTGGTAATGATTATGATACTAAAGATGGTACTGGAGTTAGAGACTATATTCATGTAGTAGATTTAGCTAAAGGTCATATAAAAGCCCTTAATAAAACAAAAGATAATGGAGTACATATTTATAATTTAGGTACAGGTAATGGATATAGTGTTTTAGAAATAATTAATACATTTAAGAAAGTAAATAATATTGATGTACCATATGTAATTGCTCCTCGTAGAAGTGGTGATATAGCTAGTTGTTATGCCGATCCTAGTAAAGCTAAAAAAGAATTAAAATGGGAAGCCGAATTTGGAATAGAAGATATGTGTAAAGATGCATATAACTTTATTAAGAAAAACAAATAGGAGGGTATTATGGATAGAGAACTATCTGAAGATAATCTTGAAAGAATAATGGCAGGAACTAAAGATACATCTATTACTAGAGATTATTTAGAATCATTAAAATCAGAGATTAAAAGAGCTGATGCTGATCATGATGGAAAACTTACTGGAAAAGAAATAGAAGCCGGAGAACTAAGCATGGATGAACTTGAGAATGTAGTAGCAGGCTTTCCTAGTAAAGAAAATGAATCAGAAAGAAGAAAATAAAATAGGGTAAAACCTATTTTTTTATTGTAAAGTACTGTTAAAAAATAATAAATTAGCAACCACATATGCTATACTTATTATAGTAAGTGAGGATTTGTATATGAATAATAATAGTGCAACATCTCGTAGTATTAGAGCGCTTGACGATTATATTGAAGGAAGATTAGCTATAGCCAAGAGAGATGCAGAAACAACATATGATGAATATCCTAAAATGTCTAGTCAAGAAATAGAAGATGGAGTTAAAAAGGAAAGAGAACTAAATACCAAAATAATTAATGATATGTTTAGTTTATCTAAATCTGATTTTTATAAAAAGTATTCTACTGATAAAAAGAACCCTTTTTATATATCTCCTTTAGAATATGCCGAATTAACTGAAAAAAGTGATTTACAAAGTGAACTAAGAAGAGTAGAAAGAGAAGCCAGTGAAGCTTTAAAAAGAAGATTAGAGCTTAAACAAAAAGCATCTACTATGTCAAAGTTAGACTACGTTAAAGAATATTTAAATGAAGAAAAAGAATTGATAAAAAAAGATATTTCTTCTGGTAAGGGAGTAATATTTAATGAAAAGGATTACACTAAGAATCCTAAGTTTATATTAGAACAATTAAATGGAACAGAAATAGTTAATAGAGAAAGAACTAAATTAGGAATAGTAGGAGCTAGTGCAGCTGCTGCATTAGCATCATCGTTCTTTTTACCTGCGACTACTTTAGGTTTTGGTATAGTTGGAGGAATTGCTGGAATTGGAGCAATAGCCCTTCTATCATTTTTAGGAGCAATGCCTAAAAACAAAAAAATATGTGGTATAGCTCAAGAGTTTCGTGATTCAGTTGAAGCATATGGAGAAACTCATCCAGAATTTAAAGATGTAGCAGATATGATAAATAAAAAATATCCTAATGTATTTCCTAATAGTTCAAAAGAGAGGTAAAAAATGGATTTAGAGAATAAAGCGGTTGTTTCTAATGATGGAATTAGATATATCGTAATTGATTACGTAGAACATAAAGGAAGAATATTTGCTTATTTACAAAATTCTGATGATGAAACAGATACAAAATTTGTTGAATTAATCGGAGATGAGATTGATGATATTGTTCCAGAATATTTTGAAGGCGTAGTAATGCCATTATTTGTTGAAAAATTTAAAGGATATCAAAAAGAAGAATAGGATTTATTAAAATCCTTTTTTTTGTTATAATTAAAATAACGGAGGTGCTTGATGAAAGTACTATTATTTACAGAAAATATAAAAGCTTTGAAAAAAAGTGGTTTAGGTAAAGCAATTGAACATCAAAAAAGAGCATTAGAATTAGAAAAAGTACCATATACTACTGATACAAAAGAGGATTACGATATACTACATATTAATACATATTTTCCAGCTTCTTACTTTTTTGCAAAAAAGGCTAAAAAGCAAGGTAAAAAGATTGTATATCATGCTCATTCAACAGAAGAAGATTATAAGAATGGATTTATATTAGCTAAACAAACTTCTAAACTATTTAAAAAATGGTTAATTAAATGCTATAGCCTTGGAGATGTAATTGTTACGCCAACACCATATTCAAAAAGATTACTAGAGGGATATAAAGGGTTAGAAAATAAAAAGATATATGCCATATCTAATGGTATAGATCTAGATTTATTTGAGAAAAATGAAGAATCTGGTAAAAAATGGAGAGAGGAATATGGATATAAACCTACTGATAAAATAATATTAGGTATTGGTCTATATATTGAAAGAAAAGGTATTGTCGATTTTGTAGAATTAGCAAAAAGATTACCAGAATATCAATTTATTTGGTTTGGATACAGTAATCCTAAAGCTGCAACTAAAAATGTAAGGGAAGCACTAAAAGTAAAACTACCAAATCTAAGATTTCCTGGTTATGTAGAGCAAACTACTATTAAGGCTGCTATGAATGGAGTAAATCTATATATATTCCCAACTTTAGAAGAAACTGAAGGAATACCAATAATTGAAGCATGCGCTACTAAACAAAATGCAATTATAAGAGATATTCCAATATTTGAAGGATGGCTTGAAGATGGTAAAAACGTCTACAAAGCAAAAGATGTAAATGAATTTGAAAAGAAAATAAAAGACTTTTTTGATGGTAAATTACCTTCATTAACTGAAGCAGCATATGCTGTTGCAAAAGAAAGAGATTTAAAGAATATTGGACATGAACTTAAAAAAGTATATGAAGATGTTATGAAAAAATAATTTTTGTTAACATCTTTTCTTATTTATGATATAATATTTTCTAGAATAGGGTTGGAGAATTAAAAGTATGGTTGCTAGCAAAGATCTCGAGGAATTTTTAACTAAGTACGACTTATATCACTCATATACACTTTTAGATAAAAAAGTGGCTATTGATATAAGTTTTAATGATGTAGTAAAAATTATTCTTACTAGTGACAAAGAAACTCAAGAATTTAATTTCTCTTATGATACCTATTTTAAAGAATTTCTATTTCCAAGAATAATATTACATATCTTATCTAAAAATAATTATATAATCCAATCCAAAGATAAAGAAAAAGTAATATTAGAATCTAAAAATAAAAAAGAATTAGTAACAATAAATAATGCTAGTCATACTGAAATAAAATTAATAGAAACCCTACTTAAATCCTTAGAAATAGAAAGACTAGATAATAAAGAAGATATATACTTAAAAGGACCTGATTATAAATATACAAGATTTATAATCTATGGAATAGCAGAAGAATATGCAATCTATAGAAAAGATTTCTTTGATGATACAGGTAAAATAGACTTCTTTAATTTTTATTCAAGTAAATCTTATTTAAATGAAAATAATCGATATGGAGAAAAGAACTTAAAGAATTTAATAATTCTAGAGATAGCGAGAAATGTTTTAGCTTTAAGTTACTATATGCCAATAAATGATGATATATTTTCATACCTAGAAAAAGAATTAAAAGAAGATGCTTTGGTAAGTGATATATGTGAAAAATATAGAAAAGCAAATTTAAGTAATAATAACATATATACTAAAGCATTAAGATGTGCTGAATTTGAAGAGCTTAATTCTGCAATCATTGTAAATAATAAAGATGTAGTTTTAGAAGCAATCACAGCAATTAAAAATGGAATAACCTACAATGATGTAAATTATGAAAAATATTATAAGAATAAAGAAAAATATTATGAGTTAATCGGAGATCTTAAACTCAAAGATATAACAATAGATTTTTTAAAGAACAAAACATTAAGTAATGAAGAGAGTGATTCACTTATGGCTAAAGATAAAATATTAGATGAATTTAGAAGAATAAAAAGGGAAAGTAATATGAAAAAAGATGAGAACAAAATATTATTAGATGCTATTAAAGAAAGAGATGAAATCAAGAAGAATGCCGAAGAGTTTGCTAAACTAATTCTTCAAAAACAACAAGAAAACCAGGAGATTATTAAGGCTGCTGAAGAACAAGCTAGAAGGATAATCGAACTTGAAAGAGAAAATGAAGAATTAAAGAGAATGGCTGAAGAAAATGCTAAGTATATATTCGAGCATGAAAATGATGATAATCCTATAAATGATAGAATAGATATCAAAGACTTAATTAAGAAAATTGATGAAAAATTAAAAGAATTAAGAGAAAACCGTCCTTCTAATAATAAATATATCGTAAGCTCAGAAGAAGAAAATGAATTAGTAAGAGCGGCAGAAGAATATGCTAAATTAATTTATGATAAACAAAATGAGTTAGATGAAATTAAGAAAGCTGCTGATGAATCTGCTAAGAAGATAATTGAGCTTGAAAAAGAAAACGAAGAATTAAAGAGGATGGCTGAAGAAAACGCTAAATTCATTTATGATCAAGAAAAGATAGAACTTAAGAAAGATGCTGATGACTTTGCTAGAATTATCTTTAATAAACAAGAAGAAAGAAAAGTATTAGTTAAAGCAGCAGAAGAACAAGCTAGAAGAATAATCGATCTTGAAAAAGAAAATGAAGAATTAAAGAGATTAGCTAGAGAAAATGCTGAAAGTATCTTTGCTAGAGAAAATAGATATTTTGAAGAATTAAAATTAAGAGAAGAAATAGATAATACTCCAATTGCTAAAGGAGATATCGATAAATTATTAAATTTATTAAATGCATTAACAAGTGTTGAACAACTAGAATTTGCTATTAATCATCCAACTGTTATGCAAGAACTTAATGATTTAGAAGAAAAGATTAATACATACTTAATAGTACATAAAAATGTTCAAGAAGAAGAAAAGAAAGAAACTACAACAATAAAAAAAGATACAACTACTTTACCAGTAGAAAATATTGAAACTATTAGAAATGCTTATATAGAAAGTATGGCTTATACAAGAGAAGGAAGACATACAGTTATATATATTGAAGAAGTAGATAATAAATATAAAGTAACATTATTCTCTGTAAAGAATGATATGGATGATATATTAACTGAAGTATTCTTTGAAAATGAATTCTTTGATGAGAATGTAATTAAAGATATTTGTGAAATCTTTAAGAAAGATTCAGTAATAGTAGCATCTAAAATAGATAACATTCCTAATGGATATCAAGATTATCTAGTAATAGATAACCTTGAAAATGCACTTAAATTTATGGGTGTTAAAAAAGAAATTGTAGAAATTGCTAAGAAATATTGCTAAGATGTGATATAATTCTTATTAGGTGATGAATATGTCATGGATGTCATGGGAATATATAGTAATTTTAATAATAATATTAATAGTATTATTAGTAGTATTAAAAGTTGGAAAGAAAGATATTAACTTAGAACTTAATAAGTTGGTTGAATATCTAGGTGGTAAAGAAAATATAATTAGAACAGAAACTAATCTATCGAGATTTAAAGTAACTCTTAAAGATGTAAGTCTTGCTAATAAAGAAGGCATTACTAAATTAGGGGCTAAAGGAATTGTAGAGATAGATAATGAGTTAAAAATTATATTAGGACCTAATTCTAAAGAATTAAAAAAATATATAGATAATTTAAAGGCTTAGGCCTTTTTTTATTTGTAAAAACAATCTTTTTTTGCATTATTTGGCTTTATATGATAAACTAAAAAAGCTTAGCAAAAAAAGGAGATATATGAAAAGAACAATAGGTATAATATTTATTGCTTTAGCATTGGTTGTAATTCCTTTTTCTGTAGTTAAAGGAAATGCATATTTTAAAGAAAAAGAAAATGATAAAACAATAAATGAAATAGATAATATATTAAATAAAGTAAAAGAAACTAATGATTTATCACTTCTTACAAGTGCTAAAAAATTATTACAGAAGAAAAAGTTAATTACTAAGTCTACTAGATATGAAGATATTACTAATTTAGAGTTTTCTATTACAAGAGAAAATCTTATGAAAGAATATGAAGAAAAAATTAATAATTTAAGTAATAATTTAACTGAAGAAGAGGTTAATAAATTAAAAGAAGAAATTAATAATATTAAATATGAAGATAAAAAAGGAGAATTATTAGAAAAAATCAAAGTATTTGAAGAAGAGATTGCTAAAAGAAAAGCTGAAGAAGAAGCTAGAAGAAAAAGAGAAGAAGCTGCTCGTGCTTTAGAAGCAAAATACAAAGCTTTAGATGCTGAAGTAGTTTATAGTAATAATCCTGGAGGACCTGTACTTGAAACTTTAGTAGGAAATATTTCTGCTTATGCTAGTGGTTCTTATAGAGCAAGTGGAAAAATTCACTATATTGATCCAACTTATGGAAAAGTATATTTAGTTGCTGCAGATCCAAGTTATCCACATGGAACAATAGTAAGATTTAAAAATATGGGTTATTTTGGAAGAGATATTTATGCAATGGTAAAAGATAGAGGAGGAGCAATAGGTAAAGGAAAAACATATCTATTTGATCTATTATTTGGTAGCGTAGAAAATATGCATAAATTTGGAGTACAATATAATGTAACTTGTGAAATATTAAGAATTGGATATTAATAAAAATTAATATCCTTTTTAATTTACTATAGAAAAAAAATTTGATATAATTGTATTTATAATAGAGGTTGGTTAGTATGAAGAAGGATAAAATATTAAGTATCATAGAGATAATACTAATTATTGTTATGGCAGTAGGCTTTTTTATGCCTTACTTTAATAATTCAAGTAATACTTTAATTAAAAGTTTAGGTGAAGCTTATACTATAGTAGGTTTTGTATTTGTACTAGTAGGTATTATTGGTAGTATATTTAGAAAGAATGAACTAAGTTATATAGCCTGTGGTTATTTTATTGGAGTTCATATTTATCTAGTTGCTACTTTAAGTAAAGTAGATACAAGTTTTTCTGTTAATTTATTAGGAATAGGTTTTTATCTTCAATTCTTTGGAGCAGCACTTACATTATTATTTACATTTATAATTAGTTTAATTCCTAAACAAAAAACTGTTAAAAAAGAAGTTAAAAGAAATAATGCAGAAGTAAAAACGACAATTAATAATGGTCAAATGAATATGCCAGTTAATAGTTTTCAAAATATTCCTGTAGAAATTAAAGAAGAAGAAAAAACTATGCCAAAACCTGATTTATTAGCAGGAGTAAAAACAAATGATGATTCATTATTTGTAAATACAGAAGCAGATAGTGGTTTTGTTACAATTCCAAATGAAAAACCATTAAATGAACCAAGTGGACCAAGTATAACTATGATTAATAATCAAATAGTAGAACCAGTTAATAATACTTTAAATATAAATCCAGAGCCAGTTACAGAAGCACCAGCAAGTATGCCAGAAGCAATGATTGGTGATGTATCAGTAAGTGCTCCAGTAGTAGAAATTAAAACTGAACCACCTGTTGTTCCTGCTGTGACTGAAGCAGTAACAGAAGCATCAGTTCCACAAACAGAAGCTGTACAAAGTATGCCATTTGACATAGTAGATAACGCAGCACCAGTTGCACCTGTGGTTCAACCTGTAGCAGAAGTTCAAACTGAAACTCAGATAGCTCCTAGTGTAGAAAGCGCTCCAGTTGTAACTGAACAACCAGCTGCTCAACCAGATCAAGATTCGTTAATTAATGCTTTAACGCAAACATTTAATACAGGTGAACCTGTTATTCCAGCAGCGCAACCTGAAACAGTAACAGAAGCGCCAGCACCACAACCAGAAGCTGTACAAAGTATGCCTCAAGATATGTTAGGAGCTTCACCATTAGGACCAGTTGTTGAGACACCTAGTATCGATGCTGGATTACCAGCCCCAGCACCACAACCAGTTGAACCAGTAGAACCAACAGCACCAGCAGAACAACCTGTAAGTATGCTTGGACCTGCAGCAGAAATGCCTGCTCAAAACGTTCCAAAAACACCAGAAAGTATGTTAGGTAACGGAACAATTCCAGGCCCTGCAAATATTCCACAAGGCATGCCACCACAGGGTGTACCACCAATGGGTATACCGCCACAAGGAATGCCTCCTCAAGGCGTACCACCAATGAGTATGGCGCCACAAGGAATGCCTCCTCAAGGCATGCCACCAATGGGTATGCCACCACAAGGAATGCCTATGAATAATGTTGGAGGAATACTTGGAGGATTACCTACACCAAGTCAAGAAGGTGGACAAGATATATATAACATTATGAATAAAGAACCTAGTATGGAAGAACAAATGAGAAGATTTAATGAACAACAACAGCAAATGAATAATCAAAACAATAATCAAGCTAATAAACCAGACTTATTAGCAGGAACAAATTTAAGTGGAATATTAGGTAATTAAAATTTAGGAGAGAAATCTCCTTTTTTTATGCTAAAATATTTCTTGGAGGAACTTATGAACGAATTAATTATTAAAGAAATTAGTAATGACTTAAATATAAGTGTAGATAGAGTAAAAATAGTATTAAACCTATTAAGTGAAGGAAATACAATTCCCTTTATAGCAAGATATCGTAAAGAAGCAACTGGAGCTTTAGATGAAGAAGTAATTAGAAAAATAAATGAAGTATATGAATATCAAGTAAACCTATTTAATAGAAAAGAAGATGTTATTAGATTAATAGATGAAAAAGGATTACTTACAGATGAATTAAGAGAAAATATATTAAAAGCTACTAAATTAGTAGAAGTCGAAGATATTTATAGACCATATAAAGAGAAGAAAAAGACTAAAGCTAGTGATGCTATTGCAAATGGATTAGAACCACTTAGTAAAACTATCATGACTTTTAATGATATTAATATAAAAGAAGAAGCTAAAAAATATATAACTGATAAAGTTAAAACAGTAGAGGAAGCAATAACCGGTGCTAAATATATCATCGCAGAAAATGTTAGTGATAATGCAAAATTTCGTAAAGAAATTAGAAGAATCACATATCGAGATGGAATAGTTACCTCTAAAGTAAAAAAAGATGCTAAAGATGAGAAAAAAGTATATGAAATGTATTATGATTTTGCAGAAAAAGTAAATCGTATTAAACCTCATAGAACTTTAGCTATTAATCGTGGTGAATCAGACAAAGTATTAAATGTATCAATTGATATAGATGAAACTGAAATAAAAGATTATTTATATAAAAATGTTATTAAAAAAGATAATGAATGTGGAAAAATAGTTAAAGAAGCTATTGATGATAGTTATAAGAGATTAATTAAACCAAGTATAGAGCGTGAAATTAGAGGAATGTTAACAGAAGATGGGGAAAAAAGTGCAATTGAAAACTTTTCTAAGAATGTTGAAAATCTTTTATTAACACCACCAATTAAAGAAAAAGTAGTAATGGGTTATGATCCAGCATTTAGAACTGGTTGTAAATTAGCAGTAGTAGACGGAACAGGTAAAGTTCTTAACATTAGTGTTATTTATCCAACTGAACCTCATAATAAAATTGAAGAAAGTAAAAAGACAGTATTAGATTTAATAGAAAAATATAATGTAGATATAATTGCTATTGGTAATGGAACAGCATCTAGAGAAAGTGAAAAATTTATTAGTGATACTATTAAAGAAGCAAAAAGAAAAGTTGAATATATTATCGTTAGTGAAGCTGGAGCTAGTGTTTATTCAGCATCTCCACTTGCTATTAAAGAATTTCCTGATTTAACAGTAGAGAAAAGAAGTGCAATTAGTATTGCTAGAAGACTTGAAGATGCTTTAGCAGAACTAGTTAAAATAGATCCAAAGAGTATCGGAGTAGGACTTTATCAACATGATGTACCAGAAAAAATGCTTGACGAATCACTTAACTTTACTGTTACTAAGATAGTCAATGAAGTAGGTGTAAATATTAATACAGCCTCTCCATCGTTACTATCATATGTATCAGGACTTAATAAAAAGGTAGTTGATAACATCATTGAAGAAAGAAATACTAAAGGTAGAATTAATTCTCGTGAAGAAATAAAAGGTATTAAAGGAATGACTGATAAAGTATTTGAACAATCAGTAGGTTTCTTAAGAATTGTAGATGGAACTAATCCACTAGATAAAACATCTATCCATCCAGAATCATATAAAGAAACAGAAAATTTATTACAAATACTAAATTTAACTAAAGAAGATATAGGTACGTCTAAATTAAAAGAAGCACTAAATAACTTTGATGTTACTAAATATGCAGAAACTTTAAAAATAGATAAATATACACTTCAAGATATTGTTGATAATCTTGTTAAACCAAATAGAGATCCAAGAGATGATATGCCAAAACCTCTACTAAGAGGGGATGTACTTACAATTGATGATCTCAGTATCGGTATGAAACTACAAGGGACAGTTAGAAATGTTGTAGACTTTGGTGCCTTTATTGATATAGGTTTACATGATGATGGATTATGTCATATATCTAAGATGTCTAATAGTTTTATTAAACATCCTGGTGATATAGTAAGTGTAGGAGATATAGTAGATTGTTATGTATCTAATATTGATAAAGAAAAAGGTAAAGTAGCATTAAGCTTAATTGAAGGTAAATAAGGATGAAAAATTATATGAAAGAATATATTGAAGAAATTGATAAATTAATTAAAAGTAAAAAAGTAGATAAAGAATTATTAAATGAACATTTAATAAAAATAGGATTTTTTCAACATGAAAGATTAGTACATTTCTTAGTAACTATGATGGTAACAATCGTATTTATAATGATCTTTCTATTCTCTATATCAACGACATTTAATATAGGATTCTTTATATTAGATATAATATTAGTAATACTATTAGGATTCTATTACTTTCATTATTATTTTTTAGAAAATAGCGTTCAACATATGTATAAACAAAGAGATGAAATGAAAGAAATAATTGACAAAAAATAAGAAAATCTCTAAAATACTAATTATAAATCAGTGATCAAGCGAGTAATAATTAAATAATTTTGTAGAGAGTTAGTGATTGGTGAAAACTAATAAATGTTAATTATGAAAAACACTTGGGAGTGCTTGAAGAACAAAGTAGAACAAGCCGGTAAATCCGTTATCTTTAGAGTGATTACTTAGGTAATAAACTGGGTGGTACCGCGGATATAACAGAAATTCGTCCCAATTGGGATAGATTTCTGTTTTTTTATTTAAAAGGAGGATTTATGAAAAAAATTGATGTATGTGACTTATATAAGGATTTAAAGAAATACATGGATAAAGATGTTTGTATTTCTGGTTGGATAAGAAATCATCGTAAACAAAAAGAATTTGGTTTTATAGATTTTGCAGATGGTACTACTTTTAAACATATCCAACTAGTATATACAAATGATAATAAAGACTTTGATACAATACAAACATATAGAGTTGGAGCTGCTTTAACAGTAACTGGAAAAGTGATTAAAAGTGAAGGTTCAGGTCAAGAGTTTGAAATTAAAATTGATAAAGTTAAACTAGAAGGAGATAGTCCTGAAGATTATCCAATGCAACCAAAAAGACATAGTGATGAATATTTAAGAGAAATGGCTTATCTAAGACCTAGAACTAATAAATATCAAGCAGTATTTAAAATTAGAAGTGTAGCTGCGATGGGAATACATGAGTATTTTCAAACTAACAATTACGTTTATGCACATACACCTTTAATTACAACAGCAGATTGTGAAGGCTCTAATCAAATGTTTAAAGTAACAACTTTAGATTTTGATAATTTACCTATGAAAGATAAAAAAGTAGATATGTCTAAAGACTTATTTGGAAAAACATCTTTTATAACAGGATCAGGACAATTACATGGTGAAGCATTTGCTATGGCATTTAAAAAGATATATACTTTTGGTCCAACATTTAGAACAGAAAAATCTAATACTAAAACACATGCTAATGAATTCTGGATGATTGAACCAGAAATGGCTTTCTATGATTTAAATGATTTAATGGATTCAGAAGAAGATATGCTTAAGTATGTAGTTAAATATGTATTAGATAGATGTCCAGATGAAATAGAATTTTTAAATAAATGGGTAGATACTGGATTAAAAGAAAGATTAACTAAATTAGTTAAATCTAAATTTACTAGAATTACTCACAAGGAAGCTATTGATATTTTAAAATCAGCTAAAGTTAAATGGGAATTTGAACCTAAATACGGAGAAGATATAGCTAAAGAACATGAAAAATATATCACTGAACATTTTAATGGACCTGTGTTTATTTATAACTGGCCTAAAGATATTAAAGCTTGGTATATGAAATTAAATGATGATGGAGAAACAGTAGCTGCGGTTGACTTAGAAGTACCTGGTAGTGGTGAGTTAATGGGAGGATCTGAAAGAGAAGCAGATTATGATAAACTACTAAAGAGAGCTAAAGATTTAGGAGTAGATACATCTGTAGTAGATTGGTTTATTAATTTAAGAAAATTTGGTGGATGTTATCACTCAGGTTATGGTATGGGATTTGAAAGATTGATCATGTATTTAACTGGAGTAGAAAACATTAGAGATGTAATTCCGTTCCCAAGAACACCTGGAAGTTGTGATTACTAAAATAGAAAACATATATTTTATAATATATGTTTTTTTAATTTTATGATAAAATTATTATCGTAGGAGTCTATATGAAAGATAAAAGAGGATTTACTTTAATTGAGTTAATTGCGGTAATAGTAATAATAGGATTACTAGCTTTAATAGCAATCCCTTTTTATACTGGAAGTATGAAAACATTTAGAGATGATTTTTATAACAATTCTGTTAAAACAATTCTAAATAGTGGAAAAGAATTTTTTGATGATAATAAAAAGGTATTACCAAATAAATATTTATTTAGTGCTAGAGTTAATTTAGATACCTTGATTAGTCAAAAATATTTAAGAAATGTAAAAGATTATAATGGTAAAGATTGTGACTTAGAAAATAGCTATGTCATAGTAGTAAAGAAAAGTAGAACAGAATATGACTATGCCCTTTGTATGAGTTGTCTAAATGACGACTATACCACAAAAGAAAATGAATACTGTGCAAATTATTGGTTAGATAATACAACAGTATCGACAGAGTTTAATGATTCGCCATCTAATGTATTTATTTATAAAGGAACATCAAGAGAAGAAGTAAGAGAAAAAACAGTA
>JAEEGL011492692.1_pt1 | contig 47515 bp, 34 predicted proteins | sample 9134231 | NCBI WGS metagenome assembly JAEEGL01 (sample SAMN16246548, study PRJNA631951) | gut metagenome | biome: gut microbiome; feature: rumen; material: fiber-attached | host: Bos | place: Iran: Karaj | collected 2018-10
CAGAACCTTCCAAGGCAATCAAGAAGCTCCGCTCCAAGGACAACCCCGACGGAATCCTGCCGGCATGGGGATGGAAGATCATCACACGATAACTATACTGAAACATGAACCTCAATTTCAAGATAGAATACCATACCCGCTGGGGTGAGTCCCTGGCGCTGGTAGGCGCTGACGACAAGGTGTGGCCTATGAGCTATGCCGCCGACGGCATCTGGACCCTCAGCGTTCCCAAGGCGGGCGCCGCCTTCCTCGAAGACTACTTCTACGTGGTGATAGAGGATGGCATCTGGACCCGCACGGAATGGGCTCACCATCACCGCAAAGCGGAGGATGGCAAGCACGAAATATGCGATGCGTGGATAGACTGCCCCATTGCCGGATGCCCCTTCCCCAGGGAGCACTCCGCAAAGATTTTCGACCAACCCGGATATCGCGGCGTAGGCACGGCTATTCCCGTTTTCTCCCTACGTAGCGAGGAGGGCTTCGGAGTGGGCGAATTCAACGATATTCCCCGCTTTGTAGACTGGATGGAGCGCACGGGACAGAGCGTCCTGCAGCTGCTTCCCATCAACGACACCACCCGTCACGGGAAGTGGAGCGACTCGTATCCCTACAGCCCCGTTTCGTCCTTCGCCCTGCATCCGATCTACATCCATCTGCAGGAGGTCGGCGTGCCGCAGGATGCGGCATTCAAGAAGGCGCAGGCGGAACTGAACACCCTGCAGATGGTGGATTATCCGAAGGTGATGGAGCTCAAGATCAAGTACCTGAAGCTCGCGTTCGAAAGCCGGGGAGAGAAGGACCTCAAGACCCCCACATGCAAGAAGTTCGTCAAGGAGAACGCCTTCTGGCTCGATCCTTATGCCGAATTCTGCGCGAAGCGCGACGGGGTGTCGCCCGATTTCTATCGCTGGGTGCAGTTCCATCTGGACAAGCAGCTCTCCCGCGCGGTCAAGTACGCCCACGAGAAGGGCGTCTTCCTCAAGGGAGACCTGCCCATAGGCGTTGGGCGCGACAGCGTGGACGCGGCCACCTATCCTAATCTCTTCAACCTCGACTCCAGCGCGGGCGCACCGCCGGATTTCTTCAGCGCGGACGGCCAGAACTGGGGCTTCCCCACCTATAACTGGGAAGAGATGGCGAAGGATGACTATGCCTGGTGGAGGGCACGCCTCCGCGTGATGGCAAAGTATTTCGACGCATACCGCATCGACCATATCCTGGGCTTCTTCCGCATCTGGGAGATTCCCCTTCCGCAGAAGAGCGGGCTGCTCGGACACTTCAATCCGGCCATGCCCTACAGCCGCCAGGAGATAGAAAACCTCGGCCTGCCCATTCTCAACCTGTTCATAGAAGACCCCCGCCAGCCGGGATGGTTCCATCCGCTCATCGCCCCGGACACCACCCGGCTGGAGCCCTGGCAGAAGGACCGCTTCGATGCACTGTACATCGATTTCTTCTACCACCGCCACAACGGTTTCTGGGCGCACAACGCCATGCGCAAGCTCCCCAAGCTGCTCAGCTGCACGGGGATGCTGGCCTGCGGCGAAGACCTGGGCATGGTGCCGGACTGCGTGCCGGGCGTGATGGATCACGAGAAGATCCTCTCCCTGGAGATGCAGCGCATGGACAAGGGCCGCCTCTGGCCTTATCTGAGCGTGGTCGCCACATCCTCGCACGACATGTCTTCCATCCGCCTCTGGGACACCGAGGACAGGACTCCGGAGGACTGCCGCCGCATCCTGAAGGAGCATCTGGATTCCCTCAGCATGCTGGCCATCTTCCCCCTGCAGGACTGGCTGTCGATGGACGGCACCCTGCGCTGGCCTAAACCCGGGGAAGAGCAGATCAACGACCCCGCGGATCCGGACAACAAGTGGCGCTGGCGCATGCACCTGACCACCACGCAGTTGCTGGAAAGCTCAGCATTCTGCACGGCCGTGGCCACTCTGATAAAGGATAGCAATCGCTAGAAATCCGGGCTGCCGAGACTGCGCCTGGTGAAGGTGTAGGACGATTCCGCTCCTACCACCTCGTTGTCGCTTTCCGCCTCCACGCGGCTGCGGTCGATGAGATGCCGTGCCGCGGAATCCCCCTATGAATTCTCAATTCGGGTGCAAAACGGCCGTTTTTACACCCGATTGCCATTTCTCGCATCAAACGGGGGTGAAACAGGCGTTTTTGCACCCGTTTGTGAACGGCCAGGAGTCGTGGTCACGTGGGAAGGCCGCTCTGTCAATCGCACACGGGACAAACAAGCAGCTTCACTGCCTGAATGATTGTACTTGAAAAAGTTTTCTTATCTTTGAAGGAGCAAAGACCACATGATACAGCCTGTCTGTACAAATAAACATTAATCCTAAAACCTACAACAAATCATGAAAAAGTACATTGCAGAGTGTCTGGGAACGTTTGTCCTCACGTTCCTGGGTTGCGGAACTGCCATGTTCCTGGGTTGCACCACGCCCGCAGGCGTTGTGGGCACTGCCATTGCCTTCGGCCTGGCCGTGGTGGCCATGGCCTACACCATCGGCGGCATCAGCGGTTGCCACATCAATCCGGCCATCACCCTGGGCGTAGCCCTCAGCGGCCGCATGGGATGGAAGGAAGCCTGCGGTTACTGGGTGGGCCAGGTGATAGGCGGTATCCTCGCCGGCGCCGTCCTGATGCTGGTTGCCAAAGTTGTAGCCGCCCCCGACCTCACCGGAGCCCTCGGCTCCAACGGTGTCGCCAATGCCGGCGGCGTATGGGGTGCCTGCCTGGTGGAAGTGATTGCCACCTTCCTCTTTGTCCTGGTCGTGCTGGGTACGACGGACGGGAAAGTGGGCGCCGGTAACTTCGCCGGCCTGGCCATCGGCCTCAGCCTCATCCTCATCCACCTGGTGTGCATCAACCTCACCGGCACGTCCGTGAACCCCGCCCGTTCCATCGGCCCGGCCCTTTTTGCCGGCGGACAGGCCCTCCAGGATGTGTGGGTGTTCATCTGCGCGCCCCTGGTGGGCGGTGCGCTCAGCGCCCTGGCGTGGAAAGCCATCGCGCCCAAGCAGTAGTCTTCCCACATAAGCACAAAAGAGCCGGGCACAAACACCCGGCTCTTTTATTTGCTGTGCCCAAGAGAACCTACTCCTTGGGGTGCAGTTTGCGATAGAATTTCAGGCTGCCCACCAGGGAGGCGAAATCCGATTTGGAGATATAGGTGGCGCGGATATAGTCCTCCCGCTGCAGGCTGAACTCCAGCTTGCGCGACAGCATCACTTTCCGGGTGGTGATGGTCACCGTCTCCAGCTCGTCCGTGGGGAAAGCCGCCGCCAGGCAGCCTTCTACCTCGATAAAGGAACCGGGGGCCTTCTGGAACTGGTCCTTGATCATAATCATCTTTTCCAGGGCGCCTTCCAGACTGTTGCCCAGGGGGATAAACAGACGGAAAAGCGGATCCACATGCACCTGGATCACCTCGTCGCCGATACCCAGGGTGCCCATGTCCAGATAATAATGGTTCACGCCATCCTTGGGGATATTAAGGACCTCATAGGACAGATTGACGGCATCATTCTCCACCTGGACAATTTCCAGCATCTGGGGGATTTTGGATTCCTGTGCCCATGCGGCCACAGACCACAAAAACAGGGAAAGCAGACAGATTAACTTTTTCATAGTTATCACGTGTTATTAAGGGTTTTCCAGCGCTAAAGGTAATGATTTTTCGCTATTTTTGCATGCTAAATGAAAAGACTCTGCCCGTGAAGACCCTGGTTTTACTTCTTTCCCTCATGATTTGCCCCATCATTCCCCAGGTTTCGTCTTATACCGAGACCGGCGACGGCAGCCTGATCCTCGCCCCCGGCAGCAGCTACTCGCTCACCGTATCCGGAGACAAAAGCGGGGCCGATGCCTTCCGCGCCTACCTCGCCGCCAGCCAGCTGGCCCTGACGGAAAGCACCCAGCCGGCCATCCGGTTCAAAATCGGCCCGAAGGCGCTGAAGGGGAAAAAGGCCGACGACGGGGCCTACGCCCTGAGCGTGGGGAAGAAAGGCATCGTGATCCGGGCGGCCGGGTTCACGGGAGCTTTCTATGCCGTGCAGTCCCTGCTGCAGCTGAGTGCAGGCCCGGAGCACCGGGTCCCCTGCTGCCAGATCGAGGATGCGCCCCGCTTCGCCTACCGCGGCCTCATGTTTGACGTGGTGCGGCATTTCCACAGCAAGGAGTTCATCCTCAAGCAACTGGACCTGATGGCCCTCCTGAAGATGAATGTCCTGCACCTGCATCTGACCGACAACGAAGCCTGGCGGATTGCCCTGGACAGCGCCCCGGAGATGACCCGGGAGGCCGCTTTTGGTGACAGGACCTACTTCCATACCCTCCTCCCCACATTCCCCCAGACGTTCTGCGCCCAGCCCGCCGGCTATGTGAGCGGCACCCTTTACGACCAGGATGCCATCTACGGCGGCTATTATTCCAAGGCCGACATCCGGGAAATTATCGACTATGCCGCCGCCCGGCACATTGACATTATCCCGGAAATTGAACTGCCCGGCCACAACAAGGCCCTGATGCACGTGCATCCGGAGTTTTTCTGCGACGGGTCGCACCCCGTAAAGGATGTGTTCTGCCCGGGAAACGAGGCCGTGTTCGATTTCTTCTTCCCGGTGCTGGAAGAGGTAATGGCACTGTTCCCCTCCCCGTACATGCATATCGGCGGAGACGAAGCCAACAAGGGCAACTGGCCCCTTTGCAGCCGATGCCAGGAGCGGATGCGGCAGGAAGGGCTCAAGGATGTCTATGAACTGCAGAGCTACTGCATCCGCCGGGTGGACCAGTTTATATCGGCCCACGGGAAAAAGATGATCGGCTGGGACGAAATCCTGGAAGGCGGGCTGTCCGAAAACGCCACGGTGATGTCCTGGCGAGGCGTGGAAGGCGGCGTGGAGTCCATCCGGATGGGGCACGACGTGGTGATGTCGCCCAACACTTACTACTACCTGGATTACGGGCAGGACGCGCCCTGGAACGCACCCGCAGCCTTCAATTATTACCTGCCGCTGGAAACGGTCTATACCTATGAGCCCGAGGACGATATCGTGGCGGCCTGCGAAGGGCAGCCGGCCTCGGAGGTGCTGACGCATCTGCTGGGCGTGCAGGGCAACCTGTGGTCGGAATTCGTCATCACCGACAGCCATTTCGAGTACATGCTCTATCCGCGTGCCTTCGCCATCGCCGAGACCGGCTGGTCGGCCAAGCAGGGAAAGGACTATGCCGACTTCCGGAATCGCTGTCTGGCGCTGTCCTCCACCCTGGAGGCGAAGGGATATACCCTCTTCCCGCTCGCCTCGGAGGCCGGGCAGCGGAAGGAATCGGCCTATGAGATTCCGCGGGTCACGCAGCAGGCACGGGCCGTCATCCACCTGGGCACCGACGACCTGGCCGGAAAAGAAGTGCCGATGCTGGTGGACGGCCACCTGGGCGGCTGGGGCGTGAAAGGAAACTCGGACTGGGTGGACACCAACAAGCGCACCACTAGCATCGACATTGACCTGGGAGACGTGAAGGACCTTCACTATGTAGGGGCCGAATTCATGGACTACAAGCTGCGCAGCTTCTATGCCCCCGAAGACACGGAATTCTTCCTCTCCGTGGACGGCGTGGAGTATGTCCGGGCCGATATCCCCCAGCTCCGCCTGAGCCCCGAGCGCAAGGACTACGCCATCCTCACCGTGGGCGGCACCGTCTCGGCCCAGGCCCGCTACGTCCGCCTCCGCTACAACACCGGCGCAGTCAAGTACCGTGCGTTTATCAGTGAAGTGATTGTGAATTAAGCGGGCGGGCGGCCCACAGGTCTACCTTCTCGCCGCGCCCTTTCGGGACAGCGCTGGTGCAACTGGGGCGTTTTATTTAAACGATTCATTATCAGCGATTTAAGCAAAGTCCTTGCTCCCGATTGGAGCAAGGACTTTGCTAAATGCATTGATAATCGGCATTTTAAGAAAAACGGGCCACCCGCATGGATTATAAGAATTATTCGCTATATTGACAGGATTTCATCTGAGCAGTCAACGGCGGTACAATGGTTTTTGAACTATTCTTCATGACGCACTGAGCGCGCAGCAATGACTCAAAGGCGCACAAACCGTAAAATGTAAACAACACTGTATCATTCACTTATGCAAAGTGCCCTCCCCCGATTCGAGGAGGGTACTTTGCATAAACCACTGTATATCAAACAATTCCTTTCCAACACCCATATATCTGGGGTCAGGGCGTTCCGGAGGGAATAGGCGAAAGAGGGCGTGATGCGCGTGGAAGAGGAGGAAGCGGTGACGCGAAGCGGCATGACGGCGTTTGTCCGCCGACCGTTAGACGCGCCGAAGGCGTGGCTAAAAGGGAGAAGTTCGCCGTCAAGCGACCGGAGAGGGCCCTCTTTCGCCTTCTGACCGAAGGAGCGCCTTGACCCGGGATGCACGATGTGACAAGTTTTCCGCCAAAGGTGTTGCGGGTCTCCAAATTGTGCCACCACCTGCTACGCCACACGCCCCGTAGGCCCGATTCCCGTCCCAGGTCCCAGGCGAAAACAGAGACCTGCAACGTTCGCATCAATTAGACTGGTAAGCCAGGCGCTCGTCGCCACTCGTCAGGTAGATGATCCCGCAATAACGGAAACCGTACTGCCGGAGACAATGCTGCATGATGCGATTGTCCCGGTGGGTATCGATACGGATGTTCGGGTCCTGCCGGCAGCACCAGTCCAGTACGCTCCGGAAGACGCCGTGGGCGTCAGGGAGGCTGGCGAGCCGGTGGATGACATGATAGGGCATCTCATCCTGCAGCCATTCACCGCCCTCGATGTAGGCGTACGTGGGTTCCGGGGACGGGAGAAAGGCGAAATAGGCTACCGGGGCCTCATCGTCCTCCACCAGGAAGCCACAGCCGCTGGCAATATCACGCCGGATAATGTCGGCCGACGGATACCCGTCCTTCCACTGATGCAGGTTCCCCGACCGCCGCATAATCCCCCGTCCCGCCTCCAGGATCTCCAGAATGGCAGGGAGATCGGCCTCACAGGCGGGCCGTATGCGTCTATGCGATGCGCTTGCGTCCATACCCAGCAAAGATAAGCAAAGAAATTGACCCGCCCTGTCGTGTCCCGGCAGCCCCACTCCCGCCGGGCAGGGCCACTCACTTCTCCCCGCGCTTCTTCTTTTTGAGCTCGACGAGGAGGGAGATCACGGCAATGACGACGCCCAGCAGCCCTACGGCAAGGGATACCAGCATATAGTTATCTTTCAGGAACTGCCACATGGCTACAGGTAATTCACATGTTTGACCTCGATGGCGGAATTCAGCTTGAAGAGCTGGGCCACCAGTTTGTCGGCATTCTCCTTGGACATGCGGATATCCATGAAGCCGATGCCCGTATCGTGCAGGAACAGAGAACGGAATTTTCCCTTCTTGCTCTCCTTATAGGTAGCCGTGGAGAGCTGGGAGATATGCAGCGGATACTTCTTATTCTGATAATCCGTGATGGTACCCCGCTCCTCGTCCACCTCGTAGCGCCTCAGCAGGTACTGTCCGAAGAACAGGGTGCTGTACATGAGGCTGAACCCTGACAGATACAGCAGATACCGGAAGTCGCCCTCCAGCAAGAGAAAGAGGATAAACAAGCCCAGGCCCAGGAAGAAAGTGATGCCGCATATCCACTTCACCCGTTTGGGATGCGCCGAATTCGCATAAACCGTTTTCATTGTCCAGCATTAAAACAGTACAAAGATAAGGAAAAACAGACAAATACGCATCAGACAGATTGTCAGTTCCGCCGCTTCGGACCGAGTTTTGAAGTGAAATCGGGAAAACGTGAACTGACATGATACTCACTACCACTCCCACCGTCGAAGGACGGACCATCGCCGCATACAAAGGCGTCGTATTCGGAGAAGTCATCTCCGGCGTGAACGTATTCCGGGATCTGGCTGCAGGCATCCGGAACATTATCGGCGGCCGCAGCGGCTCCTATGAGGAAGAACTCATCCGGGCCAGGACCCAGGCCATGGACGAGATGTCGTCCCGTGCCCGCGAGCTGGGGGCCGATGCCGTCGTGGGCATTGACATCGACTACGAAGTGCTGGGCACCGACAACGGCATGCTCATGGTCACGGCCTCCGGCACGGCGGTAAAGCTGGGCTAATCACGCGGTTGAGGCATGGGCGCATACAAATGGATCGGCGGCTTTCTCGGATGGGTTACCCTGGGGCCCATCGGCGCCTTGCTGGGCTTCTGGGTAGGCTATGCCGTTGACGGCCTGGTCAATCAGACAGACACCTCCGGCAAGCGGACCACGTACAGCGCTTCCGAGCAGCGGAACAGCTTCCTCGTGAGCCTGCTGGTGCTGTCGGCCGCCGTCATCAAGGCCGACGGGAAAACCCTCCAGGCCGAACTGGACTACGTAAAGGACTTCGTAAGGCGCAACTTCGGGGAAGCGGCCGTTCCGGAGGCCATGCGGATCCTGCAGGAGCTGACCCGGCAGGAGGTGAACATCTACGAGGTGGGACCGCAGATTGCCCGCTACATGAACTACTCCCAGCGGCTGCAGCTCTTCCATTACCTCACCCAGCTGGCCCTGGCCGACGGCGAATTCCACAAGTCCGAAAAGGGCGTCCTGGAAGCCATCGGCGCCACCATCGGGCTCTCCCAGGCAGATATCCAGTCGGTGGTTTCGATGTTCTACAAAGAGACCAACTCGGCCTACTCCGTCCTGGGCATCTCTCCCGAAGCCTCCGACGACGAGGTGCGCACGGCATACCGCCGCATGGCCATGAAAAACCACCCGGACAAGGTGGCCACCCTGGGCCCCGATGTCCAGAAAGCCGCCGCGGAGAAATTCCGCCAGGTGCAAGAAGCCTATGAGGCCATCAAGCAGGAACGCAAAATGAACTGACCATGAATACGACGCCAAACAGATGCCTGGGGCTGCTGGCCCTTGGCTTGATCCTTTATTCCTGTTCTACGGGCATGGAAACGGGAGGCTGGTACGAAGTCTCCGGCGACCAGCAGGAGGGCATTTTCATTCCGGACCAGCAGGCGCGCGGCACTTGCTCCGGGACCTTCTATGTGGACCAGGGGAAGCGCTATGCCGAAAAACTGGCCGTGGAAGTGAAGGCCGGCTTGGGAAAAACGAAGATGGTCTTCCCGGACGGACAGGAGCAGGTTATCCGCTTCAAGGCCTATGAGGCCCCGGCGTATGAGGAACTGCCGGAAGTCCGGCTCTACACCCAGCCTCAGTATGAAGTCCAGGAGTCCCTGGACCAGCCCGTCGGGAAAGCCCGGGGGTTCTGGTCCAGTTATCCGTGCAAGCACGGGGAAAGCTTCGGCGTCACCTTTGGCCGGAAGACGGCCGAGCTGCTGTCCATGAAGGATCAGGTCGATGTGTCGGTGGACATCTATACGCCCGTCGGAGATGAGGAGCAGGGGCTCCGACCGCTCATTCTGTTCATCCACGGCGGCGCCTTCTTCAATGGAGACAAGCACGACCCGGCCTTCGTGGCCTGGTGCCGGCACTTCGCCAGCCTGGGATACGTGGCCGCTTCCGTCAACTACCGGCTGGGATTCCGCCCCACCCGCAGTGAAATCCAGCGGGCCGGATACCGGGCCGTCCAGGATGCCAACGCGGCCCTCCGCTACCTGGTGAACCGTCGGGAGGAGCTGCATATCGACCCCGACCTGGTCTTTGTAGCCGGTACGAGTTCCGGCGGCATCACAGCCCTGAATGTGTCCTATATGATGGAGAAAGACCGGCCGGCCGCCACCCGGAACGGCAAGCAGGGCGACGACGGGCCCATCGATGCCCTGAACCCCGACTGCCAGGCGCATTTCGGCATCCGGGCCGTGGGCAATCTGTGGGGCGCTGTCAATGACCTGGGGATACTCCAGAACCAACGCATCCCCGTCATCTCCTTCCACGGAGAAAACGACCCCATAGTTCCCTACAAGTGCGGATATCCTTTCCAGAACCTGCTGGGAAGCCTCAACGTGGGCCATCTGCTCTTTGACCAGATGTATGGTTCCTATGAGATTGACCGGCAGTTGAAACAGCAGGGCGTCCACACGGAACTCTACCCCTACCCCACCGACAAGCACGGCATGCACATGGACGATGACGGGAGCCTGAACCAGCTGTTCTATACCATCGAAGAGAAACTCACCGCCTTCTTTTCCAGCGAGATGGAGTCGGAGCCGGTTTGCCTCACCCAAGACCCGGCCGACCCGCAGCTGCTGCACATCAATCCCGCACATATCCGTCACGGCTACTGGAGCCTGCAGGGCGGCGTATTCCGCTCCACCGCAAGCGACCAGGCCCGCATCCTGCTGTTTCCGGACAGGACCGATGCGTCCGTCAGCGTCAGCGGAGACTACCTGTCGGGCATGACCTTCCACGAGACGCTGTCCCTCTAGGCGGAAGGCTTATTTTTTTACGTAATAGCGGATGTAGTCTATCTCCATCTGATATGGAAGAAGACCCGGATTCACCCGGTCATACTCCTTGTTCCGGAGGGCCAGGTTCACACGCAACCGATGGGGCTGCATGAACGGGTTCCGGCCTTTGTAGTGCCCGCCGTTGATCATTTCCTTGATACGGCCGATATTCAGCAGTTCCCCGTCCACGGAGATCCGGATGGTATCCTGGTCCCATTCCACCCGCCAGACATGGAATTTATCGGTCCAGGCGGGGTCTTTGTCCGTAAAGTGGGAGAGGCGGATATGGGAGGTGTTGTCGCGGATGTCATTCCCGTTGGAACCGGTCCAGAAGAAGTTTGCAAAGAGCGTCTCACCTTCGGGCAGACGATAGTATTCCATCATATCCATCTCCCCGTTGTAGGGCCAGGGCATGGTGTTGCCGGTGGTCCAGACGGCAGGCCAGGCGGCCTGTGCCACGGGAATCCTGGCCCGGAACTCGAAGGCCCCGTAGAGGAATTCCTTGAGCCCTTCGGTCTGGAGGGAGGCCGAGGTATATTCGATATACTTGCGGGATGTACGCCAGCCGGAGCTGCCCGGCCGATAATGGGGATTGGTCTTGTGCTCCACCCGGGCCTCCACCACCAGGCAACCGCCTTTGCAATAGGCATTCTCCCGCTGGTACCACTGCACCTCTTCGTTGCGCACAAAACCCTCTTCGAAGGTCCACTTGCGCGGATCCGGCTTCCCGTCCTCCTCGAATTCGTCGGCCCAGTCCAGCATGTATTCGCTGTAATTGGAGGGTCTTGCGTTATTCCAGGTAATGCCCCTGAACTTCACCCACTGGTAGCGGTCTCCGCTCACGCAGATGCGGAAGGCCGTTTCGGGACCGAAGTTCACCGACTGCTGCTTCTTTTCCCTGCCGTCTATGAGCCAGTGGATATCGTAGTGTCCGTCCACCTCATCCAGACGGATGGCGAATTCGTGCCAGCCGGTGGAAACAGGGAAGCTGGTCTGCGTAGAAGGGCCGTTCAGGTTGGACAGGTGAACGAGCACCTCACCGGGGAGACAATGGGCCCGGTGCCGCTCCAGTTCGTTGCCCCGGCTCACTTTGAAACTCACCTCGTGCCGATCGTCGCAGCTGATCCAGGTGCCAACACCGGACGGTTCCCCGCCCTTCAGTTCCGGAATAAAGATTCGCCAGGAATAGAGACCGGAGGTAAAAATCTGCTCCGTGTTGAATGCGGGACTGCCATGGGTGTATTGCCAGGTTTCATGGATTTCCCGGGCATCCCAGTAGAAAGCGTTCTCGGTGGGCAACGGCATGCTCTTGTCACAGCCATTCATAACGGCTGAACTCCCCATGAGCAGACCGATGACGGCCAGGAGGGAGAACCATTCTTTAGCCATATAATCCGTCTTTACAGCGTGACGGCACCGGTAACGGCGTACTTTTCCTTGAGCAGGGCCACCACGGGCTCCATCGCTTTCGGGAAGACCTTGCGAAGGTCAATCTCGTCGCTCTCGGACAGGACCTGCTTGAGCGCGCGCATGAAGTTGTCCTTGATTTCGGTGGCCAGGTTCACCTTGACGATGCCGTTGGCAATGGCCTCGCGCACCTGATCGTGCGGAATGCCGGAGCTGCCATGCAGCACCAGCGCCACGGGCGTAGCCGCATGGATGGCCGCCAGGCGCGGAATATCCAGATGCGGGGGCAATTTGTAGAATCCATGGGCCGAGCCGATGGAAACCGCCAGGGCATCCACCCCGGTACGGTTCACGAACTCCACGGCCTGCTCCGGCGTGGTGAATCCTCCGCCCTGCTCCTGGCCCAGCTTGGCCACGTACCCCAGTTCCGCCTCCACGTTGGCGCCGTAGGGGCGGGCCATCTCCACCGCCTGGGCCGACGTAGCCACATTCTCCTCGAAGGGCTTCTCGGACGCGTCAATCATCACGGAATCAAAACCTTCGTCCAGGCAACGCTGCACCAGTTCCAGGCTGGGACCGTGGTCCAGGTGGATATACCCCTGCAGGCCGTAATCGGCCAGGACCTGACGGCCCATCTTATAGGCCGTATGGAGGCCCATGTAATCAATGGAAGAACGGGTGAGCTGAAGCATCACCGGTGCCTGCATGGCCTGCGCCGCCTTGGCCACGCAGACCAGTGTTTCGTAGTTATAGAAATTGGTAGCCAGCACGGCCCTTTTCCGGGCCTGACAGTCGTAGAGGACTTCTTTGATGGTTTTCATAGACACTACTAAATTGTTTTTACAAAGATAGTGTCTTTCTCCAAATGGTCAATACCTAAATGTGGGTAATTGACAACTAATCGAAATTCCTTGAGGCAAAGGGCAGGGACATACGCAAGGCCAGGTGCCAGTATTCCCAATTGTGAACCCCGTCACGCACGCGCAACTCACTGTGGATCCCGGCCGCCCGCATCTTCATATGGAAGGCACAGCTCAAGTGGAAGAGGAAGTCGTCGTCGCCGCAGTCCACGAACCAGGCCACGCTGCGAAGCGCTTCCAGCGTAGCGGCATCGGCCGCATCCAGATAATCCAGGGCGGAATGCGCCTTGACGGCCTCGCACACGGCATAGAGTTTATCCCGGGTCTCCCCCGGGTCCACCTCGTTCCCCTTGTTGTCCAGCCAGGGGCTCATGGCATAGCAGCTGGAAAAGAGGTCGGGATGCCGCTGGGCATAGACGGTGCTGCCGCCGCCGCCCATGGAAAGTCCCATGACGGCGCGCCGGCCCTTGCTGCCGCCGCAGCCATACTTCTTTTCCATGGCCGGCACGAGTTCGCCGAAGAAAAAGTCCTCGTAGCGCCAGCCGGGCATGTTGAAATAGCCGTTCCAGGTGTTGTGCACGTCGGCCCCGCCCGCATTGGGCATGATGATGAGCATGGGCCAGACCTCGCCGGAGCGGATGAGTTCGTCGGTAACGACCTGCATATTCCCCTTCTTCACCCAGGCGGTATAGTCGTCACTCAGGCCGTGCAGGAGGTACACCACGGGATAGGAGACATCCGATTTGCCGTATCCGTCCGGCAGATAGATACGACATTTCACCGTAGCGCCCAGCACACGGCTGTACAGGCTGTCCGTTACAATCTTCCCCGCCCGGAGGGGCAGGAAAGAGAGCACCAGCAGAAGAACCAGCGCAATCTTTTTCATCGGGTAAAGCGTTTACTGTTTATGACCGGCAATGACGGCGGCGGTGAAGCCGGCCGCTTCCATGGCATTGAGGCCGCGGATGGTGATGCCGCCGGGCGTGGTGACCCGGTCAATCTCGGCCTCGGGATGGACGCCCCGGGCCTGGGCCAGGTCCACGGCGCCTTTCATGGTCTGATAGACCGCCTCCTGGGCTTCTTTCGGGTACAGGCCCAGCTGGATGCCTGCTTCCATGGCGGCCCGGGCGTAGCGCAGGGCAAAAGCCGTCCCGCAGGAGGCCACCATCAGGCCCGCATGCAGGCGTTTCTCGTCCACCAGCAGCGTCTTGCCCAGCTTGTCAAAAAGACCCAGCACCAGTTCGTCGGCCTTCCCCAGGATGGCCGATGCGAAGGTCATGCTCTCCCCGATCTCCGCCGCCAGGTTGGGAATGACGGTGTAGGCCGACGCGACGCCGGTCCCGGAGAGCCACTCGGCCATCTGGGCCGACGGGATGCCCGCCGCCAGGGAAAAGAGGACCTTCCCGGAAAGGGCCGGTGCAATCTGGCCCAGGACCTGCTGCACCAGCCAGGGCTTGACGCCCAGGATGATGATATCGGCCTCCCGGGCCGCGGCCAGGTTATCCAGCGAGGTCCGGATGCCCAGGGCGGCATATTTCTCCTGCGTGGAGGCATGCGCTGTGGTCACGGTAAGGTCCATGTCCGGCGCGAAACGATGGAGTCCCAGGGCGATGGCGCCGCCCATATTCCCCGCTCCGAGGATCGCGATTTTCTGCAGCTGTTTCATATATTCCATGTCTGTTTGAGCAATCAAGCTATTTGGGAAGGCCGAAGACGCTGCTGAGCTCCTGCATCTGGGGCCCGGTCATGCCTTCCGGCTCAAAGCCCATGTTCTTGGCGGCCATGTAGATCTGGGCCGCCTTGTTCAGGACATCCACCTGGTCGAAGGCGTCCATGATGTCCACGTCCACGGCAAACACCCCGTGTTTTTCCCACATCACCACGTCGTAGTCTTCGTCAATGGCCCGGATGGTGGCCTCGGCCAGTTCTACGCTGGACGGGAGCATATAGGGCACGATGCCCAGGCCCCGGGGGCAGAAGGCCTTGGTTTCCGGAATCATGGACCAGAGCATCTGGGTGGCCACATCCTTCTGCAACCATTTCTGGCAGTGGGTCAGGGCCACCAGTTCGATGGGATGGGTGTGCAGGGAGGCCCGGTAGGGCGCCCCCTTGGCCAGCAGGTAATCGTGCACGGCCAGGTGGGAAGGCAGTTCCGAGGTGGGAGCCACCGGGGCATCGGCCACAATCTCATAATGGGCGCAGTCTTCGGTGATGCGGATGATGGCGCCGTTTCCCATGGGGTCCCGGGCCAGGTCCCGCATCCGCTTGCCCGTACCCTTGCAATAGAACCAGCAGCCGGCCAGATGGGGCAGGGTCTTGCCGATGGACCGTGCTTCGCTGATAGCCGGCATCGCCCGCATCGCGTCATCCACCCATTCGCTCACATTGATGGTGATGTTGCCGCCGTTGCGCTCGGCCCAGCCCTTCTGCCAGAGGTATCCGGCCACTTCGGCCACCCGGTCTATCCGGGCACGCAGGGCCGGTCTGTTTTCCAGGATGCTCATCGTTTGGAAGTAACTTCTTTCTCGTATCGTTCAATTTCGGGGATGAACGCCTCCCCTACCGGCACGCCGTTCTTGTAATTGAAGTAGTCGAACACAGCGCCGAAAGGCAGGGTCTTGGCCTCTTCCAGCAGGGCCAGGCGCTGGAAGCCCTGGCCGGCGTCTTCGTAGGCGCGAAGCTTGGCCAACGGCTCCAGCAGGGCGCTCAGCAGGCATTTCTGCGTGGCGCGGGAGCCAATCACATAGGCGCCGATGCGGTTGATCGCGGCGTCGAAGTAATCCAGGCCGATGTGCGCGCGATGCAGGGCATCGGCCCTTACGATCTCCTTGAACAGGTCCAGGGTCTGGTCGTTCATGATGGTCACATGGTCGGAGTCCCAACGGATGGGGCGGGACACGTGCAGCATGAGCTCCGGCACGAAAAGAAGCAGGCTGGCCACCATGTCGGCCACATTTTCCGTCATCTCGTAGTGGCCGGTGTCCAGGGTGTACATAAGTTTCCGGGTGGCGCAGTAGCCGGCCACGAAGTCGTGGGAACCCACCGTATAGCTTTCCAGGCCAATGCCGAAGAGCTTGGCCTCCAGGCAGGTCTTCATGCCCGGGAGCTCCTCCTTCAGGATCTCGTCGAGGCTCTCGGCAAAGATTTCCCGGTAGCGTTTGCGCTCCACGGTCTGGTCCTTGGAGCCGTCGTGCACCCAGATATTCATGATGCAGGGGTCTCCCTGGGCCTTGCCCATGGCGTCGGCGATGCGGCGGCAACGCTTGGTGTGCTCGATCCAGAAGGCGCGGATGGCCGGGTCGGGGTTGGACAGGCTCAGGTCTCCGCTCTTGGGATGGGAGAAGGAAGTGGAATTGAAATCCAGCTTGAGGCCGTTCTCCCGGGCCCATTCGATCCAGCTGGCGAAATGCTCGGGCCCCACCTCGTCACGATCTACGAACTTGCCGCCGAAGTCCCCGTAAATCTCATGCAGGTTCAGGCGGTGATGACCGGCGATAAGGCTCTTGGCAAAAAGGACGTCTTGACGCACCTCCTCCATATTGCGGGCGCGGCCAGGATAGTTGCCGGTGGTCTGGATGCCGCCGGAAAGCGCTTGGTTACGTTCGAAACCCACCACGTCGTCGGTCTGCCAGCAATGCAGGGAGATGGGGGTCTTTTCCAGGATTTCAATGGCCTTGTCGGTATCCACACCGATGGCGGCATAGCGCTCTTTGGCCAGCTCGTAAGCCTTCAGGATTTGTGCTTCGTTCATATTATGACGGGTTAAACTGTTTGACAGCAAAGGTTTCGGCAATGAGGCGGCGCATTTCCCAGCGGTCCTTCACCAGGCCGGCGGCCTGGGCCTGCAGCATGATGTTGCCGATAGCCGTAGCCTCGGTGGGGCCGGCCACTACCGGAATACCCACTGCATCGGCCGTCCACTGGTTCAGGAGGTCGTTGGCGCTGCCACCGCCGATGATATGCAGCTTGTCGATGGGGAAAGGGGCAAAGCCCCGCAGCATTTCCAGCACCTCCCTGTAGCGGTCGGCCAGGGAGTGGTAGATGCAGGAGACCAGCCGGGCGTCGCTCAGGGTGGCCCGGTCGGAGCCGGGCAGGACGGCCGCCCGGATCTCTTCCACCATGTTGGCGGGGTTGGCAAAGCGCGGGTCATCGGGGGCGATGCGGCCGGGGAAATCTTTCTCGGAGAGGGCCATCGCCTGAAGCTCGGCATAGGAATAATCCTTCCCTTCGGCCTTCCAGACCTTGCGGCACTGCTCCAGGAGCCACATACCGGTGATATTCTTCAGGAAACGGGTGGTTCCCTCAATGCCGCCTTCGTTGGTAAAGTTGAGCCGGGCACTGTCGGAATTGATGATGGGCGCGGGGACTTCGATGCCCATCAGGCTCCAGGTGCCGCTGGAAAGGTAGGCGAAATGCGCATCGGCCGCAGGCACGGCGGCGATGGCCGAAGCGGTGTCATGCCCGGCCACGGCCACGACGGGGACGTCCCGGTAGCGGCCGATCTCCACGCCGGGCTGAATGACGGGCAGAAGCACATGGGCCGGCAGGCCCAGTCTGTCCAGCAGCGCCCGGTTGAACTGGCGGGAGGCCTGGTCCATCATGCCGGAGGTGGAGGCGATGGTGTATTCGCACACCTGCCTGCCTGTGAGCATGTAGGCGAGCAGGTCCGGCACAAAGAGGATGCTCCGGGCATGGCGCAGCGGCGCGAATCCCTCCCGCTGCTGGGCATACAGCTGGAAAATGGAGTTGAAATTCATGATCTGGATGCCTGTGGCGGCATACAGCTCCTCCCGCGGAACGGTTTCGTACACCTTTTCCGGGATGCCGTTGGTGTAGGGGTCGCGGTAGGCACGGGGATTTCCGAGCAGGGAACCGTCATCGGCCACGAAACCGAAATCCACGCCCCAGGTATCGATGCCGATGGAATCCGGCCGGATACCTTTCTGCTCCAGCCCGTCCAGACACTGGACGAAATGCTGGTAGATGGACAGGATGTCCCAGTAGTACTTTCCGCCCAGGCCGATAATGCCGCTGGGGAAACGGTACACTTCTTCCATCTCAAAGCGGCCGGCCTGGAAAGTGGCCAGCACAGCGCGCCCGCTGGTGGCGCCGCAGTCAAAAGCAAGGAATCGCCGAATCATAACCCTACAAAGATACCATTTTATTTTATCAGATGAGCCCCATTTCTTTAGATAGCGAAATGAGTTCGGCCGTATTGGCCACGTCCAGTTTCGAGATGAGTTTCTTGCGGTACCAGCGGATGGTCTCGTAGCTCAGGTCCATGGCCTCGGCAATCTGCGGGGCGGTGTAGCCCTTGGACAGCAGGTCCAGGACATCTTTTTCGCGGACCGACAGCGTAATTTCCCGCTGCTTCGGATGCAGGTCCTGGATCGTTTCCTCGATGAGCTGGGAGGCTTCGGCCTGCTGCTTTCTGGCCCTGCGCAGCCGCAGGAGCACGACAAGGAGCGTCCCCAGCAGCAGGATCAGGAGCCCGCTGCCGGCCAGCCCCCAGCACAGCTGCCGCTTCTGCCGCGACAGGACGGTATCGATGAGTTCCAGCGTCTCCCGCCGGAAAACGGGACTGTCGTCGGGATGGAGGGTATAATAGGCGTTCACCTCCCGGAGGTATTTCAGCGCCTTCCCGGGGCGTTTCTGCTCCACCCACAAGCGCCCCAGGCCTTTGTACGAGAGGATCAGCATCAGCGAATCGGCCGACGCACGGGCATAGGCCTCGGCCTTGACGTAGGCCTTTTCGGCCTTGGCGAATTCCTCCTGGTCCATCCAGGTCTCGCCAATGTTGTACCAGAGGATGGTATTGCTCTCGTTCCAGCCATACTTGTCAAAGATGGCGCCGGCCTTGGCGTAATAATCCATGGCCACGAGGATGTCCCCCATCATATTGTGCAGGTTGCCCAGGGTGCCGTACAGGGACGACAAGTTGTCGTCTATGACCCGTTCGTCGCCGCTCATGCGCTGCACGCTCTCCAGGGCCTTGCCATAATAGAACTGCGCGCTGTCATACTGCTCGCGCCCATAATAGATCTGCCCCACATAGCGGTAGGCGTCGAAGCTGGCGGCGTGCCAGCCACGGGGGACGCTGATATCCAGGGCCTTGCGGGCATAGAACTGACACTTCTCTCCGTTCAGGTTCTGCCAGCCCAGCATAAGGTCCCGGTACGCGCGGTTCAGGGCGATGAGTTCGTCTTCGCTGGCCCGGTCCACCGCCTGGGGGGTCCAGCGGGCCACCGCACGTTCCAGGGAATCCAGGTTGAACCCCCGATGATCGCTGTAGGCCGAAGCCCCCGCAGCCAGAAAAAGCAGTACGCCTGCCAGGAAAGCATGTTTCATAATTGCAAAAATAGCAAAAAGATGCTAAACTCCCTCCAAAAGTATTCTACCACCTTTTTGAGTAGTGTTTTTCCGTATTTTTTTTCCCATATTTGCGTTATGAAGCCTTTTGTTTTAGCGGCAGCCCTGCTGCTCTGTGTATCGGCCCGGGCCCAGATGACCCCGGAAGCCGTCATGGGCATCACGCCCGAATTACCCTCGGTGACCTCGCTCCTGAACTACTATGACCAGGCCAACCGTCCCTATGGCAACGGCGTTTCCGACCCCGACGTCATCAGCTCTTTCCTCGACGCCTGGGAGGCAGCCCGAAGACAAATCGAAGACATGCGCGACAAGACGCTGGCCCCTGCCGCACGGCAGGATGTCCTCAAAAGCCAGGTGACGAGCACCGGAAAGTCGGTGCGGGAGACCACCAGGATGAGTGAAGCCGATGCCCGGAAACTGGCGCAAAGCAGCGTGAACGGGCGCCTGAGCGAGCTGGGACTCAGCCAGGCCGACCTGGCCCGGATGCAAAGCGGCCAGCTGAGCGAGGCCGAGCAGAAAGCCCTGGCCGACAAGGTCATGGCCGCCCGGACCGGCGGAATGACCAGCAAGGACGTCGAGGCCATGCAGCGCATGGGTTCCGACCAGAAGCGCCGGGATTACATGCAGGAGTCCGGGCTGGGCGCATCTATGACCCAGAAAATGGAAGCCGACAAAGGGAAACGTGCAGCCAGCCAGACCCAGACCAGACTGGTTTCCGAAATGCTCCGGCTGGACCAGGAAGCCTACCGGCTCCAGACAGAAGCGAGCGGCAAGAAACAGGCGGCCCGCAGCGAAGGGACTGCGCTTTTCAAGCGGAAATACCAGAAAACTGTAGCCGACCTGCAGGAACGGATCGGCAAAGCCGCCGTAGCCATGGAAGACGCCACCACGGAAGCGGCGTTCAAGGCTGCAGAGGAGCGGATGCGGGAGACGCAGGAGTTGCTTCACAAAACCCTGTGCGCCTTCTACGGCGAGTACATCCCCATCTACCGGGATGCCGTAGCGGCCTCCCTGGATATCTGCCGGGCCCGGATGCTGCCCGTCCTGAAACAGAAGCAGGCCGTTCAGGAGCAGTTGTACGCCCTTACGGAAAGCGCTGAATATGCCCTGTCGGCCACGGTTCCTTTCCTGGCCTCCGACCTGTATTTTGAACTCGCAAAAGATATCGTTGACTTTGAACTGGAATTTGACTTATGAAAAAGATTTTGATCCTCCTGGCAGCCGTCCTGCTGCCCCTCGTGGCCGCCAGTGCCCAGAACAAGGCCATGGAAAAGGCCCTGGGAAACAAATTCGAATTCGCCGGTCTGGAGACCGCCAAGCTGGTGCCTTCCTTCGCCAAGGAGATCAGTCAGCTGAAGACCGACCCCCGCAGCGAGAGCAAGCCCATGAAGGATGAGGTGTTCTTCTATACCGGGGCCGATATCAAGGACATCCCGGCCGCCCAGGTTCAGGCGTACCTGCAGAACGTGTATGCCGCCGTGAAGAAAGCGGCCGATGGCGGCAAGGTCTATAAGGCCAAGGGTGTCTCCGGTGACCAGCTGGGCGAAGCGGTCACCACGCCGCCCACCACCGACAAACCGGCCGCCACCGTCATGTACCTCTACCAGCACGATGGTGTCTGGTTCAACTGCACCGTGGGCCACAAGGCCTATTTCCGCAAGTTCACCAAGGATTACGGCGAGAAATACATCGGCGTCGGGGTGAACGTAAAGCAGATGTTGGGTGCCGTAGAATAGGGCGCTGCGCCGGACAAAAGAGACGAAGACTGAGCCGGGGTCATTGTATGTAAATGGGAATTTATGTATATTTGACCGTTTTTGTAAAAACCATTTAAGATGAAACGTATTCTTACCCTCAGTATCTTCGTCCTCCTCTCCCTGGGCCTGGCCGCGCAGGAAAAACCGCTGGAAGTAGCCCAGCTCGAGTTGTCCAACGGCATGCAGGTCTGGGTGAACCGGGACCCTTCCCAGCCCATCGTGTACGGCGCCGTCGTGGTACGGGCCGGTGGCAAGGACTGTCCCGACACCGGACTGGCCCACTATCTGGAACACCTCCTGTTCAAAGGCACAGAAGAACTGGGCACCGTGGATTATGCGGCCGAGAAAGTCTGGCTGGACTCCATTGCCGTGTGCTATGACCAGCTGTCGGCCACCCCGGACCAGACGGAACGGGACTCCATCCAGCTGGAAATCAACCGTTTGAGCCAGAAGGCGGCCGAATACGCCATTCCCAACGAGTATGACAGGCTCATCGCCCGCTTCGGCGGCACCGGCCTCAACGCCGGCACGTCCTACGACTACACCTATTATTACAATACCTTCTCCCCCCAGTACCTGGCCCAATGGGCCGAGCTAAACAGCCACCGCATGCTGCATCCGGTGTTCCGCCTGTTCCAGGGGGAACTGGAAACCGTGTACGAGGAGAAGAACCGCAGCGCCGACAATACCCTCCAGGCCCCGCTGTTCGAGATGATCAAGGAGTTCAGCGGCAGCAACCCCTACTCCTATCAGGTCATCGGCAGCACCGAGAACCTCAAGAACCCGCGCCTTGGCGAGATGATGGCCTTCTTCAAGAAATACTACGTGGGCTGCAACATGGGCCTCATCCTGTCCGGCGACATTGACCTGGACGGCCTGGAGCCCCTGCTGGAGAGCACCTTCGGCCGCATCCCCCGCGGGGACGTGCCCGAAAAGGCCCCGGTGGAAGTGGAACCGATGACCGGCATCCGCAAGGTCAAGATCAAGGCCAACATCCCGCTCATCAAGATTTCCGTCTTTGCCTTCAACGGCCCCACCGACAAAGAGGCCGATGCCCCGGCCCTGGACCTGGCCACGGGCCTGCTGTCCAACAGCTTCTCCTCCGGCCTGATGGATTCGCTCACCACCTCCCACAAAATGCTGCTGGGCGGTGCCGCACGCATACCCATGTTCAACGAGATGGGCATCGTGGGCTTTGCCGTAGTCCCCAACATCCCCTTCGGTTCCGTAGCCAAGGCCGAGAAACGCTGCTGGGAGCAGATCCGCAAGATCCAGCGCGGCGAATTCTCCGACAAGGATGTGGAAGCCCTCAAATATGAAGCGGCCAAGAATGCCCTGGCCTCGCTGGAAACCATCGGCGGCCGTTCCGGCCAGATGGTATCCGTGATGACGCAGGGCCGCAGCTGGGACGCCTACCTGGCCCAGGTGGAATCCATCCGTGCCATCACGCGGGACGATATCATCCGCGTCGCCAACAAATACTTCACCGACAAGTACATCCGCTTCGAGAAGGTGATGGGCACCTATCCCAAGGACAAGGTGGCCAAGCCCAAGATCGATCCCGTGAATCCCCCGCACGCCGGCGAGGTATCGGCCTATGCCCAAAAGCTCGAAGCCATGCCCGTGCAGGAACGGCCGGCCCGCTTCCTGGATTTTGACAAAGACGTCCAGACGCTGGCGGTGAATCCGCATGTGAGCATCGTGTACAAGGAGAATCCCGTCAACGACATCTTCCACCTCACGCTCCGCATCCCGCGCGGCTCGCAGGAAGACCCGGCCCTCGAGCATGTAGCCTCCTTCCTGAGCTCCCTGGGCACCGATTCCCTGAGCGTACAGCAGCTGGGAAAGGCCTGGCAGCAGCTGGGCACCAGCTTCTCCGTATCGGCCGACAACCACAACTTCAACCTGTCGCTGGTGGGCTTTGAAGAGCAGCTGGACGCCTCGCTGCAACTGCTGCGCCACTTCATGGACCACGCCAAGGCCGACAAGAAGAGTTTCAACGAACTCCTCACCGGCGTAGGCCTGGCCAAGAGCACCTTCTTCGAGGGCGGCACCTCCAACATCATGACGGCCCTCCGAAGCCGCGTGTTCTATGGAGAAGAGTCCTCCTACCTCACCCAGCTCAATAAGAAAGAGCTCAAGGCCCTGGGCACCAAAGGACTCATGGAACGGTTCCGTGAGCTGCAGGAATACGACTATACCGTCCTGTATTCCGGCCGCAAGGGCATCGAACAGGTGGCCGCCGCGCTGCGCCGCCAGCTGGATACCGACAAGCCGTCCAAGGCGGCCGAGTGGAAGCATATCGCCACCAGGCAGTATGACAAGCCCACGGTCTTCTTCTACGACCTGCCCGGTTCCCGCCAGATGCAGCTGACCACCTACCAGACCTTCGCGCCCCAGCAGACCGGGGCCCAGAAAGCCACGCTGAAGCTGCTGGGCGAGTATTTTGGCGGTGGCATGTTCTCGCTCATGTTCCAGGAAGTGCGGGAATTCCGCGCCATGGCCTACAGCGCCTCCGGCTACGTGAGCACCCCCGCACCCGCCTATCCCGACGACCCGGCCTTCCTGGTCTCCTCGCTGGGCACCCAGGCCGACAAAGCCCTCCAGGCCATCCAGCTGGTGGATTCCCTCCTCCACACGATGCCCCTGAAGGAGAATAACCTGGTATCGGCCAAATTCTCCCTGCAGGCCGAGGCCAACAACGGCTATCCCAACTTCCGTAACCTGCCCGGCACCATTTACCGGCTCCGCCGGCTGGGCTATACCGAAGACCCTGACAAGGAGGTCATGGAGGCCCTTCCCGCCGTGGACGCTGCCGCCGTACAGGCCCTGCACCAAAGCGTCATTGCCCCGGCGCCGGTCATGTACATCATTGTGGGCGACCGCAAAACCCTCCCCATGGAAGAAATCGCCCAATACGGGGAGATCGTAGAATACAAGCAGGCCGATATCTATAAATAGTATCGGCCTGCCAAAAAGCGGAGGCGGAGGGATTCGAACCCCCGGAACGTCGCCGTTCAACAGTTTTCAAGACTGCCGCCATCGACCACTCGGCCACACCTCCGTTTGGGATTGCAAAGATAGGAATTTTTATGGAATTATTACAGAACAAGGTAGTCCTTATTGACATAGACGAAGTAGTGCGCAAGCGCACGGGCGGGAAGAAAGTCCCCGGGCTGCTCATCCGCTGGCTCAAACGCTTTGTGCACCAGGAAGACTTCAACGGTTTCTTCAAGGAGGGGAAACTGGGCACAGCGTTTCTGGAAGGCTTCCTGAAATACATCAACGTGGACATCACCGTCGTCGGCGCGGAGAACATCCCCGCCCAGGGCCGTTTCACCTTTGCGTCCAACCACCCCCTGGGCGGCGTGGACACCTGTGCCGAGGCCGGCTTCCTGGCCCGCAGATACGACGGGAAACTGTCTATCCCGGCCAACGATTTCATCATGAACGTGAAGCAGGTGCAGGAATACCTCATCCCCGTGAACAAACTGGGCGGGCAGCCCCGCGAACTGGCCGCCCGCCTGGACGAGGCCTTTGCCTCGGACCGGCAGATCCTGTTCTTCCCTGCCGGCAAATGCTCCCGGGAGATTGACGGAAAGATCCAGGATCCGGTGTGGATGAAGACCTTCATCACCAAGTCGCGCCGCAGCCGGCGGGATATCATCCCCATCTGGTTCTCCGGCCAGAATTCCAAACGCTTCTATGCCATCGACCGATGGTGCAAGCGCCTGGGAATCAAGACCAACCTAGCCATGTTCTTCCTCCCCTCGGAGGTCTTCCGCTGCCGGAACAAGCACTATACCATGGTCATCGGCAAGCCCATCCCCTGGCAAAACTTCACCTCGGAGAAGACGGACCCCGAATGGGCCGCCTGGGTGCGTGAGCAGGTCTATCGGCTGCAGGACACGGTTTCTATTTGACGATAATGACGTTGGGGACAACACGCTCGCCGGCGTGGTCAAACAGCTTGTTGTCGTAGGGGTGGTTCAGGACGCCGGCATCCTGGGCCCAGAGGGTAGACGAACCGCCACCATCCAGATTCATGGCTTCGTACAGGCCCAGGGACTCGCAGAGCACCTGGAGTTCGCCGATGCTCATGCCGTCGGCCTGGGCGGGGAAACGGCCGTCCACCACGATGAAATAGATCCAGCCGTCGGTGGTATAGCCCAGCAGGGTGCGGGGATGACGGTGGTTGTAGAAGCGGCGGAACTCCCGGGAGCCGTCGTTCTCGTAGATGACCGGGGCCCCTTCTTCCAACAGCACCGGTCCGGAAACGATGGCTTCACGCCAGCCCTGGGCTGCCTGGGCGGTATGGGCGGCGTCCACTGTCAGGATATCCACCTTACGGCCTTTTTTGTCCAGGATGCGGAACATCCCGTTGCAACGGGAGCCCTGGTCCGTCGTTTTCTTGCAGAGCACTTTCCCCTCGTCCTTGACGAAGGTAACCGGCATCACATCCCGGTCGAAATAACTGCCGTTGATGGCCGCCAGGGCCTTGTTCCGGGTGCCGAACGCACTGGTTATGGCCGCCTGGGGGCCGTCGGATTCCACCACCGACACCCGGTGCGCCTGCATGGGGAAACGGGCCATCGCGATTTGCTGGACGCTGCCGAATACCTTTACCGAGGCCTCGGCCACCTCGACCTGGGACTGCCCCACCGGCTGCCAGTTCCAGTTGACGGCTTTGAGCGCCGCCAGCGGTTCGGACGTCGCGATCTTGCGTTTGGCCACCGGCACCATCGGGAGGTAATGCGCCTTGAAATCGGCCCAGCGGTAATAGACGCCCTGCACCGCCGGGAGCGGCAGGCTGGCTTCCTGCTCATTGACAAGCGGCTTCACCAGCACCTCCCCTTCGGCATTCTTATAGAAGACCAGCTGCAGGGAGGCGGCCATGGGGACCAGGTAGCTGGGGAAGATGTCCAGACTCTCCTCAAAACTGCCGGTGGTGCGCCCGCAACCGTTCACGTCCAGCAGGACCAGCAGGGGGCCGATCCCCGAGTCGTGCCCGAAGCGGAGCCGGAGCTGGGTGCTGCCGGAAGCCATGTCGGCATCGGCCGACTGGATAATCTGCTCCAGGGTGAAGGCCGCATAGTCCACCATCAGGCACTGCGAGCCTTCGAATCGGGCCATATGCAGGTAGTAGCGGGCCGACAATCCCTTCCACACCTGGACCAGCTGCTCGGCCGTAAAAACGTCGTCGAAAGCGCCCTGGCCCTCGTCCAGACAGTAGGAGCCAACTACCACCGAGTTCATGGAATCGATGAATTTGCGGGGCGACACCTTGAGGGTGCCCAGCACATCGGCACTGGTAAAGAACTTTTCGGCGATGGTTTTCCAGGGGACGGTCTGGTCAAAATAGGCCTCATAGGCTTTCTCCACCGCCTCACCCTTGTCAAACCATCCCTTCACCAGGTAGGGGTTCGTGGACAGGCTGGGCTGCAGCCAGGAGGCGTAGCGGGCCGATGCATCGGCATGGACATCCATATCCGGATCCAGGGCCTGCAGACGCGTCAGGCAGGACCACATGCTCATGATCACCCGGGCCGATTCGGTGGACACGGCCTCGACGTGCGTAGGTCCCTGAAAAACCGCCGGGAAGCGCTGGATCAGACGCTCGGCGATGGCGCGGTGCTGCGCCTGCCCCACGCCGGTGAGGTTACCTTTGCAAAACCGGGCCTGCTGATAGAAGGACTCGTAGCGTGCCCGGAAATCCTTTCCGGCCTCGGTAAGGACATCGGCTTCGGCCGCCTGGGAAAACAGCTCGTGGACGCTGTCATATTCGCTGGTGCAATAGCGGGCGCCATGCCGGCCGAAGTGGCTGATATAGAAGGGCTCATAGCCTTCCGGCGCCGGCGTGAGGGCGGGAATGCCGGCATCATCATACACATAGAACGAGCCGGCCGCCTTGAGCGGGTTTTGCCGGATGGCGTCCAGGCTCCCCTGCCCCTCCACCTGCGCGGCGCAAACGCCAGCCAAGCCTGCGGCAACAACGAATAACGAAACGATTCTTTTCAGCATATCAGGATGGTGTTATATGCAAAAGTAAGCAAAAAGGCCGGGGATGGCAACTTATTTCAAATCGCTGTGGATGTAAACAGCGCAGCAGGCCTTACGACGTCCTACCTCATTGTCTTTGATCCAATAATACACGCCGCTGTCATCATCGTAAGTGGGCCAGCAATTGTGCGGATGATTCACAATGTTGTGCTTGTCGCCCTTACCGTAAATCCACATCTGCGATCCGCCGCCGCCATCGAGGTTCATGGCCTTGTAGCAGCCCAGCTGGAGCATCAGCTCGGCCAGGAGGTCGGTAGCCATTCCATAGGCTTTCTTGGCATCGGAACCGCTTGTCCAACGGCCGTCAACCGTCACCTGGATGAGCTTGTTTCCTTCCTTATTAATGCCGATAGCCGTACGGGGCTGACCACCGGCATTCTTCCCATCCGTGAGCCATCTGTTCGTATCGGCAGCCAGCCATTCGGCCGATGCCGTGAGCTTATTGCCCTTCCAGACCAGCAGCGGCCCGGCGCAACTGACGGTATTATTTGGAAGCGTAGCCGCATCGGCATTGCTGGCCACCTTCACGATATCCACGTCATTGCCATCAATGGTCAGTGCACAGTTGTGCAACCAATCTCCGCCGGTATCATCCCCAGCACGCTTGATACTTTGATTTACGCGAATGAACTGGGAAGTCATAGAGCCGTTTGTTCCCGCGACAGCATCCACATATTCGCACTTTTCGTTGAGGTACATGAGGCCCTCGTCAGAATAATTGTAATAAATACCGAGCTTATTGTGGTCGTTGAGGGTCGTAGTAATTATGTTGATCTCCCGAATCTCACCTTCCCACGTGCCATGGAAGTTGGTGTAGGTCACACCGTCCACAATCGTCTCCGTCGTGCCCAGACCCCATACATTGTTTCCGGTGTAGGACGGGTTCTCGGGGTCCGGAACCGGAGTATCATCCATCCCGGGAAGAGGGGAACTGCTGGTGAAACCCAGCTTATCGTCGGGAGAGACCGTAATGCCGGAATCCAAATGCTTCCCGTGGTAGGCCCAAAGCCCAAGAGGATTACTGAAAGCCGTGGCCGTAGTGTAGCCACCATTAGCTTCAACCTTGTCTGCACCAATCTTCCAAATATAATACTTGTCCCCGTCCTTTTTGGAATCCGGATGATCAAAACTGGCGCTGGGAATCCAATAAGCTGTTAGGCTCATTCCCGGTTTCCGATAGTTGTTTTCCAGATGACTGTTCGGATGCGTACGTCCCACTACCGCACCGCTGCTGTAGTTTGCGTCACCATAACGATTAGGCGTTATCGAACTGTTCCATGCCACGCTATTGCTAATCGTAACACCCGGGACCTCTAATGAACCCACCAGGCCACCATCTCCGGAATTACCCTTATCCGTAATGATTCCGGATGCGAAACTATGATAGATGCCACCGCTGCCACCAGAAAAATTTTCGGAAGACCACCAAGAACCCACCAAACCGCCAGTAAACTGATATCCGGTCACCGAGCAAGTGGAATAACAATTTATAATCTTGACATCGGCGCTTTGAATGCTGCCAACCAGGCCACCGAAATGCCGACCAGAGCTACTTCTGGTTACAGATCCCGTTGTATGGCACCTAAGAATGGTTACAGGGTTATTGGACACAATCTGTGCGACAAGGCCACCGGCATAGTGTCCCCCTCCCGTCACCGTTATGTCCTCTGCAGAGCAATCCGTGATGCTAAGCGTGGCATTGCTGGCAATGTAGGACAGTAAACCACCCACATCGGTTCCGGCAGTAGTTGTGAAGATGGTCGTATTAATGACATGGCAATCCCTGAACTCCCCGGCCTTACCCACTCTGGCTCCAAGTCCTCCAACATACGCTCCTCCGGAGGTCACGGAAGAGTTCTTGATGGTAACGCTGCGGCAATCTCCTTGATGACCACTGCCGCCAATGTATCCAGACACCACACCGGCACTCTGCCCCTTGGACGATCCACAGGTAATTGTTGCAGCATCGAAGACCACATTTGAAACTTCACCCCAAAGGAATCCAATAAAACTTGGATAATCATAAGCCGTTCCCGCTTTCAAATGTGAGATGGTGTGTCCTCCACCGTCAAAGAATATTTGCCGGTTGGAACCGGCATTGGGAATCACCGGCTGCCAGGAAGTGATAGCCGCGAGATCCACATCATCTACCATCTTGTAATACTTGGTCGACTCATCAACCAGCGTAGCATGCATCGCATTCATCTGATGCCTATCCCCAATCAGGTAAGGATGCGCTTCGGTGCCGTCGTCGGCCACGCCGGCGAAGGACTGGATGCTGGAGCAGTTGACGTTGAAATAGTTGACCTGACCGGCACACAAGGTCTTGGCGGCGTCCAGCTTGCGCCAGGCGGTGTATTTGTCATGGACATCGTCCGACACCTGGAACTGGAAAAGAAGCTCCGTTCCGGCGGCAAGATGCACATCCCCGGCAGGGAGGGTGGCATAGACGGTGACCACCTTGCTGTTCCCTTCCACACCGGGCGTGGCGATGTCCACGGACAGTTCATTGACATCGTCAAAAATGGGGGCCGATGCCTTGATGACAACCCGCCGCACCGAATCGGCCATCGCAGCCGTGGGTAGCTGGGCGCTGATGCGAAGCACCGAGGAGGACGCGAAGGACCCGCCGTGATTATCGGCCCAGGCCTTCGAGAACGTGGCCCCGTCGTAGGTATTCACCATGCTCAGCGTGGCGGCATAGCCCAGATGGGCGGTACTGCCGTTGGCGGCCTGCGTCTGGTTGCCGTATCCGCCCGGCAGGTTGCTGGTGAGACAGATATTGTAATTGGGAGCTCCGGTCAGCGGCGTGATATCGGTGGCCGTGAATTCGGCCGTTGCCGTACCGGCGCCGGACTTGTATACGAACTGCACCGACAGGGTTGGATCGGCGCCGTTATGGACAGTAATGACATCGGTGCTTTCCCAGGCCAGTTTCACCCCGGCATTGGCCCCGCTTTCCTGCGTAAGGGTCACCTTGGTGAGACCTTCTTCAGGAATGGACAGCCTGATGGTTGCCGGCACAAGGGGGGCTTCGCCAAAAGGTTCTTCCTTAGCGCAAGAGGCCAGCAGCCCGGCCGATGCGACAGCGACAAGAAACAGCAAGCAGTTCTTTCTCATGGTATTGCCCTCCTATCAGTTAAAGATTACATCAAACTCGTCCAGGATCTCATTGGGATCCATACCTGACAAAGAATCCTGCGGGCTGCCCTGCAGCAAAGCCTGCGATACCGAGAGCGTTATCGCTTCTGTGGTAGGTGAAACGTAAGTTGCTTTCATGATTGCTGAATAGTGTTACAATATAATGTAAGCCACCGCCCCCCAAACACACAAAACCCCACCCCCTCAGTTTTAACTGTGCCCCGCGTGGCGCAGTTAAATCGTGCTAGCACGCAAAGCCGTGGAGACAACCGCCTGTATATAAACGACTTAAGCATTTATCCCTAGTCAAAAACAACCATGGATAAATACTTAAACAGCTAATAATCATCTACTTATACACACGCTACCAAGAATGAGATGCCCGGACGAAGCCGGGCATGACGTGATAGGGAGGGCCGGGCACGGAAGGCCGGGTATGACTTATTAGCGGAGGGTGAAGGGTTTCAGGAGGGCGATATCCGGGCCGGCGATGCGCACTTCCACATCGTTGGGGCCCGCCAGCAGGTAGGGGCCGATGTCCATTTTGAAGTCCTGGGAGGAGATATCGGCCACTTTCGAATAATTCACCCAAAGGGAGCAGGCCGATCCCGCCCAGCCGGAGAGGCGCAGCACACGACGGCCCACCTTTTCCGGGAATTCGAACTGGCGGTGGTAAGATACGACCCCGCGATAGAAAGGCAGGCCCTGGGAGGCCAGGGAGCCCAATCCCAAGGTCTTGGCGCTGCGCAGGTACCAGCCGCTGCTGTCCGGAGCGGGCAAGACGTCAAAATCACCCGCAAGGGTTAAGGAGGGCGTTTCCGAGTCGCCCTGCAGTTCGATGACATTCTCCCCCTCCTGCACGAACCCGGAGACGGCAAACGGGCCACCCTTTTGCGCAAAAGGCGTCCCATTCACCGTGACGGTCCAGTGCTGCAGGCCCGGGCCCTTGAGCACGGGACCTGCAGTACAGAGACAGTCCTCGGACAGGAATTGGTACAGGACGGTTACGACGCCCTTTTCCCGGGTAAGGCCATAGGCCTGGAGCGGGAACAGATTCTCATCCATCCGTTCCACGGTCAGGTCGGACAGATCGTCCTCCTTACACGAAAGGGTGAAAAGCAGGCACGTCAGAAGGGCGACGATGAACTTCCGGTACATTTCCTTATTTTTTAGGTTTCAGATCACTCTTGACGTACACGGCATTGCCGGTGGGACGGAGCTTGGTGCCGTTCCAGTCCCAGCGGTTCTCGCACACGCGGTTCACGATATTGCGGGCATTGCCCTGACCATACACCCACATGGCCGTTCCGCCGCCGCCGTCAAAGTTCATGGCTTTGTAGCAGCCCAGCCCCCGCATGAGTTTGCCCAGGCGCTCAGTAGACATGCCGATAGCCCTTTCTTCCGCCGAACTCTGCGTCCAGCGGCCGTCCACAGCCACCTGGATCACGGTTTTCCCATCCTTGGAAAGGCCGATGGCCGTGCGGGGATGGGTGGTGGTGAGCCACTTGTCCGTATCCGCTTCCTTCCAGCCGTCTTCGTAGGGCTGGACTTTTCCGTTCCACACCAGCAGCGGACCGGCACAACCTACCGTGAGGGTGTTGTAGGGGTAGTTCCTGTTGCCATTGGGGTCATTGGTGAGTTTTGCGGCGGCCACATCGCTGGCCACCTTCACGATATCCACCACATCTCCGTCAATGGTCATGGCGCAATTGGCAATCCAGGGGCTATGATCGGCGGAAGCGGGGTGTTTGATCTCGCCGTTCACCCGGGCGAACTGACAGCACGCCATGGGGCCGTTGGTACCTATGAGGGCATCCAGGTAAATGCACTTCTTGTCCAGGTCACGGGGGTCTTCTCCGTCCTTGCACATAGGATCATATCCATCCGGATAAGTGGATCCGTAATTGAAGTACATCCCCAGTTTGTTATGTTCGTTCAGGGTGGTACGGACAATGTTGATATTCCGCATCTGCCCGTCCCAGATACCATGGAAGGAGGTCCATTCCACGCCCTCCACGATCTTCACCGTGACAGCACCCGGAAGGGTGATGGTGGGGGTGTCGTCCCAGGGCTCTTCGGGCTCCTGGGGATCTTCCGGCTCTTTGGGGGTGGTAAACTGCAGCGTCACCGAATTGGATTCGGCGCCCTTGGTGGATACCCGGATGGAGAGTTCCTTCTGGGAAACCGTAGGGGCCGTAAACACCAGGTGCTCTTCGGAAGACTCGTCCACGCGCAGGGCGGTGGCATCCAGACCCACGCCATAGAGCACTTTGTTCTCCGAAGCGACGGGGCTGAAGTTCAGCCCGTTCAGCGTCACGGGCTCACCGGCCACGGCCATGCCTTCATAGGCGGTCGTAATGCCCAGGATATACGGTTCCGGAATCTTCTCACCGCCACCGCCCGAGCCCTTGCCGTTACAGGCGTAAACGGCAAGGGCAAGTGCGGGAAGGATATGAAGCAATATCTTCCTGTTCATCGTTACTTAACATTCTTGAGTTTGGGGGTATCGCCGGAGAAGTCCCAGATATCGGCACTCCAACCCAGGGTCTTGGCCTGCTGGGAAACGGTACCTTCGTGTCCGTTGTAGTTGCCATCCTCGGGGAATGCGTCGTGGACGACTTTATTCGAGTCTTCCCAACCCCAAGTGAAACGCCAGTCGCCGGTATTCCAGCCGACAAAGCCCTTGCAGGTTATCGTACTGTTGCCGCTCTCCAGATGAGAACCGCCATGGCCGAACACCAGGCCGCAGCGTTCCTGAACGCGGATACCGCTGATATCGGAAGTGGTGTAACCGTTGAGGATATGAACCTCAGCTTTCGCGGCATAAATACTGCCCAGGAAGCCGCTGGAGTAACGGCGGGTGAAAACGGCGCCCGTTGCATAGCAGTTGGAAATGTTGACAACGGTGATCTCGGTAGCGTCGCTCTTCGGAGAAACCGTACCGATCAGGCCGCCTGCGTGGGACTGGTTACCGGACTCGCCGTGAGGCATGGTCACCGAACCGGTAGCATAGCACTCGCTCACGTTTACGGTACCGCCGACGGTGTCGTAGATGCAACCAATGAAGCCGCCGCCCCAGTGGCCGTTACCCACAACATTACCGGTAGAGTAGCTCTTCTCCACGGTGGCAGCGCCGCAAAGGCTGCCGATGAGACCGCCGACACGAGAATTACCTCCAGTAGTCTGCGTAACGTTTCCGCTGGCATGGCATCCTGTCACGGTACCCGCGCTCATGTACCCGATGAGGCCGCCGCCATGATAGCTGTCCACAGCCACATCACCGGCACCAGAGCAGTTCTTAACGGTACCTGCACCCATGCGGCCAATCAGGCTGCCGCCCTGCTGACCCGTTTCCACGCTACAGACAACGGAGCAGTTCTCCACAAGGCCGTTCCTCATATAGGAAACCAGGCCACCTGCACGTTTTCCGGTGACAATATCGGTGGAATTGTCCACCTTGGAACCGGTGATGGTGATATTCTTGGCAAAGAAGTCGTCGGCATTGTCAGAAGAACCGGCAACACTCACCAGAACTGCGGCATCGTCGCCGTCGCGGTTGATTTCGGCGTTCTCAATGGTGAGATTCTGTACGCCGCCGCACAGGACACCGAACAGGGGGCCGCCGGCCTTGAAGTTGCTGAGCTTATGGTTGTCTCCGTCCAGGACGATCTTGCGCTTTCTGGCAACAACCTGTGCGTCATCATCGGCCGCGAAGTTGATGGGAACCCAGGGTTTCTCGTCGGTGAAGACCACATCCTTGAAGTCCAGGTCGGCCTTGAGCTTGAAGTAAGTGGTGGCTTCGTCCTGCAGCATGGCGTCAATCTTCAGGAAGCCTTCCACGTCCTCGATGGTGAAGGGCTTGGCCTCGCTGCCGTCGCCTTCTTCCTCGGTGGGGATCATCTTGAAGAGGATATAGGCCGCCTTGTCGTCGGGAGCCTCAAAGTTGGTACCACCCTGCACGGCGTCCACCGCGATGGGCAGCACATACACCTGGTCGGGCTCGCAGCCTGCGCCCTTCAGGCGAACCTGGAAAGCCGAAGACTTGGCGCTGTAGCGCGGCAGGACCACCGAAGTGCCCGTGAGCGTGTAGGCGTCGTTGGGAAGCATCTGGTAATTCGTGGCGTGCTTGGTGTTATACGTAGCCACAAGGCCCGCTTTGGCGGCCACCGTAATGGTGTATGCCTCGGCCGACGTAGGATCGGCCACCACATTCAGATCCAGGTTGACGGACTGGTTCTGAGGGACTTCGTATATATCCTGGGCATCCTTCACCACAATACCCAGGTTGGCCTTGGCGGTATCGTCGCCGGTATCATCGCCGGGCTTGTTACAGGAGAGCACAAACAGTCCTGCGCACAGGATCGAGACTAAACTAAGAATCTTTTTCATGGTTTTAATATTATTAATTGTTCTACAGTTACTCGTTTAGAAAGAAAGTCCGTCATTCCAGCCGGGGTTCTGGGTGAGCGCGCCCTGGGTGAGGGTACGGTCCTCGATGGGGATGGGATAGTAATAGTCCTTCCCTTCGTCCCACTTCCAGCCCGGACGCACCGTCTGGTAGTAGTCCACGCAGCCGGAGGTTCCGTTTGTGAGCAGGACACCACCTTCACCTACGCCAATCTTGAGGGCTTCGGGAGCGCTTCCTTCGGGCGCTTTGTCACCGGAGTAGAGCGTCACGTCGGCCTTGCCGTCACCGTCCAGGTCGTAGCTGCCCTCTCCGGGGAAATACATGCCCAGCAGCGGCTGCTCGAAGGCGTGGCCCTCGGCCCAGCGGATGATGTCGTCATAGCGGAAACCTTCCCCGAGGAGCTCGATGGTGCGCTCGCGGCGGATCTCCAGGATCAGGCCCACGTTGGAACTGTTCTTGGCGGCCACATTGGGATAACCGGTTTCGGCGGCCATCAGATAAGGGTCAGGGTTGTCGTTGGCGGCCTCCATATTGAGGTTGGGCATGCCCACGCGGTCCCTGAGGGGCTTGATGGAGGCATCGATATCGGCCTGCGTGATGGAGCCCAGTTCGGCCTTGGCCTCGGCATAGTTCAGGTACACTTCGGCCGCACGGAAGAGGATGAAGTCGCAGTAGGACTGCTGATAGGTGTCATCCGACGGGCCCATGAAATACTTGATGGGGCAGTAGCCGGTGGCCGATGTCTTGAGGCTGGGGGCGATGGGGGTCTCGGTTCCCAGGCGGCAATAGCCGGGGGTACGGATGCTCTGTGCCAGACGGGGATCGCGGTCCACGATCTCTTCCACGAAAGGCATGGTCTGCCAGCCCGGCTTGTCCGTGAACCGGCTGCCGTCCTTCATGAGGTAGCTGGCCACAACCTTTCGGGTGACGCTCCACATGTTCAGGGTGGTGGACATATAGTCGGAGTTGGCGGTATGGACCACGCTGTACTTGATGTTGTAGTCGCGGCCCAGGATCACTTCCTTGTTGATGCCCTCGGAGACATTGTACTTGGTGAACAGGCCGATGTAGCTCTTGGCGGCGCCTTCGTTGTTATAGATGGCGTATCCGCTGGAGGACATGAACTGCTGGGCGGCGTCGGCGGCCAGCTGCAGGTAATAGGTGTAGGGCTGGGCATCGGCCGGCAGGGTCTGGAGGGTGGCGTCGCCGGCATGATACTTCCGGAACGTTCCCTCGAACAGGCAGAAGCGGGATTTCAGGGCCAGCGCCGTCCACTTGGTGACCTGGTAGTCCGAATGGGCCGAAGGAAGCTTGGCGATGGCATAGTCGATATCCTCGATCATCTTCTGCATCACCAGCTCACGGCTGTCGCGGGGCTTATAGAGGTCGGGGTCGTCGGAGCCCAGGGTGTGGTCGTACCACGGCACGTCACCGAACTGCTTCACCTTTTCAAAGTAGAAGAAGGCGCGGAAGAAACGGGCCAGGCCGATGTACTGGTTGCGCAGTTCCTCGTTCTTGCAGTTCCCGGAGTACTCCAGGAAGGTGTTAATGGTGCGCAGCCGGCTCCAGGACCAGCCGCTCTCGCCGGAATCGATGGCGCGGGCGCCTTTCATCTCATTGGAGAGGATGCGGCCCGTGACGACGTCGGTCTGGCCGTCGCTGTAGAAACCGCTGGGGAAGATGGGATAGAAGGTATTGGTGTAGGCCTTGAGCTCCGTCTCCGAAGAAAGGTAAGTCTCGGGGGAAAGCTTGTCCTGAGGGAAACGGTCCAGCACCTGCTCCAGTTTGTCGCAGGAGGCCAGGAAAAGGGAAGCGCCCAATACAACGATACCGATATATTTCATGGATTTCATATCGCAGCTGATCATTAGAAGGTTATATCAAGTCCGAACATAAAGGTCTTCTGCCAGGGATAGACGGGGTATTTTCCCGCCGTCTTGGCGGCAGCTTCCGGGTCAATGTAGTCGCAGTGGAGGCCAGGCGCAACGTAGGCCAGGTTCTCACCCGAGAAGTACACGCGCACCGACTCGATCTGCACGCTTTTGGTCCATTTTTCCGGCAGGGTGTAACCCACGGTGAGGTTTTTCAGACGGCAGTAACCCAGATTCTGGAGGTACCTGTCGTTCTTGGCGGCCAGCGCACGCTTGCCGTTGTTGTCGAAGGCGATATAGGCGCGGGGACGCGGGAAATAGGCGTCCGGATTCTCTTCGCTCCAGCACCGGTCCAGGAAATCCTTCTGGATCCAGGAGGAGAAAGGACGGGCATAGAGTCCCCAGAAGTAACGGGCGTCGGAGCTGGGATACCAGTCCTGCCGGCCCACGCCCTGGAAGAACGCGGAGAAATCAAAACCGTTCCAGTTGAAGCCCAGCGTGAGGCCATACTGGTAACGCGGCTGGGAATTGCCGATAATCTTGCGGTCGCCGGGCTTGTCGGCCGTATTGGCGCCCGTGCTGATGACGTTGTCGCCGTCCAGGTCCACGTATTTCAGGTCTCCCGCCCGCAGGCCGCCGTTGCCGGCGATGATGGTGTTGATGAGGGACTGGTCCACGGCATAATTTGCCGCCTCATCGTCGCTTTTGAAGAAACCGTCGGTGACATAGCCCCAGATTTCGCCGTAGCGCATACCCTCATAGTAAGTATCGAGGGTCTTGGTGGGGTTGTCAAACTTGGTGATATAGCCGATGTAGTCGTTGAACGTGGCCGTAGCGCTGTACTCGAAGGGCTTGCCCAGCAGGTTGAAGCGGTTCTTGTACGTGAGGGACAGCTCATAGCCCAGGGTACGGAGATCGGCGTTGTTGGTCCGGGGCGCGGAGGCGCCGTACACGGAAGGCAGGGCCTTGCCCGTGGTGAGCATGTTCTTGGTGTCGCGGATGTAGGCCTCACCGGTGAACTGGATCTTGTTCTGGAGGAAAGCCAGGTCCAGACCCAGGTTCTTCTGCTGCACGGTTTCCCACGTCAGGTTGCCGGCCACAGGGTTGCCGAAGCTGGCGGAAGCGGATTTTTCACCGCCGAACAGATAGCTCTGGGTGCCCAGCGTAACCACGCGGATATAGTCGTAATAACCCACCTGCTGGTTGCCCAGGCTACCGTAGGAGAAACGGAGCTTGGCATCGTTCCACCAGCTCTTGAGCGGGGAGAAGAACTCCTCCTCGGAGATTCTCCAGCCCAGGGAGCCGGAAGGGAAGAAGCCGAAACGCTGACCGCGCGGGAAGCGGGAGGAGCCGTCATATCGGCCGCTCAGTTCCAGGAGGTACTTGCCTTTGTAGTCGTAGTTGATACGGCCGAAGAAGCCCAGGAGGGCATAGGAACTCTGCCCGCCGGCGGTCTCGCGGCGTTTGGCATTATTGAGGATGGTGGCCGTCTGGCCCGTCTCCACATGGTCCACCACCACCGGTCCGGTGATCTCCTGGTCGATAGCGCTCACCAGATTCTGGTCGTTGAGTTCCTGGGAGGAAAGGTCATAGCCCACGGCCGACAGTTTCTTGTGATAATAGGTCTCGTACTGGCCGCCCACCATCACTTTCAGGTTGTGCGCCTCTGCGAAGGTGTCCGCGTAGGTGGCATAAACGTTGGCGGAATGCCGGTCCACCGTCTGGACGTTTTCACTCAGCTTATCCTGGTTGTCGCCGGTGGTGAGGATCTCGGTCTTCATGCGCGTGGGAGAGGCGAAGGTGCCGTTCACGGAACGGTTCAGGGAAGTGGAAGTATTCCAGGAATAGGTGTAATTCCCCTTGATCTCCAGCTGCTTCACAGGCTTGATGGTAACTTCGATGGTATTGGTGAAGTTGCTGCTGCGGTTGCTGTTCTTGAAGTTGGGGTTGTTCAGGTTGCCCAGGATGGACTGTCCGCCGCCGCCGTGGTTGGTCTTGTAGATGTAGTTTCCGTCCGGCGTCACAGGCATCAGGAAGGAGAAATAGCCGGCGGTACATTTGTAGAAGGTGTCATCCATGTCCGCCAGACCGGGATAGGTGTAGTTGGACGAATAGTAGGATGTATTGTTGCTCACATTCAGCCAGGAATTGGCGTCAAAGGAGAAACGCGCCCGGAGGTTGTATTTCTTGAAATCGTCCGGGTTCATCCGGAAGATACCCTGTTCGTTGTTGTAGTTGGCCGACAGGAAATACTTGATCGTCTTGGTTCCGCCGCGGAACGAGAGGCTCTGGTTCTGCGAGGGCTTGATGTCGTTGAAGAAATAATGCCACCAGTCGAAGTTGGCATAATACTTATACCCGTTGTTGGCATCGTCCAGGACCACCCAGGGGCGCGCGGGATTCTCCACCACGTCATCGCGGCGGATCCAGAGCTCCTGCATGTCGTCCTCGTTGTATTTGACCTGCTGCGAGCCGTCATAGTTCCTGGAAAAGACATTGGCGGTACGGACCACATCATATCCCCGGGTTTCCCAGTCGGTGGACGTGGTGGGGGTGGAGAAGCCCCAGCGGCCGTTGTAGGTCACTTTCGCGCGTCCCTCGTTGTCACCGCCCGACTTGGTGGTGATGAGCACGACGCCGAACGCCGCCTGCGCACCGTAAACGGCAGCGGAGGAAGCGTCCTTCAGAACAGAAATGCTTTCCACATCACTGGGATTCACCCTGTCCAGGGAACCCACGACACCGTCCACCAGCACCAGCGGAGAACCTCCGGAGCTGATGGAGTTCCAGCCGCGGATGTTCAGGTCCACGCTGGCACCGGGGCGACCGGTGGGCGTAGTAATGGTGAGGCCGGGCACCGTACCCTGCAGGATGCTTCCCAGGTTGGCGCTGGAACGCTTCTGAATAGATTCGGAGCTCACCACGGAAACGGCACCGGTAAGGTTTTCTTTCTTTTGAACGCCGTAACCTACGACAACGGCGTCATCAATAAAAAGCATATCCTCCTTGAGGACGACATTCACCGTGCTGCGGTTTCTCACGGCTTCCTCCACATCCTTATAGCCGATGGCCGAGAAAACCAGTGTCGCAGCGCCATCGGCATTGAGAGAAAAACTGCCGTCGGCACCGGTCATGGTAGCGTTGGAAGTGCCTTTCTGCAAGACAAACACACCGGTGACGGGCTCGCCGCCCTCATCCACGACCTTTCCGCTCACGCCGGAGGCCTGCTTTTGTGATTTGGGCTGGACCGTAACGACGATATGCGACTTGCTGATCTTGTACGCATATCCGGCGGACGGCAGAACGGTATCCAGCAGCGTCTTCACGCTGGACGTGCCAGACGGGACGGTAACCACTTGGTTCACATCCACTTCCTTGGCGTCGTAATCCACGGACAAGCCGGTTTGGGACTCGATTTGGCCAAACAACTGGCCAATGGTCGTCTTCCCGCCTGCCATTTTCACTGGCTGGTTCTGCGCCAACACAGCTCCGCAAAGGAAAAGGCAGAACAACGTTGCAAAAATGATTTTCTTCATACCTACATTAAATGTGTTAAGAACATGGGTTTACTATTATGTAAGCGTAATCCCAGAGGACACACAAAAAATTTCGGCAGATCAGAAATGATAGTAAACCCTGTCTCCTTCGATCTTGTAATGGGAACCGGGAATCAGGAGCGTGAGAACGTCCAGGGCGTCTTCCAGGGTCTCATCCGGCATAAAACGGACGTTGATGGCATTGCGGCGCATGTTCTCCGAATTATAGCTGACGGAGACATTGAAACGCCTTTCCAGCACCGCGGCGATTTCGGGGAAGGAGGCGCCCATGAAAGTAAGGTAGCCCTCTGCCCATTCCATCACCCTGGCCGCATTGACGCGGACAAAAGACACGGCTTTGTCCGACGGGTTGTAAACGAGCTGCATGCCGGGATCCAGGAAATAGCTGTCGTCTCCGGCCGAAGGGATCTGCACCTTGACCCGGCCTTCCTTCAGGGTGGTGCGGACCGTCCTTTCCCCGGCGTAGGCGTGAACGCAGAAACAGGTACCCAGCGCCTGCACGTCCATATGGGGCGTCTTGACGATGAAAGGCCGGTCCGGGTCTTTGGCCACGTCGAAATTGCCCTCACCGGTGAGATAGACGATGCGGCTGCCCTGGTTGAACGATTCCGGATAGAGAAGGGAGGATCCGGCGTTCAGGCTCACCCGGGTGCCGTCCTCCAGGGTAATGGAGGCGGTCTGGCCATAATCGGCCATCAGGTTGCGGGTGCAGTCCAGAGGGGATACACTATACTTATTACGCGTGAGCGAGAAGGTGATGAGGGAAACCAACGCCAGCGAAGCGGCGACGGCGCAAACGGAGAAAAATACGCCCCAGCGCCGCCCGCTGCGCCGGGCCGCGTCAATCCGCCGGTTCAGGCGCGAGAGTTCCTGGAACGTCCGGGGGCTGACTTCGCCGTGACTTTCCTCCCACAACTGCTCGAGGGTTATGTTTCTTTCTTTATCCATCATTGCCTTATAGTAAGTTTATTGCCAGGCCACACACAAAAGCAGGAGAATATTTATCACTTTCCGCAAATCGGCCAGGACATTGGTGATGTGATTCTCCACCGTGCGCTTGTTGATGCCCAGCCGGACGGCGATTTCCTCATTCGTATAACCCATGACACGGCTCATCACGAACACCTCACGCCGCTTCTGGGGCAGGCGCTCCAGTGTTTCCCGGATCCGGGAGATCGTTTCCGTGGCAAAAAGGGCCGATTCGCCGGAGGGGGTGCTGTCCGTATCCGTCTTCATGACTTCGCTCCGGAAACGGGTCTTCACGGCCGATTTGTCAAAATGGTTGTAGGCCTTGAAGCGGGCCATCTGGAAAAGATAGGCCGAAAAAGAATTGACCTGGGCGAACTTCTGGCGGGATGTCCACACATCAAAGAACACATCCTGGGCATAGTCATAGGCCGTCTCCTCATCTCCCAGCAAGTGAATGAAAAAATCCACCAGCCGGGGATGCCACTCGAGGAACAGCCACTCAAAAGCCTGCCTGTTCCCCTCCGAAAGCTCTTTCAGACAATATTGCTCGTGGTCCTTGGTCATTTTGTCAAAGATAACGCATTTTTGCCAAAGGACAAAAAAACGCAGGACTCGCTGCTGCGAATCCTGCGTTTGGGGAGTAGGGACGATCGGATTCGAACCGATGACCTCTTCAATGTGACTGAAGCGCTCTAAACCAGCTGAGCTACGCCCCTGTTGTTTGGGGACTGCAAATGTAGCATGATTCGTCGGATTATCCAAATTTATTTTTACTTTTTTATCCAAGCTGCTAAAAACCGCCAGTTTTTAGCATGGGACGAACTGCGCCAAGGGGTGATTTTTATCCCAAAACAGCCACTTTGGTCCCCAAATAGCCATTTTAATAACATCCAGAGGGCATCTATGACATTAATTGGCAGGAGGCGGGGCCAGGCGGTAACTTTGCACAAAACCTTGCAGAATGAACAGTTTCGCCATTCCCGCCAAACTCCGCCTGGACAATGCCGCCAATATCTACCCGGCATCCATGAGCAAGTATTACTCGTCTCTCTACCGGATGAGCATGACCTTGACGGATCCTGTTGACCCCGCCATCCTGCAGCAGGCGCTGGAGCAGGTCTCCGAGCGCATCCCCACCTTCCGCTGCCGGCTCAAGGCCGGTGGCTTCTGGTGGTATCTGCAGCGGCAGGACACCATTCCGCAAGTACTCCCGCTCAAAAAACTGGCGGCTTTCCGCTTTATTGACCAACATGGATTCCTGTACCGGGTGAGCGCCGACGGCCATCGGATCTGCCTGGACGTTTTCCACGCTCTCACCGACGGCTCGGGTGCCATGAGTTTCCTGGCCACCCTCACCGCCGCCTATATCCACAAGCGCTACCAGGCGCAGATCCAATACAATTCCCTGGTGCTGGATCCGGCCGACCGCCCCATCTACCGGGAAGTGGAGGACAGTTTCAAAGCCGTCTTTACGGGCCGGAAAGGCGAATTGGAGAAGAATGTGGACGCCTACCATATCGGCGGCGCCGTGATGCCGGGCCAGCACCTGCTGGATGTCCGTGCCGTCGCCTCCATGCAGCAAGTGAAGCAGGCCTGCCAGGAAATGGACTGCACGGTCACGGACCTGGTGACTGCCGCCATGCTGGCCGCCCTGCAGGATGAATACCAGGCCGATCCCTGCGCCAAGAAGCGCTGCAGCGTACTCAAGGTGTCCGTCCCGGTGAACCTGCGTCCCCTGTACGGCAGCCGCACGCTCCGCAATTTCTCTTCCTATGTGAACCTGGGCGTGGATGTGGCCGACGGCTACCGGAACCTGCGCGAACTGGTGGACGCCGTGAAAACGCAGAAAGAGCACGACCTGCAGCAGGAAAACCTGGAACCCAAGATTGCCGCCAATGTCCAACTGGAGGAAATGACCCTGGTCAAATGTCTCCCGCTGGCGGTCAAGCATCCCATCATCGACCTCATCAACCGCCTGCACGGGGACCGCTTCTATTCCCAGACGCTGTCCAACCTGGGCAAGGTGGACCTGCCGGAAGGCATGCGTCCCTATGTCACCGACGTAGATTTCGTCCTGGGCCGGCAGCGCGGCAACAGCGGCGCCGTGGCCTGCCTGGGCTATAACGGAAAACTCTGCATCCACCTGTCCCGCAAAATCTTCCCCGCCCGCTTCGAGCACGCCTTCCTGCGCCACCTCGAATCGGTCGGTATCGCTACCCAGATGACAGAGACTGCCCTGGCCTGATTACTCCTCCTTGGCGAAGAACTTCCAGTGGAAGAGAGCCAGGTAGATGGCGCCGCAGGTGACACAGCTGTCGGCGAAATTGAAAACAGGCTCGAAGAAGATATGACCGCCCAGACCGGGGACCCAGTCGGGCCAGGTCCAGAGCGGGAAATAGAACATATCCACCACCCGTCCTTGCATGAAAGGCGCGTAATGCCCCAGCGTAGCCACGGCGGTATAGGTGGATTCACTGAAGAGAACACCGTAAAACAGGCAGTCCACGATATTGCCCATGGCACCGGCCGTAATGAGCGTAAGGCCCACCAGCACCCCCATGGGTACCGGCTTCTCCCTTTTCAGCAGCGAGGAAATCCACCAGCACAGTGCCACGAAAAGCACGATGCGGAAGATCGAGAGCAGGTATTTTCCCACCACGCCGCCAAAAGCCATGCCGAAAGCCATGCCCTTGTTCTCTACGAAAAGCAGCTGAAACCAGTTGCCCAGCACGGGGATACTCTCCCCCAGGGTCATATGGGTCTTGACCAGGACCTTGACGACCTGGTCAATGACAACCAAAAGGATTCCAAGAACAAGCAGGAATCGGCCCTTGGAATGCAGTTTCATTATTTGCGCCCGGTTTTTTCCAGGATAGCCTTACCTTCCACCGTGGTGGTGGCGTGCGGAACCAGGCGCAGACGCTCCTTGGGGATGAGCTTGCCGGTTACACGGCAGATGCCGTAGGTCTTGTTTTCGATGCGCACCAGGGCCGCCTCCAAGTTCTGAATGAACTTGTACTGGCGCTGGGCCAGTGCACCGGCTTCTTCCTTGGACAGCTGGAAAGCACCATCATCCTCCACCGTCTTGAAGGTGGGGGCGGTGTCCAGGATGTCATTGCCGCCGGCGTGGGTGACGATGTCCCGGAGCGTGTCGTACTCGGCCCGGGCCTTGTCAAGCATCTCGTTGATGATTACGCGGAACTCCTCGAGTTCCTCATCGGAGTAGCGGTTCTTGATGTTCTCTTCCATATCGATTATCGTTTTACGGTTAACTTGATGGTAGCCCCGTCCACCCATTCTACCTCGGGGGCATCGGCAGGCGCCTCGGAGGCCGGGCACAGCTTCAGGGAACGGGAAAGGGTCTGTGCGCCGATATAGTCTGCATAGGCGGCCTGAACGTCGGCCAGGCCGTCTGCATAAATTACGGTGTCAATGCGGTCCGTGACCTCGAAACCGCTGGACTTGCGGAGATTCTGGATACGGTTCACCAGCTCGCGGGCCAGGCCTTCGCAGCGGAGCTGGGGCGTCACCTCGATGTCGAGCGCCACGGTGAGGGCGCCTTCCGAGGCTACCTGCCAGCCGGCCACGTCTTCCGAGGAAATGACATAGTCGCCGGGATTGAGCACGACATCGCCGCCGGGCAGGGCCAGCGTATAGGATTCACCGGCCGATTCGGCCTTCTGGAGCCGGGCAATCACCTCCTGGCCCAGGCTGCCGAAGGCGGCGGCAATCTCTTTCATGCGCGCGCCATAGGACTTGCCCAGCACCTTGAAATTGGGCTTGATGCGGAGGGTCATGAAGCCGGAGGTGTCTTCGATGAAGTCCATCTCCTTGACATTCACTTCCGGCAGGATAATGCCCTTGACGGCATCCAGGGCTGCACGGAGCCGTTCGGAGATCACGGGAATCATCACCTTCTGCAGCGGCTGCCGCACGGGGATGTTCACTTTCTTGCGGATACCCAGAATCAGGGAAGTAGCCTGCTGGGCCAGGGCCATGCGCTCTTCCAGGGCCGCGTCGATGACGCGGGTATCGGCCGACGGCATGAGCACGAAGTGCACGCTCTCGGCGCCGGGCACGAGGTCGCAGTAGAGCTGGTCCATATAGAAGGGGGCGATGGGGGCGGCCAGTACGGCTACGTCCCGCAGCACTTGGTACAGCGTGCTGTAGGCGGCATTTTTGTCGGCCGTCATCTCTCCGGCCCAGAAACGGGCGCGGTTGAGGCGCACGTACCAGTTGGACACGTCGTCGCAGACGAAGGCCTCCAGGATACGGCCGGCGGTCTTGACGTCGTAGTCTTCATAGGCGGCCCGTACGTCGCGGATGACCGTATTGAGGCGGGAGATGATCCACTTGTCCAGCTCGTTGCGAGATGCCCGATCGTTGTCGGGCATGACGCGCTCGCCGTCGGGCGCGCCGTCATTCCCGGCTTGACCGGGAATCTCCCACGCATCGATATTGGCATAGCGGGCAAAGAAGGCATAGGTGTTATACAGCGTGCCGAAGAACTTGCGCCGCACGTCACTTACGCCACCTTCGTCAAATTTCAGGTTGTCCCAAGGCTCGGCATTGGTGAGCATGTACCAGCGGAGCGCATCGGCCCCATAGGTATCCAGGGCCTGGAAAGGATCCACCGCGTTGCCTAGGCGCTTGGACATCTTGTTGCCGTTCTTATCCAGCACCAGACCATTGGAAATCACGCGTTTGAAAGCAGGCGTGCCGGAAATCATGGTGTGGATGGCATGCAGGGTATAGAACCAGCCGCGGGTCTGGTCCACGCCTTCCGCGATAAAGTCGGCGGTGGCGCCGAAACGGGGGCTGTCCAGGTTGCGGAGGCCTTCCTGGGCATAAGGCATGGCACCGGAATCGAACCACACATCGATGAGGTCCGTCTCCCGCACCATCTTGCGGCCGCTGGGAGAGACCAGGTACAGCCCGTCCACGAAGGGACGGTGCAGGTCAATCTTATTGTAATTGTCCAGGCTCATGTCGTCCGGATCGAAGCCCTTGTCCTTCAGGGGGTTGGAGGGCATGATGCCGGCCGCGACGGCCTTATCCAGCTGCTGGAAGAGCTCCTTTACGGAACCGATGCAGATTTCCTCCTTCCCGTCTTCCGTGCGCCAGATGGGCAGCGGTGTGCCCCAGTAGCGGCTGCGGCTCAGGTTCCAGTCCTGGATATTCTCCAGCCACTGGCCAAAGCGTCCGGTACCGGTGGAGGCGGGCTTCCAGGTAATCTGCTGGTTCAGGGCCACCATCTGGTCCTTGACGGCCGATGCCTTGATGAACCAGGAATCCAGCGGATAATACAGCACGGGCAGGTCTGTGCGCCAGCTGTGGGGATAGCTGTGCACATGCTTCTGCACCTTGAAGGCACGACCGTCGGCCTTCATCATGACGCAGAGATCGATGTCCAGCGTACCTTCCTCGTCTTCCTTTTCGAAATATTTCTTGTAACCGGCCTTGACATAACGGCCCGAATAGTCTTTGTAGGAAGCATCCACGGTGGCGGCGAAGGCCGGATCCATGTCTTCCAGGCGCATGAAACGGCCCTGGCGGTCCACCTGGGCCTGGGGATTCCCGTCCTTGTCCACGGGCATGATGGCGCCGATGCCGGCCGCCGCAGCCACGCGCTTGTCGTCGGCACCGAAGGTGGGCGCGATGTGCACGATGCCGGTACCGTCGGAGGTGGTGACATAATCGCCGGGGATGACCCGGAACGCGTCTGCATCCGGACGGAACCAGGGAATGAGCTGGTGATAGCGGATGCCCACCAGGTCCTTCCCCTTGAAGCAGCCGTCCAGCAGTTTGTAGGGAACCAGTTTGTCCCCCTTGGTGTACGACTCCAGGGGCAGGTTTTCGCCCTTGGGATTGAACCAGGCGCCCACCAGGTCACGGGCCAGCACGTACACGGCCGGCTCCCCGGTGTAGGGGTTGAAGGACAGCACGCGCACATAGTCAATCTCCGGACCCACGCACAGCGCCGTATTGGACGGCAGGGTCCAGGGGGTGGTGGTCCAGGCCAGGAAATAGGCGGGGAAAGGCTCCGTGCCGAACAGGGGCTGGGAAAGGCCGTCCTTGATGATCTCGAACTGCACGGTGGCCGTGGTGTCGCTCACGTCCTTGTAGCAACCGGGCTGGTTCAGTTCGTGGGAACTGAGGCCGGTACCGTCGGTGGGAGAATACGGCTGGATGGTGTAGCCCTTGTAGAGCAGGCCCTTGTCGTAGATCTTGCGGAGCAGGTACCACAGCGTCTCGATGTAGCGGTTGTCGTAGGTGATGTACGGGTCTTTCATGTCCACCCAGTACCCCACGCGCTCCGTCATGGATTCCCATTCGCGGGTATATTTCATCACTTCCTTCCGGCAGGTGGCGTTGTAGTCGGCCACGCTCACCTTGGTGCCGATATCGGCCTTGGTGATGCCCAGCTTCTTTTCCACGCCCAGTTCCACAGGCAGGCCGTGGGTGTCCCAGCCGGCCCTGCGGCGCACCTGGAAACCGCTTTGCGTCTTGTACCGGCAGATGGCATCCTTGATGGAACGGGCCATCACGTTGGCCATGCCCGGCATGCCGTTGCCCGAAGGAGGACCTTCGAAGAAAAGGAACTCGATCGCGCCCTCGCGAAGCTCAAGCGACTTCTCAAATGCATGGAGCA
>JAEEGL012368589.1_pt1 | contig 47504 bp, 45 predicted proteins | sample 9134231 | NCBI WGS metagenome assembly JAEEGL01 (sample SAMN16246548, study PRJNA631951) | gut metagenome | biome: gut microbiome; feature: rumen; material: fiber-attached | host: Bos | place: Iran: Karaj | collected 2018-10
GGGGGTCGGCGGGGTCGTCCGTCCGTCCGTACACTACCACAAGGTAGGGGGTCGGCGGGGTCGTCCGTCCGTCCGTACACTACCACAAGGTAGGGGGTCGGCGGGGTCGTCCGTCCGTCCGTACACTACCACAAGGTAGGGGGTCGGCGGGGTCGTCCGTCCGTCCGTATATCCAAAAAAATAAGACCGCTTTTGCGGTCTTATTTCGTTTTTTTGCGGTTTATTTCGTAATTTTTGCGATAATAGAAGGGTCAAGAAGGTCGGGTCGGCGGGTTGCAAGGTTTATTGTTTTTTTGCGGATATTGTTTATAATATCCGCAACAGACGACGGACCTATTTTTAAGCGGGTCGCAATTGCTTGCTTACCGTACCCTTGCAAACGGTATTTTAATACGGTCGCTTGACGGGCGGTCAAATTCAATTCGGTTAAAATTTGCTTTGCATTTTTTACGGCTGTAATACTTGCGGTCGGCGGTATTTCGGTCGGTCGTCCGTCTATACCGACGGTCAACGTGTCGGTCGTAAGACTTGCGGTCGTTTTATCCAAACGTTTATATATGGTCTCCGTATTATCATTATAACAAGGGTCGACAGCAAGGTCTTCAATATATACAAATTTATTGTTAGTTTGTAATGCTTTACTTGCTATAATTTCGCGTCTAACAGATTTATATGCTTGCTGTATCGGCGTTATATCTGTATCCGTCCACAAGGTAGGGTCGGTCGGGTCGTCTTTGATATACACTTTTTTGCGTAAAATACGCTGTTTATACGGAACGGTCATAAAATTCAATTCAAGGTCGGCGGGTCGGTCTTGTATGATTTTTACGGTCTCCGTCCATACCGCAAGACTCGCGGTCGATAATAGGTCTGCTCCGTCGCTTAATGTTTGTGATAATAAATTGTATGTATCTTTTGATAATTCATTATATACGACGGTCGGGTCTCCGTCGTCGTCGTATATGATAACGTGGTCGTCCGTAACAAGTCGGTCAAGTCGGTCAAGTCGGTCAAGGTCTTTACATATATCACGGGTCATTTTTTGCGGTATTTTATTACCACTTGCAATAAACAATTTTTTTAATACCGAAAAAACTGTAAAACGTGCGGTCGCTTGTAAAGTGGTCATTACTTGCGGGTCTTTTGCTATTTTTGTAAGGTCGCTGTCTTTTGAAAAAGCATTAAAAATCGCTTTTTCGTACGACGTCAAAACGTCGTTTGTAAAATACGCTTTTTTTGTGGTCGTGTTTGTGTTTTTCATTTTTTTATCCCTTCTTATGCTTTTATGCGGTTTAGCAATAACCAAAATTTTCCGACGTTTGTTAAACGTCAATATAACAATAACACACTTTTTTTATTTTGTCAAGTGTTTTTTGTTTTTTTATTTTGCTATGTTATTTTTTCACGCTTTATAACATTAACCGGCGCGGTTATGGTAATTTTGATTTTCGTTTATTGTTACACAGAGGAAGTCGCTTCATCTCCCATGCCCACCCAAAAAACTCTCAAACCATCCAAAACAATCACATAACAACGGTATTCCGGATCTCTGATTATTTTGGAAAATACGGGTTAAAGCTGTGTGAATCCACAGCAACAACGCATTACCCGCTTGATAAAAAATATAAAAAAATTTGAATTATTTTTGTAAAAGTACTTGACAAATATATACATATATGATATACTATTATCAGTACAATAATATTTACTGCTTTTGGCATAAGCAGTTTTTAAAAAGCTGTATCAGTACAATTATAAATCTTGCTTTTGGATGATTTTTACCCTTTAAAACGAAGCAGAAAATCATGCTTCTTTATATACAATCCAGAGATGGTTTTTCTCTTTAGGAAGCTCGCTGAGATTAATTGTGGCACAATACCATTTTTAAAATTTTACAACCTTTAAAGTTGTAAAATGCATTTTCCGGCACTAAAATTCCACAGATTACGGCAACGGAATTTTATGAATTATTATACGGGACTTATATCCATACTTTAAAAATTTAATGCCTTGAATGGCAGAAAGGAATATAAATATGACAGCGGTTAAATTCGATTCGTTCAGATTCAACCATAACACCATTAACCTTAATACCTTGCGGCAAAGCAGAGATCGTAAGCTCGCGGCGGGACTCATTGCTCCGGCTAAAGAAGAGACTCATTGTGAACTCGCTCCGGAACACGCAGCCGAACCTATTAAGAGCATGGATGATATTATACGCATTTCACAGCACCTTATTAAACAGAAAAGGTTCAGAGATAACATGCTTTTTATTGTAGGTATTAATTTCGGTCTCAGAGTAAGCGACTTGCGCATGCTAAGATTCTCAAACCTTATTAATGAGAACTGTACGTTTAAAGACAGCTTCCCTGTTTTTGAAAAGAAGACGCGCAATACACGTAAACGCAAAAAGAACAGATATATTACAATCAACACTGCCGTAATGGAAGCCGTTACGTTGTATTTGGAAAATACGCCCGGAGAGTGCATGAGCAACTATATGTTCCGCAGCGTATCTAATCGAGGCGGCAATATGAATGAACCTTTGAGCGTGATGTCTATCGATCGTATTCTAAAAAATTTAGCAAAAGAGCTCGATTTAAACATTAAGATTTCCACGCACACGCTTCGCAAAACGTTTTGTTACCACCAGATGCTTATGTCGCACAACAACAACCGTAAACTTTTATTGCTTCAAAAAATGCTCAACCACTCCTCTCCTGCGCAGACTCTGGATTATATAGGCATTACCGGCGAGGAGATCGACGAAGCTTATCGCAAGCTCAATCTGGGAAGTATTCACAGTAATTATCTGGTTGACAGCAGCATTGAAGAATACGACGACGTAGCTGTTTAAATACCGGACGTATCAATAAACACAAAAGGAGTTGAAGAAAATATTGTATACATTTTTCTATAAAAGAGGGGTGAGCGGCGGTGGTTAAAGTATGTGACTGTATTATGGGCTCGGGCAAGACATCTGCTTCAATTACCTATATGAACGAACACGCAAACGAGAAATTTATTTATATAACGCCGTACCTGGAAGAAGCCGAGCGAATCAAAAACGGGTGTCCGAATATGCATTTTGTGGAACCAAGCAAGAATCTCGCGGAGTATGAGTTTAAAAAGTCAAAACACACAGCGGCACTTATTAAAGAGGGCAGAAATATTTCAACTACCCACCAGGCCTTTAAAGGTTATACTTCAGAAATGCTGAACGATATTCGGGAGCAGCAGTATACCCTGATTATTGACGAAAACGTGGATGTTCTAGAATCGTTTGACTTTCACCCTGCTGATTTAAAGCTCGCGGTAGACGCGGGTTATATTGCCGAGCACAACGGCGTGTATTCAATCGCAAAAGATGGGTATAACGGTAAAGCCTTATCAGAAATGTTCAGATTGCTTCAATCGCGTGAGTTAATCCGCGTCGACGGCAAAAAGAATACCGCATTCTATTGGGCTCTTCCTCCGGATCTGATTACCTCTTTCAAGAACGTCTTTATCCTGACTTATTTGTTTGAGGGGCAGAGTTTGTATTATTTTCTGAAAATATACGATATTCCCTATCGGCGCATCGGTATTACGCGTACGGAAGACGGCGTGTACTCTTTTGGTAAGTATCCGGGATATATTCCGGATTACGTCAAAAATCTCGGAGAAAAATTTAAAATCGTATATAACGACAAACTCAATTCTATCGGCGACGATTATCACGCATTATCAATGAGTTGGTTTAAGCGTGGAGGAGATGACGTCGAACGCCTTAAGAAGAACGTAAGCAACTGCTACAATAATATATGGAGAGACGTGCCCGCCGACAAACGGCTTTGGGGTTCTTATAAGGGAGCTTGTAATCAAATAAAAGGCAAGGGTTATTCCAAGGCTTTTATTACGTTTAATACAAAGGCAACCAATAAATACCGAAAACGAGACTACCTGGTATACCTTGCAAACATTTTTATGAACGTCGAAGAGCGTAAGTTTTACGAACTTCACGGGATAGATATAAATGAAGATATGTACGCTTTATCAATCATGGTGCAGTGGATATGGCGCTCGGCAATAAGAGACGGAGGAGATATTACACTATACATACCAAGTAAACGAATGAGAACTTTGCTCGTCAATTGGATTCAGCGTATAAGCGAAGGAGGGAATGGGATTGCATAAAAGCTGTTTGCACTGCTATTTCTGCAATCAGTGTCAACAAGATAAAATATGTGAGAATTATTACTCAATAGTACAACAGGATGAAGATGATCTTATCGAAGAAATGATCCGGGATAATTATATTGAGTTTTACGAAGCGTGGCTGGAATACATAGATGATGATGATTAATACAATAATTCTTACGTTAAAGAGAGGTGACTCTAAATCAGCAGACAATTAGTATGCCAAAAATACATATATAAAATTCACAGCAGCCGACTGCGTAAAGAGCGATGGAAATTGGTATTGCCTATTGACGAAGCCCGAAAGAACGATGAGGTAATATCTCTTGCGGATAGCCAGATATTACGGTGGATTGATGAGCTAAACGGTATTACAGATGCCGACGCCAAAGCGCGCGAAATTAAAAGCGAAATAAAATATTTAAAAAAAGAATCAAACAGCATTCAAAATAAACGAAAAATCAGAGAACTTTACGCAAAGCTCGACGCTTTACAGTTTAAATCCGATTATATTTGCTTAATTATTGATAAAGAAAAGGATTATTATCGCGCGTGCCGCGGATTCAGTATTAACGGAATAAAATATAAAAGACTGTTGGGAACGAACGGCGGTATCAAAAATTCAACCATTGTTTTTGTCAGCGAAAGGTTGTACGGAGAGTTAAACCGAAGAGTCGAGAATGATAGGAATCCGGACGTCGCTTTGGTAACCGCCAAGCTTGAGGCGTATAAGGCGTTAACGTGCAGCGCATCCACACCGGTATCATTACCGCACGGAATCTTGGTAGTAAATGACGCGGAAACAGAGTTCTTATCCGACATTATTTATCTTACCGATGAGTGTGACGGAGAACCTATTATAGAAGAACGTAAATCTCAACTTATTACTCTCAACGCATCTGACGGATATGGTTTAATGCTCCCCTCTCTTGCACAAAGGTGGAGTAAAGAACTCGATCTCGATTATTTGGTCAGCGGAGTAAATACCAGATTTTCATTTGAAAAGGGCATGGTGTTCACGTTTGATTTTTTGGATTTTGCTGCGAACGTTGCGGGAAGGTATGTTGTTAAAGACGCGTGGGGCGAAGATGTGGATATCCGAACCGTTGAATTGATTTTAACAACGTCAATGGTAAAACTATGGGATAGTTACAAAAACTGCGAGGATTATATAAACACATCGTTACGAAACGGATACACTTTTGGAATTGCAAAGACGTGTCCGCGCGAGCTTGAGAATGAAAGAAACCTTAACTATCAATTTATTCAAAGCTATGATTTGAGCGATGAAGATATAGATGAATTAATAGCCCCAACTTTAAACGAGATTGAAGACGTTTTAGGCGGAGACTGGCGTAAAGCGGTGCTGTTTTTAAAGGGCTCGGGTTTAAACAAGCGCAACATTCAAACGCTTCCGGACGATTATATTAAAGCAATAATGATTGATGAGCGTATGTTGAACGATCCGTTTATCCAGTCCAGTATATATCAGTTAATCCGTAACCGCATTAACGAGGCTAAGGTGGGCGTACTTAAAGTACACGGCAACTATTCAATGATATTAGGAGATCCCTATTTATTGTGTCAGAGCATTTTTGGGTTAGAAAAAACAGGATTGCTCAAATCCGGAGAGATATATAATCAGTACTGGGCTGATAGAGGTTCGTCGAAGCTTGTGTGTTTCAGGGCTCCTATGACGTGCCACAACAATATCAGGCCGGTTACTCCCGTAGACACAGACGACGCCCGTTATTGGTACAGATATATTACAACCGCAACCATATTAAATGCATGGGACACAACAACCGCAGCGCTAAACGGCGCGGATATGGACGGAGATATAGTAATGCTGACGGATAATGACGTTTTAGTGCGTAAATTACAGCCTATGCCGGCGTTAATTTGTTCTCAGAGGAAGGCAGAAAAACGGATTTCAACAGAGAAGGATTTCATTCGCTCGAATATAGAAAGTTTCGGCAACGATATTGGGCAAACCACTAATTGGATTACAAGCATGTTTGAGGTACAGGCCGGCTTCGAACCCGGTTCAAAAGAGTATGATGAGCTTGCATACCGTATACGGTGCGGACAGCTCTATCAACAGAACGCCATCGACAAGGCTAAGGGCATAGTGTGTAAACCCATGCCGAAAGAATGGCACGATAGACACGCTGTAAATAAAATTGAAGATGAATATATAAAAAATTTCTATCGTTCTGTTGTCGCCGACAAGAAGCCATATTTTATGAGGTATATTTATCCGGCACTAATGAGACAGTACAACACGTATCTTAAAAATACAGATAGAAATGCTTTACGGGAATTTCAACTTACCGTTGATGAGCTGCTTAAAATGCGGTACGACGAACTCACTGAACGCCAAAGAGAATTTTTAAAATACTATCATTATCGTATGCCGGTAGGTGTGCACGACTGTGTAATGAACAAAATATGCAGGCGTTTTGAGGACGCGTTTGACAGACACGTCGGTAAACACGCCGCGTCCGTAAAATTCGATTATCATATTATGCGTAATAAATCAGAGTACACTCCCCGACAGTATAAAGCTATACAGCGTCTATATACAGCTTATAATAAAAGACTTAACAGTTACGCCGTCTTTGCGGACTATGAACGCGTCGACGAATATGATTCGCTTGCCGCACTATCTATTATAAATGAAGAGTTCAGAAAAGAATGTAGTATCGTGTGTCCCGATCAAAGAGTTTTATGTAATATCGTTCTCGATATGTGTTATACAAAAAAATCAACAAAAAGGTTTGCGTGGAGTATGTGTGGCTCGGAGATTATACATAATTTACTATTAAGCAATAACAATAAGATTTCATTTCCAACTTTAAATGAATGCGGGGAAATTGAATATTGCGGAAACAAATATACCATAGAAACTACTGATATAGAGGTGAATGAATGACTGTTGTACTTAATGAGCACGAGTGGGCGAAAGAAATGATAGAAACAAAATCCTTGGGTAAAAAGCCATTTGAGACTTTAAGCAGAGTGGCAAAATATTATATAGACAAAAGCTACTCTAAAAAAGACGTGCGTAAAATGCTTGACACGTTCTTGATACAATGTGATCCGTCGGCCTCTTTACCCAAATGGTCTAACACAATCGACTACGCGCTGGAAAGAGCCTTGAAATATGACGCAATCACTATAGATTATATAAATATAAGTAAGCCGGAACTTGAAATTATAGACAATCTCGATGGGACACAACTGCGACGCTTGGCTTTTACATTATTATGCCTTGCAAAATATTGGGATATTGTTAATCCCAACGGTAATCATTGGGTAAATAGTAAAGATTGTGACATTATGAGAATGGCTAATATCAACACTTCTATTAAACGGCAGAGTCAGATGTATTACACACTTAATTCGATGGGGTTGATACAGTTTTCTAAAAAGGTTGATAATACAAATGTGAGAGTATGCTTTTTGCACGACGGCGAAGACATTTTACAAATTTCTGATTTTCGTAATCTCGGATATCAATATCTTCAATATCAGGGAGAACCGTATTTTAAATGTAAAAATTGCGGGATTACTACGCGGTATGATAATCCTGCAAACAAGAATTCTTTGAGCAAACAAAAATATTGCAAAAGCTGTGCTGCAGAATTAAACATTCAACAAACAATCAATTCTGTTATGCGCAGGAGAAACGTTAAAAATATGATATAATTATTTTTTCGTTTTTGTTTGGAATGAGAATTGAGAAAACATATTGTGCTACAATTGATTTCGGCATAGATGATGTGGCACTTTAATGAATGGAATATATCAAATATGAAGAAAAGGATTGATAATAGTTAATGATTTTAATAAGCAAAGACGAAGCAATAGCTTTGAGGGATAGGTTTCCAGATACAAATATCGTGAGAACCATGAGACAAAGATCTAAACGACACAGGTATTATTGTGAGGAAAGCAAGAACATAATGCGTTTTTTAAACGCGCTGCGTCGCGGTGAACAGCCGCTCAGCGTGAGAGAGGGTGCCTATGATACAGATAGAAAGAAAAACAAACGAATCGGCGCTTGATTATCACAAGCGTCTTGTGTACGGCAAACTAGTCGACAAAACACTCGCCGATATAGATTATACAGAGCTTGCCGAACTGGTGTACGGACAACCTTATTCAAGCGACGTGGCGAGAAGAATGCTTTACGGTAGCCGCCGTACGCTCGAATTAATGGATTCTGAGCGTGCCAATAATATCGAAAGTATGGATATGCTCACCGAATTAGATGAAAAGATGATCGAACTTCGCAAGGAGAGACAGAAATTTTACGATCAACGTAATGCGTTTAATAAAATAGTCAGAGAGCGTTCGAGGCAGGAAGAGCTGAATGAGATCTTAGTTAACGCGATTAAAGAAGGCAATTTGCCAAAATTGCATTATGAAGAAAAAAACGCGGAACTTTTGAATCCAACTAAAACCGATATGTTAATAAGTCTGAATGACATACATTACGGTGCGTCACACACAAATTACTGGGATTGTTATAATTCTGACGTTTGTAAGCATATGATTGAAAATTATCTTGCCAAAATTATTGATATTCAAAAAATTCATCATTGCGAAAATTGTATTGTGTGGGCAAATGGTGATATGATCTCCGGATCTATTCACCGTTCTATTCAAGTGACGAACAAAGAAAACGTGATTCGTCAGGTAATGGGCGTATCGGAGTTGATTGCAGGGTTTCTCGCTAAGCTGAGCGAATGCTTTAAATTTGTTCATTTTGTTAGCGTGGCCGGAAATCACAGTCGTCTCGATCCCAACAAAGAAGAGTCGTTGATTGACGAAAGACTTGATGATTTGGTTGAGTGGTATGTCAGCGCGAGGTTGCAGCACTTTAAAAACGTAATAATAGGATCTGGCGCAAAGATCGACTCAACGATGTATGTTATAAACATCAGGGGCTTAAATTATTGTGGTGTACACGGCGATTATGACGCTTCGCCGTCAAAGATACAAGCGCTCCAAACAATGGCGGGAGTCCCGTTATATGCAATTTTATCCGGGCACTTACATCATAATAAGGTAGATACCGTCCAGGGTATAAAAACGGTTATGGCGGGCTCTTTTCTTGGTATGGATGATTTTTGTATTCAGAAAAGAATTTACGGCATACCCGAACAAATGGTTTGTATATGTGACGAAGGCGGTATTATGTGTCATTATGATATTCCGTTGAAATAGTACATATTAATTGCGGCTGACGTCTACGGACTAAGCCCAGAGGAGATGGATGCGTCTGTCTCCTCTTTTAATTATGCAAGGAGGTGTCTGCGTGGGACGAAAAACAAAAATGAATATGATTACCTCAGAAGGACTGCTCATGCAGGTAAATCCGGAGAATCAGGCATTACTTAAAGATTTTTTAGATTATTTACGCTCGGTGCAGCGAAGCGAAACGACTATTCGCGGATACGAGAATGATATTCAGATAGCCTGGGTTTGGTGCCTACAAAATAATAATAATACATTCTTTGTCGACTGGACTAAGCGCAATATCGTCGCTTATCAGAACTGGCTGTTAAATAACAACGAAAACAGTCCGGCGAGAATTCGCAGGCTAAAGGCGTCGTTATCATCATTAAGTAATTATATTGAAGGAGTGCTTGACGATGAGTTCCCTAATTTCAGAAATATTATTAATAAGGTTGAGAATCCTGTGAATCGCCCGGTGCGCGAAAAAACAGTGTGGGACGATTCTGAATTAGAATCTTTGCTGGAGACGCTCATACAACAAAAGGATTATGAAAAGGCTTGTTATCTTGCTCTTGCGATGTATAGCGGTAGACGAAAGTCAGAACTGTGCAGATTCAGAGTGTCTGATTTTACAGAAGACAAACTGGTATGCGGGGGAGCTTTGTATAAGAGCTCTCCTATAAAAACAAAGGGCATGGGTGGCGGGAAAATAATACCTTGTTATACTCTTGCTAAAAATTTTACCCCATACCTTAATTATTGGTTAAAATATCGCGAGGAAAATAACATAGACAGCGAATGGCTTTTCCCAAATCTCCGCAATCCTTCGGAACATATTGCAATATCTACGGTAAATAGCTGGGCTAATACGTTTACCAGAATTACAGGCAAGCCTTCGTATATACATTCGTTAAGACATTACTTTACCACAATGCTTGCAAAGGCGGGAATTCCCGACGGAGTAATTCAGAGTATTGTTGCGTGGGAGTCTGGGGATATGGTTAAATTATATAAAGATATCGATGCCGATGAAGAAATCGGAATGTATTTTAAAAACGGAGATATATCCGTTCCCGATAAAAAGGGTTTTGGAGATATATAATATAAAGAATTTAAGGAGTTAATAATGAATCGAAAGGAATTAATAAGGCGCGTTGCTCTTGCAATGCGCGAAAACAATATTCGCAAACCAATTTCATCTCCGAAACAGGTTTTTCATATTTCGGATGATGAGGGCAACACTAAGGATTTTGTTGTTCGAAAGACGAACAAGGATGTTCTTTTTACCGTAGAAGATATTGACGCGATTATAGAGGCGTGCCTGTTCGTTGTAGAAGAGGCAATGAAACGCGGAGAACCAATATCAATACGCGGGTTTGGTACGCTTGGTTTAAAATACAGAAAGCGTAGGGCTACAAAGATACCCGGAACCGAAGAGTGGGTTGACGTTGATGCCAGGTATATCCCAAGATTTATATTCGGAAACGATCTGCGAATGTGTGCAAAAATATATGAGTTGTCGTTACAAGACAAGCAAGACACAGAGCCGCTACCAAGTCCCGATTTTATAGACGACGAAGAGATTGAGGGTGAATAATCATGTCGATAGAGATGAGTTCCGATAGAGCAATATGTTCCAGATGCGGGACGGCATACAGCAGACGCAAGGGATACTTCCCCGTCAGTTATGCTATTTTACACAAGGGTATAGGGCACATTCCCGTGTGTAAAGATTGTATCGACAATATGTATAATTCGTACCTTGCACAGTGCAACGATGCAAAAAGTGCAGTGCGCCAAATGTGCCGCAAGCTAGACTTATACTGGAGTAATTCGGTGTATGAAGTCGTATCTCGTAAAAGTACTACTCGTTCAATGATGACACAATACATTGCAAAGATTAACTCTGTGTCATATGCGGGAAAATCTTATGACGACACCTTATCGGACGAAGGTACATTGTGGAGCTTTAACACATCTTTGCCGGAGATAACCAATATCGATCCCATAATAGAAGAAATAGTAGACGAGTCTCAAAATGTTAATATCGACGACATTCCCGAAGATGTCAAAGCGTTCTGGGGCTCGGGATATACGCCGTCAATGTATATGGAGTTGGAGCAAAGGCGCTCATACTGGATGTCGAGATTTCCTCCGGACGTCGAGCTTGATATCGGAACCGAAGCTTTAATACGCCAGATTTGTTCGCTGGAATTAGATATTAACAGAGATAGAGCTGCAGGACGTAGTGTTGATAAAAGTGTAACGGCATTAAACACGCTGCTTGGCAGCGCAAACCTGAAGCCTGTTCAAAAGAAACAGGATGAAAACGATACCACGCTCGCCAATACTCCTCTCGGGGTGTGGCTGTACAGGTACGAAAATCACCGGCCGTTACCAGAAATAGACGATGATTTAAAGGACACAAATCGTCTCATGAAATATATCTTTACCTGGATGGGACATCTTTGCAAAATGCTGGGTATTAAAAATACATACTCGCAAATGTATGATTCGGAGATAGCTCGTCTCAGAGTTGAACATCCTGAGTACGACGGGGACGACGACGAAACAATGGTATCTGACATACTGTCAGAGGACGGTGATTCGTCTTGAGTAAAATTATAGATCGTATACAAAAAATTATGGATGGCGCGGCTTTGTGGGGTTCGTATTATAGGCATAACCCCGATAAATTTGCGTCTGATTACTTACATCTTAGATTGAAACGATTTCAAAAGATACTTTTAAAGATGATGTTCTGGGCAAATGTATTCGTTCTGATTACATGCCGCGGACTCGGAAAAACTTTTTTGGGCGCAATTTATTGTGTAACAAGATGTATATTATATCCGGGGACGAAGGTGTGTATTGCGTCGGGAACAAGGGGGCAGGCTATAAATGTTCTCGAGAAGATAATGTACGAACTTAAACCAGCGTCTCCCGAGTTATGTGCTGAAATTGACGAGAAACAAACAAAAGTCAACGGCACTAATGCTCAGATAGTATTCTTTAACACCAGCGTGATAAAAGTTGTTACCGCGAGCGATACGGCGAGGGGCAATAGATGCCACGTGCTGCTGCTTGACGAATTTCGTCTGATAAATAAGGATACTATTGACACGGTATTACGTAAATTTCTTACCTTGCGCCGTATGCCGAGGTATGAAGATTTAACCGAAGAAGAGAGAAGAAAAGAATACGCAAAAGAAAAGAATTTAACTTTATATCTGAGCTCGGCCTTTTGGAAGGATCATTGGTCTTATACAAAATGCGTCGATACTCTTAAAGCGATGGTAGATCCCAACAGACATCAATTTGTTTGTGGGTTCCCATATCAATTATCAATATCCGAAGGATTATTGGATCCGGAGACGGTAGCAGATGAAATGGCGGAGTCAGACTACTCGGCCATAAAATTTTCCATGGAGATGTGTGCGGAGTTTTACGGCTCCGATGATGGAGCGTTTTTTGACTTTGACTCTATCTCAAAAAATAGGAAGATTAAGTATCCCATTTTACCCGACTCGATCTCTTCAAAGCTTAATAATACTCAGAGCATACGAATACCGGCAAAACAAAACGGAGAAAAAAGATTATTATCCGCAGATATCGCGTTAATGTCAAGCAGAAGACATAACAATGACGCGACGGCGATTTTTATAAATCAGCTCTTGCCTACCAAGGTAGGTAGGTATATAAGCAACATTGTTTACGCTGACGCCTGCGAAGGTATGCGCACAGAAGAACAGGCGTTGGTTATTCGCAAGCTATATGAAGAATTTAACTGCGACTATATTATTCTGGATACAAATGGTCTTGGCCTCGGAGTTTATGACTGCCTTGCCAGAGATATCGTTGATCCGGAAACCGGAGAGGTGTATCCTGCTTTATCGTGCTGCAATAATACCGATATGGCGCTGAGATGTACATCGTCGTCGGCAGATAAAGTCATATGGTCTATTAAGGCAACTTCTCAATTTAATTCCGAGTGTGCTATTTTGTTGCGCGAGGGATTTAAAAGCGGACGTATTCGTTTGCTTGCAAATGAATATGATGCGGAAAAATATCTTAACGAGCTGAAGGGATACTCAACTTTAAATCCCGCAGAACGCATGCAATTTCAGCTCCCATACATTCATACGACACTTCTTGTTGACGAGCTTGTTAAATTACAACACGAAGAGTCCGGTGGAAAAATAAAAATATTCGAAAAGTCTGGAATGCGAAAAGACCGCTACTCCAGTCTTTCTTATAATTATTATGTGGCTACACAACTTGAAAACAAACTGAGCAAGCGTCATAGTATAAGCACTCAAGTTTCAGATATATTTGTGATAAAGCCACCATCTTATACAGGAAGGCGGTGAAACAAAGCCGATGATAGAATCTACTACACACAGCGCTACTCAGAACGAAACATCAAAGTCGTCTGAAAATATAGGATTTATTGGGTTGTCCAATAAATTTGCATTGTTAAATCATTTAATAATGCGTGATTTAAACGGAAACACAACAAGTGCTCCCACTTTCTCGCAATACAATAAACAAGAAATAGCCACATACCTTGGCAATCCTTATAAATATGAGAAACAATTAAGAGCTGCGGTTAGATATATATATGGCGCAAGTCCACACTTCCGCAGGCTTATACAGTACTTTGTGGGATTATCGGATTTATCATATATTATTGAGCCTTACAGGATCGATCCTAAAAAGGCAAATATAAAAACGGTTAATAGTAATTATCGTAAAGTTTTAAATATGTTATCTTCGATGAATATCAAAACCCAATTGCCGAAAATTCTTACAATATGCTTACGCGAAGACGTATTTTACGGAACGTTGTGGGTAACTAATGACAGCATAACAATTCAACAGCTGCCTAGCGAGTATTGTGCGATTTCTTCGATAGAGGGCAATGTGTTAAACGTTACATTTAACTTTTCGTATTTTGACAAACACATCACGAGCCTTGACAATTATCCGCCGGAATTTAAAATAAAATATCAACAATACAAGAACAAGAGAACAGTACGGTGGATAGAACTCGACTCCCCCACATCGTTTTGTATTAAATGTAATACCGATATCCTCGACTATGCAATTCCCCCGTTCGCCGGGATTTTAAGAGAAGTGTATGAGCTCGAAGATTATAAGGCGTTAAAGTTAACCAAGACTGAATTAGAAAATTATGCAATGCTTGTGATGATGCTCCCTCTATCGGATGATGGGGGATGGGGTATAGATCTCGACAAGGCAAAAGAATTCTGGAAAAATCTTGATTCGGTTTTGCCGGATGAGATAGGTTCGGTGTTGACACCGATGCCTATTAACAAAATCAGTTTCGAGCGTTCCAATACCGGAGATATTGATACGATTGCTAATGCAGAACAGTCGTTGTACACTGCCGCTGGTGTATCGTCTTTATTATTTAATAATGAAAAGGCGTCTGCAAACGCCTTGCTTCTTTCGATTAAGGCCGATCAAGCAATTACATACGGTATTGTAAAAAGCGTTGGCGATGCGATTAATAGATTCATTCAGTCTCAAAATTATGGCAAAAATTTCTGCGTAAACTTTTTAGACGTTTCGCCGTTTAATCGCAAAGAAGTCGGAGACGCGTATTTAAAGGCGGCGTCGTACGGAATTCCTACGATCGCTGCGTATGCGGCGTCACAAGGAATAGGACAGGCAGAGCTGGATGCAATGAGCTTTCTCGAGGGAGAAGTGCTCGGGCTGCAAAAATTATTTAAGCCCATACAGAGTTCCTCTCAAATGAGCCCGTTGAACCTTGAAAGTGACGCTGCGACAGACGATGGCGGAGCTCCAACAAAAGATATCGGGGAAATTACTGATAGTGGAGAGCAGTCTGCGGAGAATAAGGACGATTGGGGTTAATAATTATGAAAAAGAAAAATTTTATTTATGTGTTCAGGGTTGAAGACAGAGATAAACTTTTAGCTTTAGGGTACCAGCTACTTAAATCGGATGATTCCCAGGGTATGTATATATTTGAAAATCTTGGGCTGGTAAAATTTTCAATTAATGATATGAAGTTTGTCCTTACCGACACCCTTACCTTTTAAGATTGTGTTTTTTAAATAAATTTATTGGAGGTGATAGCAATGAGCACTTTAATGAGTATTCCGTATGAGTTAAACTGTATCTCATTATATAATGTTAAAGAAATAAACTCATCTTTTGCTTCAGGTACACTTAAAGTAATGTATCTGGGCAATAATCGAAACGGCACTCATTTTTCGAAGCATGCTGTGCAAAACGCACTTCCATCTTTAAGAAACGTTCCCATTGTTTGCAGGTGGGATAGTGAATCCGAGACAATCGGCGGTCACGACGTGGCTGTTGTTAAAGACGACGACGGCGGTTTACGGCTTAAAAATTTAACAGATCCTTGCGGCGTCGTACCGGAACACGCGCAATTTATATTTCAAAAGGATTGCGACGATGACGGAAACGAGCATGAATATCTGATTATCGATGGCGTAATTTTATGGAAAAGACAAGATGTATACAGATATATCGTGAATGATTTAGATGGTAAAGTCAAGCACTCTATGGAAATTCATGTGTCGAATAGCAATGATACACCCGATGGGTATCAAGATATAACTGATTTTGAATTTACCGCATTGTGCTTGTTAGGAAACGTTGAACCGTGTTTCGAGGGCAGCGAGCTTGAATTGTATTCGGCACAAAATTTCAAGCAGAAGATGGAACAAATGATGCTTGAATTGAAGGATAGTTTATCACAGGTCAATACCTCTGATGAGGTTGACAATATACACCCACAAAATTACTCGACGGAAGGAGGAAAAGAGGCATTGGAAGAAAAACAAATCTTAAGCGAAGACATGTCTGCGGAGACTCAGGCTGAACAAGTCGATAATACAGGCGCAGAAAACGCGTTGATCGAAAAAGAGCCTTCTCAAGAAGATTCCACGCAAGATAAATATGAATTAACCAGTAATATTGTGTCTGAGATTTGCAAAGCATTAGGCGAAGTTAAAATTCAAGACGAATACGGCGAATTTCCGCGTTATTGGTATATTGATTGCGACATTGAAGCAAAAGAAGTTTATTGCTGGGATTGCCTAGATTCGCTGTTATATGGTTTTTCATATATCCCGAATGGAGACAATATTATTATTGACTACGACAGCAAAAAGCGCAAGAAGTATAGTATCGTAGACTTTGACGAAGGAGAACAAATGCCTTTATTGGCATCGGTGTCTAAGTTTATGCAAGAAAATCTTTGCAATAATGCTGAGTGGGAAGCAAAATATCAAACAGCCTCCGACAAGATTGAGTCTATGACTGCAGAACTTGGTGAACTGCGTCAGTTTAAGGTCGACACCGAAAACGCCGTAATTAAAAATAAAAAGGATGCGATATTTGCTCAGTTCGAAGACTTGACGGGCGTAGAATCGTTTGAATCTCTTCGTGAGAATGCAGGCGAATATGATATTGAAACGCTTGAAGAAAAGTGTTTCGCTATTCGTGGCAAAAACGGATCATCGATCAAGTTTACTTCGGAAAACAAAGTTCCTAAACTTAAAATCGAAGTTACAGAGCAAATCAACGAGCCGTACGGTGGAATTTTTGCTAAATACGGTGTTGATGCAGAATAATTTAAAAATTACAACCCAATATATTGGAACACATTTTCCGTCGAATATATCGACGGCATTTTATTATGTAAATTTATAAGGAGGATTAAACTATGCATGGTGTTGTTCGCACTGATAATTTGTGGGGCACAGATGTTAGAGCTGGGCTCGTTTCGATTAAATACATTGTAACGACTGGTTCGGGCACAACGGAAAGCCCTTATGTAAAAACTGAAACCGCTATAGACAACGGTAATGTTTTAAAGGTTGGCGATCGTATAGTAGGCGAATACGAAGTTTATGAAGGTGTTACGCCCGCGGCTAACGACGCGCTTACCGATATCGTTCTTATCGCAACTCCCGAGGTAATGTACGATGAACGTAAACGCAATCTTGATGAATATGAAAACGTAGCAGGCAAAATTTGTCGTGGCTATCGTCTTCACACCGGAGACGTTTTCTCCGTTACCAAGGACGCGCTTGATGGCGTAGATTCGCCTGCAGTTGGTGATATTGTAGAACTGAAAGCCGGCACGAAACTTAACGTTGTTGCCAATGCTTCCGGAGCTACTTCCGGCTCAACTGTTGTTGGTAAGATTACCGACAAAAACGTTGTTGGCAGATATACATACTACGCTATTCTCGTAGATTAATTCTTAAGGAGGAGGATATTACAATGGCTGAAATGAAAGATATTGTTAAACTCGCTGTTGATACATATAAGGGCACTGTTGAAAAGTATTCCGAGTCTCAGGCTCAGGATGTTTTGCGTCAGGCTCTTATCGAAGTAAATAACGGCAAGACTACATTAGACTATAAAGATATTCGTGATGGAAAATGCAACGGCCTGTTTTCTCTTATCGAAGAAATACTCAGCAACACGATCATTGAAGGTCTTCAGGGCGATGAATATTTTAATGCCCTCGTTGACTTCCGTAATGTTGCAGAGGGAGATCAGAACGTATTCGTAGTTGAGGACAGCAATCTGTTTGTTGTTGCTGACGCTGCAGATGGTACTCAGGGCATCCGTCGCCAGAGACTTGGCGGTGCTACCGAAGCCGCAATTCCCACGTCTTTAAAGCTCGTAAGAATTTACGAAGAACTTAACAGAGTTCTCTCCGGACGCGTTGACTTCAACCAGTTTATAGACAAAGTTGCTGATTCGTTCCGTCAGAGAATGCTCAATGATATCTACGCTCTTTGGAGCGGCGCTACCGCTGCGCAGCTCGGAGGCGTTGCTTTCTTCCCCACCGCAGGCGCTTATGATGAAGATGATCTTTTAGAGGTTATTTCTCATGTTGAAGCTGCTGCAGGCGGCAAGCCCGCTACAATCATAGGAACAAAGAAGGGACTTCGCAACCTGAAAGAATCCATCCAGAGCGATGGCGCAAAAGATGAACTTCATAACTATGGCTACTATGGCAAGTTCTACGGTACGCCTTGCGTTGCGACACCTCAGCGCCACAAGATTGGCACTACGGAATTTGTTCTCGATGATGATGTTCTGACGATCATCGCTGGTGATGACAAGCCCCTTAAGGTGGTATATGAAGGCGATCCGATTGTTCTTATGGGAGATCCTATGTCCAACGCTGACTTCACGCAGGAATATCTGTATGGTGAAAAGTACGGTATGGGTATAGTTCTTGCAGGCAAGAACTCCGGCATCGGACGTTACGAAATAGTATCGTAACCCTATTTTTTAAAACATACGCCCGGGGCTCTATAAGCCCCGGGTGTTGAATGAAAGGAAGTATTATATGGCTAACACAAATACAAGAGCAAAGAGGCAGACAACTACCGCCAAATCCGTTAAAGCACCTGAAAAAGTTTTGGAAAAAGTGGAAACGCAACCCGTGGTTGTGAAGGATGTTGATCCAGAACAGTATGTTATTGTGCGCAACGGTTTTCACGGCAAACTTATTTATAAAAGTTCTCGTACGGGAGAAAAGTTCACATGGGACAAATACGGCGATGAACAAGAAATGCAGCTTAGAGAGCTGCGTAATGCGAAAAATACATCAAAGAAGTTTTTTATAAACAACTGGTTTATGTTCGATGAAACGTGGATTATCAGCTATCTCGGCGTAGGTCAGTTTTATAAGAATTCAATTAATATTGAACATTTTGATGATTTATTTAAGAAGCCCGATAACGAACTTAAGAAAATTATTAAAGACATGTCTGCCGGACAAAAAAAGTCTGTCATATACAGAGCAGTGGAAATGATTGCTTCTGGCGAAATCGATTCGCGTAAGACTATTTCAACTCTCGAGGAAGCTCTTGGAATTGACCTGATTGAAAAATAAGGGGGTTAATTTATGAGCGTCTCCTATGATGTGTTTACACGTGAGTTTTTAAATAAAATCACAGAGTTCGAATTTTTAAAACTTGTAGAGGCAAACAGAACTGAAGTCATTGACAGTTATCTTAAACGCGCTGTTAGTAAGTTCAGAAAAAATTGCAAATACAATCTCACAAGCGCAGCAGACGATAATTTACGTCAATTTAATATTGACATCAACAACGACGATATTAACGAGCTTGTTGATATTCTTTCTGAAGGCATGGTGGTGGAGTGGCTTAAGCCGTACGTATATCGTCAGGAATTGCTCGAAAACGTAATCAACACCAGAGACTATCAGACATACTCTCCCGCTGAGTTGCTTATGCGTGTCGGGAACGCATACGCAAAATCTCAAAAGGATTTCACGCAAATGATTCGTGAGTATAGTTATAATCACGGAGATTTGTCGGATTTACATTTATGATAATTGAAACTTCAACGGGAACTCCCGTAAATTCAGAGCTGCTTTATAACTACTTTAAAGCGCTTGTTAATCGTTTCTTTAAAATTCTCCCGATACGAGAAACGGAAGACACTTCTTTGACTGTATATATGCAAGGTTTGCAACGCGAGTTACTTGGGTGTAAAGAATTAATCCCAGAACTTCGCACAGACGCTGTATATCTATCGCTTCTCGGAATATTACAGTACTTAATTGACAACCCGGAATGTACAGTGCGCGAGGTGAGACGCGAGGTATTCTCGGCGATCAGTCTTTGCAACAAACTAAAATCGGTTTATGCTGAGAGGGGGTTGTAAAGTGGGCGCATGGGATGTTTACCAAGACAGAATAGAAAGCCGCGGATCAACTAAACGCGGTGCCGCGCTACAACGCGAGAAAAGGCAGCTTTTGACCAAGCTTCCTGACAACTTATCCTATCAAACAGTTACCATATTTAATTCGGAATACGGATATAATATCGAGTCACAGGAAATGGCAAGTAAGGCTGTAAGTAAAGAAGTGGTGATTATTAACTCGGATAACCTGAACGAAAAATACATATACTCCATGCCCGACGACGACATCGGACACGGTGATCTCGTATGCTGGATGGGAAACCATTGGCTTGTTACCGAACGAGACGCAAATACGACGGCTTATACACGTGCTAAAATGATCCAGTGTAATTATCTGCTTAAGTGGGTGTCGGATAATAACACGATTTGCGAACAGTGGTGTATGATCGAAGACGGAACTAAATATTTAACAGGTGAATACGAGGATAGGAATTTTGTTGTAGTAAGAGGTGATTCGCGTATTGCCATGACAATTGCCCGCAATAATATGACAGTAAAGTTTGGGCGCGAAAATCGTTTTCTTATAGACGATCCAGAGTCTTCTCTTATGCTAGCATACACACTTTCCAAACCATTTAAACTTGGCAGCACATACAACAATAAAGGTGTTTACAAATTTGTTTTACAAGAAGTAAACACTACCGATGACGATAATCAACAATTATGTATTGCTGATTATTATAAACACTTCCCGAAACAGACTTCTCAAGCGTCGTCAGGTCAAGATACCAGTCAGACAAGTCAGGGAAATGATTCAACAACTACCATCGACAGCTCAAGTTCAAATACAGGAAGGAAGGTGTGGTTGTAATTGAATCTCCAAGAGTTTTTTGATTACAAGAATCAACTTATGGGTGATTTACTGACAAATGATAATATAGTGGCACTTTTAGACGATTCGCTTGATGTGCAACACGCAGATTCGTTGGCATATTCTCAGGTATTTCCATATGAATATATACCCGAAACTGTTCAGGAAGGAAGAACATTTATTTGTTTTGACGTTGATGTACAAGAGTCAGTAAATAAAACATATCTTTTGCCCACACTTTTTGTATGGGTATTTACACATAAAAGTAAGCTTCGTCTTTCCGAGGGTGGTGTAAGGACGGACAAGTTATGCTCAGAAATATGTCAAGCGATTAATGGAAGCAGAAATTACGGCTTGGGAGAATTAAATCTTTACTCGGTTAAACGTTTTGCGCCAATGACCGATTATCAAGGTAAGGTTTTAGTATTTCATGCCAAGGATTTTAATAGACAATATGATCCTACTAAACCAATTCCATCTAATCGTAAACAAGGCTAATGTCTACAATAAATTTGCTTTACGCAAAACAATATGCAATTAATAACTCTATACGCATTGTGATTCCAACCGTGGGACAAATACTTGGCAACGAGGATGCTTATTACAGTCTCGTTTCTATCTTTACCGCAATGCCTATTGATTTAATGTGTCAGCTCGATGACGTTGGGATTGACTTTACGTCAATCAATGAGTATGAACTTTTTTTACTTATGTTTGAGGGTTTAAAGTCTCAAGACACCAGCTTAATATTTGATAATTTAGATTTATCAAAGTTCAAGGTAGTTGTTAATGGACAGAACGGGTCTATTGTGTTATTTGACTCGGAACACAATATTATCATCGATCGCGCAATTTACAATCAGATTGCATCTGTGCTGCGTAGGATTCACCACCTCGAGAAGAATAATCGCAAACCCGCTAATAATGAGGCAAGAGATTACATGTTAAAACGTGCGCGTGAAAAGATGCGGCGTAAAAATCGCAAAGAAGAATCATATCTTGAGTCGCTTATAATTGCTATGGTTAATACCGAGCAATATAAATATAATTTTGAGGGAACGAAAAATCTCACTATTTATCAGTTTAACGAGAGTGTTAAACAAGTTGTAAAGAAAGTCGATTACGACAAAAGAATGATAGGTGTCTATGCGGGCACCGTCAATATTAAAGAATTAAGTCAAGACGATTTGAATTGGCTTATTCACAAATAATTATTAGGAGGATAAGTGTATATGAAAGATATTACTATTACCAGTCTTGAAACAATTACCGCGTTTGACATCACGTCTGGTCAATACCTTTTTACGCTCGATGAACTTCAGAACGCATCTGTCGCTCAGGCACAGGAAGCGACTGAAATTACCGGTAAAGCCGGACGTAAGCTTAATACGCTGAAGCGTAATAAAGCGGTTACGATCAGCGGCGCGAACGGACTTGTTTCGGGCGGGCTTATGGAAATGCAGACGGGCTCTAATTTTGAGAACAAGGCTACCAACGTTATGTGGACTGATTATATTACTGTGGCGGACGGGGGCACGTTTACAACGTATAAGGCTATAGGCACGACGGGCGCAGAAATTATCGGCCTCTATATTAGAAATGCCGATGGAACACTTGGCACGAAACTTGAACAGGCATCGTCCGCTTCTTCAGGATATTTTGCATACAACCCCAGCACTCGCGCTCTGACGCTCCATTCTGACATTACTGCAGGAACAGAGCTTGTTGCTTATTATGAAAGAAGAATAACCGCAGACGTTCTCAGCAATCAGAGCGATGTTTATTCGAATAAGTGCATGCTTTATATCGATGCTCTCGGCGAAGATAAATGCGCTAATATTTACCGCGTACAGTTCTTTATTCCGAAAGCTGATTTTAACGGCGAATTTACGTTTGAAATGGGAGACAACCAAACTGTTCATAATTTTGAAGCAGAAGCTCTCGCAGGTGCATGTGGTGCAGGTGGCACGCTCTGGACATACACTGTTTTCGGCGAAGACGCGTCTGACGTCGCATCCAAGAAATTAACAGGTATCGCAGTAACAACAGCTCCGACAACGACATCTTACACGGTTAATAACGTTTTTGATCCTACAGGAATGGTTGTACAAGCTTCGTATGAAGATGGTAGCACGAAACCCCTCTTTACAGGTTCGTATACATATTCACCCGCAGGTACTCTTGCATCAACCAGTATTACCGCGATAACCATCAGCTACACAGAGGGCGGCATAACCAAGACAGCTACTCAGGCTATCACGGTTACCGGTGCATAATATGTCAACCGTACTTAAAAAATGTAAAGTTTGCGGAGCAGAATATCCGTATTGTAAAACCATCGTAAAAGACGGTGTATTTCGTTATCAAGACGTAGCTTGCTGTCCTGAACACGGCAGTATCTATCTTGCACAAATTCTTGAGTCGAGGGGCGATGCATCTGCTGTTGACGCTGTTGATCAAAATATTGATCAACCCACGAAACAGGATGCGTTTATTAATTATTCGCCCGCCGATGTTTCTTCCATCACCAGTGATACAGATGATGAGGAAGATGATATCTTTGAAGACGACGATGAAGATTTTGACGAAGATGATTATGAAGAAGACGTTGATTTTTAAGTAATAATTTAAATAGGCTGCATCTCAAAGATGCAGCCTATTCTTCATACAGAGGTGATTCAAATAGAATTATATTTAACGAGTGAGATTCCCCCTTCTGTTAACCACTATATGAGTTATCGCGTGATAATGAAGCACGGTAAACCGCTTGCGATGTCATATAAAACTCAGGAGGCGGTAAAATACAGAGAGATGTTCGCTGAATACGTACGAGACGAATGCAAGAAACAAAATTGGGATTTGATACCCGATAAGCAGCAACATTTTTATGTAGACAGTTATTTTTATTTTGATAAGACGAGCCGCGATTGCAATAATTATTTTAAAGTTATGCTTGACGCTATAACGGATACGCAATTGATATGGCTAGATGATAATGTGGTTTGCGAAAGAGTACAACGAATATTATATGATACAGAAAATCCGCGCATAGAGTTGAAAATTCATCCCGTGGATTACATAGGCGTTTTTGATGACGCGCCACAGATGGAGACCTTTGTTTCCAAATGCATCGGGTGTACTCGATATAATCGTAATTGTTCTATTTTAAAGAATGCAAAGCAAGGAAAAATTCAACAAGAAGTAATAGACGGTGTTTGTGTGGCAAGAAAACCTAAACGCTAGTTTAACGAATTAAAAGGAGGATTTATATTATGGCAAATAAAATTAAGAAAGTTTCTATTAATGCAATTGAGAAAGCTGTGAAAGAAAATTACTCTCCCGTCAAAACAATAGATTGGAACGGGCTTGAAATTGTTATAACTCCTACAATATCTCTTAAAAATATGTTGGGTTTTGTGAAAGACGTATCAGAGAACTGTTTTACTGAAGATAATGGTGCATATTTACCCGAGGTTAAAGACTTTGCGGTAAAAAATGCAGTGATCGCATATTATACTAACTTGACACTCCCGACTAACACAGAGAAGTGTTACGATTTGATTTATACATCGGGACTTGCTGATATAATTATAACACATATCAATCAGAAACAATTTAATGATATTACTAATGCCGTAAATTCTAAGATTGAACATTTAGCTAATGCAAATATTGATTCAGTCAACAAACAAATGAATAACATTTATGCTGCGTTTGAAAATCTTCAAACAAACATGGAAGAGCTTTTTTCAGGTGTTGATAATGACGATTTAAAGGGATTAGTTTCAGCGATTTCAAACGGACAATTTGATGAGACTAAAATAGTTGAAGCATACTTAAATAAGAAAGCTAAAACATCCCAAGAAACATCCCAAGAGGAATGATGCGCTATGGCTGTTATAAACATGCAAAGTATATTCAGTAAATGTAAAGAATGGTCGGAAAGTAAAAAGGGAAAAGAGCAAATGAGGCGGACAATTAACCAAATGCAGAAAAGCGGACAGAGAATTACTGCTGCCGGAAGTGAAGTTCTTACTAAAACAAAAATGTCTGAACTCGCCGACGAACTTATTTCAATTTTACGCAACACCGCAGCATCCTATGATCTCCCTTCTTCCGTATTAGATCATTTTGACAGCCTAACCTATGTTGTTCAGGATTTAGGCAATAGCGAGTATGAGTTTGATATTTATTTTGCTGACGATCTGAGCCGTGAATCTTTATATACAGACTATGATCAAGGGTCTGGAATTAATAATATTATTGCCTTATTTAATAACGGCTATGTTGCATCTGCTCCAAAATATGGTTGGTGGGAAAATCACAAACCCACCGGCGAAAGTATTATACGTTCGGCGGTAGGCGGAAGAGATGCATATATTCGAAGCTTACAGGGGCGTCCGAGTTTAAATTTCATGCAAAGAGCTATACAAGATTTTGTCTCGAAATATCAAGGAAAATATCCGTTGAGTGTTGTGTTAAACACCGCGGAATATGATGGAAATTATGCCGGTTCTCTAAACGGTACAATTACAAAACTATAATCATAAAGGGCTTGTATCGAAATATTGATACAGCCCTATATTTTATTTTAAAGAAAAGGACGGTGAGTATAATTGTCAATTAGTTCAGAATCTAATGTTGATGTAAAACTTTTATTTGGTGCCGCAGAAGGTAGCTTAGAACAAATAAGTAATGATATTCAAAGGATGCTTGCCGAACTTGATACAAGAAACAAATTTCGCATCAAGATTGGTGTAGATTTAACAGAAGCAGAAACTGCCTTAGGGAATATTAAAAAGAATTTTACAGAAATAACAAATAACCATGGAAAATCTGGCGCCAACACAAACGCTGTTGCTCTTAGTTATAATGACGCTACGCGAGCTATTAAAGATTATTATAAGATTTTATTAGAAGTGAGCAGGGTTCCAAAAAATGCGTTGACGCAAACCGATCAAGGTTGGCGCGCGGAGATTGCGGGTTATGAAGCTCTTGCTAGCGCACTAAATAGATCTAAAACTGCGTTTGATTTGTATACAAATTCAGCAAACACAAGTAATTTTACTTCAAAGCAGCAGATTGCCTTGCTTGGTTTACAGACATCTGAGGCTCAACGATACGCTATTGCTGTTGAAAAAATAAATGTAAAGCAGCAAAATGTGGATACGATTAAAGCACAATCTATGGCATACAAAGAGGCGCTAGATGTCATTAATAGATATTATGAAATACAAACAAGATGGATTACTTCTAACAATGATGTTGTTATGCGTGGTGGTGTATATACCAGTCCAGGCGCTATTTGGCAACCTCTTGCAGATGAATTAAACCGTGTAACTTCAGAATATTCAAAACTTAGCGCTGTGATGCACTCCCTTCCACTCGAAAAACAAACAGAACTAACGCGCATGGAAGAAAAAGCAAAGTCAGATCTTGCTATTGTAATCAGCAGGGTGGCCGCGAGAGAGGCTGAGGCGAGTAAAACACGTCTAGATGAAGCTAGTGTTTTACGTTCATATAATACAGCATTAAATCAAGGGCTAATATCTCTTAAAAATTGGACTGCGGCTGAAAATAGCAAAAGCGAATCAAGCCGTGTTGCTTATACTACCCTACAAACAGCAACCTCAGCGTTGCAAAGCACCTATAAACAATATAACAACCATGAAAAAACTCTCCAGGATTTAAAATCAAAAACAGAGGCGTACCGTCTGATATTAAAAAATACAGAGACGGAATTACGTAATAATGGAGATGCGACAAAATCACTCACAGACCGTCTTACCGGGCTCGCAAGTAAATTTGCATCTTGGTTATCTATAACACAAGTTATTATGTATGGAGTACGTTCTATACGTAAGATGATTAGAGCAAGTGTAGAGTTAGATACCGCGTTAACACAACTGCAAGTTGTTACGAACGCAAGTAACAAGGAAATGGAATTTTTTGCGGACACTGCGGCAGATGCTGCAAAAAAAGTTGGCGTCGCAATTACTGATTTTATAAATAGTGCAACTGTGTTTGCGAGATTAGGATATAATACTCTGGATTCAAGCACGCTTGCGGAATATACTACAATGTTGCAAAATGTTGGCGATATTGATGCTCAATCCGCTCAAGACGCCATAACAGCAATTATCAAAGCTTTTGATGTGAATATTTCAAACATAGAGTCCGTGATGGATAAATTAGTTAAAGTTGGTAATAATTTTCCAATAAGTGTTAGTCAAATCGCCGAAGGTTTAAATAATAGTGCCTCGACATTACATGCTGCAGGGAACACATTTGAACAATCTGTCGCGCTTTTAACTGCGGCCAACACGACCATACAAAACGCCGCAAAAGCTTCTACGGGACTGCGTACAATCGCTGCGAGATTACGTAACACCAAAACAGAACTTGATGATTTAGGCGAAGCTATGACTGAAGCTGCTTATAATGATTTGGTATCAGCGTTAACAAAAGCTAATGTTTCGCTAAAGGATGCAAACGGGGATCTTCGTAGCACATACGACGTTATGTCAGATATCGCATCGGTATGGAGCACGCTTACAAAAATGGAACAAGCCGGTCTGGCTACAGCAATTTCTGGCACAAGGCAACAGGCAATTTTCTATTCTATAATAGAACAATTTGACGAAGCATCTAACGCTATGGATGCGATGGGTCGTAGCTCAGGCGCGTTAAACGAAGCTTATGAGATTTTTATGCAAAGTATTCAAGCGCATATCAATCGATTTAAAGCGGTTTTTTCTGCGTTTAGTAATAATACTTTTACCCCTGATTTTCTTAATACTATTATAGACGTTGCAACTAAACTCATGGAAATTCTAAATGGAATTATGAAAATCGCCAATGCAGTTGGAGGATTAAATACTGCCTTAAAAGTAACTATTGGCTATCTTCTAATTATAAAATCCGCTACAATTTTTACAACATTAGCCAAAATTCCCAAATTATTTTTAGCTATACTTACTCCTTTAACAAAGGTGTTTCAAATTTTGACTAGAATTCCTACTGTGTGGGCGTCTTTTCATAGTGGCACGGCATTAGTGGTCGCCGGAACATCAAGATTGTCGGCTGCGCTAAAAGGACTTGGAATTACAATCACTAGCACACAAGCGGCTATGATGGGTATTATAGCGGTTTTGGGGTTATTATCTTTAGCATATAATAAACGCCAAGAATATTTTGAAAATGTGAGACAAGAAGCGCGTAATTATCTTGATAAAATCAGCGACACGAACTCTATTTACGAACAGTATCAAGCCTATAAAAAAGCAAAACAAGCCCTTGATGATACAACCGCGTCCAAAGAGGCGTTAAGAGAGGCATCGGTATCTCTGTCTAAAGCCCTGGGAATTGAAAACGAGATTATTAGCGAAGCAGAAAGTAATTATCAAAATATAACAATTGATCAGCTAAATAAAGCAAAGGAAAACGCCGAAAAGGCTATCAATCTAGCGCTTGGCAATATTGAACATCGTACGATCAATGCATCAGAAGGGTTATCACCGTTTGTGCCCATGAACGGTGTGAACGATGTATCGTCTACGGAGTATTATAAAATGGATACTGTATCAAGACTTCGTAAACAAATTGAGGCATGGGAAAATATGAGAAATCGAATGTCTGAAATGGTTTCAGATGATAAGGCGTCTAGCTATTTATACGGTTGGCTAAGCAAATTTTCAAATTCGGTAAGCGATGATTTTGATATCGCAGTTGATGCGTTAAAAAAGTTTGATGAATTGGTAGATCAAATTTATAACATTGAAAACGGGATTACTGAAAACAATTCTACACCAGTCGAGCAGCGTATCGCTAGCCTCGAGGGCTTAGTAAAAACCATCGACGCATTAAAATCAGCATATGATTCTCTTGCTACCGCAGAAAAGGAAATGCTTCACGGCGGTCTTTCTTTGGAAACTATTAATTCACTTTCTTCTGCGACCGAAGATTATATAGACTATCTTTATGTTGAGAATGGTCTTATAAAATTAAACGCACAAGCTTGGCGCGAGATGTCTGATGCTAAGATACAATCTCAAACATTAGAGATTCAAAAAGAAATAGATTCCATACAAGAAGAAAATAAACAGCTAAGTGAACAGCTTAAATTTTATGACAATGTCGGTGACAAATGGGCTAAGCAGACAGTACGCGACATTACAAAACAAATTGAAGATAATACTGCTAAAATTGTAGAAAATCAAAATAAGCTTGAAATATATAATAGTTTGTATAACAAAATTACCGATCAAATGAATGAATATTCTACGGTAATTACAAAAATAACTAATGCAAAAGAGGGATTTGAACAACTCAAAAATATATACAATGATATTGTAGACGGCGGGGCTTTTGATTTTTCTCAATTAATTAATTCAGATTTTGTTAATCAGTTTAAATATTATGGCGAAGTTTATGATAATTTTATTGAACAAATATCAAACTCGCCCGATGACATACAGGCATGTCAAGATGCTTTTAACAGACTTATTAATACGTTCGTTAATGAATCGGGAGTGCTTCAAGATGTGTCTGATGAGACACGAGATTTATCCGTAGCTATGCTCGAACAAATGGGTGTCACGAACGCCGCGAAGGTAGTTGACGAACAACTTGAGTATCAAAAAGCGAGATTAAAATATGCTACGGATGAGTATGTTGATAAAACGTATGAAGAAATTGCGGCCGAGTATGATTTAGCCAGCGCTGGCAGCGCCGCGCAGAGAGCTCTTGCCGAGCTTGCAATAGAAAAGTTCAAGTTAAACGACGACACGCATAAGATAGATTCTGCCGAAGATGTTCAGGCGCTTTTAGATATAGCAAACGCAGCAAAAATGAGCATTGTTGAAATCACAAGACTTCAAAATGCTTTACGATTATATCAAGAAGCCGAGAGATTAGAAAAGGAAGCTAACACTTCGCCATTTTTACATTTGGGCTTTGACGACACCGCTGACGCCTTTAAAAAGCAAAACCAATTAAAATTAGCAGGGCAACTTAGAGAACGCGCTGACAAAATAGCCAACGAACCTATCACGTTTACACCTATATCATATAATGATATAAAAGTTGATTATAAGCCCCACGTCAATAATAATGACAGCAACAAGTCCGGAGAAAAAGAACTTCGACAGATTGAAGAGTATATTGCGGAGCTCGAACCATATTATGAGCTACTTAAGCAACTTGAAGATATTGAAAACAAGATAAAAGAAAGGCAATCAGAATTAGAATCTGCGGAAACGGGTTGGGATAAGATTAATATCACCAGTTTGATAGAATCTGAACTTTTTGGTGAAGATTTTGATGAAAACGGGGAGAAAATCACTAAAAAGGTTAAAGGGATTATTGGTCTTTATAAGGCTCAAAAAGATGCATTAGAGCAGCTTAACGAGGCTCGTCAAAAAGACATTAAAGAGAATATAAATGAATTAATAAATAGGGGCTTTGAAGTTGAATACGATGCAATTTCAAATACTTTCTTTATTAAAAATCTTGAGCACTTAAATGAGTTAAAAAAAGAATCCGCAGAAAGATATGACTCCTTAGAGGAAGCTACAAATGCGTATCGTAAAGAGACGGAAGAACTTATTAAAGACACCGAAGAATTGAATTCAGCCAATCAAGAGGGCGTCGAATCAATTCGGAGTCTTACACAGAACATCAAAGATGATGGTATAAAGGTAATTAATTATCTTAAAGAAATCGTGTCACTTGCTAATGATGCGTTAGATGTATATCGAAATATATATGACACCCTTCAATCTGCCGCGGATGAATATGCGTCAAGCGGCTTTATTACCATCGAAACTTTGCAATCTTTAATAGGTCTCGGCACGCAGTATATGCAATATTTAACCGATGAAAACGGTGCGTTGGTAATAAACCGCGAACGTATTGAAGCAGTGTTAGCTGCCAAGGCTCAAGAACTCGCGTTGGAAGAAGCTCTCACATATGTTGAAAGAGTACGACTCGCGATACAAGAAGATTCAGTAGAAAGTCTGGATGAATTGCTTCACTCAACAACGGACGCTACAAATGCAACGTGGGATTTTGTATATGCTAAGCTCGCGGAACTAAATTTGAATCAAGAGCAGTATGAGGCGGCTTTACATAACATCAACGCAATACGCTCTCTGGCGAACGGCGCTTCATCCGGTATAGGTAAGGTTGCCGGAAAATTATCGGATGAATTATCAGATATGAAATCCGGACTTGACAACATTCTTAACTATGTCATGGACATGTTAAAACAACGGGTTGATGATCAGATTGACGCATTGCAAGATATGAAAGATGCATTTGGTGATATTATTGAGTTACGTAAGAAATCTCTCGACGAGTCGAAGAAAGAAGCGGATTATCAAAAGAGTATCGCAAAACGCACTCAGGAAATCGCAAAGCTTCAATCTAAAATCAATTCATTATCTCTCGATGACAGCCGCGAGGCAAAAGCACAACGCGCAAAGCTTCAGGAAGAGCTGGCAAACCTTCAGGAAGAGTTAACTGATGAACAGTTTGATCACGCCAAAGAGGCGCAAGAGAATGCGCTTGATGATATGCAGAAGGCATACGAGGCGGAAAAAGACAGCGAGATTAAAGCTCTTGAAGAAAGCGTGTCTTCCACAGAAAAGCTTTATCGTATGGCTATCAACTATATAAGGGATAATTGGGAAGATTTAAAGAACCAGCTTATACAATGGAATTATGATATAGGCAACAACTTCGAAAGCGATATTGTCAGCGCATGGGAAAACGCTTTGAAAGCAGCTCAAAAGTACGGCAACTATGTAACCGCTATCAATCATATAGATGCTGATATAAGCAGCGCTGAAGGTTCAACACCGAACGACATCGTTTCAGGTTCGAGGTTTGTCGGCAGAGACGAGTTTATTCACTCTCGTATAAAAGAGATGTGGCAAAATTCGCAGGCATGGCATAAAGCGACTCAAGCAGGACAGGCCGCGCTTGAGGAACGCAATGATGAGCTGGGAGAAGAATTACGAACTGTTGGCGTAAAGGCCATCAAAGATAAAGAAAGCGGCGCTTGGTATGTTGATTACATCGGCGGGGATTTGCTGTATGATAAATACAAAGATTATATTTACCATTCCGGCGGTGTTGTAGGCAACAACCCGACGTTAAAACAAAACGAAGTCATGGCACTCCTTCAAGAGGGAGAGGTTGTACTTGACAAAAAGCGAGAGCAGGGTTTGTATAAGATTATTGATTTCGTGCAATTATTTTCCGATAAAATGAGTAAGGCGCTAACGCCCGGAAGTATCGGGAACAGATTGCTGAGCGGCTATGCTCTTGATCATCCGGCGCGCGGATTACTCGCGCCCGCGGGCAACGGAATAGAATTCAGCCCGAATATAAACGTAACTATCAGTCACAATGGCAGTATGACTGAAGCCGACGCAAGACGTTACGGTAAGATTGCTGCTGACAGCACACTGAGCGAGTTAACGGATGCGTTTTCGAAAAGAGGTATTACCAATCTGGGTAATGCTTTTTTAAAATAAATGAAGTTTGAGGGCAGGCGGACAACATCCCCTGCCCCGCTATATATTTAAAAATAAGGAGGTGGGATATTGATTATCGATTTTGCTAAACTTGCTGCACTCGGAGTTTTAAAAGAACAGCCCAGACTTGTATTACGCAATCTTGATAATACGGCGATTCAAACGCTTGGAAACGCGTATAATCTTAAGGCTAACATTCGTTATAACGAAGTTTCTGCTATCACGTTTGACATCCCTGCATACGTGGATGGAGTAAAAACTCCTCACTATGATGATATTATCGGTATGCGTATTATAGACATGCTGAAATGGGGACAATTTATTCTTATTAATCCCGAAACATCCAATGACGGTATACGCGAGATTAAAAGCTGCAAAGCGTACTCTCTTGAATATGAATTAACTTATAAACAAACATATATTCCCGAGGGAACATATAATTTTTGGAACCCATTCGATTCAGAGAATACTATACTCGGCATGATAATAAACGATTTAAAAGCGGGATCATTGTTATCTTGGCGTATTGGGTCGGTCGATGCCTCGTTAATAGGCAAATATCGAACATTATCCGAAGAAAGCTCCAACATTTATAATTTGATTAAATCAACTGTGCAGAAAACATATGGCTGTATTTTTGATTTTGATACCTACAACAGGCGAATACACGTCAGAGATGTACATTCTGGTAATTATACTAATGGGGTTAATATATCTTTGAACAATCTGGCAAAACAGATTAATATTGAAGAAGACACGGAAAATATTGTAACGGTGCTTGATGTCAATGGCGGAGAAGACGTGGACATACGTATGGTAAATCCGCTTGGAACAAATAAGATATATAATCTCGATTACTTTATGAACCAGTCTCATTTTAGTACAGAGATGATTAGAAAATGGGAAGCGTGGAAAAATAAGTATGAGTCGATTCAACCGAGGTTTTATAATTTATCAGTAGAGTATTCTTTAAAAACCGCTGCGATTGCTACAGCCAACGCCGCTCTCACAGACATTAACGGAACGGAACTTGAGTCTCTTGAAAATCAAAGGGCGGTGTGTATAGAGTGGTTGGCTCAACACGCCGACAACGATCCGGAGTATCAAAATTTTCAAGAAAGGTTAAACGAATTAAATCAACGAGTCAGCGAAGTACAAACAGAAATTAATACGCAAAAGGATATTATCTCAGAACTTGAAAATGAGCAAGAGCTTATCGCGGAGGCAATGGAAGAAATTACGAATTCCATTGCTTTTAAAAAATATTTTACTGAAGATGAATTATTAATATTGAGTTTATATTTTAAAGAAGACGCTATTGAAGAGAGTAGTTTTGTGTTAACTAACGTGCAAAATTATAACACTGCAAATATCAGTAGTAAATACGAAAGTTTACATTTTTCGTTTAGCGGAGGAACAGTAACCAAAACTCTCAATAATGATACAAATTTATTCATGATTACCGGAGGTAAAGTGGTTTGTTCCAGTTCTCTTGCCACGACAATTAAAGCAAATGTTATTCGCGCAAGTTACGAAAGAGATACAAACGGTAAATTCGTATTAGCTCTTTATCTGAGCGACGGCAGAATTAATAATGTTGATTTTCCGGGAGGATGTATTTCATTTACCGGGCATTCTTTAGTTCCTCAAAGCGATGCTCAGTCTATTTCTGCGTCAGATATTTATGCTACGGGAACGTTTTTAAATTTCGACGGTGATAACGGTAATCTTTATTTTACACGCGATACGACAGAATACGAAAGGTATGCGGTTGAGTGGGACTTGTATGATTATGGAAAGTCTTGTCTCGAAGCTCTTGCATTCCCTACTTATAAGTTTGACGTATCTTCGGCGAATTTTTTAATGTTAGATGATTTCAATGCGTTCGTGAGAGAAATTGAATTAGGACAATGCATTTATTTAAATACCGGAAGTGAGGTATTAGAGCCTATTTGCATAGGCGTTGATATAGATTTTGAAAAAATGTCCTCTATGTCGCTTTTGTTCAGTGATAAATATAGCGCATCAGATAAGGCGTTTAAATTAGTTGACTTGCTTGATAACAGTATCTCGATGGGAAAAACATTGAACTCTAACAAGTTAAGTTACTCGTCGTTTATAGATAGCGGCGCGTCTACCGCGGTAAAGACATTTATGGACAGTGCCTTAGACGTTGCGAGAAATAAAGTGCTTTCAAGTTCAGGACAGGGTGTATCGTGGGATAATACCGGATTGCATTTACGCAAATATAAAAATAGTTCAGAACCCGAATATGGATTCGAAGATGAGCAAATCTGGATGATTAATAACGCCATTGTTTTTACTGATGATAACTGGAAATCTTCAAAATTAGCAATAGGCAAAATATTTGATAAAAACCTGATAGGATACAGTCTCACGCAAGACAAGGCGTATAATTCACAAAAAACATATTATATTTTTGACGAAGAAAGTAAAAAGTATATTGTGTATACGGGCGGCGCCGGGGGTTGGTCGTCGGCAACGATTTATGAGTATAACGAAGACGGCAGCGCATATGGTATCGCAGCGCCTTATATCGTGGGAACACTGCTCGCAGGACGTAACCTGGTAATAGACACCGGAGACGGCACATTTAAGGTTGATTCAGAAGGCGTACATATTAATGCAATGAAATTCTACATTACGCAATCAAATAATCTTAAAGATACGTTGGATGGGTTGTCCGGGGAAATAAGTAAGAATGCTAATAAGATAACAGGCGCACAGAGTTCTATTCGTAATTTAAATAAAACAATAAACACAAAAATCTCAACATACTACACTGACAATCCTCCATCCGATGAGGTATCAGAGGGTGACTTATGGTTTAATACTTCAAAAGAGGATTCGGTGAACTATACTTCTAACACGCTCTATCGATACACGAACAACGATTGGGAAGAAATTCGCGATGGTGCAATTAGTGTCGCTTATCAGGCAGCCTCAAATGCACAAACAACAGCAGATCAGAAAATTACCACATATTATGATAGTACAAATCCGTCGAATAAGTGGGACACGCTCGCAAAATCTAAAAATATTGGAGATATATGGTACAACACTATGAACGGTAAGGCGTACAGGTGGAATGGTAGTGAATGGGACACTCTTGAAGACAAAGACTTAAAAATACTATCCGGAGCTATTGGTTCATTGAGCTCTAGATTGCGCGATGTAAATCAAACACTTTCTCAGGTTATTCTCGATAACGGATACTTAGACGCAGAGCAATTACAGGGTGTTATAGACTCTCAAGCTACTAAAATGAAAAACGGAACAGGAAACGTTCTTTTTGATAGCGATGGCATATGGTTAATGAACGCGTCAACAAAAGACGAAGCCACCGCTGCAGTCTGGATGAACGAACAGGGAATTATGTTCGGAAGTAAAAAGAATGGAAAGTGGAAAGGAAGCACCGCAATCGGATTCGAAGGCATTGTTGCCGACGCTCTTGCGTCAAAAGTACTGACCTCGGTGTATATCCGCGGCGGAAATATTCAAATCGGCGATGAAAACAGTCCGGCATTTCAAGTAGACGAGTTCGGTAATTTAACAGCAAATAGCGGTGTTTTTAAGGGATCGCTGGAGTCACCCACTCTAACCGGAAAACTTTACGCCGGAGGAACAGAGGAAGATACCTGGATTATCGGAGCAGGACTTAGTATAGGCGGAGAAGGTATTTTAAATACTCCCAAAAATGCAAATTTCTATGTTGATACAAGCGGTAATGTTACGATGAAAGGTGATATCACTTTATCTGGTTCGATTAATTTGAGCGCCGGAAAAATTACCTGGAGCAGCAGCAATACACCGGTTCAAGTACAATATAGTGGTGACGGAATCAATGACTGGCACCCTGATTTTAGGCCTAATACAAACCATCCAGATGAAAACGATTATTACGCGCGCTATAGTTATGACGGAGGAGATAGCTGGACTGGCGCTATTCTTATTCAGGGACGCAATGGCGAAGACGGCAAAAATGGTACAGATGGTGAAGACGGTAAAGATGCGAATGTAGATTTTGGAGAAGTAAACGCAATTCTGGGGAATTTGTTTACAGACTGGAAAGGTGAAGCAGCCTCCGAAATAACCGGTTCATATATTTATTCACCAAAAATTAAAGGCGGAGAAATTTATGGAACAAATATTTTTTCTGGTGATGGCGGTTATACAGATCGATTTGCTGGAGTGACACAAATAACCGGTAAAGGAATAACGGTATCTGTTTATAACGGCGACACTTTGACAGACGAAGACGAGTATGATTTTGATCCAGCTGATTATGTTAGGAAGATTGGGCTGGGATATTCAAGCGGTGACTATGCTTATCCATATTTAGTACTGGGCGCCGGAAGCGGTGATACTGGTGCCAAAGACGCAGGGGTGGTCGCAAAATTCGGACATGGAATTTGGATAGGTACATCAGATGTGTTATCGCAAATGGGAGCTGAGCCGATGATAACAGCTGGCTTGACCACCGGGATATTTATTGAATTTCCAGGCACATATAATGGAGATACATATAACGGCGCTATATACCAGTATATTGACGGTAAAAAATCTAAGATTGGATCCGGCGGCGGTACAGCAACTGCTGTATTCGGGTAAGGAGGTATAAGATGTCTTGGAATTATTTTAGATCACAAGACGTGAAATTAATAGAATCTCAATACGTTTTTTCGGGATCTCCAGTCCTGCAAAATGGGTGGGGTATATGTCTTAGTATGATATTTGGTAACTCGGGAGATTTTTCTTTTCACATAGTCGGCGTTCCGCCGGACGCGCCTCCAACCAGAATCAGGGTGTATTTATCCAATTATGATGATTTTTATAGTGACACCGGACAACCAATAGATTACTTAAGAATATACGACGGATATACTCCAAATCTTGCCTTTTCTTATTATATTTCCCCGTCAGACGTCCAGCACAGAAAAATATATCGCGTTTGGGTGAGGTGTGTTGATCCCGAAGACACCGTAAAAATTAATTTATCAATCGATTTAAGTAAAATCACTCCGTGGAGTTGGTATGATCAGAATTTTTGGGCGTCTCCAGAAATAACGTATAAGGCTTATCAAGCATTAAATGAAGGTAGGCCTGGAGGACATATGTCTGACTTCAACTACTTAGTATGGAATGATATGTGTAATAAGGTAAGCGAGATACGAACCAAGTCGGGTAAGTCATGGAACAAGGATTATGGCGCATATAGATTTCTCCCAATGAATCCGGAAGATAAAAAATTAACCGCCCAAAGATTTAAATCATTAGTTACAAATTTAGATTCAATTTGGGATGGTATAGATACGGGCATTGACATTAGTAAAATAACTCCTGGTTCACCAGTAAAGTCACAGTATTTTCTTGATATAACAAATACGATGAATAATATAATTCAACGCATGTGAATTGCAAATATTTTTGGAATTTAAAGGAGATATAAAAATGAAAAATGAAATCATACAGCGTATTGCATCTGTAATCAATGCGCTTAATAATGTTACGGTAAAAGGTGAAAGCAATCTTGCCAACATGAGTGGCAGCATCACGGTACTACGAGAGATCGCAGACATGGTTGCAACACTTAAGATAGCAGAGGAAACAAAAAGTGAAGAGGTGAAATAATGTCTTTTTATGGATGTCATTTTAGTTTTGACGGTATTTCGTGCGAAGAGTATGGGTTGATGCTATATGAATTCGGTCAAAGTAATACGGAAAACGTTATGCTCACCCCAGATGTAGATATCATTGAAGACAGAATCTCCAGAAGATTTACTCCTCTTCACTACGGAGCCGTGTATAACAAACCTCTGGAATTTAATATGACATTTGGCGCCGATATCAACGCAATTGATAATAATACCTGGTTGGACAGATGGGACTTAGAAACGATTGCTGTGTGGTTAACAGGGCACCAAACATATAAATGGTTAGAAGTAACTCAGCCGGATATGGAAACTTTCCGGTACAAGTGTTTTATAACAAACTTAAAATATGTGGATATAGGCAAGGTTCCTTGGGGTTTTACATGCACCGTGCTTTGTGATTCTCCGTTTGCTTATACGTATCCCGAAACATTTACATATACTTTAAACGGTAATAATGAAGATATTACGCTTTATAACAAAAGCTCTTATCGCGGATATTATAAGCCTAAAATTGAAATATTTCCGGGTAATCTGAGAACTTTTAGTATTTGTAATTGTACTGATAATGATTACACAACAATGTTTGTTGGACTGCCAAGAGCCATCAACAGCATTACTATCGATAACGAAAATGAAATTATTACTTGTAATGATAATTTGAATCCGTATCCATATTTTAATTTTAATTTTTTCCGGCTGGTGCGCGGGAACAATCTTTTGCGTGTCAGCGGCGATGGAACTTTAAAAATAACTTGTGAGTTCCCAATCAGTGTAGGAGGTTAATTATGCGATTAAATACTTATACACTCCCTGAAATCAGCTTCGTTGGCGGCTCGACGCAAGTTTTACGATTTTATTTAAAAAATCAGAACGGTGAAACTTTTGACGGAGATGGTGCCACATCAGACTTCGCAATCTGTAATTATTCTAATAAAATCGGACTGCCGTTATTAAGTTATACGCCGTCTTTACTCGAAGACGAAAGAGGTGTAAAAAGCATACTCGAGGTAACTATCCCACAAGCGGACACCGCGAAGCTTTCTGGAAAATATATTTATCAGATTATTATTACCGACTTAAGAGGAGAGTCGGAGATTCCTAATCAGGGAATTATGCATATTATACGGAATATTCATCAAGATTATATTCCGTCAAACGAATAAAGTTATATTTTATTACGCAGCTTATATAGCGGCATTAATATTACAAAAATGGAGGAAATGTATGAACACAAATTATTTTAAAAATGTTATCATGGGCAACCTCTTTCAGACGAGTACGGGCACCGCGCTGCCGACGACTTATTATATTGGACTGTCGAGTACTACACCCACCGCTTCCGGAACGAATGTTACTGAACCCAGCACATCGGGTACCGGATACGCACGCAAGCAGCTTACTTCTTTAAGCACGCCGTCAAACGGCGTAATTCAAAACTCTTCAGCCATTTCTTTTCCTGAAAGCACTGCAACATGGTTTAGTGCGTCGTCACCTGCGACATATTATGTTATTTATGACTCATTAACAGGAGGAAATTTATTAATGTATAATGAGTTGACGGCACCGAGAATTATTGAAGTTAATACTGTCGCGACTATTAAAGCAAACAGTCTTTACTTACAGTTGACTGACTGAGCGCGGGGTGGGGCGCCATGAAGCATATTGACATAACGCTTCCGAAGCGCACATCCGAGCATACAATATATATTGATAAAGATAAGCATTATAACATTGTTGTCTCAAAAGAACTTCCCGATATCGATCTATCGATTAAGAATCTACTTGATAGACAGGGGATTTATGGTGACGAGTTATATCCTTTAATCACACATTTAACACAGGATAAAATTGAAATTCTTTTAGATCTCAGTTTATTGGGTTCGCCGTTTCTCTTTTTTTACGACGATATGTCGTTTGGAGAAATTGATAGTTCGCTTATACCCACACTCGAGAGAGAGGGTAGTTTTGATACGCTTGCGTTAACGCAAAGTGTGATAGATTTACAAAACACCGTTGACACGAACGTAGAGTCTATCGAGTTCTCTCTCGAATCTCTTATGAGTATACTATTGCAGCAATACATATCAATGGAAACCGGCCAGCTTCCTTTAGATGTGTCGCTAACAATGACAGATATAACTTATACCGAATTACAAAAGAACAATATGTCGCTTTTAACGCAGGTTACCAATGATTTATATAAGCAAGTATTTCTTGAAATGACAAAGCGCGGACTGCATTGGCTTACGGGCGTACTCGGTGATTATGACGACATGTTATTGAATGATATAGATAACTACTTCCCTTCAATATCTCTTATTGCTGGAGCAAGTAGTGTATATTTACAATATAATTTAATGCTTGGGGAACATGATATCGCGCTACAGAGCGCTATTAATGATTTAATGAATGTGGTTATGATACGTTCTGGGCGAAATTCTCTTCCCATAACGTCGAATGATGTTGCTGTATTAAATACTATATCTTTGCCAAATGATACGGCTTGCGATCTCGTACTGGGTGTTGGTATTGATTCACTTACACTTTTAGTTTATCCTAATTCAGACGAGTTTGAAGCGATTTTAGATGATACTATGACGGACGAAGTTAAAGTTACAATTTTTATAAATACGACAAATGCGTTAAGACTAGGAACTGAAGCAACTGATGACATAGAGTTGTGGCGTAGTATGGAATTTTACGACAACGATTTACTTATGACGTGGGATGATTATACACTTGAAAATATGGAAAATGCTTCCAGAATTTCATAATCAAGCTATACTTTTATATGGAGGAAATTAAATGAGCTACACAGGTAATCTCAATTTATTGCTTACTCCGGAGGCAGACACGTCAACTACATTTAAAGCTTGGCGTGTTGCTATGAACGGCGAAAGCAATAGTAATATGATGAAAATAGATGCTGCTTACGGCGATTTAGATGACGCTGTGCGACAAGCTCAGGCTAAGGTTGATGCTGTTTCTGCGAAAGTTTTCGGCGGTGGCGACATTAACACGTGGGCAGACGTACAGACTATCGTCCGTGCCGGTGCAGCTTCACAATATTTTAATATTGGAGACCAGCTTATTGCTGAAAAATTTGACTCAATAAGCGCCAGTGTCGGAGACAGCACAGGCATTAGTGCAGCGACAGTAGATAAGAACGATTTTTTATATGCTATCGGTGAAACAAAAGCCGGCGTATATGTGTATACATATGATGGTGCGTATTGGCGTAACAACATGGGAGAAATTGTCAACCTGACTGATGAAGACGCGGCAAAATTTTACGGCGTTGTGTTAACCGGCACCCCCGTTGCGGGTGATACAGTCATTATCACCGTCACGACAGAATCTTTTGTTTTTGATATTATTGGAATCGATCACGATACTCCGAGTAATACGAATTATACTCATAGTATGACGTTGCAATTAGAAGATGTATTAGAGGACACGATGGTTTATGACCCACGTGAAGCCTTTTACTACGCAGACGAGGGCTTATCAGCTGGAACATATCATTTTACCGTGACAGAGGGACAATATGCTGCTGATAACAACAAGACATTCCAGTTTACTCTCTCCTCAAATGCACCCGCAGGAAGTCAGCTTGTATTTACCCATTCAAGCAACGGAACTTTTGTCAATTCTACCATTAATGTTTTTAATAGCGCGGTTGCCACAACCGCAGCGCAAACTGCCACGCTTACACAAGGTAGTTCGGGAACAAATCTCGGAACTATTAGCAATAGCAGCTCCACAACTAATTTTAACTATATACGTAGGGCATTAATGGGCAACAACCTCTGGAGTAAATCTTGGATACGCCAGTGGCTGAACTCCGATGAAATTGTGTTTTTGCCGTGGACACCTCAAAGTAATTTCGACAGACCGCTCGGAGGCGTTACCGGATGGTTATACGATTTTGATCAGGCGTTTATTAACGTATTGGGTTCAGTTGTTAAAACCACTCAAAAGGGTGTGACCGACGGGTATGGGCTTGAAACAACCGATGATAAAGTTTTCTTACTTTCGCGCGCTGAAGTTGATGCCGGTGCTGAACGTAGTGCTGATGGCGCAGAAGGAACAGTTTACGCTTATTATGCGGGTGCTAGTAGTGATGAGACAAAACGTATTAAAAGCAGCGAAGATGTTCCTAAAGGGTGGTGGCTTAGAACCGCGCTTTATAGCGCAGGATATAGTTCCAGAAATGTGTCTACAACCGGCAGCGCAACATCAACCGGTGCCTGCGGTAGTTATTTAAGCGTGGCACCGGCGTGTGCTATTGTATAAAAGGGTTATGGAGGATTATATAATGAAATATATTTCTTTAAGAGAACAGCTTATTAATGAGCGTCGCAAAAATGCTTTGGTTACCGCTGCTCAAATGCAAGATGCGGCAAATATTGAATATATTGCCATGATGTGTGATATTGAGTTAGATGCTGACGTTGAAGAAGAAATAGCTGAATATAATGAAACATATAACGAGTCGAATATAGAATCAGATAACGAGTCGAATATAGAATCAGAATTTGATGAAGATGAAGATGACGAAGAAGAAGACTCTGATGACGAATCTGAGTCTGACGAGGAGGCGTAATCATGAATCACAGCGCTAAATTTGAAAAAGTTAAAGGGTACTACGATAAAGGCCTTTGGAAAGAATTTCAAGTTGCTAACGCCGTTGTTAAAGGCTGGATTACCGCCGAAGAATATGAAGAGATTATTGGAAGACCTTATAAGGGTTAATAACTTGGAGGTGAATAGAAATGGCATATAGCATCATTTCAAATTGGGACAAGCCAACCCGGCAGAAACGCACTTTCTTATGTGATGCACGAGCTGATATTAGTAGTCTTCCGACTGATGTGCCTGTTGGTTCTGAGGCGATGGTTACAGCAGACGCATCTGTTTGGATTTTAGACAACTCGAAAACATGGATAGAACTTTGATAAGGAGGTGAACTTATGGATTTAATTACTCTCGCCCTCGCTTTAAATAAAGCGAAAAAATACACTGACGATACAGTTACAGTTACTGATGTGCAGAAATCTGACGGTACAAGTGTTGTTTCTGGCGGAGTTGCAACATTACCTCCTGGATTGATAGCAGATATAGCAGATATACAAACTCCCGATGGTGTCAGTCTTGTGTCAGGAGACACAGCATTTGTACCTGTTAAAGATATACAAATTGACGGAAGTACAATTCTTGATACAAACGGCATTGCAGATTTGTCTATATTTAATACCGATACAACCCTATCTACCAGCGGAAAAGCCGCAGATGCAAAAGTTACTGGCGATAAAATTACTAGTTTAGAAAATACTGCTAATGCGGTAAATGAAAATATATTAAAGCCAATCGCCGAAACAATTAATATTTATGACGTAGAACATAATTCTGTAGTTCAATCCAATACGCAGTATACCCAAGGGACTGTTTATCTATATGGATATGTGGGCGACATAGTGATTTCGACAAAAGGAAATCAGGCTGCTTCATTCCAAGACGAAACTGGTGCTGCTGGTTCTGGTTTACATGTATACAATAGCTCAGGAGAAGATATGCAGGTGTCTTACGGTAGTACTGTATCATCTACGAGCGGTGCAACTAGACAAGGATTGATTGTTACTATCCCCAGCGGAGCGTCGTACTTGACATTTAAATATAGAACGCATAGCGCAACCAAAATACTTGTTTCAGAAGTTATGGTAACAACGGGTAGTACTATCGAAGATGGTACGTATGTAACATACTCCTCGCACTATATTATATTAGATACAATAAAAAAAGATATGAAAATGACTCCAGTATACGTTTCTCCCGATGGTAATGATAATAACGATGGTTTGAGTGCTACAAATGCCGTTGCAACCTTTGCTAAAGCACTTGAGATTTCAAACGTTATTTTTGCTAAAAGAGGAGTGTATAATCAGTCTATTTCTTTATCAGGTAAAACCGGTGTGCGAATATATCCTCTTGACAACGACGAGACATACTCAGCCACCGAACGGCAGAAAATTGAAATCAACGGAGGAACTGAAATATTAAAATCCGAAATAACCGAGGATAATAATATTTATTACGTAACCTGCCAAAGAGGCTATCAATTCACAGAAATATTCCATAGCGGTACGCTGGAACCCATCGCAAGTAACGGAATGTATCGTGCCAATGTTTTTGTAAATCTTTCCAGCCCAGGTAAGCTAAAACTCAAACCAGTCCTTTCATTGGAGTTGTGTGAAGCGGAATCTAATACGTTTTGGTGGGATTTTACTAACAAACTGCTATATATGAATATCTCAACCGCAGACTTCAACTCAGTAACGGTTTTATCGAGTTATAATTACATTTCAATTTCCGACTGTAAGGACATTGTGTTACAAGATGTCGCAATCAAATACACATATACCACTGCATTCAAAGTTGAGAACTCTATTGATGTAGTTTTGAATAATTGCGAAGCGTCATATAGTGCCACGTCGATGGGCTTTCAGCTAAGCAACACAAATGCAAAATTAATCCACTGTTACGCAACGAATAACGGAGTAGACGGATTCAATTTCCACTACTACGGTTATTCGGAAATAAGGGATTGCAGCGCAATGTATAATTATGACGATGGGTGTTCCCATCACGAAGGATGTCACGGCACGATTATCGGTGGCGAGTTTACCGGAAACGGTAAGGCGGGTATAGCCCCCGCATACGGAGCTAATGTAGATATCTATAATATCTTGGCCGCTAATAACGACCATTACGGCATAGGTTATCTCTCTACTAATAATGGCCACCCAGCAATGCAAGGAATAGTTGGTAATTGCGCAATGGTAGGCAATCCTGTTGGTTTAGCGGTGCAGTCTTTATGCACCGTAACCGCTATTGGATGTAAATATTCTTCTAATGTTCAAGATAAAGAAGTATCAGGAACGTTAAACGATTATTAATTTATAATAATAGTTATTAGAGGGTAGCATAATCTACCCTCTAATAATATATAACGAATGAAGGAGATAATGATATGAAATATACTATATCGACACCTCCGCAACAGTGTTTTATGCGTCAAAGTTTATGGTATCAAAGCGCCGGCAAAGTAAAAATCAGAGGTGTTTTGTGGCATTCTACAGGCGCAAATAATCCATACATAAAGCGTTATGTGCAGCCTGACGACAATGCTTCTGATAGAATGTATTGGTTAAATACTCTTGGTATAAACTCTAACGGAAACGACTGGAATCACACAAAGAACCAAAAGGGTGTTCATGCTTTCATCGGCAGACTTATTAATAACGAGGTGTCTACCGTACAGGTAGGAGATTGGGACAAAAGAGCTTGGGGTTGCGGTTCTGGTAAATATGGCACATGCAATAACGGATGGATACAATTTGAAATATGCGAAGATGCTTTAACGGACGACGCATATTGTTCTCAAGTATATCAAGAGGCTGTTGAACTCACTGCATATCTATGCAAACTTTATAATCTTGATCCCCTAGGAACGGTTCAATATAATAATGTAACGGTTCCTGTAATTTTATGTCATCAAGATAGCTATAAACTTGGACTCGGTTCGAATCACAGCGACATATTACACTGGTTTCCGAAATTTGGTAAGACAATGCAAGATGTGCGTAATGATGTAGCTGCTTTGATTGCAGCCGACATAGAGGAGGAAGAAGAAATGACATTGGCGCAGTTTAAAGAACTTATGAAAGAATATCGCACAGAACTTCAGGATAATAATGCTGGAGAATGGTCGAAAGAAGCTCGTACTTGGGCTATCAATGTTGGACTTATTCAGGGAGTTGGTAGCGACGATAGTGGAGAACTCCAATATGCATGGGAAGATAATTTATCTAGGGAGCAAATGTGCGTTTTACTTTATAGATTTGCTAAGATGATAGGTCGTGCGTGATGAAAATTTTTAGTCGCACAAATAAAAAAAATTGTAATCAAAAAGTCAAACTCGACTTTTCTAAGAAACTAATTAACGATAACCGCTACATACTCTGGCTTGTTAATATTGGCGGTATACTCCTTGCGTTCTATTGTGTTTATAAGGATTATATCGGGGGCTTAGGGTGGATTGCCGGGATGGTAAGTTGCGCATGGGCTGCGCACGGCACGATCTGTTCGTGGTATTTTAATATGGCTAAATCAGATCATCGAAGTTCGGATGGCACGGGTATTACATTCGCTGCCGCCGAAGCAAATGGGTTTAATAATAATGACGATAACGATAAGTGGGAAAGCCCCGTTATCTGACTGGAGGATATTATGGAATTTTTAATTGAACATTGGTATACTATTTTCGTGATTGTGGTTGTAATAGGCGGCGGCATATTTTACGGAATAAAGTTTGCCAAACTAACAGAAGACGAGAAACGTACTCGCATCAGGGGTTGGTTGTTTCAGGCTGTAGTAATGGCAGAAAAAGAATTTGGATCCGGCACAGGCAAATTAAAACTTTCGAATGTTTATGCTGAATTTTGTAAGCAGCTACCGTGGCTTGCTAAGGTTATTACCTTTGAAGCATTTAGTAGGTATGTTGATGATGTGCTCGCGGAATTAAAAGAAGTTCTTGAAAAGAATACAGCTATTGCCTCTATGATTCAAACAAAAGGTGAAAAATAAATTTTTAAGGAGGTATAGTTATGACTGACCAGGATAAAGTTACGCTGATTGAAACAGAGCAAAGAAGCAAAAGTAACATGCATAGAATCGAAAAACTAGAAGAAAATGTACGTGATATACAGAACGACCAAAAGGCAATTTACAAAATCGCCACATCAGTTGAGCTTATTGCCCAGCGCGTAAGCACTATTGAAGATAAAGTTGAAGACACCAATAGACAAGTAAGCCAGCTTTCAGAAAAAGTGAGTGATGCCGAAAGCCGTCCGTATAAACAGGTGGCTACAAACTGGAATTCTATTAAGGTTGCAATTATTACAGCCATTGGCACACTATTAGCAACCGGAATCATAGGTGCAATTATTACCTTTGGAACCAAGTAATTACGATTCACACATTAAGGAGATATACATGAAAAAGACTATTCTTATCGCCATCGCATCGTTTCTGGCGGTTGTGTTCTGCCTTTCGGCATCCGTTTTTGCAGGTGCTGCTTCGGGACATCCCGCAGTAATTTCAAACGGAAACGTTTCGCTTGGCGGAGCTTACTACATTGAAGGCACCGTTGCTTCGGCAAACGGCGACATCGCTTTCGGCGCAGGCTCTTTTGATTCGTGCATTCTCGACGGCGAC
>JAEEGL012735836.1_pt1 | contig 47489 bp, 40 predicted proteins | sample 9134231 | NCBI WGS metagenome assembly JAEEGL01 (sample SAMN16246548, study PRJNA631951) | gut metagenome | biome: gut microbiome; feature: rumen; material: fiber-attached | host: Bos | place: Iran: Karaj | collected 2018-10
ATGTGGCGGTAAAGCTCTGTCATAAATGACTGGCAGAATCTCATGATCTCAGCGTCGCTCTTTCCGTGTCCGTCGAAGTCAGATCCACCTTTTCCACCACCCATGGGGAGTGTTGTAAGGCTGTTCTTGAGAACCTGCTCGAATCCGAGGAACTTCAAAACGTCCAGACCTACCTCAGGACTGAAGCGGAGACCTCCCTTGTAGGGTCCGATTGCTGAGTTGAACTGTACGCGGAATCCACGGTTAACGTGTGGCTTACCCTGGTCATCTGTCCACGGCACGCGGAACATAACAATGCGCTCCGGCTCAACCATGCGCTCAAGGACTGCATACTCCTCAAGTCCCGGCATCTTGTCTACTGCTGGAGAAATTGCCTCGAGAACGAGACCCACAGCCTGAAGAAAGTGATCCTGGTCAGCATAGCGCTGGCTTACATCGTCCCAAACACGCTTACAATAAGCGTTCTTGATATTATATTGCATTTTTTACCCCTAGTCATCCGCCGGTTGCGGGTGCCTATTACCATAGTAAAATATTTTTTTTTATTTTGTCAATCTTTTTTATGTATAATTATACAAGATTTTTAAAAATTTTTTGCGGTATTATTCACGTTTTTTCTTATATATTTGTGTTGTATTCTGGAAAATGGAAAACCGCCGTTTATATTCAGCTTTCCACTTTCCGCTCTCAACTTTCCACTAAACCTTGAAGCCGTTGATCATCTCGGACACTTTCTGGGTGGCTGACTGGTTCTTCTCTGATGCGTTTACTGCGGAGATTGTCGCCCCCTCCATTTCCGTCATGTCGCTGGAGACCGAAAGTGACTTTTCGCTCGTGATTGATGCGATGGACTGCAAATCCTGAACATTGGAAAGTACGTTCGTACTGGACTTCTTGATTTGTGAGGAAGCATTGTTTATGTCCCTCGTGGTGTCGTTCAGAAGCTCCATGCTCTTCAGGATGTTCTCGACGCTGTAGTTCTGGTTGGTCATTCCCGCCTTCACTTCCTGAATCAGTTTCTCAAGCTCGTTGATTTTTGATCCCACGGACTCGAATGCGTCTGCCGATGAGCGTGATGTGTCGACGATTCCGCTGATTGCCTCGGAAATGCCCTCAAGCAGCCCCTTGATTGATGATGACTGTGATGCCGAAGTCTCTGCAAGAGTACGAATCTCATCCGCGACGACTCCGAATCCCTTTCCGAGCTCACCCGCGTGCGCTGCCTCAATGGCGGCGTTCATGGCGAGGAGGTTAGTCTGCTCGGCGATTGCTGATATGGCTGCGTTTGCTTCGTTCAGGTTCTCCGACTGCTTGGCGATGTTGTTTATCTGCTCGTAGACCTGCTCCTGCATCTGCCGTCCCTGGGTGGACTCGGAGACCAGCGTCTTGTACTCCCTGATGATTGTCTCGATGTTCCTGTCCACTTCCTTGATGTTCGCAGACATTTCGTTCACGGCTGTGGATGACTTTTGTATCTCTTCGGACTGATTTGAAATCCTTGAGTCAAGTCCCGAAATCTCGTTCTCCACGGTGCGTACTTCCGATGTGATTGAGGAAATCCGGTCGCTCTGCTCAGTAATCCTGTTTGAGATGTCGCTTACCCCTGAACTCACCGTCTTGATTCTCTGCATGGTGTCGCTCATTCGTGTGGAAAGCTCCTGTCCCGTTTCGGTGAGGATTGAGCTCTCATTTTTCAGTGAGGAGACCATGTTGTTCAGGTTCGCGATTACCTTGTTGCAGTTCTGCGCGAGTTTCGTAAGCTCGTTGTTTCCTGTCTCCGGGATGCGTGCGGTCAAATCAGCCTTGCCTGCCGAAATCCTCTCCATGGACTGGGAGATTTTGTCCATCTTTCCGAAGATTGAGCGAGTGAAGACTATGATGACGATCAGACCCAGAATCAAAAAGGCGAGTCCTATGCAGGCGATTACGGCAATCTCCTTGTAGAGTGCGGCCATCAGCTCCACCATGCTGAAATCCACGCCGATGAATCCCACGATTTTTCCGCTTGATGTGACTATGGACTTGTAGGTGCTGACCATGTATCCCCATTCTTCCTGCTTCTCAATGTTTGAGCTGGCGATGCAGTCGCTTTTCATCACGTCGAAGGGAAAGTGCCCGTAGTCCTCAATATCCTCCTCGGTTCCAAGGGGGGAGAAATTCTCTGTGTCGCTCGGATCGCAGCTTCCGTCAATCACGTATTTGAAAGTGGTTCCGCTTACCGGAACCATCGTGTAGAGATACTGGCATCCAACGGCCTCCGCCTCATCAAGGAGCTGGAGCCTCACCTTCTCGTAATAGGGATTGTCCTCTCGCATGTCGTTCAAAAATGCCGCGAATTCATCTCCGTCCACGATTTTTGCCGCTTTTTGTATGGCCGCCTTTCCCTGCTGCTGTCCCAGGATGGTTCCGGTCCGCATGATGTTTATGCCCGCTATGATTGAAATGATTGTGCATGAAAGAAAAATAAAGGAACTGAAAATAACAATGAAACGAATCCTCAATGATGACATCGATTTCTCCTAAAAAAGAATAGGTCGTCCTGAAATGTTGATTTTTTTCAAGATTTCCGATAACAAAACGAATTCTAACATAGAATATCCAAAATTTCCACATAAAAATTAAATTTTTTTTCGCCAGCGGATTTTTTTCCCGTGCTTGACACATTTTCGTTTTTTTGATATTGTAAATTTAATTTGACGAAGACGTCTGTTCCGAAGGCTTACTATGCACTGGTGAGTGTTCGGAGCGGGCGTCTTTTTTTTGCGTTTTTTGTGTAAGGGGGCTTTTATGTGTGGATTTGTCGGTGCTTTTGACTTGAAAAACGGTTCCGTGCCTGTGGACGAGGGACTGAAGGAGGCTTTGAGGAGCCAGGTTCTTTCCATGTCCAAGAAAATCAGGCACCGTGGTCCGGACTGGAGCGGGGTCTACACGGGCGACAATGCCATTTTGAGCCACGAGAGACTTGCCATCGTGGATCCTCTGAGCGGAAAGCAGCCCCTTGTGAGCAATGACGGAACGATTATCCTCGCCGTAAACGGAGAGATTTACAATCATCAGGAGATAAGGGAGAAATTCAAGGGAAAGTATCAGTTCAAGACACAGAGCGACTGTGAGGTAATTATCCCGCTTTACATGGAGAAGGGCACTGATTTTCTTGAGGATTTGAGCGGAATCTTTGCGTTTGCCCTTTATGATTCAAAAAAGGACGTTTATCTTGTGGGACGTGACGAGATCGGTGTCATTCCGCTTTACCAGGGATGGGACAAGGACGGACGCTATTATGTGGCGAGCGAGCTGAAGGCCTTGGAGGGTGTGTGCGAGACCGTGGAGGAATTCCCGAACGGACATTATTTTTACTCTCCCGACAAAAAAGTGACACGCTGGTATCACCGTGCCTGGGAAGATTTCGCTGCGGTGGAAAAATCAGCATGTGCCTGCGACGAGAAGGGGGAAGTGGTGAATCCCTCCGTGATTGAGTCTGTGAGGACGGGACTTGAGGAGGCGGTCAGACAGCAGCTTATGAGCGACGTTCCTTACGGTGTGCTTTTGAGCGGTGGACTGGACTCTTCAATCATCGCGGCCATCACGCAGAAATTCAGCCGGAAGAGGGTTGAGACGGGGGGAAGTCAGGAGGCATGGTGGCCAAGGCTGCATTCTTTTGCGGTCGGTCTTGAGGGCTCCCCGGATCTGATTGCCGCACAGAAAGCCGCTGATTTTATCGGCACCGTGCACCATGAGGTCCATTTTACAATTCAGGAGGCTCTGGACGCTCTTCCCGACGTAATCTATCACATTGAGACCTACGACATCACCACAGTGCGTGCATCCACTCCGATGTACCTTCTTGCGAGGGTGATTAAGTCCATGGGAATCAAGATGGTTCTGAGCGGGGAAGGAAGCGACGAGCTTTTCGGCGGATATCTTTATTTCCACAAGGCACCTTCTGCGAGGGAATTCCATGAGGAGCTTGTGCGGAAGATGAGCAAGCTGCACCTTTATGACTGTCTCAGGGCGAACAAGTCTCTTTCTGCGTGGGGCGTTGAGGGGCGCGTTCCATTCCTGGACAAGGAGTTCATTGATGTTGCAATGGGCCTGAATCCAGTTGACAAGATGTGCATCAGGCTCGGTGACGGAAAGCAGAGAATTGAGAAGTGGATTTTGCGAAAGGCATTTGAGGATCTTCTCCCGGCTGAGATCTGCTGGAGACAAAAGGAGCAGTTCAGTGACGGCGTGGGTTACAGCTGGATAGACACTCTGAAGGAGATGACCTCCCGCAAGGTGAGTGACGCACAGTTTGCCCAGCGTGAGAAGAGATTCCCGGTGAACACTCCCGTGACCAAAGAGGAATACTATTACCGCGAGATTTTCGCAAGTCTCTTCCCGTCAGAGAGCGCCGCCCTTTGTGTTCCGCATGAGGCTGGTGTCGCTTGTTCAACGGCAAAGGCTCTTGAGTGGGATGCCGCGTGGAAAAACATGGATGAGCCGTCAGGAAGAGCAATAGCCGGTGTCCACGACAAGGCGTATTGAAGTGCAGGCCTCTCATCCTGAGCTGTATATGAAAAAGCTTTAAGGGTGAGTGTTTTAGGAAAATCTCAAAATAAATTTGTGAGGGCATTCCCATGGAGAACCCCGCCAATAACACATGAGGTGCGCGGTAATAGGAATTGAAGTCGCTGTCGCTCCTACCGCGCAAATGTGTTCTTGTCGGGAACCTCCACTCCATACCCTCACAACCACCCTTAGTGTTTTACTAAAGACTTTCCCAAAATGAAAGCTTTTTCATGCTCATCGCAAGTATAAAGTCCTGCGCTTCATACTATAGCATAAGATTTTTAAATCACAATAATATAGAAGAAGCCTGAGTTTAAAAAAAAGAGCCCCCAAACCCATGCCCGAGTTTGAGGTCCCTTTCCTGTAATAAAACCATTCAGCCCAAGTTGATGAGCTTTAAGTTTTCATCTTTCCACTCTCAACTTTCCACTTTCCACTTTCATCTTTCCACTTTCCACTCGCTAAAGGGAGAATTTCTCGTCGATCATCTCCATTTCTGCCGGAACGTTCGGGTCGGAGTTTTTCTTGTCGTTCTGGTCGCTTTCGCTCTTCTTGAAGAAATTCTCCACGGTCTGCGTAAGGATTGTGGGAGAAATTGGCTTCAAAAGATAGTCCGCCGGCTTTCCCTCAAGCACTTTCATGACCGTGTTCTTGTCGTCCTTTGAGGTCAGGAAGATTACCGGGATGGTCTCGGTGTTCTGTTCGCTTCGGAGGATTCTGAAAACCTCAAGTCCTGAGAGTACCGGCATCTCGTAGTCAAGGAGAATCAGGTCTACGATGCGGTCCTTGAGGAAGTTCACGGCGTTCATTCCTGAGTTCGTGATGAACACGTTGAATTTTTTTGCGAGTCCTGTCTGCATGGAGCGGAGGAAGGATGTGTCGTCGTCCACAATCAGGACGGTCTTTTTCTGCACGTCCTCATTTCCTTCGAATCCGCGCTCGATGTGCGTCGTGTTGTCGGAGCGGTATCCTGAGAAAGCGAGGTCCAGCTGGGTGATCAGGTCGGTGGTATTCACGGGCCTCTGGAAACAGCCAGACGTAAGATCCTGCGGGATGAAGCGGTAGGCTCCCTTGATGTCGATGGGGTTTCCTATCAGGAAGATGTGCTTTTCCTGTACCCTCTTTTTCAAGTCCGCAAGATACTCAAGGGTCGTGTTGTATCTCGTCTCGTCTCCGTCAAGGTAGACAAGGAAGAATTGGTTCTGGTCCTCCACGTCCTCAATCTCTTTCGGGTGCGGCATGATGAATGTGACGGAGAATCCTGCTCCGGTCAGAGTTTTCTCCAGTGCAGTAATCAAAAAACTTTCAGCCGACTCACAGATAAACAAAAGTTTCTTTTCCATATTAAACACCTCATTTCAGCAATTCTAGCAGTGCTGCGCTGTCTCCACCCCTTGAAAGACGCTTTATCTCCGTATAACGGTTGACTTCCTCGGGTGGAATCTTATATCCATCGATACTTTCTATTATACTGTCTATTGCGTTAAAGTCAAATGATCCGGCGAATTCCTTGATTGCGGCAAGGGCTTCCATGTAACGCTCCATTGGAAGTGGTTCTTTACCGGAGTCATTGTCCTCCTGATCCTCAAGCGCGGAAAGCTTGTCGATGTAGGATCGGTACAGGGTGAGCATGTCGGCAGTCTTCGCGTTGATTTCAGCCTCATTCTGCTCGTCCCCGCATTTTTCCAGATACGCTGCCTGTTCGGAAAGCTCAAGTGCGCCAATCAGTCTGGAAGAGCTTTTAAGCGCATGGACCTGAATGGTGTAGTTCTTGAAATCCTTCGTCCTTGCGAATCTCTCAATGTCATCCGCGCGCTTCTTTATGTTGGTGTAATATTCCCTTACGGCCACCATAAAGACATCCGGAGATCCGCAGTTCTGCATTGCCGTGTGCAGGCTGATTCCCTTGAGGTTCGAGAACTGATCCTCGGGGCTTTCCGCAGTCTGCTCATTATTATCATCGGCAAAATTTGACGTAGTCTTTTCTGGAGGAAGCAATTCCGTCAAAAGATGCTCAAGTTCCTTGCTGTCTATGGGCTTTGAAAGATAGGCGGTGAATCCCTCCTTCAGATAGTACTCCTTTGCCCCGGAAACCACATTTGCGGTGAGCGCGACCACGGGCACGTTCTTGCAAAGACAGTCGGTCATATCCTGCATGGCATGGAAAGCCTCAACTCCGCTCATCTCAGGCATACGGTGGTCAAGGAAAATCACGTCGTAGTGCTTTTTGCGGATTTTCTCAAGCATCTCCTTTCCGCTGGATGCCGTGTCAATCTTCACCTCGGTCTTTTTCAGAAGTCCCTCGAAGACAATCAGGTTCATGCGGGTGTCGTCAACCACGAGAATCTGCGCGTTGGGGGCACGGAATGACTCATGGTAGGTCTTGGTCGTGTGCAGGAGCTTGTTGTATCTTTCGTTGAAGTTCCCGATTTTCTCCCACCAGATGACCTGCTGCTTGAGCTTGAACGAGAATGTGGAGCCCATGCCGTACTCGCTCTGGAACTCAAGCTTGGAGTCCATCTTCTGAAGAAGCATGCTCACGATGCTCAGTCCGAGTCCCGATCCCTCGATGGTGCGGTTCCTCTGCTCGTCAAGACGCTCGAATTTGTTGAAAAGCCTCTCCTGCTCATCCGGTTTGATTCCTATTCCGGTGTCCTTTACGCTTACAATCAGGTAAATCTGTCCCGCGTCCAGCCGTTCGAAGGTGATTTTCAGCGTGACAGTGCCCCTTTCGGTATATTTGACCGCGTTGTTCAGTATGTTGAGGATGCACTGCTTGACCCTTATCTCGTCGCCGAAGAGCAGGTGCGGCATGTTCTCGTCAATGTCCACGAGAAGCTCCAGGTGCTTTTCCTCCGCTTTCTGTGAGACCATGTTCACCAAATCCGTGATGACTGAGCTCAGCTCGTATTCCGCGGAGATGATTTCCATCTTGTTCGCCTCAATCTTGGAGAAGTCGATGATGTCGCTGATGATTTTAAGCAGGATGTCTCCTGAGGCGCGTATGTTCTCGGCGTATTCCTTTGTCTTTCTCTCGTTCGTCTCACGCAGGATAAGCTCGTTGAGTCCGAGGATGGAGTTCACCGGGGTGCGTATCTCGTGGGACATGTTCGCGACGAAATTTGTCTTTGCCTCGTTCTTTGCCTTCTCCACCTCAAGGGCCTGATCAATCTGCTGGTCCTGTATCTCGAAGTACCTCACGTGGCTCTCAAGGTTCTGGCCTCCAATCAGCATACCGAGGCATGTGAAGATGCTGGACGTGAGTATGTCCATCATGAAGATTTCGGTCGGCTTGATTCTGTATGAGAAATAGAAGACCGCCACCGCCATGACGACGTTGTTGATCAGGTTGCTTCTCCACTTGTAGTCGATTATCAGGATAGGAAACACCACCCTGTATGCTATGATCATCACGTAAGGATAGGGCTGTGGCGATATGAGGTTCAGGAATCCCGAAAGGATGTAGAGCGAGATGAAGAACACGTAGATGAAGGGAAGCGGATGCTTGATTACGACTTTCCTGCAGAACAGAGAAAAGACCAGGAGACCAAAATAGGCCGCGGCTCCGATGCCGTAAATGGGTCTGCAGTACGGGTTGATGAAGCTGTTGTTTGAGACCAGGGGCGGGACGAAGGTGAGTATGAAGCATGTCAGGAGAATTATGAATGCCAGAAGCGGAAAGCTACAGATTGTGTGTGTGTTGTACGCGTTTATGAAGTCCGTTTTCTGAGAGAAAAAATTCTTTTGCTCGTTATTCTTTGCAGTGCCTAAAAATCTGAAGTCCGTAGAATTTTCCTCCTTATGCCCCTTGTTTCTGTCCGAAAAATAGAGACCTTATCATTATAATATCATGGAATTTAAGAAAAAACAATTTTAAAAGGATAAAATTTTTTAATTTCTCTAAAAAATCTAGAGTTTGTGGTTTTTTAAATGCATTTTAGCCCGGAAGGCTCTTTTTTGATTCAAAAGCCGGAAATTGGGCCGGGATTCCGTCAATCAGCATTTTTCGGATGACTGGCGGCGCTCCAAGCCCACTTCCTAAGCTCTCTTGTGTTGCTTTTACAGGCCCCTTATTTTGAGCCCAGATACTCGTTGATTGAGGCTGCTGCCTTTCTTCCCTCACCCATGGCAAGGATGACTGTGGCCGCACCAAGAACGATGTCTCCACCTGCCCAGACGCGGGTCATGCTCGTAGCCTGATTCTCGTCCACCGTGATGTGTCCCTTGTTGTCCACTGCGATGTCCGGGGTAGTGCGGGGGATGAGCGGATTGGAGTTGTTTCCAAGCGCAACGATAACGGCGTCACAGGGGATGTCATGCTCGCTTCCCTTGATTTCAACCGGCTTTCTTCTTCCTGATGCGTCGGGCTCACCCAGCTCGTAGCTCAAGGCGCGGATTCCGTTGACCCTTCCGTCCTCGGCGTTTCCAAGGATCTCAACCGGGTTCTCAAGGAACCTGAACTCGACTCCCTCTTCCTCAGCGTGATCGACCTCTTCCTTACGTGCGGGCATCTCTGTCCTTGTACGGCGGTAGACCACATAGACCTTCTCGGCACCAAGCCTCAAAGCCATGCGTGCGGCATCCATTGCGACGTTTCCTCCGCCACATACCACCACGGTCTTTGCCTCATAGAAAGGAGTGTCAGCCTTTCCCTTTTCATAAGCCTTCATAAGGTTTGCGCGTGTCAGATACTCGTTTGCGCTGAACACACCGATGTAATTCTCGCCGGGGATTCCGAAGAACTTGGGAAGTCCTGCTCCCGTACCGACGAAAGCCGCGTCAAATCCCTTTTCGCTCAGAATCTGCTGCACGGATGATGTTCTTCCCACGAGGAAGTTCATCTCGAATTTCACGCCCATGTTCTTGAGGTTCTCGACTTCCTTCGCAACGATGTCCTTCGGGAGACGGAACTCAGGGATTCCATAGACCATGACTCCTCCGGCCTTGTGGAATGCCTCGAAAACGGTAACGTCATGTCCCGCGCGACGGCAATCAGCTGCAACGGTGAGTCCTGCGGGTCCAGATCCGATTACGGCGACCTTTTTTCCTGTGGAAGCAGCCACTGCAGGGGTAGTCGTAAGATTGTTCTCCCTCTCGTAATCAGCCACAAAACGCTCCAGACGACCGATGCTCACGGCCTTTTCCGCGCTCTTGTAAACTTTTCCGACGGTACACATGCCCTGGCACTGCTTTTCCTGAGGACATACGCGTCCACAGATTGCGGGAAGCAGGTTCGTCGTCTTGATTTCATCCACCGCGCCCTTGAAATCACCCTTGGCGACCTTCGCGATGAACTGGGGGATATGGACGTTTACGGGGCATCCCTTCACGCACGGCTCGTTCTTGCACTGGAGACAGCGGTTTGCCTCGACTATGGCCTGCTCCTTGGTGTATCCCAATGCGACCTCGCTCATCTGCCTTGCCCTTACATGTGGCTCTCCGGTCGGCATGATCTGAAGCGGTATGTCACGGCGGTCCTTCATCTCAAGTGTTCCGGCCTTGATTTTATCTTCTATTTTACTGTACTCTTCCCTGGCTGTCTCGGCGAGTTTTTCAGCGCTGATATGTTCCATTTTGTTCTCCTGATACCTTGGGGTTTACTTTGTTATGCCGTCTTCCAGCTTGCACTTGTGGAATGCTTCGGTTTCCTGGGGCTTGAAACTCTTCATCCTCATCATCATGTTGTCCCAGTCCACCTGATGTCCGTCAAAGTCCGGTCCGTCCACGCACACGAACTTGGTCTCTCCGCCAACGGACACACGGCATCCACCGCACATTCCGGTTCCGTCAATCATAATTGTGTTAAGGCTTACTGTGCACGGAACGTTGTATTTTGCGGCACACTGACAGGCGAATTTCATCATGATTGGCGGTCCAATGGCGATAACCTCGGCTGGTGGTACGTCGCTCTGGCAGAGTCTTTCAAGCGCGATCGTTACGACACCCTTTTCACCTGCGGATCCGTCGTCCGTCATAAGAATCACCTCGTCGCACACGGCCTTCATCTCATCCACGAAAATGAGCAGGTCCTTGTTTCTCGCACCCTCAATCAGAATCACCTTGTTTCCGGCTTCCTTCAATGCCTGCACGATGGGGTAAAGCGGGGCAGTTCCGAATCCTCCTCCCACGCATACGACTGGAGCGTCGTACTTTCTGATGTTGCTCGGCGTTCCAAGCGGTCCCAGAACTCCGCCCAGGTAGTCACCCACGTTCAGTTTGGAAAGCTTGTATGTGGAGGCTCCCACGGGCTGAAATGCGATTGCGACCCAGCCTTCATCCGCGTTTGCGTCGGCGATTGTAAGCGGGATGCGCTCGGTCAAATCCTGGTCAACCTGCACGATCAGAAACTGTCCTGCCTTGCGGTTTTTCGCGATGTCCGGGGCCTCAAATTTCATGTAGTAGACATTCTCGGAAAGCTGTCTCTTTTCAATAATCTTGTTCATATATGTTCCTTACAATAAAAATATTCAGAAAATCCGATTCTACATTATAATAAAATCCGTGTGTTTGTGGAAGTCCTTTTTAAGAATTTGTAATTTTTTGCAAATTTGATTACCGTGGCGAAGATTTGCGGCTATTATAATAGTATGGAGATAAAAAAATTTGCTGTATTGGTTGTCCTTGGGATTCCTTTCCTTGGACTGATTGCGGGCTGCGACATGATTTCGGAGACGGAATGTGTGCGCATGGATTTTTCCTCGGTGGATCTTACTCCCGACTCATGGTACGTCTCTTGCTGCGACGGTGAGAGCGAGCAGGTGCATGTGCAGGACGGGAGCGTGAAATGCCTTGAAGTGGAGCTGCCGAAAAACTGTCCTGCGGGAATCCTTGTCTACCCGGTGGAGGGCTCGGTGAGGGGTAAGCCGCTTGGTGCCCTTTATCCCTTTCAGGATGAGATAAGCGTCGCGGGAGGATTCGTCGCCTACATTGCGGACAGACTTTACCGTGGCGCTGAAAATGACGCGGAGAGTTCCAGGGACTACATCGCGAGGTTCAACTGGCCCAGGTTCATTGAGGTCTGTTCCGAGGCGGAGGACCCTTGGCGGCTTGACTGCGAGAGGATTGTTTCCGCAATCGCTTCCGGCTCGTTCAAAAAATCCGACGTGAAGGTGAGGTGAGGTGAAAGTGGAAAGATGAGAGTGGAAAGTTGAGGGAACTGTAGAACAACCCATGCTTGACACATCAGGGCAAAGTCATTAGGATTTGCACGAATGGCATTTTACTCTGCCGTTTATGGAGGTTTATATTATGGTCAAAAATAAAATGCTGACAGTGCTTAAATGCGCGGTCGCCGCTTCTCTCTCACTTCTGATGCTTGCCGGATGCTCTAAAAAGGAGCCGACGGTGGAGGAAAAGGTGACGGAGGATGTGAAGTCCGTGGAAAAGAAGGTGGAGCAGTCCATCACGGATTCCTCAAGCCTGAAGGATCTGACCTCTGATTTGAAGGACGTGGGTTCCGCCGTGGGAAAGCTCGGTGAGGACATTGCCGAAAGCAAGGAAGCGAAAAGCCTGCTCGATGCCACGGGAAAACTTCTGGACTCCACCAAGGACACTCTGGACACCCTGACTTCATCCGACACATACAAGGGAATCGTTGACTCCGTTACAAACAGCGATGAGCTCAAGGACGCGAAAAAAGCCGTGGATGATGCCGTGGACACATTGAAGTCCGTCTCAGCCGAGGATCTTGAAAAGGCAAAGGACACCGCCATTGAATCCCTGAATTCATCTGACGCAAAGAATGCCATCAACGAGGCTTTGGACAACATTTCCAGCGCAACTGATGAGGCCGCGGCAAAAACCGGTGATGTCCTGAACAATCTCTTTGGCGGAAAGGGAAAGAAAAAGGAAGACTAATTTTTCCTGTCGCGTCCACGGTCCCCGAAGTTCATGCACATGCCGACGTAAATCCTTATGTCATGTCCTGAAATCAGGTCCGTGGAATTCTGGAGTTTTACTCCGTCGTGGCTGAGACTCAGTCCTGTGAACGCACCTGAAAACGGCTTGCTGTATCCGAGACCGAGGTTCAGCCCAAGGTGGAATCCGTCCACGTTCAGGAAATAGCACTTGTACATAGCGTTGACGGCGAATGCAAAATCAAACTGTCCGTAGATGTTCAGAATCCTGTCCCAGAGAAATCCCGCGTTGAACTGGAGGGCCGGACAGATTGAGACGGAGTGTATGTCGCTGAATGTGTAACGGAAAATCGGACCGAGCGACGCTGTAAGCTCACCCGCGAATTTTACCGAGAAATCCGTCCAGTCAAAGCTCACGACCCTGAAATATTCCATGCCGAAAGCGCCGTTGATTCCTACGTCCAGATTTTTCTTCTCCCGTCCGAAATAAATGGAAAGATTTGTCTCGCTTCCGGTAAGTGAGTATGCTGCGTTCGCTACATCTCCGTCGGGACATCTGTATGTCCTGGTGCTTGAAGGTATGAAATAATTGTTGAAGCAAAGCTCCACGTTCGCAAATGCAGTGCTTGCGGCAATCAAAAAAATGGCAATCAGCAGAAAGTGTTTCTTCATTTTAATCCTCCGAAAAAAAATCAATCATAAATTTTTAATTACTTAAAATACCGTGCCGTGAGTGCGTCGGCGAGATACTGCGATTTTCTGAACGTCTGCAAAATCAGCGGGACAAAAAGCGGAATCAGGATTTTGATTTTTCCGAACCCGCGTGTGCCTGCGAATGCCCCTCGGATCAGCTGCGTCTTGATGATTCCCGATAGCTCGTCCAAAAGCAAGGGAATGAAGCGGAACATGATTCCTATGACAAGCACGAAATAGCGCACCGGGATTTTAATCATCGAAAGCGGAGTGAGCAGCGCGGAGATTCCGTCCATGATTTGCCGCTCTGTGGTTGAGTAGATGTAGGAACCGAGAATCGTGATGATTGCTGGGGCTCGGATGAAAATGTTCAGTGCCGTCCTGATTTTTGACCATGTGATTCTGAGAATCCCGTATTCGAAAATGAGCGCGGATTTGTCTGCGGCGGACGTATAGAACAAAAACTGTATTGCGGCAAAGATGATGAGCAGGGGCAGAAGTTTCAGGAACGCATGGAGGGGCTTTTTCAGCGGGTACCTTGAGAGAAGTGCGTAAAGAATTGACGCTCCGAGCATTGAAAGAGAGACCACAAGATTTCCTGATGCCACAGTCACAATGAAGATTGCCAGAAAAAGCAGTGTCTTGAAAAGCGCGGGCAGAGATGCCACGGGAGACTGCGGTGCCTTGGGAGGTGCCATCAGGGCTGCGGATGTCTTTTGCAGGCTGTCCAGTATTGAGGCGTTCTGCATTACGTCCATGCGCTCCAGTTTTCCGTCGTCTTTTGTCTCAGGATTTTGCTCCGCTGCTTTCACCTCTTCCTGATTTCCCGAAGTGAGACTTGCCCATGAGATTTTCCGGTCGGCGAAATCGGCTTCCTCCATTCTGTGTGTGCTGAACAAAACTGTCTTTCCTGAGCATGCGAGAGTCCTCATCATCTGAAGGACTTTGATTCTGGAAATCGGGTCCAGCGCGGAAGTCGGCTCGTCAAAAATCACAATCTCCGATCCAAGGGCGACCGTTCCTGCGAGAGAGAGCTTGCGTTTTTCTCCCCCCGAAAGATGGAAAGTTCCTCGGTCGGAAAAATCATCGTAGGGGAGTCCGCACAGCTCCATCGCTTCTTGTACCCGCTTTACCAGGGCCTCACCCTTCACCCCGCGTTTTTTCGGTCCGAAGGCAACGTCATCAGCCGCGTAAGTCTCGAACAGTGCCGCCTCGCTTTCCTGCAATGAGAGCACGGGTCTTTCCTTCGCATAAATGTCACCGTCGCATTTTCTGAGTCCCGCGAGACATTCAAAGAGAGTGGATTTTCCGCATCCGCTTGGTCCTGTGAGTGCCGTTAGAGTTCCCCTGTGCAGGTCAAAGGATATGTTCTTGAAAATTGCCTGCTCAGGATATGAGAACGAGATTGACTTTGCCCTGAGGGTGATTTCACCATCTTCCCCGGTTTCGTTTTCTTCATATAATACGGACTCGTCGCCGAAAAGTTTTTCCTGCAGATCCGCCCGTGAGAAAAAATCAAGACGCGGACCGTCAAAGATGATTCTGCCTTTTTCCATCACGACAATCCGTCTTGCCTTCATGGCCTCGTCCCTGTCGTGGGTGATGTGCACTACGGTATGTCCCTTTCTGTTCCACTGGTCAATGAGCTGCAGAATTTCCGTCCGTGATGACGGGTCAAGCATGGCTGTCACTTCGTCCAGAATCAGGAGGTCGGGAAAGAGCGCAAGGATTCCGCTGAACGCAAGCCGCTGGGTCTGTCCCAGGGAAAGTTCGAATGTCCGTGAGAGTGCCTTGTCCGCGAGAGATACCACCGAAAGACATTCCATGGTTCGGAGCTCTATTTCGCTTTTGTCCATGTCAAGATTCTGGGGGCCGAAAGCCGTGTCCCTCTCAACCACGCCTGCGACAATCTGCTCCTTGGGCTGCTGGAACACGATCCCCGGAAGGACTCCCTCGCGTGTGACCGCCGTACCTGAGTCGGGAGGAAAAAATCCGGAGAGCATACGTGCGAGTGTGCTTTTGCCGGAACCGTTGCAGCCGAGAATGGCCACGTACTCACCGTCAGAGATTGAAAGGTTGATGCCTTTCAGAGCCTCCACGGAAGTCTGCGGGTATGAGTAAGTTGCATCTGTAATTTCGACAAGACTTTTAATCTCCGGCATGATGTGGATTTTACTATATTTTCAAAACTTAATCAATTAAGGCAATCTTTCCACTTTCCGTTTTCCACTTACTTCCTCCTCTTGACTATTTATCTGATAAAATTTAAATTCAAAACTATCAAGAGGTAATATAATGGAAGAAATTAAGTGGGTTGTTCTTGGAATCGCGGTGGCCATGTATGCGCTGATTGTTCTCGTGCCGAAAAAGAAGGTACTTTTTACGACGCTCGCATCCCTTTCGATTGTGGCGCTTGCCGTGCTTTTCCCGGGACGTATTTTCAAGCTCCCTCAGGATTTGGTCGTGGCGGAGGACATAATGCAGAACCGTCTTTTCGCCTTGGAGCACTGTGTCTTTGACGGCGTAATCAACTGGAACGTAATGCTCATCTACCTCGGCAGCATGATTCTGGCATCCCTTTTCATTTATTCCAGGGTTCCCGCCCGCATTGCCGATGCCATAATATCAAGGACGAGCAACACAGGACTTGCCATGGTTCTGATTCTGGTAATGGCCGGTGTAATCTCAATCTTCGTGGAAAACGTGGCGACCGTGCTCGTCATGGCTCCTGTCGCGATGGCAATGTGCAAGAAGCTGAAAATTGACCCGACGCTTTTTATGATCGGTCTTGCGGTGATGAGCAATCTTGAGGGATGCGCCACTCTGGTAGGTGATCCGCCATCAATGATTTTCGCGGGATATGCGGGATTCAACTTCAACGACTTTTTCATCCACTCAGGAAAGCTCTCCGTCTTTTTTGTCGTGCAGGTGGGGCTGATTGCGGGCTCTGTCTTCTTCTATCTGTTCTTCCTGAAAAACGGACGCAACAAGATTGAGGTGGAAAAGGAAAAGGTGTTCTCTTGGGTTCCTCTCATCCTTCTCTGTCTTATGGTCGCGGGTCTCGCGTCAATGTCCTTCTTCCAGTTTCGTTTCCCTTACATGGCCGGCGCGTTCGTCCTGGGTCTGGGGTTGGTCGGTCTTCTGTGGTTCATCATCCGCGTGCATTCTCTCAGGGAGCTGAAAAAAGTTATGAAGGATTTGGACTGGGAGACTCTTTTCTTCCTGATTGGCATTTTCATCGTCGTGGCGGGAATTGAGTCGGTCGGTCTGCTGGATGATTTGGCCGCGCTCCTTGCCACCCTTACAAAGGGCTCCAAGTTCATGGGCTTCATCCTGATTCTTGCGGTCTCCATCGTCATAAGCGGATTCGTTGACAATGTGCCTTACATACTCGCCATGCTTCCCGTCGCTGACTCACTCGCTAGAAGTCTCGGAATCAACGGTGAGCTTTATATGTTCGCCCTGCTGATTGGAAGCTGTCTTGGCGGAAACCTGACTCCCTTCGGTGCGAGCGCAAATGTGGTTGCGATGGGAATAGTAAAAAAGGAAGGATATCCGATGGGATTCGGCAAGTGGCTCAAGGTAGGAGTTCCCTTCACCCTGATTACCACTGCCATTGCATCCCTCGTCCTCTGGTTGATTTGGGCTTAATTAATCTCAGTTCTCAAATTCAGTGCACGCGATGTGCAGGTCCTTGAGCTGTTGCTCCTCAACCGGGGAGGGGCACTCGTCCATTGGGGAAGCCGCAAGATTGTTCTTCGGGAATGCGATTACCTCATGGATTGAGTCCTGCTTTTCCATCAGCATGACAAGGCGGTCAAGTCCCGGTGCGATTCCTCCGTGCGGCGGTGCTCCGAATTTGAATGCCTGTACCAAAAATCCGAATGCCTTTTTCGCGCGCTCCTCGCTGTAACCCACGATCTTGAAAATCCTCTGCTGCAGTGCCGGGTCGTTGATACGCATTGAGCCTGACGCAAGCTCGTATCCGTTCAGTACAAGGTCGTACAAATCTCCCTTCACGCTGCCCGGATCGCTTTCCAAAGTGTCCCAGTATTTTTTCTGCGGAAGAGTGAACATGTGGTGCTCGGTCTCCCAGTGCTGCTCGTCCTCATTCCATGCGAAATACGGGAAGTCGATTATCCATGCGAAGTGGAACTGGTCGTTCGAATCGTAGAGGTTCAGGTCCTTTCCGAGCTGCTTTCTTACGGCTCCAAGTGCGACACATGCCGTCTGCCATTTTTCATCGCTCACGAAAAGGAGAAGGTCGTTTTTCTCCGCACCGAGCTTTGAGCAGATCTCGCTTTCCTTTCCCGCGAAGAACTTGCTGATTCCACCCTCGAAGACTCCCTCGGCGTTTACCTTCATCCATGCGAGTCCCTTTGCGTGGTTGATTTTTGCGACGCTCTCCAAAGCCTCAATCGTCTTGCGTGAGTATTTGTCGGCTACGTTTTTTACGACGAGTGCCTTGAGTCCGCTTCTCTTGTGTCTTTCCACTGATTTGTCAGCGTTTGCGGCTCCTGCCTTGAATGCGTTGAAGTCACTGAGATCCGCCATAAAGGCAGCGTCCTGCATCTTGAGTCCAAAGCGGAGATCAGGCTTGTCGCTTCCGTAAAAGTCAAAGGCGTCGTCCCAGCTCAGGCGGTCGAACTTTGCGGGAAGGTCGTAGTTCATTGTCTTCTTGAACACATGGCCCATCATTCCCTCGGTCACGGCAAGGACTTCCTCGCGGTTGGTGAAGCTCATCTCCATATCAATCTGCGTGAACTCAGGCTGGCGGTCTCCACGTGCGTCCTCATCACGGTAGCATCGTGCGATCTGGAAATATTTGTCGAATCCGCTCACCATCAGAAGCTGCTTGTAGAGCTGGGGACTCTGTGGCAGTGAATAGAATTTTCCCGGATGCACACGGCTCGGAACAAGGTAGTCGCGCGCTCCCTCGGGAGTTGATTTTATGAACGTGGGAGTCTCAATCTCCAAAAATCCCTGCTGTGTCAGATACTCGCGAACAGCGAAAGTCACCTGGCTCCTCAGGATGATGTGATGCTGCATGGGCTCGCGTCTCAAATCAAGGTAGCGATATTTCAGGCGGAGGTCCTCATTTGGAAGAACAATCGTGCCGTCCTTCTGTCTTACCTCGTCAATCGCGAAGGGGAGCGGATCGGCTGTGGTGAAAATCTCGATGTCCTCGGCCTCAACCTCAATCTCTCCGGTCGCCATCTCCGGGTTTACGTCCTTGTCGCTTCGTGCCGCAACCTTTCCGCTGATTGCGATGCAGTATTCGCTTTTAAGGCTCGCGGCAATCTTCTTGACCTCTTCGCTCGCATTGTCACCCACCAGAATCTGCGTGATTCCGTAGCGGTCCCTGAGCTGAATAAAAAACAGTCCGCCCAAGTCTCGTGTGCGGTGTACCCAACCATTCAATATTACAGACTTTCCAACGTCACTCTTGCGCAAGTCTCCGCAGGTAACGGTTCTCTTTGTGTTTTCCATGATTGCACATTCTAATACAATCGACGTTTTTATACAAGAGACTCAATCACTTGTAGAACTTGTAGCAGATGAAGGAGATTTCGTCGCCGATGAATTTGATGTATACCGTCTCATCGTAGCTCGGGTCATCGTATTCATATATGTAGAGCTCATCGTTCTCGCCGGATTTTTTCCATTCCGGGTTTTCTTCCCTGAAATCGTCAAGGTCTTCGTACTGCCATCTTTTGTCCTTTTTCTGCAGGACTTCATCAGGCTTTCCGAGCACTTCAATCAGGTCGCTTTTTTTCATTCCGATTTTTACGCCGTAATCCAAAATGCTTCCTTCCGGCACAGGGTGAAAATCATAGTCGTCAACATTAAGCAGTTTTGCGGCGTTGGTGCAGAAGTGATTTTTCCTCAGGGAGATGTTGTCCTGGACCTTCAGCTCGTTAACCATGAAGTTGTCAAGGGGCGTTCCCATCTTCCATGTCCCGGGACTGTACTCGAACGCATTTTCAGGAAGGCTTTCTCCGATTATGTATTTGTTGTAGTTGAGGTCGGTTGTATAATAATAGTGTCCGTCAAATGAAAAAGTTCTGTTCTCGGCCGTTTTAATGGCATTGTCATAATCTTTCGGAAGAAAATCCTTCAGCACAGGCTCAGCCTTTACTTTGATTCCTTTTATGGTTTTCGGGTTAAAGGCAACGACGGCATACATGGAAAGTGAAAAATACTTGACGTTATCTTCCTCAATGATGTCGTCAATCCAAATGTATTCCGGGATTTTTTTGTCGAAGGGAGCCAAGTACGAATTGTAGCGGCTTATTTCGCTTTGATACTCGTATTCGATTCTCGCGGGAAATGAAGAAAGGTACAGGCAGTTGACCCATTTTTTCGTACCGCCATTGGTAATCAATGCCCACTTGTCAAGGATTCCATTTTTGTATTCTCCGCTTCCTTTTGTCTCGTAAACATAAACCACGTCGGCAAATTTCAAAGTGCCGTTCTTTTTTCCGCTTAGGCTTGGCTGGTTCCTTACGTTGAGTGCATCGGTGTTTACAAAACATTTTGTCTGGCTGAACGCGGAGATTGAAATGAGTGCGAAAAGTAAAATTGAAAATATTTTCTTCATGTCTGGTACCTCTTTTAGTAAAACAAAGCAGTTTCAAAAAGTATACAAAAAATCCACTTGCAAATCAACTTGCTGAAAGTTCTCCGTTGTTTCTGGGATAATTGAACAGCCACGCCAAAAAGCAAAGGGAAAACAATATGATGCCAACTATTAAATTTCCTGTCAAAAGAAATTGTACAAAGCCGAACAATGCCGTACTCTCCGCTAATCCCAACAGCATGGTAAAAAGATTAAAGACTGTGGTTTCGCTGGAAGAATCCTTGGTGGACCCGCTCATTCCCAAAAAAACCGACACGATTTTATTCTCATAAAAACTTTTTTGATAGATTTTCCTTGAAAATATGATGCTGATTAAGCTTGCAACAAAACCTATGGCAATAAATAAAATGTTAATCAATTCAAAAGAATTATTTATTCCTTTGTTTTTCGTAAACGCAAGATATGCATACACAAGCTTTGTCAGCGGAAATACAAACCAGACAAGCTTAAATAAACCTTTTTTCATATTATTATCCTCCAAAAGTATGGTAGCACATAAAGAAAGTCATTGTCAAATAGAAAAGAAGAGACATGTTTCTTGCACTCAATTTTTTCCCTTCTGGATTTGATTCACAAGGCTTTTAAAACCGTGGCGGATCAGTTTGGATTCACAGAGGAGAACTGTCCCGGACACAACAGCTTCATGCCCATGGAAAAACTTGAGAACTTTTGGAACTGGGGCTTTAAGATGTACGGACTTTTTGAGGAAGATGCAGGCGGAATGCATTTTGTAAATGGAGGAAAAAATGCTGTATCTTAAGGAAGCGGACATGTGGGGCAGTTCATCCACAGGGATTTTCGCGGCAGGGAAATCCTCCGTCAAAGCCCCTAGTCAGTTTCCGTTTCCGTTCACCCTCTCCGAATATGACGCGCTGTCGCTCAGATGGAAGATTTTGTCCGCGCTGTACGAAAGCTCGTCTCTCGTCATCCTTCCGTGGGGGTAGCAGTAGTTTCCGGTCGGCCGTAGGACTTCCCATTGCATCGCCCAGGTAAAGGCTCCCCATCCGTAAAAATCTATGTCGTAAAAATCATCATACCAGTCAGTCCTGCCGTAATCGAAGGCGGTTCCCAATCTCTTGTAGGCTGCGAACCTGTGCGCCATGAGGGCAAAGTCTTCCCTGCTTATCATCTCGTCCGGGCAGAATGTGTCCGAGCAGACGGCGGGATATCCGAAGCAGATTTTATTTTGTTCCCCCCAGTTGATTGCCGCCTCATAAGGTGACGATGAGATGTCGCTGAATCTGGATGAGCCACTTACGGAAGGTCGTCCCGCCTTTTCATAAAGAGCCGCGATTGCCTCTCCCCTTGTCGCAAAGTCCTCCGATGGGGAATGTCCGTCGGGAGTTTCGATGTGGCTGTCGGGAGAGTCGCCTAAAGCAGATCTCATGGGGGAGTCAAGGATTGTCACCCCGTCATCCACGACCAGCTCATGCAGCAGGTTCTCAAACGGATCTCCGCTTCCCCCGAAATTGAGGGTATAGGAATGGACTCTTCCAAGATGGGACTCATTCTTATAAGTGCCTGAGTCAAGTGTCTTTTTCAGCCGGGGATTGTTCCGTATGTCAATGGTGGAAATGCCTCCGAGACCGAACGCGTAGAGATGATAAAGTTTCGGATTTTGGGAAATGTCGAGCGAGGTCAGATTGTAGTCACACTCAAGATTCAGAAACGCCAGCTTGGGATTTTCGGAAATGTCCAGGGACCTGAGCGTGGCATTGTAACTGCAAACAAGCATCTGGAGTTCAGGATTGTTTCTCATGTCAAGACGCGTCACATTGTTTTTCGCGCAATTATAATACTGGAGTCCCGAAAGCATACTGATGTCCACGTCGCCGAGACTCTCGTTGTACCAGATGTCGAGACGCTTGAGATTTCTGTTGCTGGAAAAATCAACGGAGGTAAGCCTGTTCTTGAATGCCGCAAGCTCGCAAAGCCTGGGATTCGCCGAAAGGTCAAGGGACGTGAGTGAGCATTCGCTGCAAAAAAGATTCTCCAGCTTGGGATTTTGGCTCAGGTCAATGGAGCGCAGGTTGGGATTTGCATTGCACTCAAGATATGCGAGCTCCGGGTTGTTCCTCAGGTTCAGGGACTCAAGCTTGCAGTTGAAGCAGTAGACCTATTCAAGCTCAGGACAAGCGGAAAAATCCAGGGACCTGAAATCATTGTGCGAGCACCATATTCCCTTGAGATGAGGGTTCCCGGAAAGATCCCAGTTAGAAATGTGATTGTTCAGGCACCAGAGTCCGCGAAGCTCGGTAAGAAATTCAATCCCCTTCACGGACCTTATGTTCATGTTCTCGCAGTGGACGTTTCTTGCCCTCTCAATCTCATCCGCGCTCAATCCGCCGTCACCGTCCCTGTCGAAAGCCCGCTTGATGTAATTTCTGAACGTCGCGTCGGGAAAATTCTCCTTGCTGATTGCGACTCCGTCTCCCGTGTAAACAAACTCCGCGTCGACACATGAGACAAGAGAAGCCGATGCAAAAAGCGCATAAACCAAATTCCTAAAAACTTTCATTATATGAACCTCACTTTTTGATTCAGAATACCAGATGCGTTCCCAGGGAGAAGCGGTGCAGGATGGAGTCTCTTGGTGTCCAGAGGCAGGAATAAGTCAGCTCAATTCCCAAACCCACAACGCTTGATGAGTCGAAGATGTGGTTCAGCTGGAATCCCCCTCCGGCTCCAATACCGAAACTGGAATGCACTATGCCACACTCAGCGAATGCCAGCGCGCAGAAGTTCGGGGAGAAATCATAGTGAAGACCCGCCTGTGCCGTGAGAGTCATGTTGAACGCATCCCCGAGTCCATCCGTAATGGCAATGGGCTCTACCGGACGCTCATCCTCCGCAATAAGCATTATGTCAAACAGAAGGATTCCCAGGTCAACCATGACGGCAGGATTTCCTTCTATCTTTAATCCTGTGAAAAACTTCGGCCAGAACGCACGGATTTCATATCCCGCCGTCCAGTATGTGTTGCCGTGACCGTCTGTGTGCATGGAGACGATTCCGGGAAAAACAAGCAGTATGGACGACCACTGTATTTTTACGTCCGAGTCGTCGTATGGAAACTCCGGAGTTTTGGAGAGTGCCTGACCCGGCTCATGATTTATTTTTGTGTCCTTTTCCTGAACGACCCTCTCTTCCGGCCCTGTTTTTTCCGTGACTCCGAAGTCCAGAGGTATTGCAGGCGTATGCTGGTAAGTTACGTCCGCGCTTATGTCAATCCTTCGCTTTTCCTCGCTTCCTGTCGGGCAGACCTCAAGGTGAGTCAGGTGCAGGATATAGCTTGACGGGCTTTCACGTGAGACTCTTACCGTGTAAAAGAGCTCAGCGTCAAGTTTTGTTCCCGCCGCCATGCCGAGGTTCTCTCCTATCTCCGCTGAAAAGACAGTGGCTCCTCCGAAATTGAAGGTCAGAGAGTAAAGCTGCTCGCCTGAAAATCCTGAGAACGGAGTGACGAAAAGTGTCCTGTTGTAGATTGACGATGTTGACGAGGAGAAAGTGATGCTCTCAAGTTTTGCCGTGTTGAACGCGATGGATGCCCTCAGCTCGCTTTCCCTGTCCGCCCTTTTGCTTCCCGACGCGACAAGATTGTAGACGGACATCTTTTCCGACTCAAGTTCCTCAATCATGTCGAGCGCGGAGTTTATCTTGAGTTCTCCCTCCGCATTTGCATTTAAGGCTGCAAGAGAAAAGAGGATGAGGAAGATTCCTCTGGTTGATAAGCGCAAAATACTTTTTTTCTCCATAATATTTCTCCGCTCAGTTTCCGAAAAAATCAATGCTCATGTCCCATCCGTCCGCCGGGGAGATTTTTCCCTCAAGGCTCTTTGACGCGATCACAGACATATCCCCATTAATAAACACCGCGGGGCTAGTGAATGTAACAGAATATTTTTCCATGCCGAGCAAAAATGCCGTGGTGCTGAGTGCGTCGGCCCTCATGGAAGAACTGTCCACAATCGTGACGCTGAGGAAATCCCTTTGCGCGGGGGCTCCTGTCTTCGGGTCAAGGATGTGGTGGTAAAGATTTCCGTCCCGTGTGAAGAATCTCTCGTAGACTCCGCTCGTGACCACCGACATGGAATCCTCAAGGGACAGAACCATCGCCGGGTTGTCGCTTGTTCCGTATGGATTTCGTATTCCGATCTGCCACGGAGATCCGTCGGGTTTTCTTCCATACACATAGACATTTCCGCCGAGGTCAAGCACTGCGCGGGAGACGGAGTTTTTCCTCAGGATTTCCGCAATCTCGTCCGCCGCATATCCCTTCGCGATCCCGCCCAAATCAAGGGACATTCCTTTTTCCTCAAGGAACACCATGTTCCCATCCAGATGAACCTTGCGGTAGTCAATCAGTGAGCGGGCTGTCTGGATCTCCTGCTCAGTCGGAACCTTCGCGTGTGGCGTGTTGATTCCCCAGAGCCTCACCAAGGGACCTATGCTCGGATCGAACGCGCCTCCGCTTTTTTCCGCAATCTCAAGGGCATACCGAAGCACTTCCGCCACATCCTCATGCACGTTTACCGAGTGGAGCCCCGCAGCGTCGTTTATCTTCGAGATGTCGGAGTTTTTTTTGCTCACGCTGAACCTTGAGTCAATCTCCGAGAGCCGTCTGAAAATCTGGGAGTAAAGTCCGCGGCTTCCGTCCTCAAAAAGATTCACGGTGCAGATTGTTCCCAGGGCTTTTTTTGTGACGGGCCTTTTTTCACTGCGGCACGAGGGCAGGGAGAGAGTCAGGATGAGACATATTATATAGAAGATTTTTCGCACTTTCATTGCCTAATAAAGCGAGCGGCTTGAGATGTTCTCCAGTTCCTTTATTGTGAAGCGTGAGAGCGTCTCCTTGATGATTGGAATCTGCTTGGGGGACATGCTGAGCTCACGGATTCCCATTCCCGCGAGGATAATCACGCTTTCCTTCCTGCCGGCCATCTCACCGCATGCCGAGACTGTGATTCCCTGCATCCTTGCGCTGTGGATTGTCTGCTGGATTAGGCGCAGGACCGCGAGGTGGAATTCGTTGTAGTTGGGTGCGACCGCAGGATTTTCCCTGTCGATTCCGATGGTGTACTGGGTCAGGTCGTTGGTTCCAAGAGAGAAAAAGGCAGCTTTTTTTGAGAGACAGTCCGAGCAGATTGCAGCAGCCGCCGTCTCAATCATGATTCCGATGGGCACGTCCGGATTGTATGCGATTCCCTCGGATTTGAGGCTCATCTGTATGCCGCGTGCGATTCCAAGGACGGTCTCAACCTGTGAAACGTCGGTAATCAGGGGAAGAAGTATGCGCAGGTTCCCGTAGACCGATGCCCTGTAGAGAGCGCGGAGCTGTGTGCGGAAGATTTTCGGGGAGTAGAGCGAGAGACGGATTGCGCGCAGACCCATGAGAGGATTTTTTTCGTCGAGGGCGGGGAATTCCTTGCTGTGAATGAGCTTGTCACCTCCCGCGTCCAGGGTTCGGATTGTCACTGGCTTGTCGCCCATTGTCTCAAGGACTTCCTTGTATGCCTGAAACTGTATCTCCTCGCTGAGTGAGCCCGAGAGAGCGCCACCTTCGTCGCTGATTTTCTTGATTTCGTTCATAAAGAGGAATTCCGTGCGGAAAAGTCCGATTCCGTCGGCCCCTTCTTCCAGGGCAAGTTTCGCCTCTTCCGGGGTTCCTATGTTCGCGTAGAGCTTGAACTTGGTTCCGTCCTCGGTCTGTGCCGGCTTGTCCCTGAGTTTTTTGAGTACGGCACGGTATTTTTCCTCGGATGCTATTTTCGCAAGGTATTCGGTAACGGTGGCCACATCCGGGCTTTTCAGGATTTCACCGAGCTGACCGTCAACAATCAGTTCCTCTCCCGGCTCAACCTGGTTCACCACATTCTCAATGCCCACGACCGCGGGGATTCCGTAGCTCCGTGCGAGTATGGCGACGTGGCTCGCGACTCCACCCTCGGTAAGTGCCAGACCTGCGATGTTCCTTTTTCCAAGGATTACGGTGTCGCTGGTTTTCATGGTTCTTGCCACGATTACCGCTCCGTCAGGAACCTCGTCTATGTTGAACTGGTGGTAGTCAAGAAGCTCGTCCAAAACACGGCCGAAAACATCCTCAATATCCTGGGCCCTTTCCGCAAGATAATCGTTCCCGCTGTTCCTGAGCCTGTTTGCATACTCTTCGGTTTTTATATTTAAGGTGTATTCAATATTGTATTTGTCATTGGCAACGGCATCAATCACTTCCTGCGTGAAAACAGGGTCCGTAACCATGAGAAGATAAGTTTCGAAAATGACATTCTGAAGGTCGGAGGTATCCTGATTGTTCAGGTGGGCCTCAATCTGGTCGTAAATTTTGACCGAGGCATCTCTGAAACGCTTTTGCTCCGAGAGAACCTCATCGTCCGTGATGCGCCTTTTTGGTATGACTCTTTCTTGTGTTTCCGGCAAGATAAAGGCCTTGCCAATCCCCATGCCCCCGGCTGCGGATATGCCTAAAAGAATGTTCATATTTTAAAGTCTAACACAGGCTTAAGCATTTGTCAAGGAAAAATATTTTTGACGATTTAAGAATGGTTTAATATAGATATAGGAGACTTGCTGGATTGACGGTTGATTTAATCTTAAACTGTCTGTCGGTATCTTTCGTAGAGGAGTACGCCAGCTGCGACCGAGACGTTGAGGCTGTCGATTTTGCCGCAGGTGGGAATGGAGACGGATGTGTCGCAGGTCTGGGAAAGGAGTCTGGAGATACCGCTTCCTTCGCTTCCCATCACGATGCATGTCTTTTCGGCGAAGGAGATTTTTTGCAGGGGAACGCCGCCCGCATCAGCCGCATAGATCCAGAAACCCGCGTCCTTTAAAAGCTGTGCCGTCCTTACGAGGTTGGAGACCACCGACACATTGACCCATGCGCTTGCACCCGCCGAGCTCCTTGCGATGATCTGATTGTCCTGCACGTTGGAAGCTGACCGCTTTTCGGGAATGATCAGAAGGGACGCGCCGAACTGGTCACACGATCGGATGATGGCACCCACGTTGTGAGGGTCGGTAACTGAGTCCAGCATGAGGACGGTCGCATTCTCGGGACAGTCCTTGAGCCAGAGATCAAAATCAATCTGATTCCGGGGTTTTTCGCTCTCTCCCTCGGCACAGAGAAGAATCCCACGGTGGTCACGCGCCGTCTCGGGAAGGGATGCGACTTTTTTGTCCAGCTCATCCTGGGAAACTTCCTTGCATGGGATGGAAATGCTTTCGGCAAGGGAAAGAATCTTCTTTACGCGGGGTCCCGGCTTTGAGTAATAGATTGCAAGTTTGAGCTCGGATTTCGGTTTTGAGGAATACTCACGGAGCCGCTCCTCCACCGCATGAAATCCCGTGTAAAGATTCTGTGCCATATCTGTTTGTGCCTTAGTTTTTTCCGCAGCAGTTCTTGTACTTTTTGCCGCTTCCACAGGGACATGGCTCGTTGCGTCCGACTTTTTTCGTCTCGCGCACTACGGTCGTCGGGCGGATGAGTCCCTCGCTGTAGAACCATTCTCCGTTGATTTTCTTGAAGCCGCCGATCTCATGGTGCACGTCGCGGATGTTCTTCTGTGTGTAGACGGCCTCGAACTCAACAACTCCCTCATCGTCGGATTCTGTTCCCTTTTCGGTGCGGAGAATCTTGAGTCCGTGCCATGTACTCTTGTTTGACCAGTCCTCGGTTGCCTTTCTGTCGATCGCCGCAATCTTCTCGCCGGCCTCGCATGTGTTGATGATGAAGTCAATGTTGTGCACGACATAAGCCGTGTAGCGTGCCCTCATCAAGGCTTCCGCAGTCTTTGCTTTCTCAGTGCCGCTCAGAATCGGTGAACAGCACTCTCCGTATTTTTTACCGCTGCCACAAGGACAGGAATCTTCCAATGTAACGTTTGTCTCACTCATAGCAACGGATTATAGCAAGTTTGCGAATTTAATTCAAGGGTCAGAACTCTATCGTTCCCACGGTAAAGCTTCCCTTCACTTTCTCCAGCTGCAAGGTAAGCACCTGCTTTTTCTGGTAGGGAGTTCCGAAGTTCGTGTAGACCTCCGCCTGTACGACCACCGGCTGCAGGATTTTCTGGCTCGTTGTTCCGTAGTAGTTCGCCTCAATCTTGTACTTGCCCTTGAGCGCGGATTTGATGCAGAATTCCTCCGGTCCGTATCCCTGCGTGAAGTCGCGTGAGATGCGTCCTCCGATCGCCGTGAGCTTGTGTCCGTAGTAGCACTTCTCGCCGTTGGGGTCAGTCACCCACAGGTCTATGTCGCAGTTGTCGGTGTTCCATGTGAGCACGATGCGGATGTCCACCGGGAAATTCTCCACGAGCCTCTTGTCCATGCGCGATGTGTCAATTCCCTTTTCCGTCGCGATGATTGCGTTCATGTCGTTCAGGGCAATCTGCTGGATCTCATTGAAGCGTGAGTCCCAGTTTTTCGTTCCCATGTAATAGAGGGTGTCAACGGCCTTCTGTGCCTGTCCGCTGTGGTAAAGAGCGATGGCGAGGTCACGGTAGAACTGCGGAATCTCGGAGCGGATTTTCGTGAGCTTTTCAAACACAGGAACCGCAAGCTCATAACGCTTCCATTCCACGAGCTTGTTTCCCATGGCACGGAGCACGTCTGAGTTCTCAAGGTTCATCTCCGCAAGGTTTGAGAGAATCCTGAGGGCCTCGTCATGAAGATTTTCTTCCATAAAGTAGTCAGCGACTTCCATGTAGAATGAGGGTGACGTGCTGTTCTCCTTTTTCAGCTCCAGATATTTTTCGTACATGCGCTTGGTCTCCGTCTTTTTGAGCGTGGCGATGTACTTTGCCTTTGAGTCCCATGCCTGCAAGGTGATCTCACCCGCCGGATTAACGCTTCTCCTTGAGTCGGACATGCCCTTTGCCATTTCGTCGCTTGCAGCCTCGCTTGCCCTTACGGATGCAGTTGAAGCGCGTGATGATGCCGCCGCCCTTGGAGATGAATTCCTTGCGACTGATCTTGGTGCCTCGGCTGAGAGAGTCATGGGAGCCGCTTCCATAACCATGGCCTCGTCTGCAAAACCCGCTCCGGCTAATTCAACGCTTTCCTCGGACTCATAGTACACGTCCGCGCTTGTGCCGCGTGATTTTCCCTTGGCTGGTGCTTTTTTGGATGCCTTGTAATCCGTGTTCCACCATTTCTTGAAGGTCTCGAAGTTCCTGTAGACGCTGTCGGGGATTTTGCTGTCGTCCGAAGTTGATTTCGTCTGTGACTGGCGTGAGACAATCTTGTCGTATTCCGCTCTCAGCTCATCCGGCGGCTCAATTCCATATTTCGCATAGTCGCTCGCGCTGTCAAGGACAATAAGCGACGTGTCCTTTGTGACGATTGTGAATCTCTTGGCAAGGTCCAGAATCTCGCTTTTGTTCGCGTCGTAGTTTTTACTGAGCTCGTCAATCTTCTTTTGCGCCCAGAGACGGCTGATGTTCTTGGGGCCACTTTTTCCGCTGATTGCAGATACCGATATTTTCTTCACGTCGGTGACTGTGTTTCCGTAACCGAAAGAGAGAGTGACGAGACTTTCCTTCTTCCTCAGGATTCCTGCCATTGAGAAATCTCCGGTGATTGCGGATCCCACGGCGGGAAGCAGGTCGGTGATCGCGCTCTTGTCATAATCCGCACGGAGCAGCCTGAGAGATTCCGTGGTGAGCGAGGTAAGGGCCTCGTCCGTTGACTGTGAGCTCAGGTTGATGTAAACGCCGCCGTTTTTCTGCGCGATGTCCTGCAAAAATCCGTGGTCTGCTGATGAGCATGAGTTGATTGTGTTGATTACGGTTCCGTTTGATTTTATGTCCCTTTCGGAAGAGCCGTCCTTCCAGTTTGAGATTCCGTCCGAGAAAATCAGTATCTCATCCGCGGGGTAGAGTCCTGCGAAATCAATGTTGAAATTCGTGGCTCCGTCGTAGCTCTGTGCCTTGAGGTAATCCTTGATTTCGTCCAGTACCGGGGGCTGGTAGGAGCGTGCGGCGTTCATCTCGAAAATCTTTGAGTCATGTATTTCGTTGCTGAAAGTCACCACGCCGACCCTTACTTTCAGGTTGCTCTTGAAGCATGACCTGATATATGATTCCAGGAGCTCCATCTCCGCGTCGAAATTTCTTCCTTCCATTGAGGATGACACGTCGTAGTAAACGATGATTGAGCCGGGGAGAGACTTTGCCTTTGTGGATGCCTGCATGGGTGAGTAGAAATAGAAATATGTGTCGCGTCCCTCGTCCTGGGTGAACACCTGCTTGCTGCCGTCGTCCGTTATTTCCGGGAGGGCAACCTGCACGGGGCTTGTGAATGTGTAGTCCTTCGCTGAGAACTGGTTGTGGTATCCGTTGTTCCACTGCTCAAGGTTGAATGATGAGAACTGTCCCTTTTTTGCCGCCGGGAGAGCAGCCTTGTCCATGCTGTACACTGTGATTTCAAAGGAAAATGAGTCCAGCTTTGTGTCGCAGATCGGCTGGAGTATGTAGCTGCGTCCGTTCTGGTCTGATTTTACTGTCTCCTCGTAGGAAATCTGCACGTGACGGCTTCCATGAGCGGGAAGGGGATAGACCCTCGTCTTGAAATTGTTGCCCGCCGTAAGCTCCACGAGTCCCGGATCCACGTTGCGTCTCTCAATGTCCTCAAATACCGTGCGGGCCTTTTCCTTTTCCATCGAGACACCCTGCCTCATCTTTCCGTTGATGTCGAGCGCGTATCCCACGATGGTCTGTCCCTGTCCGAGGGGGAATTCAAACTCGCCCTCAAGCACACGGGATGAGCTGTTGGTGAAAATCATGTCGCAGGTCGTGGTCGCAACGTTTCCAACCACGCTCACGTTGACGCTAAGCTCGCTCAGCTTGATTGAGTCCTTGCTTGCCTCGGGAACCCGCATTATGATTCCGGGCATTATTGGACGCACCGGCTCTATGGGTCTGATCGGCCTTATGGGGTTTACTGGCTTTGGACTCGGCACCGGTTCCGGAAGTGGGGTGACTTTGCCCTGTGCGAAAGTCAGGGACGTGGAAAATGCCAGTATAATAGAAGAAAAAATCACTTTTGAACTCAGTTTCGGTAAAAATCTCATTGTTTGCTCTCCTTTTGAGACCCCGTGATGGCGGAGCCGTGTGGATTCAATATAAAAAACATCCCGGTCCGGGAATGGTAACAAGTTCCAGTTGTATTAAAGCGGAAAAAAGGATATAATGGAGACAATGGATTTTACGAACTATTTGACCGCCATTGAAAAAGAGATTGACTCTGTTGTGCCGCTCGTCTCAACTCCGGGACTGGAGCAGGGAAAATGGACTGAGCTTTCCTTCGGTAAAAAAGCCGGGGAAAAATCAGCCCTGGACTGTCTTGCTCCTTCGCACGTAGCCCCTCTTCTTGAGCCGACACGTAATCTTGTTGATTTGGGCGGAAAAAGGTGGAGACCCCTGCTTCTGGTACTTTGCGCGCAGGCACAGGCATTCCACGACAAAAAGGACGTTTCCCTGATTGAGACACAGGCCTATCACATAAGTCCTCTTGTGGAGTGCATACACACGGCAAGTCTCATCCACGATGACATAGAGGATTCCTCCGACATGAGAAGGGGAAAACCTGCTGCATACATCACTTACGGACTGGACACGGCTCTCAACGCGGGCTCATGGCTTTATTTCCAGGCACCGACTTGCATAGACAGCCTTGATGCGGACGAGGGGACAAAACTTCGCCTTTACTCTCTTTACGCCAAGGAGACACGCCGCCTTCACTTGGGACAGGCAATGGACATCGCTTGGCACAGGGACATCTCCTGCGTTCCCGGAACCGAGGAATATCTTGCCATGGTTCAGTGCAAGACCGGAACCCTCGCATCCCTTGCGGCAAAAGCGGGGACATCCCTCGCCACAGGTGACATGCAGGCAGTGACGAAAGCCGGGGAAATCGCCGCGAAAATCGGTGCCGGCTTCCAGATTATTGATGACGTGATAAATCTCACGTTTGGAAATCCGGGAAAGAGACGCGGGGACGACATTGTGGAGGGAAAAAAATCCCTGCCGGTGCTTCTGTTCCTGCATAAAAAGGGAAGCGGCTCGGACGACGCAAATTTGCTCAGGGAGTGTTTTGCGAAGGCTCGTGACGCGGGCTCGGTGGAAGCGGATCCTCAGTCGGTGGAGAAAGCCATATCTTTGCTTACGGATGCCGGTGCGGTTGACGAGGCAAAGCAAAAGGGACGGAACTTGATTGAGGAGGGCTGCGAGGATTTCGTGCGGCTATATGGGACTTCGGAATACAGCGAGAGGATAACGGCTCTTTTTGACGCGATGATTCCGAAAAATCTTTTTGGGAAAGGGCTTTAGGAGGACCGGATGTTTGAGTCATGTGAGAAACTGAACAACCAGGCCATAGAGCTTGCCATGAAGGGTGAGTACAAGGAGGCCATCGCATGTTTTATCCGCGCCATCTCGCTTGAGAAGGGAAACCATCTTTTGTGGTACAATCTCGGAATCACTTACCGTGACTCGGGGGACTTGCAGGCGGCTCGTGCGGCGGTTCAAAAAGCCTTGGACATTGACCCGGAGAACGAGGAGATCATAGAGACCCTTTCCACGCTGTGCTTCAACATGGGTGACTTCGACTCCGCCATGGAATACTGTCTCATGGGGCTGGACGTGAATCCCTTCAACGCGCATTTCTGGAACAACATCGGCGTGATTTATTTTAACCAGAGCGATTTCGGGGATGCCGAGGAAGCGTTCGAGCAGGCGATAACCATAAATCCCTACTATTATAATGCGCTTTTTAATCTGAAGGACACTTATGAGCAGCTGGGCAATGCGCAGGGTGTCGCTGAATGTGCCAAGCGTCTCAACTCGCTCAACGGAAAGCAGACATGACCCGATACGCGCTTGTACTTTCGCTGGAAAAAGAAATCACCGTGGGACTCATCAACAGGAACGGAATCGTCCAGGACAGGGAGCACGGTCTTCCTTCTGACAATCCGAGAAATCTGCCGGTGAAAAAAGGCTCGCTCGTGATTGTGGACGAGAATGCGAAGGTACAGGCAGTCCGTGGGGTCATATCGCTACTTCTTCCCGTGTGCTGTGCGGTCGCGGGATATTTTTTGGCAAGTCCGGCGGCATCGCTTTTGAAAATACCGGTGAGCGAGATTTTGAAAGCCGCGTTCATCTTGATTTTTTTCTCTGTGTCGGCAGCGACGGTTTTTCTTGTGAGCCGCATGGGTAAAATACGTGGCCGTCCCCAGATTGAGGACATCATACCTGCAAGACATACCATCCCGGATAATCCGGCGGAGGAAGTGAAAAAATGAGTAAGTTTATTTTTGTGAGCAGCGGAGTCTGTTCAAGCTTGGGAAAGGGAATAGCCTCAAGCACTATAGCGAGTCTTTTGGAATGCAGCGGCCTTAAAATCGCCATGCTGAAATGCGACCCATACATCAACGTGGACGCGGGGAACATCAGCCCCTATCAGCACGGTGAGGTTTACGTCACTGAGGACGGAGCCGAGACGGATTTGGACCTTGGAAATTTCAGCCGGTTCACTTCGCTCAATCTTTCGAACCAAAACTGCATATCAATCGGAAAGGTTTATGAGAACGTAATCAGGAACGAGAGGGCGGGAAAATACAACGGACGCACGGTGCAGGTCATCCCGCACATCACCGACGAGATTAAAAGGTGCATACGTCACATAGGAACGAGCTCCAATGCTGATGTCGTCATCGTGGAGATCGGAGGAACCGTAGGTGACATTGAGGCGGTCCCGTATCTTGAGGCGGTGAGACAGCTTATCCGCGAGCAGGGAAAAAACAACGCCCTGAGCGTGCATCTCACTTTCATCCCGATAATTACTGGCGGAGAGCTAAAGTCAAAGCCCACGCAGCATTCGGTCAAGCAGCTTCAGGAAGTTGGAATACAGCCGGACATCCTTATCTGCAGGTGCTCGGGAAAAGTGGAGCCGGGGCTGAAAAAGAAAATCGCGTCGTTCTGCAATGTCTCCGAGGACGCTGTCTTTGTTTCGCCTGACATAGAGAAATCCGTCTATGAGCTTCCCCAGATTTTCCATACGCAGGAGCTGGACAAAGTTATATTGAGGAAGATGGAGCTCGGAAACCGGACGACGGACATAAGGCAGTGGACGGACTTCCTGGACAAGCTGAACAACCCGACGAAAAAGGTCACGGTCGCTATGGTCGGAAAAAAGGACAGCCTTGACGAATGTTTCAAGTCGGTGCAGGAGTCCCTTTTCCATGCGGCGGTAACTGCGCACAACGCCGAGCTTGTGATCAAAAAGGTTGACTCGGAGCTTCTTGAGACTTCCGAAAGCGATTTTGTCCTGAGCGCGGCATTTGATGACGTGGAGGGAATCATCATCCCGGGAAACTACGGGCAGCGAGGTTTCATTGGTCTTTTGAAGACGGTTCATTATGCGAGAAAGAGCGGAATCCCCTATCTTGGAATTGATTTGGGAATGCAGCTCATGGCGATTGAGACGGCACGGAATCTCTGCGGATGGGAGGACGCGGACACAAGCGAGTTCACGTCGAAGTCAAAGCATCCCGTAATCTCCCTGCCGGAGGAACAGCCGGGACCATACGCCGGAATCATGAAGCTCGGTGCTGAGGAAGTGAGGCTTGAGGAAGGAAGCAGGCTCTATTCAATCTACAACTCACCGGTAATCGTCGAGAGGCACAGGTCAAAGTACACGTTCGACCGACGCTACGCCCAGGACATGACGGAGCACAATCTGCTTACAACGGCGAAAAGCACGTCTGACGGACAGACCGAGGGATTCGAGTGGAAGGACCATCCGTGGGGAATCGGAGTGCAGTTCCATCCCGAGTTCACTAGCCGGCCATTTAAGCCTCATCCGCTCTTCGTCGCTTTCATCAACGCCGCGTTGGAAAAATCAAGGGAAAAATCCTTATGAGAAAAATCTTCCGTCCTCTGCTTTTGATTCAGGCTCTGCTTTTCTCTTTTCTCTCATGCTCCCTCAAATATGACGAGGGGGTGTCCGTGGAGGATAAGGTTCCCGAGCTTGTTTTTTACGGGGCGGAGTTCACACGGTACAGCGAGTCATCACCGACTTTCCGTCTCAACGCTGAGCATCTGGAGCAGTACAAGGACAACGGCGCGTCCTATGCGGAGAATGCAGGGTTCACGACATGGAACAAGAGCCGGGAGATTGACACTGAGGGCAAGTGCGGATTTTTGAGCCTTGACACGAAGAACAAAGTCTACACTCTCTTCAATGAGATTGAGGTAAAAAGTCGTAGCCAGAACATGGAGATTGCCGCGTCGAACCTCAGGTGGAACGGAAACACGGAGCAGCTTACGGCGAGCGCGGGAGAGACTGTCCACATAAAAAAGGACGGACTTGAGATGGAGGGCTCGGGATTTGCGGCGAGCGGAATCAGCAACTCGTTCTCATTCAAATATGAGGTGAGCGGAACTTACAGCGACGAGACAACAGGTGATGAGTTAAGCAGCGAAACGGAGGCGGCACAATGAGGGTGATTGCGAAATCCGCGGCAAGATTTTTGTCGCTTGTTTTTTTCTCCATGGTCTTTACGGCAAACGCAGAGACAATCTCGTTCAGGGCGGACAGGATGACGGGCAGCACGAAAAAGAACGCCGACAAAACCACGCTTTCGGGAAATGCTTCAATCACGACGGAAAACATGGAGCTTTCTGCGGAGACCATAGAGCTTTCGGGCAAGGACTTCCGTTTCATCACGGCGAGCGGCGGGGTCACTGGAAAAATCAAGGACAGCCAGATGGATTTCACTTGCGGCACTATGACCTACGACCGTGAGAAAAAGACGGCGGTTCTGAAAAACACTGTCCATCTGGTTGACGTTCAGAACAACGTGACTGCGGACGCGGAGATTATAGACTACAATCAGAATACCGAGATTGCGGTAATGCAGATAAACGTGAACCTGGTTCAAAAGGAAAATACTTGCACAGCGGCGAATGCTGTCTACCAGAAAAATGAGAAGATGCTGCTTCTGACAGGAAATCCCACGGTGCAGCAGGGAAGCGATTTGTTCCGCGCACAGGAAATCTCCTTGAACTTGGACACGAACGAAATCACCTTGGACGGAAGGGTTCGCGGCTCGGTCTCTGCGGATTCAAAATCTAACGATTCAAAATCTAACGATTCTAAATCTAACGATTCTAAATCTACGGATTCAAAGGCGGCGGAGAAAAAGGAGGAAAAGCAATGAGCGAGGAGGATTTGTTTTCACTCCACTCGGAGGACGGCGGGCTGCAAGTTGAATCTGAGTCGCACACGCAATTCACTCAGGACGTGGAGAGCGAGAAGGATTTTGCCAATCACACGCTAAGGGTCTCATCGCTGCACAAGGCATTCGGACGCAAGCAGGTGGTGAAGGGAATCGAGTTTTCCATGCATACCGGGGAAGTGCTCGGACTCCTTGGACCGAACGGATCGGGAAAGACGACGACCTTCTACATGATTGTCGGATTCTACAAGCCGACCAGCGGTGAGGTCTATATGGATGACAAACGGATTACCGGTCTGCCGATGTACAAAAGGGCGAAAATCGGAATCTCCTATCTGCCTCAGGAGCCGTCGGTTTTCAGAAAGCTCACCGTCGAGGAGAACATCTATTCAATCCTTGAGACGCGACGGGACTTAAGCCGGGCACAGAAAAGACAGCAGCTTGAGGAACTGATTGAGGAATTTTCCATCGGAAGAATCAGGAAGCAGCAGGCGTACACTCTTTCGGGAGGTGAAAGACGCAGGACGGAGATTGCGCGCTCCCTCGCCATCGAGCCGAAGTTTTTGCTTTTGGACGAGCCCTTTGCCGGAATTGACCCGATTGCTGTGGCGGACATCAAGACAATCATACGGCTTTTGAGCAAAAGGGGAATCGGCGTGCTGATTACCGACCACAACGTGCGCGACACATTGGAAATCACCGACCGAGCCATAATCATCTCCACCGGCGAGATAGTGACCCAGGGAAACAAGGAGCAGATACTTCAGTCTCCCAAGGCTCGCGAAATCTACCTCGGAAAAGATTTCTCCATGTGATGGAACCAGACCTGTTTTTTTTGCCCACTTTAAACTTAAGTCGAAATCTGCTATAATCTTTTAGATTGATTTTAAAATCTGTTTCGGAGGAAAAAGTGGGATTTCATATCGATACCTTTTTGAAACAGCTTGTCAACGGACTGTCCCTCGGTGGAATCTACGCGCTGATTGCACTTGGTTACACGATGGTTTACGGAATCGTCAAGCTGATAAATTTTGCGCACGGTGACGTGATGATGGTCGGAGCCTACGCCGGATATTTCGTGCTTCGTGCCACGGGTGCTACACCGACAGGATTCTGCCTTGCCCTTTTGGTCGCCATGCTTGTGTGTGCCGGTCTGAGCCTCGTGATTGAGCGCTGCGCTTACCGTCCCTTGAGAAACGCGCCCCGTCTGAACTCGCTCATAACAGCAATCGCCGTGGAGCTGATTTTGCAGAACCTTATGCGCGTGCTTCCCTTTGTGGGACCGAACTCAAGACCCTTCCCCACATTGCCGAGCGTTACATGGAAGCTTTCCACCGCACGTTATCCCGACGGACTCATCTCCATCTCGAACATACAGCTCATCGTGATTGTTTCCTGCGTGGTCCTGATGGTTCTTCTCAACATGCTGATTAATTACACGAAAACCGGAAAGGCGATGCAGGCCGTGAGCTACGACATGGGGGCGGCAAGTCTCATGGGAATCAACGTGAACCGGATTATCGCAATCACATTCGTAATCGGATCCGTGCTTGCAGGTGCGGGCGGTGTTCTCTATGCCACAGCCTATCCCCAGATTGAGCCGACTATGGGTTACATTCCCGGACTCAAGGCATTCGTCGCTGCCGTGCTTGGCGGAATCGGTTCCGTGCCGGGTGCGATGGTCGGCGGTGTGCTCCTCGGTGTGGTTGAGACCCTCGTAAAAGCCTACGTGTCATCGCGGTATGCGGACGCAATATCATATTCCATTTTGATTCTGATGCTGCTCGTTAAACCTGCCGGACTTCTCGGCAAAAAGCGTGTCGTCAAAGTGTAGGGCGGGGGGATGTGAAAATGAAAGACAAATTTATACGGAACACTCTGATTCTTACCGCGGTCGCCGCCATTGTGATTGCAGTTCCAATGGTGCTCATCTACCTGGGAGTGATAGACGGCTATGTCTCGCAGATTGTGACTCAGGCAGGACTCAACGCCATCATGGCAATCTCGGTCAACATGGTCTGCGGAATCACCGGACAGCTTTCCTTGGGTCAGGCAGGATTTCAGGCCATCGGCGCATATTCGGTTGTGCTTCTCACATCAAGCTGCCATGTTCCTCTTCCAATCTCCGTAATCCTCGGCGGTCTGGTCGCTGCTTTCTTCGGATTTTTAATCGGCTTCCCGACCTTGAAGCTGGAGGGCGACTATCTTGCAATCGTGACGCTCGCATTCGGTGAGATTATCCGCGTTGTGCTCGTGAACCTCAAGTCGCTTACCGGCGGGCCGAACGGAATGCAGTTCTCGACCATATTCACCACCTCACTTGATTACGGTGCGACGCTCTCCTACCTTGCCATAATCGGTACTCTCGTGCTCGTAATCGTGCTGCTGCAGAATTTCATCCGCTCAACTTACGGACGTGCCATTCTTGCCGTGCGTGAGGATGAGGTTGCCGCGAACAGTACGGGAATCAGCGTGTTCAGGTACAAGATGATAGGATTCGTCGTCGCTGCTTTCATCGCTGGAATCGGCGGCGCGCTCTATGCTCCCTTCATCGGATTCATCAAGCCGGACATGGCATCATTCAACAACTCAATCACTCATCTGACCTACGTTGTGCTCGGAGGAATGGGAAGCGTTACAGGAAGCGTGGTGGCCGCGTTCGTTATGACCATCCTGCTCGAGTCCCTCAGAATCCTCCGCGATTACCGCCTGCTTTTCTATCCGCTGATTTTGATTCTCGTGATGCTTTTCAGACCTCAGGGACTTCTTGGAAAACGCGAGCTGAGTTTCGTGAGAACCTTTGACAAAATCACGTCGCTTTTCAAAAATAAGAAAGCGGGGAAGGAGGGCTGATTTATGGAAGAAAAAAGAGAGCTCCTTTTAAGGGCAAAAAATATTTCCATTCAGTTCGGTGGTCTCCGTGCCGTCTCTGATTTTAACCTGGAGCTTTTTCAGGGCGAGCTGATCGGACTCATAGGACCTAACGGAGCCGGAAAGACGACCGTGTTCAACATGCTCTCCGGAATCTACAAGCCGACCGAGGGCACAATCACCTTCATCGGAAAAAATGGCGAGCTGCAGGTCATAAGCGGAAAATCTCCGGCACAGTTGAACCAGATTGGCATTGCGAGGACTTTCCAAAACATCCGTCTTTTCAATGCCCTGTCCGTCGCCGAAAACGTGAAGATTGCGCTGCATCAGAGCCGTGCTGTGAATCCCTTCGACGTGGAGTTCAGGACATCCCGTTTCAGAAAGGACGAGAAGATGATGGATGAAAAAGTGTCGCATCTTCTTTCGCTCTTTCACATGGAGGAAAAAAAGAACGAGCTTGCAAGCAACCTGCCTTATGGAGAGCAAAGAAAACTTGAGATTTGCCGTGCCATTGCGAGCGGACCCAAGCTTCTTCTTTTGGATGAGCCTGCCGCGGGAATGAACGGACAGGAAACCGAAGAGCTGATGAAGATGATTTCATTTATCAGGAAGGAATTTAATCTGACTGTGCTTCTGATTGAGCATGACATGAAACTCGTAATGGGAATCTGCGAAAGGCTCCTTGTCCTGAACTACGGACGCGTGATTGCAAGCGGTCTTCCGTCGGAAATACAGAGGGATCCGGATGTAATCAAGGCATATCTCGGTTCGGAGTTTGAGAGCGAAGGAGGCGAGTGATGGGCGAAAAAGAACTTGAGGTAAAAGATTTGGTCGTCTCCTACGGCGCAATCAAGGCACTGCGCGGAATCTCCTTTGACGTGGAGAAGGGCGAGATCATCTCACTGATCGGATCGAACGGCGCGGGAAAAACTACGACGCTTCATGCAATCAGCAATCTCATAAAAAAAGAGAGCGGGTCAATCCTGTACCGTGGCAAGGACATTACGACTCTTTCGGCTGACAAAATCGTCCGCATGAATCTGATCCAGGTGCCGGAAGGAAGACGTGTGTTCGCGAATCTTTCCGTGCGCGACAACCTGATGATGGGAGCCTACACCAGACGCGACAAGGACGGAATCGCCGCAGATTTGAAATGGGTGTTCTCGCTTTTCCCGAGACTGGAGGAAAGACTCAGACAGGATGCCGGAACTTTGAGCGGCGGTGAGCAGCAGATGCTCGCGATGGGCCGTAGCTTGATGAGTCGTCCGGAGGTTTTGCTTTTGGATGAGCCGAGCATGGGTCTTGCCCCTATTCTTGTGGACGAGATTTTCAGCATCATCAAAAAAATCAACGAGAGCGGAACCACCATTTTGCTGGTCGAGCAGAACGCATACAAGGCTCTTTCCATCGCTGACCGCGCGTACATTCTTGAGACGGGAGCAATCACAAAGAGCGGAAAGGCTTCGGATTTGATTAAGGACAACTCTGTGAAGAGTGCTTATCTTGGCGGATAGAATAGGAGGAAAAAGATGTTTGTAAAGGACGTGATGAAAAAAAATCCGGTGACGGTCGGTGCGGATGCTTCCGTGCTTGAGGCAAAAAAGATCATGGGAAAGAACAACGTGAACAAACTTCCCGTGCTTGACAAAAACGGTGCGCTCGCCGGAATCATTACGAAGAATGATTTGCTCAAGGCTTCTCCCTCCGACGCCACCACCCTGGATGTCTTTGAGATGGGCTATCTTCTGAGCAAGCTGACCGTTGAAAAAATCATGGTGAAAAAAGTGACCGTGGTGAGCGAGAATGAGACCGTTGAGGAGGCCGCCCGCCTCATGGATGATTATGACATCGGTTGTCTTCCTGTGATGCGTGACAAGCTTCTCGTCGGCATTGTTACCGAAAGCGATCTGTTCAAGGCTTTCATCGGAATGTTCGGAACCCGTCATGCTGGTGTGCGCGCCACATTCACAATGAAGGATGAGCCCGGTGTTCTGAGCCGGTTCGCGGAGACTCTTGCCGCGAAAAACGGAAACATCGTCTCTCTTGTTACGACCGACGTTGAGGATGCTGGTCTTCGCAAAGTTACATTGCGCGTTACAGGTCTCTCCAAGGATGATTTCAAGAATATGTTCGACTCGTCTTTCGGCGAGCTTGAGGATGTCCGCAACGTATAGGATTTTGCCAGGGATGTAACGGACATTTTTCTAATTTTGTCCTTGAAGAAAATAATCTTTCGATGTATAATTGAAGGATATGGTAAATCCTGAAAATCCGTTGGTAATACAGTCAGATCGGTCTCTCATGCTTGATGTCCATGCTCCAAGGGCGGAGGAGTGCAGAAATGCGCTGATTCCCTTCGCCGAGCTTGAGCGTTCCCCCGAGCATTGGCATACTTACAAGGTTACGGCCCTCTCTCTGTGGAATGCCGCGAGCGCAGGATTTTCAGCCGAAAAAGTGATTGCGGTGCTGGAGGAATTTTCCCGCTATGAGATTCCCCAGGTTGTTTCCGTGTGGATTCAGGAGACCGAGGAGCGTTTCGGAAAAATCCGTCTTGTGCAGGGCCCCGTCTTTAAATCTGAAAGCAAAGGAACTGAAATCCGCGAGGAATTTTTGTATCTTGTTTGCGCGAACCATTTGATTTTCAGACAGATTGACCACAGCAACGCATTGAAAAAATTTCTGACTCCCGCAAATTATGAGGCGCCGGAAGACAGCACGGTAAGCGTTTCGGAGGATGAGAAAAAATTCTGCTTCATGCTGAGCCTGACCGACCGCGGAACAATCAAGCAGCAGCTCCTTGCGATGAACTGGCCGGTGAAAGATGACGTTCCCCTGATTGACGGAGAGCATCTGGACATCGAGCTCCGGGAAACGACTCTCGGCGGGAAAAAATTCGAGATACGCGAATATCAGAAAATGGCGGCACAGGCCTTGGTTGGCGACAAGGGACCGGGAACAGGATTCGGAACAATCGTGCTTCCGTGCGGCGCTGGAAAAACCATCGTGGGAATGGAAATCATGTCCCTGCTCCAGACCAACACTCTGGTAGTTACGACTAACATAACGGCGGTGCATCAGTGGATTGACGAGCTCCTTGACAAGACATCCCTTACATCAGACCAGATTGCCGAGTACACGGGAGAGTCAAAATCAATCAAGCCGGTGACTGTCGCGACCTATCAGGTTCTTACATGGCGGCCTGACAAAGAAGGTCCTTATCCTCACTTTTCGCTTTTCAGAAACAACAACTGGGGTCTCATAATTTACGACGAGGTGCACATGCTCCCGGCTCCTGTTTTCAGGGTTGCGGCGGAGATTCAGGCGGTGCGTCGTGTGGGACTTACGGCGACTCTTGTTCGTGAGGACGGATGCGAGGGACACGTTTTTTCCCTTGTGGGACCGAAGCGTTATGACGTGCCGTGGAAGGAACTTGAGAAGGACAGGTGGATTGCGTCCGCTGAATGTGTTGAGGTGCGGATTCCCTTGCCGGAAAACCTCGGGCTTGAGTATGCCGATGCGACGAAGCGTGAGCAGAATAAAATTGCGGCGACAAATCCTGACAAAATAAAAATCGCGCGTGAGCTTGTGGAGCGTTTTCCCGACGACAAGATTCTGGTGATCGGTCAGTATCTGGACCAGCTTTCGGAAATTGCGAAGGTGCTTGAGGCTCCCCTGATTACGGGAAAGACAAAGACCGTGGAGCGTGACAGAATCTACGATGAATTCCGCCAGGGAAAAATCAGCGTGCTCGTGGTAAGCAAGGTCGCGAATTTTGCCATAGACCTTCCCGACGCAAGCATGGCGGTTGAGGTGAGCGGCACGTTCGGATCCAGGCAGGAGGAGGCCCAGAGACTCGGCAGACTTTTGCGTCCCAAGCAGAGAACCGCAAGATTTTTTACGATTGTCACGAGGGGAACCGTGGACGAGGACTTCGGAACCAAGAGACAGAAATTTCTGGGCGAGCAGGGATACGCCTACAGAATCATCCGCTACGTAGATGAAAAAAGTTTTGACGAGCTTTCGGAGTGCGCTTTGATCGGACATGCCGGGGGAGATAAAAAATGATGAGAGCTGAGAAAACCGAGCGTGTGATCGCATGGCGCGAGTATCTTTCCAAAATGCCCACCGAGGATTTCTTGGACAAGGCGCGGGTCTGTCTTGGTGAGATAAAGACTCCCTTCAACAAACAAAAGCTTGCCGATTCATTTTCTGATTTTTTATGCCGTCCCGAAAATAAAAAAAACGCGATTTCCCTTCTCGGAAAAAAGGACCTGAGGATTCTTTCCCTGATTCACTTTGTCCCCGGAACCACAAAAAAAAGAATACGAGATTTTTTCAAGGGACAGGAGACACGGCGGCAGCTTAACGAGCACATCTTCAACCTTGAGGAACGCAACCTGATTTTCACGAGGATGCTTCCGGAAAACGACGAGGCAGTCTTTCAGCTAACACCGGTTTTTGAGGATGAGATTGTTCCCCTTCTTTCGATGGATCTTCTGGTCTCACCCGAAACTCTTCCCCCCGAATATGATTTGGAAAAATCCGCTTCGGACAGTTTTGAAATCTCGCCGTATTTTTTCGCGGCATACATTTCCTTTGTCCTGACCCACCCGGATTTGTGCAAGGCTGACGGAAAGCTCAAGAAGAAAGTCGTGAGGGATTTCGAGCTTGTGTGCGGAAAGGAAGAGGGAAGTGACAAAAGGATTGAAAACTGCATACAGGTTCTGACCGACGCGCTCAGGAATTTAAATATCCTCCGTGAGACTGACTCCGGATTTTCGTTGGAACCACAGCGGCTGAATCAGTTCGCGCAGATGCCTGAAATGCAGAGGCTGATTTTTCTATGTGCGGGCTCAAAGGGAAACGCCTGGTCGCGAAGGATTCTCCAGGCAAACTCGCAGCTTCTCTTGGACACTCTTTCTTCCATGGGAGACGGAGCGTATAAAAAGGAAACCTTGGTGCGGCTCTCCTCGTTGATTTCCCTCCGCTCGGAAGACTCACCCGCACGCGCTCCCTCAAGATTCGAGCTTCTGATAAAGGACGCCGAGGCAGAGATGAGCGGTGAAAACTCTCCTGAGCTGATTCCGTCCATGCTTTCCTCCTGCGAGTCGCTCGGCATTCTGAAAAAGATTCCTTCCGAAATAAACGGACAAGAGCTTTTTTATCTTGCCGATTTTTTCAGAAACGCGGATAAAAACTCAGCGTCCGAAAAAAAAGTCCTGAGCATAGACGCGGGATTTTCCGTCACCGTGATGCCGGGTCTGAGCCTGAGCGAGCTTCTTGAGATTGTGCGCTGCATGGACATCCGGCATATTGACGTGGCCCTTGTCTTTGAAATCTCCCGTCATTCTGTGATGCGTGCCTTCGACATGGGACTCAAAAGTAGCGACGTGATTTCCCTGCTTGAAAAATATTCGTTCTACGATTTGCCGCAGAGCCTTGTGGTCTCGGTGGAGGACTGGTTCAACTCATATTCGTCTGCCACCCTGTTCAAGGGATACGTGCTGAAACTTTCCGAGCAGAACGCGGTGATGGTGGAAAAGAATTCCGTGCTTGCTCCCCACATAGTCGAAAAGCTCGCGGAGAGAATCTTCCTTATGGACTTTGTTTCCGATGAGGAGGCCCGGGATGCGATCGAGGCTTCTGGTCTTGAGTACATCGGCAAGGTGAAGTCGCTTGAGAAAAACCAGCTTCTCATGGGATTTCCGCCCCTCAAAAAGAACGTGCGTCCCCTGCCGCGTCAGGATGAGAAATCCGGCGGAAAGAAAAATGACGATGCCTCGGAAAAACTCATCTCACACATGAAGAGCTGCCTTGAGAAAATGAAGCTCCCTGCCGACAAAGAGGAATTTCTTTTGGAGCGGATTGAAAGACGCATGATTGTGAATGAGTCACAGCTTCAGGAGTCGTCCATACGCTTTGACCGCGTCGAGGCCTTTGCGATGGATTATGCCGGAAAGCTTTACGTGATTGAGTGCGCGATGCAGAACGGATCACTTTTGGAGATTGACATGAACGGTGAGCGTTGTGCGGTCGTGGGAGAGCCTGTGCGCCTTGAGAAAAATCACGGAGAGGCCGTGCTCACGATTTGCCCCGATGACAGCGGTGTGAGCGTGGATATCTCAGTCGCCGCCGCATCCAGGGTAAAAAGGGTGCGTGAGAAAATCAACTACTGAAGTACAAGACGGTCGCTGTTCAAAGCCTGCTTTTTGATTTCGCGGAATCTCGCAAGGATGCCGTCCATCGTGAGTGTCTTTTTTTCCTCGCTTCCAATGTCCAGAATGATTTCTCCTCCGTCCATCATCAGAAGCCTGTTTCCGTAGTCCAGTGCCTGCTGCATGTTGTGCGTGACCATCATGATTGTAAGTCCGTACTCTTCGGCAAACTGCCTTGTGAGACGCATGATTGATGCCGCGTTCTCCGGGTCAAGTGCCGCCGTGTGCTCGTCAAGCAGAAGAAGCTGAGGCTTTGACATCACTGCCATCAGAAGAGTGAGTGCCTGCCTTTGTCCACCGGAAAATTGCTCCACGTTGTCGTGAAGTCTGTCCTCAAGTCCCATGTTCAGCTTGCGGAGCTCCGAGCGGAAGATCTCACGCAACTTGTTGTTGAGCGAGATGCGGAGTCCCTTGAATCCTTTTTTCGAGGCAATCACCATGTTGTCCTCAAGGCTCATTTTTCCCGCGGTGCCCAAAAGCGGATTCTGGAAAATGCGTCCGATGTAACGAGCCCTCTTGTACTCCTTTTCCCTCGTGATGTCGCGCGGCCCCTCGTCGGTGTCCAAAAAGATTGAGCCGGTAGTGGGCATGAGGTTTCCCGCAATCACATTGTAGAGAGTTGATTTTCCGGCTCCGTTTGATCCGATTACCGTGATGAAGTCCCCGCGGTTGATTTTCAAATTTATGTGCTTTAAGGCCTCGTTCTCATCCGGTGTGTTCTGATGGAAGGTAATTCCGATGTCGTTCAGGCTGATCATTTTTCCGCCTCCTTTTTTGCCGCAGCCGCTTTCATCTCTTTTTTCGCAAGATATTTGTCCCGGATTTTAAGGCGCGTGAAAATCAGACAGATGCAGATCAGTATGCCGGTGACGAGCTTCAGGTCGTTCGGAGTGATGTGTATGTAGCGTCCGTAGGTGCGGACTAAAATCATCAGCGCGCGGTAAATTATGGAGCCGATTAAGACTCTCAAAGTCTGCATGGAGATTTTGTTCGAGCGGAAGATGAACTCACCGAGCATCAATGAGGCAAGTCCGCTCACCACGATTCCGGTTCCCATTCCCACGTCGGCGAATCCGTTGTACATTGCCGCGAAGGATCCGGCCACCGCCGCAAGTCCGTTTCCGAAACAGATTCCGATTGTCCTGAGTATGGTCGGGTTCACTCCCTGAGAGATTACCAGCTGTGGATTTGCACCGAGCGCGCCCATCGTGAGTCCCATGTCGGTGTGGAAAAAGAGGTCGAGCAGGAGTTTCAGAATAAGGATGAAAATCAGGAGGAAGACCGCGATGCCCCATGAGGAGTCTATTCCGGGGACGAGCCTTGTGGTCAGCGCGGTGATTCTTGAGAAAAGGGTCTCCACTTTAAGGAGCGAGAGGTTCGCGCGGTTTCCCATGATCCTCAGGTTCACGGAGTAGAGCATGGTCATGGTCAGGATTCCGGCGAGCAAGTCCGGGATGTGGAGCTTCGTGTAGATTGCCGATGTCACAAGCCCGGCGATTATTCCTGCCGAGAATGCGATGCAGAGTGCGGTCGGCGTTGAAAGTCCGTGCGATATGCAGACAGCGAAGACACATGCGCCCATCGGAAAGGTTCCGTCCACGGACATGTCACAAAAGTTGAGCACCCGGTACGAGCAGAAAAGTCCGAGCACCATAATTCCATAAATCAATCCTTCAATCAATATTCCTGAAAACATACTCTGTATAGTAACATAATTTTCTGTTTTGTGGTAGTGGTTTTCCGCGGATTTTTTTGAGTCTTAAAATTGGGTTGACATGATTTTCTGGAAGTGGGATAATAAGTATGGGCATTGGTTTTGCTAAAAAAGGTAATGTAATGTGAAAAAAATAGTTTTATTGATTGTTTTCTGCATTTTCGATCTCTTTTTGGCTTACATAATTATTTTGGATGCAGTTCAGGCATGTAAAGTACATTCGCTGAAAAATATTTTTGACCTGATTTATTCCGTATTTGCATTTGTAATTTTCCTTAGAGTGCAATGGATATTAATGTCAAAAGGGAAAGATGAAAAATAAGGCTGCTTACGTTTTGCTCAAGGAGAATGATATGAAGGTGCACATAAAAAAAAATTTTCTTAATCTAGCTATTTTCTTTGCGAGTCTTATAGTCATGTTGCATTTTTTCAAGGGATTAGGAACTTCTGGGACACAAGAACATAGAGACAACCGTAAGGTATACGCATGTCCAGACGGAAGGGCTCTTCAGGATTTACAGGAAATACCATCCCAGGGAGCACGAACTTTTTGACACGGTTGACGAAAAATATCTGGAGAATTTCAACCGATTGCTTGACAATAAAAATTAAAAGTTGTATAGATGAAGAAATGATCGCCAGAGAAACGAAACCTGCACATCAAAAAATTCTCATCTCCCTGCTTTTAACCACATCA
>JAEEGL014939772.1_pt1 | contig 47488 bp, 48 predicted proteins | sample 9134231 | NCBI WGS metagenome assembly JAEEGL01 (sample SAMN16246548, study PRJNA631951) | gut metagenome | biome: gut microbiome; feature: rumen; material: fiber-attached | host: Bos | place: Iran: Karaj | collected 2018-10
AATTTAGTGATTTTAGATAAAAAAAGGTGATAAAATCATCTTTTTTTGTATTTTTATGGCTTTAAATTTTAATATATGCTACAATTAAAGTGTATGAGATGACAATAACAATGTTAGGGAGGTAAGAAAATGAAAAAACAAGTATACATTGCAATGTCTACAGATGTTCTACATGAAGGACATATTAATATTATTAATGAAGGAGCTAAGTTAGGTGAAGTTACAATTGGACTTTTAACAGATGAAGCAATTGCAACTTATAAGAGATTACCACTTCTAGATTATGATGCTAGAAAGAAGATAATTGAAAACATAAAAGGTGTTTCTAAAGTAGTTAAACAAAGTGAACTTGACTATACTAAAAACTTAAAGAAATATAAACCAGATATTGTACTACATGGTGATGATTGGAAAACTGGTGTACAATCTTTAGTTAGAGAAAAAGTTATTGAAACATTGAAAGAATGGAATGGTAAATTAGTTGAAGTACCATATACTAAAGGACGCAATACTACAGAAATGGCAGAGAAAATTAACAAATTAGAAAATACACCAGATCATAGAAGAGCAAAATTAAAACAATTATTAAAATTAAAACCATATATTCGCGCAATCGATACTTCTAATGGTTTAACAGCATTAATTGCTGAAAACGTTAAAATCGTAGACGAAAAGAAAATGATGGTTAAAGAATTTGATGCTATGTGGGTAAGTAGTTTATGTGACTCTACATTTAAAGGAAAACCAGATATTGAGTTAGTAGATTTAACTAGTAGATTAAATACTATTAATGAAATTATGGAAGTAACTACTAAACCAATCATTCTAGACGGTGATACTGGTGGAAAGATTGAACACTTTGTATTTAATGTTAAGACTCTAGAAAGATTAGGTGTATCTGCAATTATTATTGAAGATAAAACTGGTCTTAAGAAAAACTCATTATTTGGAACTGAAGTTAAACAAACTTTGGATGACCCAGAACATTTTGCTGAAAAGATTAGAGCTGGTAAACAAGCACAAGTTACACGTGATTTCATGATTATTGCAAGACTTGAAAGTTTAATAGCAGGTTCCACAGTTGATGATGCTATGGAAAGAGCTAAAATCTATGTTGCAGCTGGTGTTGATGGCATTATGATTCATAGTAAAGAAAAAGATGGAAAAGATATCTTCGAATTTATGAGAAGATTTAGAGAATTCTCTAAAGATATACCATTAATTTTAGTACCAACAACTTATAATGAATATACAGAAGATGAATTACATGAAGGTGGAGCAAATATTATTATCCATGCTAACCATTTATTAAGAAGTGCATATCCTGCAATGGTTAATACAGCTAAGAGCATTCTTGAAAATGGTAGAAGTAAAGAGGCTTCTGAGGAATATTGTATGCCAGTAAAACAAGTCCTTGAGTTAATACCTGGAGGAAAATAAAATGGTTGATACAAAAGAATTTTATGATTATTTAAATGATAAGGGTTTGGACTTCTTCGCGGGAGTTCCAGACTCTTTACTAAAAGATTTATGTGCGTGCATTAAAGAAAATAGTAAAAGTGAACAAAACATAATCACTGCTAATGAAGGTAATGCAATAGCAATCGCTTGTGGAAGATATTTATCAACTTCTAAAATTGGCGTTGTATATATGCAAAATTCTGGATTAGGTAACACTGTTAATCCACTTTTATCATTAGCAGATGAAGATGTTTATAATATCCCAGAATTATTAATTATTGGATATCGTGGTGAACCAGGTGTTCATGATGAACCTCAACATGTTAAACAAGGAAAATTAACATTACCACTTTTAGAGACAATGGAAATACCTTATCAAATCTTAGGTGAAAATTTCAAGGCCCAAATTGATATGGCATATGAATATATGATAGAAACAGGAAGACCATATGCTATTGTTGTAAAAAAGGGTACTTTTACGAGTTATAAATTAGAAAAGAAAAATAATGATTTTGAGATGACTAGAGAAGGTGCACTAAAAGAAATCATTGATACTTTAAGTGAAGATGATTTTATAGTATCAACAACCGGCAAAACTTCTCGTGAAATATTTGAAATAAGAGAAGCAAGAAAAGAAGGCCATGGGAATGATTTTTTAACAGTTGGTTCTATGGGTCATACTTCTTCAATTGCGTTAGGAATGTCACTAGGTACAGATAAGAAAGTATATTGTATTGATGGTGATGGATCATTCATTATGCATATGGGGGCTAGTGCAATAGTTGCGCATAATGAAAAAGATAACTTAAGATATATTTTAATCAATAATGGTGCGCATGAATCAGTTGGTGGACAACCAACATTAGCCCTTGATATTGATGTTAAAAAGATTCTAGAAGCAGTAGGATTTGAAAAAGTATACGAAGCTAAAACATATGATGAACTAAAGAAAGAATTAGGAAAGCTTAATAAAAATTCTAAATCAGCTCTAATTGTTTATGCTCGTCAAGGCTCAAGAGAAGATTTAGGACGTCCTACAAAAACTCCAATTGAAAATAAAAATGCAATAATGGAAAAATTAGCAAAATAGGTGATATAAATGAAAGCATTAATCTATAATTCTGGTCTTGGAAAAAGAATGGGTGATTTAACTAAAGATAAACCAAAATCAATGGTTATGCTGAAAAATGGAGAAACCATCTTTGAAAGACAATTAAGATTATTAAATGAATGTGGTATAAAAGACGTTGTTGTTACAACTGGACCATTTAAAGAAAAAATAGAAGCCGTTGTTAAAGAAAAACAATACAAAAATATGAATATAATTTTAGTAGAAAATCCAATTTATGATAAAACAAATTATATTTATTCAATGTACTGTGCTAAAGAACATTTAGATGATGATATGATTCTATTACACGGTGATTTAGTATTTAATAGAGGACTATTACAAAAAGTAATAGATTCTTCTTTTTGTGACTTGGTAACTATCAACAGAGAAAAGAAGTTACCTGAAAAAGACTTCAAAGGAAGAATAAAAGATGGCAAGTTACAAGAAGTATCAATTAATATTTTTGATGATGATTGTTTTGCACTTCAACCAATGTACAAATTAAGCCGTGAAACATTAGAAAAATGGACAGAGAAAACTGTAGAATTCGTTGAATCTGGTAATGATAAAGTATATGCAGAAAATGCTTTTAATACAATTCTACCATCTCTATCAGTTAGAGAGTTTTCATATGCTGACGATTTTATTGATGAAGTTGATAATCCAGATGATTTGGAAAGAGTTTCTAGCGAAATTAGATATTTTGATTTTAGAGAGCAAAAAATATTTGATGGGTTAGATAGTTTAAATAAAATTCTTGAAGGAAACAATGTTAAAAATATATTAGTTGTTTGTGATAAGGTTATGTTTGAGAAATGGCCTCTTAAAAAGATGCTAGAAGATAATAGAATTAAATATACTTTATTTAGTAATTTTGGACCTAATCCTAAATTTGAAGACATTATTGAAGGAATAGATTTATTTAAAAAAGAAGATTGTGATTTTATTATTTCAATAGGCGGTGGAAGCTCAATTGATACTGCTAAAGTAATAAAGTTATATTCTGTTGTTGATTATAATGATGGAATAACTGAAAACTATAAATATAATCCTGTTAAACACTTGGCAATACCAACGACAGCTGGAACTGGATCTGAGTCAACAAGATATTCTGTGTGTTATTATAATGGTAAAAAACAGTCTATTACTCACGACAGCATTGTTCCAGACTACGTAATCTTAGAGCCAGAATTATTAATGGGCTTACCAATGTATCAAAAAAAGGCAACCATTATGGATGCTTTATGTCAAGGAATAGAATCATATTGGTCAGTAAACTCTAATAAGGAAAGTAAAGAATATTCAAGAAAAAGCATTAAATTAATATTAGATGAACTTAATGCCTATATTAACAATAATAATATTGAGATAACTACTAAAATGTTACATGCATCAAATTTAGCTGGTAAAGCAATCAATATTACGCAAACAACAGCAGCCCATGCTATGAGCTATAAATTAACATCTTTATATGGAACAGCGCATGGACATGCAGTAGCAATTACACTTCCATATATTTGGGAATATATGGAGAATAATATGGATAAATGTGTTGATTATAGAGGAAAAGAATATCTAGCACAAACTCTAAGTGAACTTAGAGATATGATAGGTGGATATCAAGAGTTTCAAAAAATATACGATTCATTAGGATTAGAAAACCCTAAACCAACAAGCGATGAATTAGATATATTGGTTGATTCTGTCAATCCAGTAAGATTAAAAAATAATCCTGTTGAACTTGATAAAGACTCAATTAAGGATATCTATGTTAAATCATTAAAACACTAAAAATAAGTTTGATGGGTGATATAAATGAAAAAGATAAAAGTATCTTTAATTGTTCCAGTTTACAATGTGGAAAAATATATTTCCAAGTGTCTTGATAGCTTAGTAAATCAAACGCTTAATGATATTGAAATAATTGTAGTTAATGATGGAACAAAAGATAATTCTCAAAAGATAATTGATGAATATGTAAAAAAGTATCCTAACAAAATTAAATCATACATTAAGAAAAATGGCGGTCTATCAGATGCCAGAAATTATGGTATAAAAAAGGCAACAGGAGAATATATTGGGTTTGTCGATAGCGACGATTATGTAGATTTAAAGCTATACGAAGATATGTATAAAAAAGCAATTGATAGTGGCGCTGATATCGTTGGTTGTCAAGTAAAATATGTATATCCTGATAAGGTGACCTATAATAAAATTGATGATAATTTATTTAATAAATCTATTATTGAGAGTCCTGATATTTTGTTACAATTAAAGTCATATGCTCCAAATAAAATATATAAAAGAAGCTTTTGGGCGGAAAACAATTTTTCTTTTCCGATTCAGTATTTTGAGGATAGCGCTATAGTATATAATATTTTATTAATGGCCAACAAGATAGAATGCGTATATGATAATTTCTATTACTATAATAGAGTTAATGAAACCGCAATCACTAAAATCCCAGACAAACGTATTTATGACATTTTTAAATCATGCGATTCTATTTTAAGCTTTTATAAAAAGAATAAAGCCTATTCTAAAGTAAAAAATGTTCTTGATGCTGTCTGTATTGGGCATATTAGGTTTAGAATTAGAACCTATATAAGATGTTATGAGCCTCAAATGTTAAAAGAGTTTATACAATATTCGTATGAATATTTAGATAAAAAGATACCTGATTGGAAAAAAAATAGCATTTCTAAAATTGATTTTAAAGATACCATGACCAATAATCTATATCGTCTTATATTTAAAAATTATTTTGTATTAGATGTTTATATATGTTTACAAAAAATTAAGCATCTATTAAAAAAGAGGTAATGATATGGATAAAGAAGAATTAAGGAAGTTACAGTTGTATGGACTTGACATTCTAAAAGAGGTTGATAAATTTTGCAAAAAAAATGATATTAAGTATTGTTTAGGGGAGGGAACTTTATTAGGAGCTGTTCGTCATAATGGTTTTATTCCTTGGGATGATGATATCGATGTTTTGATGACGAGAGAAAACTTTGATAAATTTATAACAACATTTAAAAGCAAAGAATATCGTGTTGAATATTTCAACACTCTTGATAAATATTGGCTACCATTTGCTAAAGTAAGAATGCTTAAAAATACTGAGTTTGTTACACCAATGATAGAAAAAATATCCAAATATACTGGACCAAGGATTGATGTTTTACCGCTTGATTATGTGCCTGAAAAAGCATCGAAAGTCCAAGATAAAGAAGATAAAAAAATCAAATTTTGGAAAGCTATTTTACGTAACAAAGTAGTCCCATTATCAAAAAAAAAGAAAATCCACTATTATATTGCATGGGTAATTGCTATGATATTACCATATAAATTTATTGTTAATAAATTGAAAAAATTAACTCAAAAATATGATTCTTCATGTGTATATGTTGCAAACAAATGTGGTGATTACTCAATGAAAAAAGAAACTTTTCCAAAAGAATATTTTGATGATTTGATTGACATAAAATTTGAAGGTCAAATGCTTCCAATACCGCGAAAGTATGATAAAATATTAACACAAATTTATGGTAATTATATGAAATTACCTAAAGTAGAAGAAAGACAAGTTAAACACAATGTAGTTGTTAGAAAGTAGGTAGTAAGTATGAAAAAGATATCAATTATTGTACCAGTATATAACGTTGAAAAATATCTTGATAAATGTTTGGACAGTTTAGTTAATCAAACGTTAGAGGATATTGAAATAATTGTCGTTAATGATGGAACAAAAGATAATTCACAAAAAATAATTGATGAATATGTTAAAAAATATCCAAATAAAGTTTTTTCTTATATAAAGAAAAATGGGGGTTTATCAAGTGCAAGAAATTATGGACTAAAGAAAGCCAAAGGAGAATATGTTGGCTTTGTCGATAGTGATGACTATGTAGAATATGATATGTATGAAAAATTATATGAAAGAGCAAAGGAGACAAAAGCAGAAGTTGTCTGTTGTCAAATAGCATATAAATATAATATTTATACAGAAAAGAAAAAGTATATGCATAAAGAATACTTTGGAAAAAGCGTAAGCGAAGAGCCAAGAGTATTAGTAGAAGCTAAATCATATGCTTGGAACAAATTATATAAAAGAACATTATGGGATAAATTCACTTTCCCAAATCAATACTTTGAAGATAGTGCAGTAGTATATAACGTTTTATATACTGCTAATAAGATTGAATATGTTGATATTCCTTTATATAACTATATAAAAGAACGTCCAGGAACTATAACTGGAGAAGTATCTAATAAGATGTTTGACATCTTTAAATCATGTGATTCAATTCTTAACTATTATAAGGAGCAAAAAGATTACAGTAAGATAAAAAGTGTAGTTGAAGAATTATGCATTAGACATATTAGAATTAGACTTTTATATATTTATAATTCTAAAAAGAGAAAACTAACATGGAAATTCTATAAAGAGGCTAAGAAATATTTAAAAACTAATATACCTAAATATAGAAAAAATCCTTGTTTAAAATATAAATTTAGAAATCCGGATAAACTATACAATGCTAAGGTGGCAGTGATAAAATGTCCTGGTTTCTTTAAACTTGTTTCTTTATTACCAATGGAATTCTTGGCAAAAGTAAAAAGATTTATGTTAAAACCATTTGGATTAGTAAAACGCTATATTAATAATAGAAGTGGAAAAGCTTTAGAAGAAAAAAGGCAAAATATTCAAAAGAATGGTTATGCTGTTTTATCTGAGACATTAGATTTAATCAATGCAATACCTGATGTTACAGCTTTCGCTGATTTTGGTACATTGTTAGGACTAATAAGAGAAGGCGGATTATTAAAACACGATCTAGATATTGATACCGCAGTCCTTGGAAGGCCAAATTTATATCGTTACGTAACTATGATTATGGAACGTAGTGGATACCAATTATGGCGCGAATATATCTGCGATGATAAAGTTGTTGAACAATCATACCATTATAAAGATACTAAAGTAGATATTAACTATTATGAATATACAGAAAAAGGTGTTAATACGTGGTTATTTTATCGTGATCCTTCAAGAAAATATAAGAATAATATAAGAAATATTGTTAGAATGGATTATTCACCAATAAAAAAGGTAAAGAAGATTAAAATTAAAGGTCAAGACATCACTGTACCTGATAATTCTGAGCAAATATTGGAAGAAAAGTATGGCAAGAATTGGAAAACTCCAGATAAGGGTTGGATTTATTGGCAATCTCCAGCTGCTACAAAATTAGATGAGGAAGGATACTTTATAAATTATAAATATCCGAAATACTAGGAGAATAATATGTTTGTATTAGATATTTGTAAATTTTTAGAAAATGTAATTTATCTACCATTTAAATTATTTAAAGCAAAGAACAAGATAACTTTTATTAGTCGTCAGTTTGATAGTACACCATTAGAATTTCAAATGATTATTGATTCTTTAAAAGATACTGATATAAAGATTATCTCAGTTGCGAAGAAATTAGAAAAGAATCCTAAGAGCGTTATTGAAAACTTCTTTCTATTTTTCTATGAGATGTATCATATTGCAACATCCAAGATGCTAATTGTTGATGGATATTCTGTTATGACATCAACACTTTGGCACAAAAAGAATTTAATTATTGTGCAAACATGGCATGCTAATGGAATTATTAAAAAGATAGGGCTTCAAACACTAGAATCTAGAAGCAATTTTAGTAGAAAACTTGCAATAAAAATGAATATGCATAAGAACTATGATTATGTTTTATCATCTTCTAAAGAGAGTAGTAAGGTCTTTTTAGAAGCGTTTGATATCAAAAAAGAGGCTTTATTAGAAGTTGGAACTCCTATGTTGGATTATTTATATAATAAAGGTTATATTATCAAGGATAAATTTTTCGAGCGCAAAGGCAAAAAGAATGTTATTTATATGCCAACCTTAAGAAAAGGTGAAAAACTTGATATGAGCGAACTTGTTAATAATTTCGACTTTGATAAATATAATTTATATTTAAAATTACATCCAGAATATGTAGATAATAATGTTGATAAAAGACTTAAATTTGTTAACAATTATAGTGGAGAACAAGTTATCTCTGTTGCCGATTATGTAATTACTGACTATTCAAATATAGCATTTGAAGCAGGACTTGAAGGCGTACCAGTACTTCTATATACACCTGATATTGATACATATAAGAATAATCCTGGTTTAAATATTGATATTGAAAAAGAATTTAAAAAATATACATCCAAGGATATAAAGGAAATATTAAAGATGTTAGATACTAAATATGATTTTGCTTATTTAGATAAATTTGTTAAAAAATATATAGAACACTACGATGGTAAGTGTGTAGAGAGAATTAAAAAGTTTATTTTAGAAAAACTAAATATGTGATATAATGAAATCTGGTGAAAAAATGATGAATAGATTTATTAACGATTTAAAGAAATATTGGAAATATGTAACATATGCTACAAGAGCAACTTTAAAAGCCGAAATAACGGATTCTTATTTGGGATGGCTTTGGTTAATCTTAGAGCCATTATGTTTTATGATGATCTATTATTTTATTGGTACAGTAGTATTTAAATCAAAGATAGAGTATTTCCCTGTATTTGTTTTTATTGGACTTTCTATATGGAATTTCTTTAATAAAACAGTAGTTCAAAGCGTTAAATTAGTTCAAGCTAATAGAGATACAGTTACAAAAGTATATTTGCCTAAGTTTGTACTTGTTTTTGTTCAAATAGGCGTTGATTTTGTAAAAATGTTAATTTCTTTCTTATTAGTTGTTATCTTTATGATTGCATATCAAATACCTATATCTTGGAATGTTTTCTATTTTATTCCAATCATATTCATATTAACCCTATTAACGTTTGGTTTTAGTACAATATTTATGCATTATGGTGTATTTGCCTCAGATTTAGTTAATTTAACCAATATTGGATTTAAATTTGTTTTCTATTTATCAGGTATCTTCTTTGATATTATGGCAAGAGTACCTGCACCATATAATGGAATTTTACTATATGTAAATCCAATTGCATATTTAATTAGTGACTGTAGAAATATTATGATGTATCAAACTGGTCCTAGATTTTTACCAATGTTGTTATGGTTTGGAGTTGGTTTAATTCTATCATTTATTGGAGTTAATACCATCTATAAATATGAAAATACTTATGTAAAGGTGATGAGATAATGAAAAAGGGTAATATTGCAATCACGGTCAACGATTTACATATTTATTATCGTGATATGAAAAGATTTAGTATTAAAAAAAGTGGTTTAAAAGATAAGGGAACAGGTAGAATATTTAAAGCTGTAAAAGGAGTATCTTTTGAAGTACCAAGAGGACAAATTTTAGGTATTTGTGGTAAGAATGGTAGTGGTAAATCTACATTATTACGAGCTATATCAGGTATCTTTTCACCGGATAAAGGTAGTATTGATCTACATGGTAATAGCGTATCACTTTTATCGATTGGTGTTGGATTCCAAAAGAAATTAACAGGATATGAAAATATCATTTTATCAGGTTTATTACTAGGATTTACCGAAGAGGAAATCTTAGAAAAAGCACCAGCAATAATAGAATTCTCTGAATTAGGGGATGCTATTTATAAACCTGTTAACTCATATTCTAGTGGAATGTATTCAAAACTTGCATTCTCTATAACAGCCATTCTGGAAACAGATATCATGTTAATAGATGAAGTACTTAGTGTTGGTGATGTCCATTTTATGGAAAAAAGTTATAATAAGATGAAAGAATTAATATCAGATTCTGATCGTACTGTTATAATAGTTTCCCATTCAACTAAGACTTTAACAGAATTATGTGATAAAGTTTTATGGTTACATGAAGGATTAATTAAGAAAATTGGTAATCCTGATGAAATTATGGAAGAATATGAAGAGTTTATGAGAGAGTCATTATAAAAACCTATCTAATGATAGGTTTTTCTTTTTCTCTTTCTATTAAATTAGTATCATTTACGATTAAACTATAAATATTAGTAACTCGGTATTCAATATTTAAAACTTCACTATTATTATTCTTATAGGATGTTACTAGTGGAACTTTAACATCCTTTTTTATCTTATTTAAATAAACTTTACCATTATTATTAAAACCTAATACTCTAATATAGTCTATTTTAATTCTTTTTGCTTCTTCTTTAGTGAATGATGTGAGAATATGAATTAGCATTCGTTTTATTTTATTATATGTATATCTTTTAGACTTAATGTTTTTAATAAGATCTTCAAAATTATCTGATTTATCAATAACTTTCTTTATTTTATTTTCAATACCTTCATCTACTGTTTGATAGGTATTTAAAATATTAATATCACTTATAATTTTATATTTTAATAATTTAAATAAATAATCATAATCTATCTTATATAAATCTTTTACTTCATTCTTGGGTAAGTAATTGCCTAAATTTTTATCATTTAAATTCTTCCTAATCGCTGTAGCGGATACAATATCACTATCAAGTTTATCATTATGGTAGGAATTAGTTCTTTTAATTGATATTGGTTCTATTTTATAATTGCTTTTTAATATTTCTTTAATGTATGATATTGCAAGTAAATTATTTGGTTCTTTAATATCACTATCTATAGATTTTGATAGGGCAGTAGGATAATTATATCCTTCTTTTAAATACTTTTTTAGATCTTTTTGATCACTTTCTAATTGTTTCTTAGCAAGAGATATTAATTTGTCTAAGTTATCTATTTCAGTGCCGAAAATTAATGTATCAACTTTTAAATGATTTAGTATTTCTAAAGCACCTTTAGCAAATACATCGGCAGATTGGGTAGAGTAAACAAAGGGAAGTTCTACTACCAAATCAACACCATTTTCTAGTGCAACTTTAGTTTTATTCCACTTGTTTATAATACTTAAATCTCCTCTTTGACAGAATGAAGAACTAGTAACAGCAATAATAATTGAATCTTTATATAACTCTTTAATCTTTTTTATTTGATAAATATGCCCATTATGAAAAGGATTGTATTCTGCAATAACACCAATAATATTCATAAAATCACCTAGAGTTATCATAACATATAAAGAATAATTTGGGTATTTTTTTATTTTATGATACAATATTATATATTGAAATGAGGGATGTAATTTGGCAAAGAAAATTGTAAAGATATTCTTAGTGTTAGGTATTATCTTATTGGCATCATGGATAGCGATAAGCCTATATCAAAAAGAGATTGCAAATGATAAAAACAAACAATTTTTTATGTTAGAAATAAATGCAAATGATAGAAAGATTACGATTGAACCACATAAGAATAAAGCAACTATAGATAGTAAAGAATTAAGTCTAGAAGAAGAAAAATTAGTTGATTTTATTGTCTTCTTTAATAAGTATTTTTCTAATATAAAAAATTTAAGCGCCAAAGAAAATACAAAGTATTTATGGACAATTAAGTATCAAGATGTTAATTTAAATAATTTTTACTTAGGCAAAGATGAATATCCAACTAATTGGAATGATTTTGCTAAAAATGTTGATAAATTACTTGGTAGTGTCTATTTAACTAAAAAAGAAGATATGGAAGATGAAGACGATCTAACTGTAAAACCAGTTACTAGTATCAATTTTAAGGATACTTGTAACGCTTATATTTGCAATTATAGTTTAAAAGTTAATAAAGATACGATACCACTATCTTTTAAAAGAAGTCCTGGACCTAATGATACTTATTCTAAGCAGACATTAATTTTAAATAATAAGACAATTATCAGTGAAGATTTTCAAGACGGAGGACCTTTAAGATTAAAAGTATTTAAAGATAGAATTATTGTTTTATGTGGCTATGGTGACGGAACTGGTGAAATTAGTGGTTATGATCTAAATGGTAAAGAGTTATTCTCTTATAGTGAGGTTGATGCCCTATATCCTGGTATGTATGTTGCACTTGATGACTTTAATGTAGATAATAATTATATAAAGTTTAATGCTACCAGAATTACAGAAGATAATAAAATTAGAGTTAATGGTGTGTCTGAAGTATTATATTGTGATGAATCTGATATGACGGAAAATGAAATTGATTCCAACTTTATAGTACAGGTTACATATAAAATTAACTACGTTAATAGTAGATTTGAAGACCCTGAAGTATTAAAAACTACAACTTTAAATAGTTCTGGTCTACTTAATAAATGTGAAAATACTAGTAATTAGTATTTTTTTATCTTGTAAACTATGACTATTCTAATTGATTATTTTAGCGTTTTAATATATAATATTTATTAGTAATGGAGATGAGAGTATGAGTGCTATGAAAGTAATTAGAAAAAATAAAGCAGCAATAACTTGTATACTTGTTTGTACATTGTTATTTGTTTTAGGATTTGCACTATATAGTTGGTTATTTCCTAACCAAGGTATGCCTGTTTATGGTAATCGTTTGAAAGGAATTGAAAAAGCCGGTTTAACAGAAACTAATTTAAAAGATGCTGGTGATAAAGTTAAAGAAAATAAGAATGTCATTTCAGTTTCTTACGATGTTAAAGGTAAGATTATAAACTATATAATTAAAGTTGGTGAAAAAACAGCAGTAAAGGATGCTAAAGCACTTACTGATGTAGTTTATAAATCATTTGATGAGAAAGTTCAATCATATTATGATTTCCAAGTATTTATTGAAAATGATAATGCTGAAACTAAAGGATATCCAATAATTGGTTATAAAAATACCAGTTCCGATAAATTCTCATTTAACAAGGAGTAATAAAATATGAAAAATAAGAAAAATAATAAAGGTAAAAAGAGCACAACTATCCTTTTAATAGCCATCATAATGTTTGTTCTTTTTCTAGGAGCTTTAGTATATCTTTATTTAAATACTGAAGATAGAGAAAGTAACTTAACTATTCTAGAAAAGCAGTGGATAGAAAATAATAAGTCCGTTTTAATTGATGTTGAAATAGTTAATAATATGGATATTATAGGTAAAGAAGGAAATGGAGTGGCTTTTGACTTTTTAAAAGGTTTTGAAAGTACTACTGGATTAGAGTTTAATAAAATATCTTATGAATATCCTTCTAATCCTACCAAGAATAAATTATCTATTAAGGTTATTAATAATTTAGAAAAATTAGAATCTAATGATTTAATTTTACTTGAAGATAATTATTTACTTATTGGAAATAAAAAAGAAGACATCGACAGCGTTTATGATTTAACAGGAAAGACAATTGGTATTTTAGAAAATGATGCTAGTTTAGTAAGCAAATTTTTAACTAAAGTTACTAATGTATCCGTTAAAAATTATAAAAGTATTGATAATCTAATAACAGCTTTCGACAAAAATGAAATTAACAATATGATTGTTCCAAATTTCATTTACTTAAGTTATGTTTCATATCTAGAAGAGAAGTATGTTAACTATCAAATAAATGATATTTATAACACAATTGTTTTACATTTAGGAGATAATACTAGATTAAATAATATCTTGAGTAAATATCATGAAAATTGGACTTTAGGAGAACAATATAAATCTTATAATAATCAAATATTTAATTACTTTGTAAATAGTAATAGTGTATTAGACAAAGATAAATCTGAGTTAGGAGCTAGAGTATTTAAATATGGCTATGTTGAAGATTTGCCATATAATATAGTTATAAATGGCAAACTATATGGTATCGCTGGTGAATACATTAATATGTTATCCAGCATGAGTAATATAGAATTTAAATATGTTAAATATAATAGTGTTAAATCTTTAAAAAGCGCATTGGATAAAGGTGAAGTTGATTTAACATTTATAACATTCCCATATAATACTAATAGTTATTTAAAAACATCTTCACATTTTGAAGAAAAAGTAGTTGGGTTATCTAATAAATATCTAAATGTTAGTTCACTTGATAATTTAGGTAACTATAAAATATATTCACAAAAAGATAATTATATTTATGAAACACTAAAAGGAAATAAATATAATTTAAAAGCGATAGATCAATATAGTGATCAATATAAAAATGGTATTTTAGTTTTAGATAAATATCAATATTTATATAATAGTGATAAAAGTTTAAAGAATGCTAATATAATCTTTAGCGATAATATCAAGGGTGATTATACATTCGCTGTAAAGAGTAATAATGATTTATTATACCAATTATTAAATTTCATAACAGATTATGGATATCATAATTACTATAAAATTAGAGCATTAAATAATGTTAATAATGTTACAGTTGATACTAATAACTTCACATTTATTATTAAAATAATAGTAGGAGTATTCCTAATACCACTTATTTTATTACTTATCTTTAGTGGTATAAATAGAAAGCAAAAAGAGAAAAAGATAGTTAAAAAAGAAGATGTATTAAAATACAATGATATGTTAACTTCCTTAAAAAATCGTAATTATTTAAATAAGAACATGAAAGAGTGGAGTGAAGCTAATATCTATCCACGTGCAGTTGTAATAGCCGATTTAAATAACTTAAAATATGTTAATGATAATTATGGCTATGAGGCTGGTAATGATTTAATAGTTCAAGCTGCATCAATATTAATTAACACGCAACTTGAAAAAAGTGAAATAATTAGAAGTGATGGTAACGAATTCTTAATTTATTTAATTGGTTACACTGATAAACAAATAAGTACCTATGTAAATAAACTACAAAAAGAATTTGATAAATTACCATATGGTTTTGGAGCTGCTATTGGTTACTCTATGATTACAGATGAAATAAAAACAATTGATGATGCTATCAACGAAGCTACAATCGAAATGAGAACCAATAAAGAACAAGATTTAAGTAAATAGTAAACAAATAAGGGAGAAATATTTCTCCCTAATTGTTTTGAAAGGATAGGATATCTCTATGAAGAAAATTAAAGCATTATTAAAGAATTTAAGAGATATATTTAACCAAAATAGATATTTGTTTTATTACCTTATAGGTTGTGCTCTAAATGGCTACTTTCTAAGAATAATTACTTTTAAACAGTATTTTTCAGTAGTTGCCTTTCTAGGAGACATATTTATAAGTTTAATATTTTGTATTCCATACTTGTTTTTAAGTAAAAAATATAAAAACACCTATATCTTAGCTTTAGTAATTGTCGCTGGAATTACATGCTTTTGTAATGCTATTTATTACAATTACTATAATTCTTTTGCCTCTATTACTTTCTTGTCATTAATTTTTGTTAATTATGATACAGGGGGTACTAATGTTACTAAGAATATTATTAATGTTCCAATGTTTTTTACCTTAGTATTTCCGTTATTAATGATATATCTATATATCAAAAAGTATAGAAAAGAGACTTATGAAAGCACGACTATAGGTAAAAAAGTAGTTGCCTTATCAATAACCTTAGTTTTATTATTAATGGTTTTACTACTAAAGCCAGTTGATTATAGTAGACTACATACTCAGTGGAATAGGGAATACTTGGTATCGAGGTTTGGTATTTATATTTATCAGTTTAATGATATTATTAAAAGTATTGAACCATCAATATCACCTCTATTAGGTTCCGATCAAGCTTATTTAAGTTTTAAAGAGTATTATAAGGACAAAGAAGGACCTAAAAAGAATGAATATACTGATAAATATCTTGGTAAAAACATTATTGTAATCCACTATGAGAGTATGCAACAAGTGGCGATGAACACTAAGTTTAATGGTAAAGAGGTTACGCCAGTATTAAACAAGCTTGCCAAAGAGGGAATATATTTTAATAATTTTTATTCTCAAGTTAGTGCTGGAACAAGCAGTGATTCTGAATTTACTTTTTCAACCTCATTAATGCCAGTTAATAGTGGTACAGTATTTATTTATCATGCTGATAAGACTTATGTATCAACGCCTAAATTATTAAAAGAAAAAGGGTACTATGCTTTTAGTATGCATGCTAATAATGGAGTATTTTGGAATAGAAAAGTGATGCATAAAAACTTAGGTTATGATGTTTTATATGATAGAAGTACTTATGTTATTGATGAGACAATAGGCTTTGGCTTAACTGATAAATCATTTTATAAGCAATCAGTTCCTATAATCAAAGAAATAAGCACTGAAAAAAGCCCATTTTACGCTACAATTATAACTCTTAGTAATCATACACCTTTTTCAGAAACTGATAAATTTGGGGAGTTTAAGACCACTAAAACAGTTAATGGAAAAGAGTATCCATATATGGAGGATACTAAACTAGGCAATTACTTTAAATCAGCTCATTACGCCGATGAACAACTAGGATTATTTATAAATCTATTAGATAAAAATGGACTACTTGATAATACAGTTTTAGTTATTTATGGTGATCATGATGCTAGAATACCAAATAGTGAGTATAATCGTTTTATTAACTATGATTATGAAACTGATAGTACATATGATGAGGATGATCCTAGGTATCAAGAATTAGATTACTACTGGTTTGAAATGAACAGAAAAGTTCCACTTGTTATTTGGACTAAAGATAAAAAAGAAGCAACTATAGTGGATAAACCTATGGGTATGTATGATGTAATGCCTACTTTAGGAAATATGTTTGGTTTCTATAATCCATATGCTTTAGGAAACGATATATTTAATATTGAAGATAATATAGTCGTTTTTCCTAATGGCAACTGGTTAACAAATAGTATTTATTATAATGCTGGAAAAAGTGAATATAAATTACTAAAAGATTCTGTTCTAACAGATAGTTATATAGATGATAGAAATGAATATACAAAGAAATTATTGACAACTTCTAACGATATTATTATCTATGATTTAATAAAAAGAGATATAATGAAAGAGAAAGGATATGTGAAAGAATGAAAAAAGGAATAAAAATTTTAATTGTTGTGGCACTATTGCTAGTACTTGGAGGAGTAGGTTTCTATGGTTATACCCAGTTTAAGAATAAAGATTCTGGTGGCTCTAATCCAAAAAAACCTAAAGTTGTAAAAGAAATAAAAGATTATGATTACAAGCTAGTAAATGAATCTAATAAAAGATACAAAGAGTTATTTAATATTTTATTAAAAGAATTAAGTAAAACTAATAAAGAAGAAATAGACGAGGAATTATACGCTAAAACAGTTGCTGAGATGTTTGCAATAGATTTCTATGATTTATCTTCTAAGAAAAGTAAAAATGATATTGGAGGAGTACAATTTGTTCATACTAGAGCTCAAAACAATTTTATCTTAGAAGCATCAGATACAATGTATAAATACATAGAACACAATTTAGATGGTAAACGTACTCAAAAACTTCCTCATGTTGATTCAGTTACAGTAGGGGAAGTAACTAAGACGGCATTCACTTATAACAAGGTTAAAGATGCTAATGCTTATTCAGTTAAATTAACAATTAATTATACTGAAGATATTGGATATCCTAAGAATATAACCGTTATTCTATATCACGAAGATAAAATAATAAAAGAAAAGACAGAAGAGCAAGAAGAAGAAAAGATTACTAAATTATCAATTGTTTCAGTCAAATAAAAAATACTACTTAACGTAGTATTTTTTTTATGGTGTTTCTTGTGAATCGTTTGATTTGGCAATTGTTAATTTCATTCCACCACTAACACGATCTACACGTTTTGATTCAGGTAAGCTTTGGGCTATAACCGTACCAGCTTTCTTAGTAGAAGCTTGTTCTACAAACGTACAAGTAATTCCTTTAGAATTACATAATGATTGAGCTTGTTCTTTTGTCTTACCAACAAAGTTACCAACTAATTTATAAAGGATAGTTCCAGATGTTGGATTTTTACCAACTACAGTGATGGAATATGGTTCATTAATATTAAAGTCAAACTTTTTAATTAGTGAACTAGAATCACCTAGATTAGCCTTCATTGTCTTCTTAATAGCTGATACACTAGATTGGTTAGCAATGTGATTCCATAAAGTTAATTTTGAACTTTCATCATATATCATCTGTCCAGAACCAGTTAAATATAATCTTTGTAGTGTAATAACATTCTGTGATTCGCTAGCGCTATATTTAATTAGATCTTTGGCAATTTCATAGAATGATAGTATTTGCTCTGTTGTAAAGCTTGTATCCATACTTTTACTTACAGTATTTAATATATTTAATAATTGAGTAGGACTATTTATTGTTCTTGCTTTATTTACAATTGCTTGAATTACTTTTTGCTGGTTTTGACTTCTTACATAGTCATTTCTTGTTCCTTCTTTTAGATTAGGACAAGCTTTTTTCATGGCTTTAACACTATTAGGATGATGTCTGTTTCTAGATAAAGCTAGTGCTTGTTCACCATTTAGAAGGTGTTTTCCTTTTTCAACGAAGATTGTATGTGATCCCCATTGACGTGAACTGTTTTGTTCACAGAAACTATATGGAACATCAACTTCAACACCACCTAAAGCATCAACTAAATTAACAACTCCTTTAAAGTTAATTTTAACATAGTAGTTAATCTTAACATCTAAGAATTTCTCGATAGTCTTAATCATACAACTGGCGCCACCAAAAGCAGCTGAGTTTATCTTTTTCTCACGATTTCCATTACAAGTAATAGGAACATAAGTATCACGTGGAATAGATAAAATAGTTGCATTAAATGTCTTAGGGTTAAATGTCATTAGCACTAAAGCATCACCGTTACCAACGGCATTTTTCTTTAATGTAGACGCAGTAGAATCAATTCCCATTACAAGTACCGTAAATGGCTTATCGATTGCTACAGGGGTTAATTCAGCTGTCTCTTGTCCTTCAATCGCTGCTATTTCTTCTTTAGTATATTCTTTTTCTTTAGAGCCAATCGTTTTAGTTTCATCACTTATTTCTTCAAATTGATCCATAGTCTTAAATAAATTTACATAATCACCACTAGTTAAAACAATATCTAGTTTTTTATCATATAAATCTTGCATCATAACAGTTGGATCCTCATAAGGCATTATGCTATTATTTTTATCTAAGTTATTATCTTTTATTAACTCTTGAGCAATAATGTATCCATCAATAGATTTAGTATCATCTGTAATACCAATCTTTTTATCAGTTATACCTTTTAATGTCGTTAAACTGCTTTCTTTTAAAGTTACAGCAACTGTTTCAAATATTAGTGAATCCTTATTCATATGACTAATGGAAGAGTAAACGTTATTAATAAAGTATCCTAAATAACATTGTCCTCCAATTAGTATAATTGAAATAAGAGTACAAAAGAAAAAGCGCAAAACTTTTCCTTTTTTGGTTGTACGAATTGCAAAGATAAGAAATAGTAAATTGATAAATATTAATACACCAATACCTATATATCTTAGTTTGTTTTCAATACCATTTAATAAATAAATATTATAACTTAAGTAGAAAGAGGCAATTAATGCCAATATACCAAGTATTATTAAAAATGCTTTTGGTCCTTTCTTCATGTTTTTACTCATATAATCACCTCGTTATTCAAATTTTACATATTTTGTTACTGTAGCAGAAACACCTAAATATGTTGCTCTATATACAATTCTATATGTTCCAGCTTCAGTATTACTACTATTTAGTGCTGATATTGAAGAACCTATTGCTTCACCATTAGGATTATATACTGTCTTAGTAATAGTCGAACTAGATGTAACATCTACTAAATTATCATATACAGTAACAGGAGCTGCTGGCTCTTGATAGTTTGATCCAACAGATAGGGTAGTAGTAGTTTCACCATTTAGCCTTACTGTTAAATGAACTTGACTGCTATCTTTTACTAATGTATATTCAGCGCCAGAACTACGATTATCTTTGACATTTTGATATGCTGTTTTTACAACATATGTACCAAATGGATACGATGTGTCGTAAGTATAACTAGTTAGAGTAGTAAATCCTAAATATGTTCCGTTATAGTATACTTCATATCCTAAGTCACCATATATTTCAGTATCAATATTGGAATTTCCTGAAGCGGCATTCCAGCTAAGATTTGCTTGATTACTTGTATATGTTACTAATAATCCAGTAGGATTGTCAATTGGAACATATCTTTGTGATCTTTCTGTAGGTTCCGTTCCTTTTCTAAATAATTCATATATTATTTGGTTACTTGGCGTATACTCGCTTGGTAACATAATTGGTAATGACTCAGTTAAATTTAACTTTTTATTTAAATCCGCTACCTTTTCAACACCAACTTTAATTACACTTCCAGGTTGTTTCCATGCACTTGCTTTATCCATAAGAGCACTTGAAATTTTATAATATAGTTTCTTTCTTTGTGTTGAAGCACTACCCATTGTATTATAATGCTTTGGATCTATCTTTTCGTAACCATACCACATTCCAATCGAAATAGTAGGGCTGTAACCAACAATCCATGCATCGTTAATTGCACCATGTATTTTGTATTTATTTAAAATTGCTTTAGGATAATCGGTAGTACCAGTTTTAGCAGCAAGTGGAACTCCACTAACTCTTGAAACACCAATAGCACCACCAACACCAGTATATAATACGTTAGTTACCATGTAAGCTGTAGCTTCACTCATAACACGTTTACCTTTTGATGAGAATTTATATTCTTTACTATCATCGTTTCTTAAAACAATTTTATTTACGGTATATGGTTCATAATAATATCCACCATTTGAGAATGCTGCAAAAGCTGCGGCCATTTCAAGTGGGTTAGAACCTGTAAATCCACCAATAGCATGTGCTTCATGCATATATCCCGTTTTATCTAACTCAGGAGTGATACCTAAACTTGTAACAAATTTAACTATATCTGCATTGTTAACGCTTTGGAATGTTTTTAAAGCAGGTATATTTCTAGATTGTTGTAATGCTTGACGCATCGTTAACCATCCTCTATATTTACCATCCCAGTTTCTAATTGATGTACCATTAGAATATGTCCACTTAGCATCATTAATCATATTAGCGGTAGACCAGTTATTAAACTCAATTGCAGGTCCGTAGTCAAATAGTGGTTTAGCAGTAGAACCAATTTGTCTTTTTATATCAGCTGCATAACTTAATGTTCTTTCACCCTTACGATTTCTACCAGCTCCAATAGCAATAACTTTACCAGTCTTAACTTCAACTGCGGCAACACCACATTGAATATAATTATCTTTCCACTTATATCCACCTTTGCCATCCATGATAGCATTTAGTTTTTCTTGTTTTTTAGTATCCATATTAGTATAGATAAACATTGGTGTTTTATAAGGATCCATACCAAGTTTTTGTTCTACTTCATTTAATACTAAATCAAGATATCCTTGATATGGACTAGTAGTAGAAGAATACTCAATAATTAATTCACTAACTGGAATAGAATTAGCAAGTGCTTCTTCTTCTTCAGTAATGTATCCATGTCTCTTCATTAATGATAAAACAGTCTTACGACGGCTTTCAGCGGCCTTTGGATGTAAATTAGGGTCATATCCACTAGGTGATTGGAAAAGACCAGCAATAAGAGCGGCTTCAGATAAGTTTAAATCTTTAGCATCTTTTCCAAAATATGTTTTAGCAGCTTGTTGTACACCATAAGATTGACTACCCAAGAATGGTTTATTAACATAAAACTCTAATATTTCTTCTTTTGTATAATTACGTTCAATCTTGAATATTGATAGATATATATCAGTAAATTTACGAATAATACCTTCAATACCAGAAGCATCAAATGAAGTAAAGTTATTTTTTGATACTTGCATTGTTAATGTTGAACCACCACCAGAGTCTCTACCTAGCACTTGTCCAATAGCAGCTTTAGCGAATCTTGGAGCATCTAATCCGTTGTGTTGGAAGAATCTTGAGTCTTCAGTTGCAATTACAGCATCTATTAAGACTTGAGATAGTTCTTCATAAGCAAGCTTTTCTCTTTTATTAGCACCTAAAGTAGCAATAATGTTATTACCTTTGTCATAAACAATAGTTGATTCATCAACATTTAACTTTTTAGAATCAAACTTTGGGGCAGATATTGCAACGTAAGTAAAGAAAGCACCAGCAGCCATAATACCTAAAATTCCAAAAATGATAATCAAGGTAAACAAAGCTTTAACTAATCTTCTTATACCGGCTTTTTTATGATATCTATCTAATACCATAGCAAATAATATAAATATAAAGTAAGCCGCCATTACAACACCAGTTATTAATAAACCTAGTTTTAAATAACAAACAGCACCTAAAGCTAAAGAGTAGATTAATACTATTAAATAAAATAATAAATTAGACTTAATAGTAAAATTAGATTTTCTAAACGGAACTCTTTCTTTTTTAGGTTTTTCCTTTTTTACTCTTATTTTCTTTACTTTTGGTTTCTTTTCTTTTTTCTCTTTTACATTCTTTTTAAACTTTAACATAAGTCCTCCTCAAAATATAAATAATTAACAGCACTTAGATAGTCTAAGCGAGGATTATATTTTTCTTTAATTAAACATCCTTTTTCTTCGAGTAATTCTAGTTTTATATTTTTATTACCACTTTCTATTAATTCAATTAAACTTTTTCCATCTAATAAAAACACTTTATCAAGTTTAGTAAAACTAATAATTATAAATGATATTCCATCTTGTTTTATAACACTTTTAATATGCTTTATTTGATGCTTTTTAATATTAGATAACGGGAAATAGTACTTATTTTCCGTTTCTTTAGCTTCAAAATCAATATATTTGCCTCTATAAACACCATTATAATCAGTAGTAGATTTTTTTTCATAGATAGCTTTAGTAATTAATTGTTTATTTCCTTCTTTATATTTAGTCTCTAAAACTTTGATTGGAGTTGGTTTCTTATAGATAACTGCAATTTCGTTCTCAAGATAATATAAATTAGTTAAATTTAAGGCTTCTTCTAATGACATACCACGGTTTTTATGATTGACTATATTAGAACTAATGCCTTTTTTAATTGCATTTGGATATCTCATCAAATCACCTATAATGATTATACACCATAACTGATAAAAAAGCCACAATACTCTTACTTTTTTATTAATTTTGACAAGTATTGTCGAAACACTTTTAATTATTAGTATTTTAAGATATTATTAGTTTGGAGGAAATGTTATGAAAAATACTAATATTGTCTTAATATTAGATGATATGATTAATAAAATTACGACTAATAATATCATCTATAGCCACAAAATAATTAGTAAAAACTTAAAAAATAGCAATTAAAATAATAATATTGAAAGAAAAGGTTGCATTTTAATATATTTTTATAGTATAATTGTTTAGCGAATATTTCGAGTGGGGAAGGAGAGATTTAAATGGCAGTTCCTTTTAGTAAAGTATCAAAGACTAGAAAAAGAAAAAGAAGAACACATATGAAGTTAACAGCTAATGGTATGATCAAATGTCCATCATGTGGAGCAATGATTAGACCACATAGAGTATGTAAAGAGTGTGGTTCTTATAAGGGTAAAAAAGTTATTACTGAAGAAGAAAAATAGACATTATCTGATATGTCTTTTTTTTATTATTATTTCGGTGATAATATGAAAATATATTTAGATTATATTTTCTTAGTTAATTTGATGTTTGATTTTATCCTTTTAACTGGTGTTTCCATCATATTAAAAAGAAATATCAGCATAAAAAGGATTGTTTTAGGAAGTATCTTTGGGGGATTTACCATGATACTTTTTTTTCTTGGCTTAAATAGTTTTCATCTTTTCTTTTTAAAAATAATCTCTGGAATATTAATGATTATTATTACTTTTGGCTATAAAAATATGAAATATGTCTTAAATAACTTTATTAATCTAATTTTATTAAGTGTTGTCTTAGGGGGGAGTTTATACTTATTCAATTTAAATAGTAATATTAGTAGCATTACTTTTTTTAATACAAATAAACTAACTAATTTTGTAATTCTTTTTATTGTTGGAATAATATCCTTAATTATTTATATTAAAACAAATAGGAATTATCAGAATGTTTTTAATAAATATTTTGAAGTAACAATATATCAAGATAATAAAAAATATCGTTTTAGAGGATACCTAGATACAGGTAACATGTTAAAAGATCCATATTTTAATAAGCCAATTGTTTTGATATACAGTAATAAAATAAAATTTAAAGATATTATCTATGTACCATATAAAACATTAAATAATAAAAGTCTTTTAGAATGCATGATTGTAGATAAAATATATATAAAAAATATTGGATATAAATATAATGTTATGATTGGTAAAAGTAACGACAAATTTAGTATTGAAGGTATTGATATGATATTAAATGAATATATATTAAGATAAAGGAGAAGAAATGATAAAATTAATTAAAAAAATTTTAAAAAGTCTTGGTATTAGTAATGTTTTTTATGTGGGGAGCACAGACATACTGCCACCACCATTAGAAAAGATGGAAGAAGAAAATTATATAAAGAGTGCCCAAGAAGGAGACTTAACTTCAAGAAACAAGCTTATTGAACATAATCTAAGATTGGTTGTTTTTCTAGCCAAAAAGTATGAAAATACAGGAGTTGATTTAGAAGACTTGGTATCTATTGGTTCAATTGGACTAATTAAAGGAATAAATACTTTTAGCACTAATAAAAATATAAAACTTGCAACTTACTGTTCCAGATGTATCGATAATGAAATACTAATGTATTTAAGAAAAACAAAGAAGACCAAAGCAAATATTAGCTTGGAAGAAAGTCTTTCTCATGATGCTGATGGCAATGAATTAAAGTTAGAAGATATTTTAGGAACAGAAGAAGATGTAGTAACAAAAAATCTTGATGATGAATTAGAACATAGATTATTAATAGAAGAAATAAATAAATTAAACAAAAGAGACAAAGAAATAATGGTTTTAAGATACGGTTTAAATGGTCATAAAGAATTAACCCAAAAAGATGTGGCTCAAAAACTTTCTATTTCCCAATCATATATTTCGAGAATTGAAAAAAAAGTAATTAAAAGACTTAAAAATATTATTAAAGTTTAGTATAATTGACTTGGTGGTATTATGGTTTATTTAATAATTGCAGATGATAACATTGTATCTAAAGAAATAAACAATATTATTAGTAATTCAAAAGTGGATTCTAATAGTATTTTTACCTATGATTTAACAGAAGACTCATTCAATAGAGCTCTAGACTCCCTAGATACAATAAGTATGTTTAAAACACAAAAAATAGTAGTTTGTAAAAATATAAATAAACTAGACGAAGAAGAAAAAATGTTAAAATATTTAGAAAATCCTACTGATGATATTTTGATATTAACAGCAAACACAAAGCTTAATGAGAAAAAGCAAGTTTTTAAAAAAATTATGGAAGCAGCAAAAATAATTGATCCAGCTATTAATGTTATTGACTATATTAAGAATGGTTTTAAAGACTATCGAATTGATTTTAGAACAATTATCACACTACAAGAATATACCGGTGGAGATATTACTAGGTTGGACAATGAAATTGAAAAATTAAAACTTTTTAAAATGGATGAAAAATATATTACTAATGAAGATGTTGATTTAATAGTAACCAAAAATATAACTAGTAATATCTTTGATTTAATAGATGCGCTTGATAAGAAAAACAAAACAAAAGTTTTTCAAATATATGATGATTTAATTAAAATTGGAGAAGATGAAATAAAAATAATTAGTCTTTTAGCAACTAATTATAGACTTATTTATCAAGTTAAAATATTAGGATACAACTATAATCCTAAAGAAATTAAAGAAATAATAAAGCAAAAGCCATATACTATCAATAAAGCAATTGAAAGATCATACTTTTATACTGAAAATAGATTATTAGATATCCTGAAAAAATTAAGTGATTTAGATATTAATATAAAGAGTGGAAAGAAAGAGAAAGAAATAGAATTACCAATTTTTTTATCGAGTATTTGAAAACTCTTTTTTTTATGTTAAAATGGTAATGGTGATTTTTATGATATATTTAGATTATTCAGCTACAACCAAGACAGACGATAGAGTTTTAGATAGATTTTGTTATGTTAATCAACATTTTAGTGCAAACCCAAATTCCAACTATAAGATAGCATATGAAGCTAAAGAACTAATTATTGATGCTACTAATGCTATAAGTAGTTATCTTCATGTTGAACCAGAAGAAATCATCTATACAAGTGGTGCTAGCGAGTCTAATAATATGGTATTTAAAGGGTTAGCAGCATCTACTGACAAAAAACACATTATAACAACTCATTTAGAACATTCATCTGTTATTTCAACATTATCTTATTTACAACAGAATGGTTATAAGATAGATTTTGTTAAATTAGATGAAACGGGTAGAGTAGATATAGATGATTTAATGAATCTAATAACTAATGATACTTTCTTAGTTTCTATCTGTGCAGTAGATAGTGAACTTGGCATAAGACAGCCTATAGAAGAGATCGGTAAATTGTTGAAGCAGTTTCCTGATTTATATTTTCACAGTGACATCACTCAAACTTTAGGTAAAACTGATATTGACTTAACAAATGTTGATTTAGCAAGTTTTTCTGGACATAAAATATACGGATTTAAAGGAATAGGCGGACTAATTAAGAAAAAAAGTGTTAAAATTACACCACTTGTTCATGGCGGTAAATCAACAACAATCTTTAGAAGCGGAACACCTCAGACAGAATTAATTGATTCACTAAAGACGAGCATGGATTTATTATTACCTAATGTATCTAAAAATTATGAATATATTACTGAGTTAAAAAAGATGATTTTAGATTTTGTAAAAGACTATGATAATGTTTTAATAAATAGTAATGATTATTCAATACCACATATTTTAAATCTAAGTATTTTAGGTAAAAATTCAAATCAGATTCAGCGATATATGGCAGCGCGCGAAATCTATATATCAACTAAGACTGCATGCTCATTAACCGATGATTATTCAAAATCTGTTTTTGAGTTATATCATGATAAAGATAGAGCATCTTCTTCAGTTAGAATAAGCTTGTCTTACAAGACAACAAAAGAAGAAATTACTAAATTCCTAGAAGTACTAAAGGAGTATTTAAATGAAAGTAATTAATATAAGTGCAATGTGGTGTCCCTCATGTTTAATTATGCATGATATGATGGATGAAATATTAAAAGAGCATAATTTTGAAGTTATATCTTATGATTATGATTTTGATAGTGATAAGATAGAATGCTATAATGTTGGTAAAGTTTTACCTGTTTATATATTCTTTGATAAAGATAATGAAGTAAAAAGAATAATAGGTGAACATTCTAAAGAAGAGATTGAAAAAGAAATAAATGAAATGATTGGTAGTGATTAAATGAAAAAGAAGTTATTATTCTTAATACTTTTACTTTTATTATTAATTCCTATAAAGGGATTAGCATTAGAAAAAAATATTTATTTATTCTATAGTAAAGACTGTCCTCACTGTGAAGCTGAAATAAAGTTTTTTGATGAGTATTTAAAAAACAATAAAGAAGTAAAATTAATAAAATATGAAACAGCATATGATAAAAAAAATAGAGAGATATTTAATAAAGCATATGAAATAATGGATTTTAATAGTAATGGTGGAGTACCATATTTAATAATAGGAGACGATGTTTTGTATGGATACTTAGAAAGTACAGGACCTGATACTATTAAAAAAATGATTGAAAAGTATGTAAAAAACGATGAGATAGATGTCTTTGGCGAAGCTATGGGATACGTTGAAAAAAGGGAAAGAAAAGACGACAAAAAAGACGAACCCAAAACCTTTATCTTACCAATATTTGGTGAGGTAGATGCAAGAGAAGTATCTCTTCCTATAGTTGCAATTGTGATAGGTTTCATCGATGGATTTAATCCTTGTGCAATGTGGGTATTAATATTTTTGATTAGTATGCTACTCGGTATGAAATATCGTAAAAAGATGTGGGTTTTAGGTCTAACATTCTTATTTACTTCAGGTTTTATTTATCTATTAATTATGGCATCTTGGTTAAATGTTGCAGCAGCAGCAAGCAAATATTTATTATTTAGGATAATTATTGGTTCGTTTGCTATTATCTTTGGTTCATATAATATTTATACATATATAAAGAATAGAAAGAACAAAGATGTAGGCTGTGAAGTAACAGACGATAAAAAAAGACGTAAGATTATGGATAGAATTAAAGATATAGTTAAAGAAAAGAATTTTATTATCGCTATCATTGGTGTAATAGTTCTTGCAGTAACAATAAATCTAATTGAGTTAGCATGTTCAGCAGGTCTTCCTGTTATGTTTACGCAAATACTAGCGATGAATAAACTACCTAAAACATTATATGTAATATACTTACTTCTATACATTCTATTCTTTATGATTGATGATATAGTAATATTTGCAATCGCCATGAAAACATTAAAAATAAAAGCCATATCAAATAAATATACTAAGTATTCTCATTTGATTGGCGGAATAATTATGTTTATTATTGGTATATTGATGATTGCAGCACCTAAGATATTAATGTTTAATTTTTAAAGAAAAAAGGATATTAAAAAATTAAAGTTTTTAATATCCTTTTAGTATTCGAAAAATTTAATTTTGCAACTTCGCTTAGTTTTTCTTTGCCAAACTTTTCAACTAATTCTTCACCAATCTTATCAACATTTGGTCCAGAACCTTTAGGAAGTGGTAAGCCAAGCTTATCAGATAATTTATCAAATTCTTTGATAAATATATATCTACTTATTAAAGAAGCACAAGCTACTGCAAGATTTTTATCTTCTGCTTTAGTTATAAATGTTATACCCCTTAAAGGATTAGATGTATCGCTAAGATAGTTATAATAGTTTCTTTCACTAGCGAATTCATCAATTATTATATAATCTAACTTATCAGTTATTTCACTTTTTAAACTAGTTAATACTTTGTTATGCATAATTGCCTTGATTTTATTCATATTAACTTCTTTAGAGTACTTTTCATTGTACTCACTATTAGATAAAATCATGCTTTTATATTTAATTTTATTAATAAATTGAGGTACTATTTTTAAAATATCTTGATCAGTTAATTTCTTAGAATCTTTTACCTTAATACTTTCTAAGAATTTAATATCTTCTTTTTTTACATAAGCTGCACTTACAACAATAGGGCCAAAATAATCTCCTGTACCAACTTCATCAGAGCCAATAGAGTTAGAGTTATAAACTTCTTCATTAATTTCACTTGGTTTATCATTTTCAATAACTGATTGCCACATATTAGCATCTACATCAGCGGTTGTACCTTGAAACATACATTTTAATGATTGATATAAAGTAATTATTGTATCTTCTTCTTGGGCTTGAAAAATAGCGTATGGTGGAGTTTTATCTCTCATCTTATCTTTATAGTACTCAATCATCTTATCTTTTGTTTCTTCACTAACTCTTATAACTATGTTCATTTAAATCACCTAAAAATATTATAGCATATTTTTTTATAATAAGTTATAATAATAATGAAAGAAGGTAATGATATGAGTATCACAAATATTATATTAGATGTAATTATTGTCTTTGTAATTATATCATTTGGATTATTAGGACTAGCAAGGGGAGTATTTAAACAACTTATTTCATCAGTAGGAACGGTTGTAATATTTATCTTAGCATTTTATTTAAAAAATCCAATCGCTAAATTTTTAAGTATTAACTTACCATTTTGGAACTTTAATGGCTTTGCACATGGATTGACATCTCTTAATATTTTATTTTATCAATTATTTGCATTTTTAATTGTTTTAGCGGTATTATTCCTAATATTAGAATTATTAATGAAACTAGCAGAAAAGATAGAGAATGCTTTAACAATGACCGTTATTTTAGGCATACCATCTAAAATATTAGGATTTATCGTTGGTTTAATTGAGGGCTATGTTTTAATATTTATAGCATTATTTATATTGAGCTTACCATTCTGGAGTTTTGACTTTATTAATAATTCAAAATTAAAACCAGTAGTTCTAGAGTCTTCTCCAATCTTATCTAAAATAACTAAAGACACTTATAATGCTGGCACTGATATTTATGAAGAAATAAAGAAAAATAGCGATAATGATAGGACAAAACTTAATATAACAATTATTAAATTATTATTAAAATATAATATTGTAGATAAAGAATATTTAAAAGAATTAAGATTGCATGCTAAATTAAATATTCCTGGTGTTGATGCTTTAATAGGAGGTTAAAATGATTTATTTAGAAAATGAAAATTTGGAAGAATTACTAAAAGAAGGCAAAGTAATAGTTGATTTCTATGCTGATTGGTGTGGGCCATGTAAGATGATTGCAAGTGTTTTAGAAGAAATAAGTATTGAAAATAAAGATATCAAGATTATAAAAATTAACGTAGATAATCATCAAGATATCGCTGAAAGTTATCAAGTTATGATGATACCTAAAATATTTGTTTATAAAGATGGAATACAAATTAATGATCTTACAGGTTTTGTACCAAAAGAAGAAATATTAAAAGGACTTGAATAAGTCCTTTTTAATTTATATTTATTTTTGTTTCATTAATTTGAGTTTTAAACCATTCAAGTTCCTCTTTAGGAATTTTTATGGTAAACATTATCTTACTAGAGAATCTCTTAGCTATAATAGGATATCTTCTACAAGTCTGTTCTAGTAGCTGTAAGTTATTATAGTCAGTACTTAAAGTTACATCAATCGTATCATCAGGTAATATTAATTCATTATTATTAAGTGCTTCTTTAACGCCTTTGGAATAAGCTCTAAATAATCCGCCAGTACCAAGTTCTGTACCACCAAAGTAACGAATAGTAACCGCTAAAACATTCTTAATATTATTTTTTTCTAAGACACTTAGCATTGGTATTCCTGCAGTTCCAGAAGGTTCTTTATCATCACTATATTTTTTAGCATTACCAATAATATAAGCATAGCAGACATGAGTTGCATCTTTATATTGGTCACGTAATTGTTCTAAAATCTTAGTTCCTTCTTCAACTGTCTTTACAGGATATAAATTAGTTATAAATTTAGATTTTTTAACTTCTAATTCATAACTACTAGTATTCTTAATTTCCATATCATCACCATATTTATTATACCACTATCTTTTAAAATATAGTATAATTATTTTGGATGTGATAGTAAATGATACACATATATGATTATGATCATTTTGGAAGAGGAATAGGCAAATTAAATGATGAAGTTATTTTTGTTAAAGGTGCTTTAAAAGATGAAGATGTTGAAATAACAAATATCGAAGAACATAAATATTTTAAAGAGTGTGAAGTGTCAAAAATAATTAAAAAAAGTCCAAATAGAGTAGAAGTAGTATGTCCATATTATAAAAAATGTGGTGGTTGTCAACTTCTACATATGTCTTATCAGGAGCAATTAAACTTTAAAGAAGAAAAAGTAAAAAATATTTTAACCAAATATTATAAAAGTGATGTAGTAGTAAAACCAATAATTAGTACTACACAATTTGGATATCGAAACAAACTATCTTTAAAAGTAAAGCATAATAAGCTAGGGCTTTATGAAGAAGGAACAAATAAACTAGTACCGATTGATAAATGCCTACTTGCTAGTGACAAGATTAATGAACTATTAAGTGAACTTAAGAATAAAGATTTAAAAGGTAAAGACGAAGTAATATTACGTAGTTCTAGCCTTGGTGAATATATGGTTTCATTCCTTAATGATGAAGCTTTTATGCTAGAAAAAATAAATGATTTAGTCTTTAAAATATCAGCGAAATCATTCTTTCAAGTAAATACTGAAGGCGCTGTGAAATTATATAATAAAATATTAGAATATCTAAATTCAACTGGTAATGAAAAAGTATTAGATTTATATTGTGGCACAGGAACTATTAGCCTTTATATAAGTAAATATGTAAAAGAAGTAACAGGTATTGAAATATTAGAAGAGGCTATTAATGATGCCAAACACAATAAAGAAATAAACAATATCACTAATGTTAAATTTGTCTGCACAAGTGCTTCTAACATAAGAGTAGAACCATACGATATAATAATTGTTGATCCTCCAAGAAAAGGATTAGATCAAATGACTATAGATAAAGTATTAGAAATAAAACCAACGAAACTAATATATGTATCATGTGAACCAATGACATTAGCAAGGGATCTAAAGAAACTAGATAAAAGCTACAATGTTTTAGAAATAACCCCCTTAGATATGTTTCCTAATACATATCATGTTGAGACGGTAGTTCTTTTATGTAGGAAAGAGCCAGCGATGCTTATTGATGAAAAGAGCAAATATAAATCATGGAGCAATCTGAAAAAGCAGATGAATGATCTGCTTTGTGATCCTCTCAAGAAGAGCATCTCATATTTTTATACTAACTATCACGAGGTGCACAATGCCTATGGCAGAGCAACCATAAACTACAACAAAAAGGAACTGGTTGCTTTCTCGTGGATTGAGATGTATGAGCAGGATCAAGATATCAACCGTCTTTGGCAAGAAGGTGAAAAGAAATCACATAGTGAAATGTTACGGGAAAAGTGGATGCCTGAGTGTACCTTATGCGATGCGAACTTTATCGATTCTGTTACTGTTTTCCTGAAAACCGATATTGCCGCCTCGCTGCAGTCAGACAATTATTTACTGCGTGTCTTTGCATATATGGATAGAAGAGTCGGCAAGAGGGCGCTTGTAAAAATCAGGGATGAAGTCGAAAAGCTCCCAGAATGGGTGAAGCAGTTTTATCAAATCAGATGTGAAGCAGAAGGTTTATGTTTCCAACAAAACCGAACAATTGACGAGTCCATTTGTTTATTAGAAAGAAAATAACATATGAATAATAAAATTGTATTTGAACGAATAAATAATGATAATTTAGAATTAGCATGCAAAATTCAAAACGAAATATTTCCTGAAGAGGATGCTAGAGAAAATTTTTTGGAGCAAATAAGAAAAGATCCATATCGAAAAGAAATGGATTATAAAATTGTTTATATAGATGATATACCTATTGGAGTAACTGGCATTTATTCATATCATGAATATCCCAATGATGCTTGGCTAGGTTGGTTTGGGATAGTTAATAAATATAGAAATAAATGATATGGAAAATTAATTTTAGAAAAAACAATTGATTTAGCAAAGGTAAGAGGTTATAAAGCACTTAGAATTTATACAGATGAATATGCAAAAGTTGCTCACAAATTGTATGAAAAACTTGGATTTGTAAAAGAATCATATGATAGAGAAGATGATAAGGATGAATACTTTATTGCAGATATTTTCATATATTCTAAGAGTTTGACTGAAGAAAAAATAGAATTGTGGAATAATAAGTTTTTAGGGCTAAAAGAACAAGGAGAAAAGGAAAATTTGTATAAATAATTTGAATACTAGAAATCTCATTATTTGATAGACTTTTAAATAGAATATATTTATAATAAAAGTAAGGAATAATGTGAGGATAGATATGGTAGATTTGCATATTCATTCAATTTATTCAGACGGTGCACTTGGTATTAGTGAAATTGTTGAGTTATGTAGTAAAAAGGGAATTGATATAATATCTATTTGTGATCACAATACTATTGCAGGTCTTGATGATTTAGCAAATGAAAAGATTTGTTTTATTAATGGTGTAGAATTTTATGCTCAAAGAATAAATACAAAAGAATTTCATATATTAGGTTATGATTTTGATAAAGATAATCCTAATTTTATAAGATTGCTGGAAGATTTAGAACTTAAAAGAATAGAATGCATGAGAAAAAAACTAAAAGCTATACAAGAAAAGTTTTTAATTGATTTAGACATTGAAACATTTTCAAAATCAAGAATGAATGATTATGACATAATACTTAGTTTAAAAGATAGAGAAAGTAAAGAGAAAATTAAAGAGATATTAGAATATGTAAGATCACTTAAACTAAAACCAGATCGTAAAATTAATCCTAGGGTTATAATTGATACGATTAGAGAAGCTAATGGTATTCCCGTTTTAGCTCATCCCGGAAGAATTAAATGTGATGATTTTGATACTTTAATTAAAGAAGTTGTCGATGCTGGAATAATGGGAATTGAATTATACCATTCTTCTCACACTAAAGAAGACATAGAAAGGTTAAAAGGGGTAATAAATAAGTATAACTTGATAACTAGTGGTGGAAGTGATTACCATGGGTACTACATTAAAGATTTATATGGAAATGATGTAGAACTTGGTGAATCTAATTTAGGAAACATGATATCAGAAAATCAAGTTAGCATTTTAAAGAAAGTAAGGAAGATGTGAAATGTATAAGATTGATATTAATCATCCTTATAATATTAATGGTGTTACCCTTATTAATATTGAAGAAGAACTTAAGAAAAGAATTGATTACCAATTAGCACCTTTAATAACAGAAACTGATGGTGTAGAAACCCACTATGTATATGCTATTAAAGGTAATGAAAACAAGTACAAACTAAGCCACGACACTTTATTTGTAACATATAAAGACGATATTTATTTAACTACGACATTAAGGAAGGCAGTTAGAGATATTTTGTTTGATCCATTCTTACAATCTGGATATACAAAAATGCATTCTTCATCGGTAAAGAAAGATGATGATGTATATGTTATCCTTGGAGACAAAAGAGCAGGAAAAACAAGTACTGCCCTAGGTTTATGTAAGTATGAAGGATTCTCATTCATTGGTGGGGACTTATGTTTAATAAAAGATGATGAGCTAATTGGATGGCCAACTTCTATTGGAGTTAGAAGTAAAACATTTGAAATTCTTGGCTTAAGAGAAAGTGCTAAAGAGTACTATCGTAACAAAGAACATTTTTGGATGTGGCCAAAAGATTATGAAAAATTAGGATATTCTTTCGCAGCAGGAGGTCAAATAAAAAGATGTATTTTTCATCAATATGATTTTGATGGAAAAAATGAAGAAAGAATATGTACTATAGATGAATTTAGAAGAAAAATGATAGATAATATTCACTATGATGAAATAAATAAGGATAACTACTGGAATACGAAACCAGTAGATATAGAAATATGTCGAGAAAATATTGGAAACAATTCAATGTTAACTGATTGTAGCAATGCAATTAATGTTACATCAACTGGGTTAACTGAAGAAAATATAAAAAGATTAGTAAGAATAATGAGGTGAGAAGAATGAATGTAGATTTTCACATGCATACTACTTACTCTGATGGTGGTAAAACGCCAGAAGAGATTATAGAGCTATGCAAAGAAAAAAATATTGGATATATTTCAATAACAGATCATAATACTTTCCGTTTTCATAAAGAAAATAATAAGGATTATGGAATACGGATAATTAGAGGTATGGAACTCGATGTAGCGTATAACAAAGATACTACTTTCCATATACTGCTTTATAATTATGATTTAAATTCTAAACTACTTAAAGAATATTATAAGAAAAATAGAAAGTATGAAATATACCATTTTAATAAAAAAGTAAAGCAGATTGAGAAGTTATTTAATATTAAAATAGATAAAGATCTTAAAAGAAAGTTTATAAGAAATAATAATTATTTTGATAAAGTTAGATTAAATAATCTATTAGTTGAATGCAAACTAGCAGAAGAGCCAAGAGATGCTTATTATAAATACACCAAAGATATAAAAGAAACCAAAAGATTTAAACTTAGTATTAAAGATTTCTTTAAACTTGAAAAGGATTCTAATGGTATTGCCGCTTTAGCCCATCCTTTAAGATATAAGAAAACATTACAAGAAATGGAAAAAATCATTTTAGAGTTAAAGAAAAAGTATAATTTAAGAGTAGTTGAGGCTATTAATAATAGACAGACACTAGAAGATGAAAAAGAGTTAATTAGATTTTGCAAAGATAATAATATATATATATCAGCTGGTAGTGATACCCACTATAAGATTGGGCAAACAAGTGATAAAACGATTGGTGAAGTTTTAAATAGAAGAATAGGAGAAGGGGAAGTAACTTTTCTTGAGTTACTTAAATAATTAATATGAACGAAATTATTACTATATTAAAAAAGTATTTTGATGATAAAGATATTGGAAAATTAACGAAAACTTTGGAAGAAAAACAAAGAGATAATATTATAAATGATAAATATTTCGCTAAAGCAGGTAGGAACTCTGATAAACTATTTTTTGATAATTTAGTAAAAGAAATTAGGTTTTATCAAAGCAATCAAGATAATGTAATAGTACCTAAATTAGTAGATTCCTTTGTATCGGATGAATATTGCCTAATAGTATTAGAAAGAATTAATGGTAAAACATTAAGCAATCAAAGAAATGACTATAACACACATCTATCACATAATAAAAGAGTTGCGATAGCTAAAGCTGTTCTTAATATAAAAGATATTAAATTAAATTTTGAAATAACTAAAACTTATAGTAGAAAAGAAAAATTTGAAAAATATTTAGAAAAGTCAAAGAATTATATTACTAATAACACATATATAAAATTAAATTCTCTATATAATGTTTTAAGTAAAGAATCTAAAAAAGTTGTTATGGGTCATGGAGATTTAATACCAACTAATATAATGTTAGATAAAAATACTGTTAAATTTATTGACTGGGAATATATATCTTATGTGCCAGAATTATATGATTTGACGTACTTTTTAATGTTTAGTAAAGTAAGTCATACATTAGACATACTTGATGATTTAAAAGTTAATAATAAAGAAGTGTATATAGATGCCATAATTTTAAGTCTAAAAGAGATTCAAAATTGGGCTAAATTATATGGAAAAATAGATAATAGTATTGTTGATAAGAATATAAGGCGTTGGAAAAGAGAATTAAATTATATATTAAAGAGGTTTTAATGAAAAAAGTACTAATTATTTCCCCTTTCTATAATGGATTATTTAAATATACAAGACCATTATATGAAGAATTAAAAAAAGAATATAAAGGTAAATTTTTATTTCATCATATTGGAAATAGCGATATGACATTTGATATTGATAAGATAAAAAAGATTGTTAATCAACTATGTGATGAGATAATTAAGTATAATCCAGATATTATTCATTATAACTATGGAACATATGATGTTGAACAACTTATTCCATATTATTTGAAAGAAAGAGGTTTCAAGTGTTATCAAATACTTACATATCACTCTTTACAACTAGATATCTTTAAAAAGATAAATAAGCCCGATTATGATAAAATAGTAAATGATATGATGGGAACGATGGATGCTTATGTTTTTTTTACAAAGTATGCTAAGAAAGTATTTGAAGAAAAATATGGCTTTAAACCCAAGAAATATGTTGTAGCCTATCATCCAGCCACTCATTTAGAAATACATCTATCTAAAAAGAAGACTATGGAATATGATAAAGAGTTTAATATCAAAAGAGATAAACCAATTGCAACATTATTAGGTTATCCATCACATTGGAAAGATAGTGTCCCAGTTTTAAAACTAATTAAAGAATTTCCCAACGTTAATTTTGTGGTTGGTGGACCTTGGTGGAAAGAAAAATTTACAAAAGAGAATCCTAATGATGACATTGATAGTTATAAAAATTTAATAATAATTAATAAAGAATTAAATCAAGACGAATTTAATTATGCAATGGATCTAGGGGTTGGGTTATTCCCTTATAAATATTTTCCATCATTCCAAGGTAGCGGATTACTTCCAAACTATATGTATAGAGGTATAAATACATTAGTAAATGATTTTGAGCCTATGAAAGAGTATAGAAAGAAAGTAGTCAATTTCTATGATGATAAAGAATTGTTTAGGGGATTTAAAAAAGTAATAGATAATATGTGTGTAGAAAAAGATTTGAGTTTCGGTTATAATATACATGCAGAGAAAATTGTAAAACTATATATGGGGGATTAAATTATGAAAATATTATTTGTACACAAGGATTTAAATCAAGAAATAAATGCAGGAGGAATTAATACTGTATATTTAAAACATATTGAAGAGCTTCAAAATACAAACAATGAACTATATGTAATTACATCAAGAGATGGAAAATGGAATTTGAAAGCTAAAAGGTACATAGTATCAACTGATAAAGAAAAAAGAAATGAAGAAATCAAAGAAATTATTAAGGAGATAGATCCTGATATAATTGATGTTTTCTCATGGGGAGCAGAACTAGTTGATTATGTTAAGAAGCCACATAGAGCTAAGGTAATTATGAGAGCAGACATACCTATGAAATTTTATGGTAGAGAGCCTCTTGACGAAGAAATGGCTAGATACTGTGACAAGATTGTAAGTATTAGTAAATGGTGTGATTTTGAATGGTCAAGTGTGGTAGGCAGTAATACTACTATAATTCCTCATGCTTGTGATATTTCAAATACTAAAAGAGTAAACAAAATAAAAAATTCTGTTGTTTGGGTTGGAAAAGCAACCGATACCAAAGGATTTGATTTACTGTTTAAACTACCAGATGAGTTCTTTAAAAAATTTAAATTAACTGTGGTATGTGCTAAAACAGTATTTACAGATATAAAATTATTTGAAGAGCTTGAAGGCAAAGGAGTAACAATTGTCGAAAACTTAAGTGATGATGAATACTTTGGTTTGCTTAATAAAAGTCAGTATGTTCTAAGCACAGCAAGAAGAGAAGGATTTTGTATAGCAGTATTAGAAGCAATGAATTATGGCTGTATCCCAGTAATTCCATATTGGATAGGTGGTACTACTGACTTTGTAAATAATAATAATGGAATTGTATATAACAATTTTTATGACTGTTATGAAAGAATGCTAAACGAAAAAGAAGTAGAACTAAAATCAGAAAGAGCAATTAAAACTTCATCAAAATATAAATGGTCAAAAATTGCTAAAAAATCTTTGAAGGTGTATAAGGAACTTTATAAAAATGAAAATTAGTGTACTAGTTTTAACACATAATTCAGAGAAGTATATTAAAAAGTGTCTTGATAGTTTAATTTCCAATATTGATGCTGGTGATGAAATAATTGTCCTTGATAATAACTCTAAAGATAATACTATTAAAACGCTTAAAGAGTATTCTGATAAAATAAGCATATATTTATGTAATAGTAATCTTGGGGTAGCACAAGGACGAAATGTACTATCAAATCTTGCCATAAATGATGTTTTATCTTTTATAGATTCAGATATAGTTCTTTGTGATAATTCATTAAAAAATGCTAAAAAGACATTTCATAGAACAAAATGTAAAACTTTAATTGGCTATTATAAAGATTGTGGAGAAGGTTTAAACTGGTATATTGAAACACTAAGAGACATGTATTCAAATAAAAGGAAAAATAATGGTGATAATGTAATTAGTTTAAATAACTTTGCAACATTTAGTGGGGGATTATGTTTAATAGATAAAGAGACTTTCACTAAGTATTATGGCTATGATTCAAGTTTTTTTGGTATGCCAAGCGAAGATATTCACCTTGAATTATTGATGCTTAAAGACAATGTTAAAATAATATTAGATAGGTCATTTAAGGCAGTACATTTTAAAGATAAATTAACATTAAAAAAGATAATGAAAAGATTTAAAAATAGTGGGCGAGCAATCATATATCTTATTAAGTTGTCTTCAAAATATAAGTATAAACTCCCTTTAAATGGTTATTGGCCATATTTTCCAATACATACGATAATAAACTTATTATTACTAATTGGAGGTATATTCTGTTATTACTTATTCTTAATAGTGCTATTAAATATTATATTAAGAGTTGTTTTAATAATATTTAAATCAAACACAACTTTTTCAAATACTATAACTTTTATTCTTGTTAGGTATTTAACAGATTTTGCCATGATTTATGGGATGTTAACAATGTTAAACAATAAGAATAATAATGCTTTAAATGATGATTATGAGGTAGTTAAATATGAAGCAAATAATAAATAAGTCAATGGATATGAATGATCTTATGACTCCAGATGGAAGAGAATTTATTAGGGACTTAACAAGTTTTATCGATTTTACCATTAAAAAGAATATAACTATCAGTTCTTGGTACGGAAATATAAGTGGTAATAAATTTTACGAAAAGTTAAGCTTATTAAATAGAGGTTATGATTATGCCCCAATCTTAAATGAAAAGTTAGATGCTAAGTTTCCTAATTATTTATTATGGGAAATATATTGGGTATATAAAAATATAGATTTTATGAAAGGAAAGACTTTATTAGATATTGGTGGTGCATGCTCATTATTTTCTTTTTATCTTGCTTCAAAAGGTGCAAAAGTTACAGCAATTGATCTTAAAGAAGATTTGGTTTTAGAAGCAAATAAAATCGGAAGAGAGTTAAATTATGATTATACTGCAGTATGTGCCGATGTAGAAGATTATTTGCTTAATAACGATACTAAATATGATTATATAACTTCAATATGTGTATTTGAACATATTGAGATTAATAAACGTAGAAGAATTGTTTCACTAATTGCTAAAAGATTGAACGATAATGGCAAGGTGGGATTTACATTCGATTATCGTAATCCATCAAAATTTGTTCAAATAGATACTCCAAGCGATGTCTTGAGCCAATTATCAAATAAAAATTTATTTGAGATTATAGGTAACAAAGAATTTTATGACAATCATATTGATTATTTAATTCATCCATTTTATAGAAAGCCTATATTTTGGAGATATAAATTTAGATCAATTAAAAAAGGTAATTTTTCAATAACAGAATTATTTAAGACGAAAGAACATAATGACTATACATTTGGAGCATTATTTTTAAAAAAGAAAAAAGAAATATAAGGTGATTTATAGTGAAATATGTTTTAATATCAGGGGGAAAAGGAAAAAGGCTTTGGCCTTTATCTACTGATGAGAGACCAAAACAGTTTGTTAAAATTTTTAATAACACATGTATGCTTGAAATAACTTATAATAAGTTAATTAAAATTTGTGATAAAGAAGATGTGTATATTGCGACCGGTAATGAATATGTTGAGTTAACAAAAGAAACTCTTCCTTATTTTGAAAATATTATCATTGAGAAAGAAGCTATCGGAACATTTGCTGCAATTTTAAATGTAGCAGTTTATCTAAAAGAAATTAAAAATGCATCAGATAATGAGATAGTATCAATATTACCAGTAGATCATGATTTAGATGATTCATTTTATAGCGCCCTAGCATTAGCAGAAAAAAGAATTATTGATGGCAATATTAATTTGTGTTTAATAGGTATTAAGCCCAATAAACCATCCACTCAATATGGATATATTATTTCAGAGAATGGCATTATAAAAGAGTTTAAGGAAAAACCAAATATGGAATTGGCACAAGAATACATTAGTAACGGGGCTCTATGGAATAGTGGAGTAGTAGTATTTAAATTAAAAGAGATATTGGATATTGCTGGTAAATATTTAACATATAAAACATATGATGAATTTGTAGAAAAATATAATACATTACCGCACATAAGCTTCGACTATGAAGTTCTTGAAAAAAGTAACAATGTTGGTTTAATTACGTATGATAAACATTTTGAAGATATCGGGACATGGGAAAATATTGCTAATAAAATATCAAAGCCAGATGAATATAATACAAATATAATTAATACAGAAGATAAAAAAATAATTAATGATGGAGTAAAAGATATAATTATTATCAATACTAAGGATGGGATACGAATTGTTCCTAAAGGATAAGATTTCTCTTTCAAAGTATGTTAATCAAAAAAATAGTCGAAAGACTATTTTTCATGTTATAATAAATCCATAGAATAAAATTAGAGGTGTAGTTATGAAAAAGTATTTAAAAGAGATAATAATATGCATTTTACAACTACTAATGTTTTACGTATATCCACTAATTGTGAAACCATTTAATCCTATAGGAATGGTATTAACAATTGTTTTAATAACTTTAATTTTATCAATTGTTATTGCAATTATATCAGACAAAAAGATTAAATATTTTTATCCCGAGTTCGTCTTTTTTACGTTTATTCCAAGTGTATTTATATATTATAATGAGTCGGCCTTAGTACATTCAATTTGGTATTTTGTAGACTCATTAATAGGGATTGGTATCGGAACTATGATTTATTTAGTAATGCATTATGATGAAATAAAATAGAGGTAATTATGGTTAAGAAAGAACAAGACTTATATGAAATTATTAGACAACTAACTAAATATATTGAAATAATTAAAAAAGACTATGGATCAATGATGAGAGAAGAAACTTTAAGTCACTTTAAAAATAGTAGTAATCAATTAGTAGAGTTTAATTCTTCTAATACGATTTCTTTTATTGTTAGAGATGGAAAACTATATTTACCTCAAATAGCATATCATGTTTTTGATATTTTAAAAAAAGAACCTAATTATGGAAAAAATAGAGATGATGGAAAGAAACCTGATGAATATCTAAATACTGATACTACATACCTAGAATATATAAATCATGCTATTCTTTCTGGTATGGAAACAATTGATTATTTTGAAGAAAGTTTATTACATGAAGCAATGCATCTATGTGGAAGTGGCGGAGGCGACCCGCTTCAAGAAGGAATTAATGAATTAAAAACACGAGAACTAGCTCAAAAATATAAACTAAAAATATCGGGATATGGTTATCCAAAAGAGACAAAGATAGCACAAATGCTGCAAAATTTAATTGGTAAAGATAATATGGATAAGCTGACTTTTCTTAGTTATAAAGATAGATTAGAATTCCTTCAAAATAATGTTGGCAATAATTTTGCTATTTTATATGAAGATGTTTCAAATGAAATGAAAAAAGCAAGTAACAATTATAATGCTGTTATTAATAATGTTAGTAGTCCTATTGAAAAAGCAACAAAATATGATTCAATAGATTATTCTAATGTCTATACAATAATAAATTCATATCACAAGAACTTAAAGAGGTGATAATATGAAAGATAGATATACTGATACATTAAAAGAGAAAATTTATACAGCTACCAAAGAAGACGGAAGAAAAAAATTTGAACAAGTTTCGTCTTTCCTAGAAGAAGTTGCCAAAAGAAAAAGATTTGATCATGTTGAAGGAGGATTACAGGCAGCAGTAGTAATATTACCAGATAAATTTGCAGCGAAGGTAAATGAAGAAGATGGGTATGGTCCACATCTTGACTCAAAAATTAATTTAGTAAAAGTTCTTAATGACGAAAGCACTTTTATATCACGTAATGGTAGTGGATTTCCGGCACTTTATAAACCGGAATTTGACCAAATTATTTTAGAAAGTGTTGAAATAAGCGTTCTTGGAGGAGAAGAAGAATTTAAAACTACGATTGGAATAGAAGAAAATATTATTTCTTCAAGATAGGTGAATGTATGAAAATAATGACTTTCAATTTCAAAAACACAAGAGATATATTCTTGAATAAAGTACTTGAAAAAAGACTTATGATGACGATAGACATGTTTAATAAAAACATACCAGATATTATTGGTATGCAAGAAATTACCAACAAAGAATTAAAATATTTTAAGAAAAAGTTAAATAAATATAATATTATTGGTGAATCAAGATATAGTTTTGGATTATCTAATGAATATAACCCTCTTTTTTTAAGTAAGAATATAAAAATAATTAAATATAAGACATATTCACTGAGTGAAAATGTTAATAAATTAGGTACAAAATTACCAAACACTAAATATCCAAGAATATGTACAATTTCACACATCATTTATCATAATGGCCAATATTTAGTAATAAATACACATTTAGATCATCAGCATGATGAAACAAGAAAGATAGAACTTAGTATTTTAACTAAAATTATTAATGAAGAATTAGAACAAAAAGAAATGTTAATTGTTCTTGGCGATTTCAATATGGATAAAAATAAGATTGTTGATGAATTTAAGAATAATAATAATTTGATTGTTACTAATAATGTTGGAAATACGTACAAAAATAAAGCTATCGATTATATATTTGTATCTAAGAGTCTAAAAGTAAATAAGGCTATTAAATTAGAAAAAGAATATGATGATGTAACTATTAGCGATCACAATCCAGTATTAGTTGAAATAAAGTAGGAAAGATATGAATTACGACTTTATAATTGCACAATTATTCGGAATTATCGCGTTAATTTTTTTAGGACTAAGTTTTAGAATTAATCGCAAAAAGAATATTTTAAAATATCAAAATTATGCCAATTTAGCATATTCACTACAATATATAACATTAGGAGCATATTCTGGATTATTAATGTATTTTATGTGTATTGTTAGAAATTTTTGGTATGGAAAATATAAAAATGGAGAAGTACCTAAATTTGTACTTATCATAATTTTAATTATTATGCTAGGATTAAGCATTTTAAGCTATAATAGGATTTATAGTTTAATTCCTATGTTGGGTATTGGCTTAAATACCTATGGACTTTGGCAAAAAAAATTAAAGGTAACAAGAAGATGCCAACTTTTTGCAGCATCATCAGTAACTATTTATAATTTAATAGTTAGTGCCTATGCAGGTGCTATCGCTACCTTCTTAGAAGTTATATTAACATTAGTTGCAATTTATAGATTTGATTTAAAAAAGAAATAGAATATGTTATAATTACTATTCGATTTGAGGTGAAACTATGAAAATATTATTACATACCTGTTGTGCACCATGTTCTATCATGTGTATTGAGAATTTAAAAAATGACTATGATATTACATGTTATTATTATAATCCCAATATACATCCATATATGGAATATAAAGCACGTAAAGAAGCGTTAGAAGAATATTTAAAGTCTATTAATATTCCACTAGTTATCAATGATGTTTATGGGCTTAGAATGTTTGTAAGAGAAGTTTATCCTAATTTAGAAGATAGATGTGGTAAATGCTATAGAATGCGTTTGGAAGAATCTGTTAAATATGCTAAAGAAAATGGATTTGATTGCTTTTCAACGACATTACTAATTAGTCCTTATCAAAAACACGAATTAATTATTAAAACTTGTGAAGAATTAGCAAAAGAATATAATATAGAGTTTGTTTATAGAGATTTTAGACCATATTTTAGAGAAGGTCAAAATAAAGCCCGTGAACTTGGAATATATCGTCAAAAATATTGCGGCTGTATTTTTAGTGAAGAGGAAAGATACTTAGGAAATTAATTTTATAGGAGGGTATTATGATTAAAGAAAAACTAGCGCTTGTACCAACAAACCCTGGTTGTTACTTGATGAAAGATAAAAACAACAATATCATTTATGTCGGTAAAGCTAAAAACTTAAAAAACAGATTAAAAAGTTATTTTAATGGTTCACATACTGGTAAAACATTAGCATTAGTAAACAATATTCATGATTTTGAATATATTATAACTGCAAATGAAGTTGAATCGTTAATACTTGAAATTAATCTAATTAAAAAATATTCTCCTAAATATAATATTTTATTAAAGGATGATAAAACTTATCCTTATATTGAATTAACAAATGAAAAATATCCTCGATTAAAAATAATTAGAACTAAGAACACTAAAGGAAATAAAAATAAGTTATATGGACCATATCCTAGTGTTTTTAGTGCTAGAAAAACAGTTGAGTTAATAAATAGACTTTATCCTTTAAGAAAGTGTAATACATTAAAAAATAATTTATGTCTTTATTACCATATTGGAGAATGCTTAGGATACTGCAAAAATCATATCGAAGAAGAAACGATAACTAATATGTTAAAAGAAATAGATCATTTTTTAATGGGGGATTCTAAGATTATATCATCTAAAATAAAAGAAGAAATGGATAAAGCTAGTGAAAACTTAAATTATGAAAAAGCTTTGGAATTAAGAAATGTTTTAGCCGATATTGACAAAACTTTAACTAAACAGATTATTGATTCTAATCATAAATATAATTTTGATTGTTTTGGATATTATTATCATGAAGACAGCCTATCTATTCAAACATTATTTATTAGAAATGGTGTAATTTTTGGAAGATATTATCAAATATATGATAATATTTACGATAAAGATGATTTTTTACTTAGATATATTATTGAATTCTATGATAAGTTTGAATTACCAAAAGAAATAGTAGTATCTAATGACATCGATTCTAAAGTATTAGAGGAATATTTTAATATAAAGGTATTACAACCACAAAGAGGGGACGTTTTAAAAATACTTGATATGGCATCTTTTAATGCCAAGATGCTTTATGAAGAAAAGATAGAATTAATTAAGAAAAATAATTTATCTTTAATAGAAGCTGAAAAAGATTTAAAAGATATTTTAAATATAGATAAATTAAATAGAATAGAAGTATTTGATAATTCACATCTCTTTGGAACATATTATGTTGGTGGAGTAGTAGTATTTGATAATTTTAAACCTAATAGAAAAGAATATCGCAAATATAAAATAACAGAAGAAAATAAAGACGATTTAAGTGCAATGAAAGAAGTGATATATCGTAGATATTATCGTATGCTAATGGAAGATGGTATATTACCAGACTTAATTATTGTTGATGGCGGAGAATTACAAGTTCATGCCGCCAAAGAAATATGTGATAGCTTAAACTTAAAATTTAAGATTGTAGGATTAAAAAAAGATGATAAACATCGTACAAGTATCTTAGTATTAGATGATTTAAGTGAAGTATCCATTAAAGATAAAAGAGAACTATATATTCATTTGGGCAAAATGCAAGAAGAGGTACATCGTTTTGCCATAACATATCATCGAGATATTAAGTCTAAAGGTGCATTATCCAGTATACTTGATAATATAGATGGTATAGGAGAAAAAAGGAAGAAAGATTTATTAAAAAAATATAAAACAATTGATAATATGAAACAAGCTAGTTTGGAAGAATTAGAGAAGTTTTTACCATCTAAAGTTGCCCTTAATTTCTATAATTATTTAAGGAGTGAAGAGAGTGAATAAAAAAATTGGAGTTTTTGATTCGGG
>JAEEGL011054831.1_pt1 | contig 47485 bp, 33 predicted proteins | sample 9134231 | NCBI WGS metagenome assembly JAEEGL01 (sample SAMN16246548, study PRJNA631951) | gut metagenome | biome: gut microbiome; feature: rumen; material: fiber-attached | host: Bos | place: Iran: Karaj | collected 2018-10
CTCCCTTCGGGCAAGACAGCACGTGCCGCGGTAGATTTGCCCCCGGGAGCGGCACATAGGTCGAGCATGGTCACTGGCCTGTCAACCAATGTGCGTAGCACATGGCTGATAAACATCGACGAGGCTTCCTGTACGTAATACACGCCAGCGTGCAACAGCGGGTCAAAAGTGAAATCGGGGCGGTTTTTCAGATAATAACCCTCGTCGCACCAATCCACGTGTCCCTCTGCCCATTCCGGTGAAACCGTCATGCCCTTTGTCTTCAGTGGATTCAAACGTATGCTCACAGGTGCCTCCTCGCTAAGGGCGGCTACCAACCGTTCATAACGCTCTTCACCCATCAACTCACGGGTGTAACTGGTAAATGCTTCGGGTAAAGTATCTTTGGCCATTAATTACCTCTTGTCGGTGTCGCAGCCGTTATCGGCTGCGTATGATATCGATTCAGGCTCCCAGCTCCTTATTCCTTAAAAGTCGATCTCCCATCCGTCGTCGTCCGACTCCTCCAATTGTGGCTTTTTCGGTTTTGGCGGAGGTGAGGTCAGGTTGCCGTCTTTGTCAAACATGCCGTAGGTGGTGCGCAGCACGATAAACTCCGTGCGGCGGTTCAACTGGTTGCAGATTTCCTGCTTGTCGTCGCTCAGTTGTTTGATGTATTCCTCGGTTAGTACGTCACCTTCTTTCAACCAGTTGAAACGCTCTGTCAGTTTCTTCCTGATGACTTTGGGCTTTTCTTTGCCGTAACCCACAGGTGACAGACGGTCTTGAGCGATGCCGTGCTCGATGAGGTATTGCACCACACTCTCTGCTCTACGTTGTGCCAACCGTTTGTTATATGCGTCCGAGCCTTTGTAGTCGCAGTGTGCGCTCAGTTCGATGGTTACATTGGGGTTCTCGTTCAGCAACTGTACCAGTTCGTCGAGTGCTGTGGTCGATTCGGGGCGCAATGTTGCCTTGTCGAAGTCATAGAAGATATTGTCTATCATCACAGGCACGGATATTGAAGGCAGGGGGAATTGCAACACATGCTCTTCCGACTCACTTGTCTCTACTACATGCAGTTCCTCTTTATGGTTCAAATACCCTTTGCAGGTCGCGAGGAAAATATAATTCACGCCAGGGGTGAGCACTTGTTCAAACGAACCGTCGCTCTTCACCACCAGTTTCTGGTTCGTACCGTCATCACCAACCATATATACTTGGGCGGCGGGCAGTTCGTAACCGTCCTGCTCATATACCCATCCCTTGGCTGTTTGCACGATTTCCGGTTTCTCAAAACTGTAGATATGGTCCCAACCTCGGCCGTCGCCACGGTTTGATGAGAAAAATCCACGATTATGTGGACCTTCGAAGGTCATTCCGAAGTCATCGCCGGACGAATTGAGTGGATATCCCGGGTGTTCTAAGTGCCATCGGCGGTCTTTGCCCACGGTGGCGATGAAGATGTCGAGGCCGCCAAGACCCGGGTGTCCGTTCGATGAGAAATAGAGATCACCGTTGGGGCGGAAGGTGGGAAACATCTCGTCGCCCTCGGTGTTGATGGGTTTGCCCACATTCTCCACACCGCCTAAACCGCCGCCTGAGATACGTACGCGCCAAATGTCAAGACCGCCTTGTCCGCCCGGCATGTCGCTCACGAAATAGAGCCAGTTGCCGTCGGGCGAAAGGGCAGGGTGGGCATACGATGACAATGTGTCGCGTGAAATCTCCAAATATTTAGGTGCGCTCCATGCGGCGTCGCTGCGGCTCGAGGTCATAATCTTCGCATAGCGGGGGTAGGAGGGGTCTGACGAACACTGTGTGAGATACATCTCGCGCTGGTCAACTGAGAAACAGCATGCGCCTTCGTCATATTGGGTGTTCAGACCTGATTCGATGCTTTGTGGCTTTCCCCATTTGCCTTTGTCGTCTTTTTGCGAGAAGAAGATGTCGCCCGGTTTCGTTCCCGTGATACCGCTCAGTTCGTCGCCCTGGGCCTCGTTGCGGGTCGAGGTGAAATAGAGTTGGTCATACTGGTCGCCGAAGAGCATCGGGGAATACTCCGCACGGCGTGAGTTGAACAGTTCCATCTTTTTTACCGTATAACGCGAACCTGCTTCCTTCCATTTGGGGGCGTTCACGGCCGAATTCAGACCTTCACGTGCCAACTTATGGTCTGGTATGGAGTCGAGCACATACTGATATTCCTTCGCGGCTTCTTTGTAATTGCCGTTTTTCAACAGTTGGCGGGCCAACGCGAAGTGAGTGTCTATGCTGTCTTGCTTGTAGCGTATCACATTACGGTATGCGGCGATGGCTTTCTGTGTAGAGTTGATTTTCTCATAGCAATAAGCCAGTTTGGCGGCGCGCTGACCGCGCTTTTCACGCTCTTTTGGTGGGGTCTTTGAATAGGCCTGCTTAAACTCGTTGGCCGCATCATAATACTCGCCCAGGGCGAGATATTTCTCTCCCCGTTTCAGGTTGCGGTCTATACCACAGGCAGACAGTAACAACAATGTTGCTGCTATCGTGAATAAACAGATGAATTGACGCTTGTTTGTCATGACTGTCTTTCTAACGCAAAAAACAGTGTTTTATTGTGCGATGCCCCCAACTTACCAACCACCGCTCGAACCGCCGCCGTCATAACTGCCGCCGCCGCTGTACGAACCACTGTCGCTCGAACTGTAACTGCTGCTTGAATCGTAGTCATCATCGTCATCGTCGTCGTCATTGCTTGAGTAACTGCCGCTGTAACTGCTGGTACCGCCGCTACCGCTACCACCACCGCCACTGAAGAGTTTCATCTTCCTAAACCACCAGATAATGAAACCTAAAACAATGATTCCGCCGATGATGCTCCACATATCGGTTTCGGTTTTCGTTTTTTCTGCTGGTTTGCTCGAACCCATCAATCCGTAATTGCGGCTTATGCCGCTGCCATCGGCGAGATGGGGCGTGCCTTCCGCCAATTGGTAATAAAGTGCCTGACTGGTCTCAATGACGGCGCCGCCCGTGTCGCCCGCTTTCATGTTGGGGATGATAAACTGGTCGCTGATGCGTCCGCAACGTTGGTCTGTCAACTCTTCCTGGATGCCTTGTGTAGTGGCAATCGAGAATTTCTTATCTTCCACAGCGATGACTACCGTTACGCCGCGATGGGTCTCAGCGGTACCGATGCCGTATTTCTTGCCTAAGTCGATGGCGAAACGGTGAGCGTTTTTGTCGGGTACATGGCCCACTACGATGAAGGCCGACTCGCAATTCTGTCCATGTTCCATCATGTAGAGAAAACTGTCTGCTAAGGCTTTCTCCGAGGTGGTGAGATAACCGTCAGGGTCGCTCACATATTCACTCCGATGTTCCAAATGTGCCATCGGCACATCATCGATGGTCCAAACCCGGTCGGGGTGGGGAACTGGGCGGGTTTCTTCGCCGTTGAGTGCCAAACCGGCGCTGTCTGCCGTCAAATGCCTGGCACTGTCTGCGTATGCTCGTTGGCGGTTGCTGTCACCAATGTTAGCCAACTGCTGCGTGCTTGTTGTGCCAGTCTTTTCGGGCTCGTCATCAAGTATCGTACCGATAATCCCAAGCAACATAAACAACCCGAACGAGATAAGACACCCCAATCCAATACCCTTCTTCGTACTCCCGCCTTTCTTCTGCGGATGGATCGGTTGATGCTGTCTCTGCCATTGTTGCGGTTGCCCCTGCTGCTGGTATGGAGTTTGCCCCTGCTGTTGGTAAGGAGTTTGCCCCTGCTGCCCATACGCCGTATTAGGCATATTGGCCGTATTCCCTTGTGTCGGCTGCCCATGCGTCGGCTTCCATTGTGGCGGCTGCTGAGGTTGTCCCTGCTGATTATTTGGCCGATAGGGTGGCGGTGTTGTCGGCGGTTTATTTGGCATAGTATATTCTTTTATTCATTTGTCTTTCCTCATTCCTCGTTCCTCATCCTTCCCCGTTTCCTACGTTGAGTATGCGGTCGTCACGACCGCCAAAAACATCAATCTTCAAACTTCAATCTAAACCCGCATCCCTCTCTCCATCTGCTGCATCCGTATGCGGTATGCCCTTTGATGATAACTCCTTTTCCGCAAAGCGGGCACGGGCTCCCCACGACAATCTGTGGCTGCTGCGCTGTACTTGCGGTCTTGGCCTTTTTTCTTGTCGTCTTCGTTTTTGGAGCGTTTTTTTTGCTCTCTCCTTGGGATGGGTTGGAGTGGGGGCTTACATCTATTGTAACCCGGCGGTTACTGCCGTCGGTGATGACCTGGTTCACAATCTCCGTCACCTGCTTTTTCAGCTCATCGATAAACTGCCCTGCCTCGTATTTCTGATGCTCTATCTCGCGCAGTTTCTTCTCCCAGATGCCTGTCAGTTCGCAACTCTTTAGCAACTCTTCGTGGATGATGTCTATCAATTCGATACCAGTTGCGGTGGCTACAAGGTTTTTTCGTTCGCGGCGGATGTAGTGTCGCTTGAAGAGGGTCTCGATGATACTGGCGCGCGATGACGGGCGACCGATGCCGTTCTCTTTCATGGCGGCGCGCAGTTCTTCGTCTTCTACGAATTTGCCGGCGGTCTCCATCGCTTGCAACAATGTAGCCTCGGTATAATATTTTGGCGGTGTGGTCCATTTCTCCGTCAACGTGGGCTCGTGTGGACCGCTCTCGCCTACGGTAAAGGCGGGCAATGTGCGCTCCTCGTCTTTTTCTTTCTTGTCGTCGTCATCGTTGGCTGACATTGCGGTGTCTTTCTCGTACACCTTGCGCCATCCCGGGTCAAGTATTTGTTTGCCGCTCACTTTGAACTCGATGTCTTCTACCTTGCCCATTACCGTAGTTGTGGCGAATTTGCACGCGGGATAAAACACACTGATAAACCGCCGTGCTATCAGGTCATACACATGGCGTTCCATGTCGGTCAAATTGGCGGCTGGCACTCCCGTGGGGATGATGGCGTGGTGGTCGGTCACTTTCGATGAGTCAAACACTTTCTTGCTCTTTGGCAATGGCTTGCCCGACAAAGGCTGTATCAAAGCCTCATAGCCTTTCAGACCGTTGAGAATCTGCGGACATTTCGGGTAGATGTCATCGCTCAGAAATTGGGTGTCAACACGGGGATAGGTGGTCAACTTGCGCTCGTAAAGTGTCTGGATGGTGTTGAGCGTGAATTCCGCGCTCATGCCGTATTTCTTGTTGCAATCCACTTGCAGCGATGTCAAATCATACAACCGTGGCGGTGCCTCGGTGCCGTTCTTCTTTTGCACGTCGGTCACGGTGAACGGCTTGTCTTGGATCAATGCAAACGAGCGTTCTCCTTCCTCACGGCTCGTGAACTTTCCTTTCGTCGCTGTGAAGATGGTGTCGCGATATTTCGTGGCAAGCACCCAGTAGGGCTCAGGCTTGAACTGGTCTATCTCTTTCTGACGGTTCACGATCAGTGCCAAAGTCGGAGTCTGTACGCGTCCGATGGAGAGCACCTGACGGTTTTGTCCGTATTTCAATGTATAGAGGCGTGTGGCGTTCATCCCCAGCAGCCAGTCGCCGATAGCGCGGCTCAGTCCGGCCATATATAGCGGCTGATAATCCGATTGGTCTTTTAGGTTCTGGAATCCCTCTCGGATGGCTTCGTCTGTCATCGACGATATCCACAAACGCTTCACAGGACAATGCGCCTGGGCCTTCTGCATCACCCAACGCTGGATGAGTTCACCCTCCTGACCGGCATCACCACAGTTGACGATGCTGTCAGCGGCTTGCATCAGACGCTCGATGACGGCAAACTGGCGTTTGATGCCGTCATCCTCTATCAGTTTGATGCCAAAACGCTGCGGAATCATCGGCAGAGAAGACAAACTCCACCACTTCCACGCCTCGGTGTAGTCGTGGGGCTCTTTCAGGGTGCACAGATGACCGAATGTCCAGGTCACCTGATATCCGTTACCTTCCATATATCCGTCGCGCTGCGCTGTTGCCCCGATAATACGGGCAATATCGCGCGCAACACTCGGTTTCTCGGCTATACAGACTATCATTTCATTATTTACTTTCGGGCAGCAAAGGTAATAAATAAATACGAAATAATTAATATGAAATACGAAATAATGTGTCCTTTCCCGTCCTTCCCATCTATCCTGTCAGTTCCCATGATAATCATCGCTCACATCAGCCCCATCCCGCCATTAAGCAGGTTTCCCATCTGAAGGGGGTAGGGGGAAGGCTCCTCCCTTAAACCCTCTGACTTCAACATAAAATCGCCGGCCTTCGTCAAAAAAACGCCCTATTTATTGCCTGATAGTGCGGAATCGTTTATTTTTGCACCATAGTAACTCATTAAAACCACTATGACAATGAAAAAAATCAAGCACATCACTATTTTGTTGGCTCTCATGGCCATCGTGTTGTTATCGTCGTGTTCTGCGTCGCAGGCTGCATACTCTGACCTGAGAAAATATACTGCACAGTTGCGCGACTACGGTCAGGACTATACCCTCAGAGACTGGAAAGATGCTGCCATAGACTTCAAAAACATCGCTCAGCGTGTGGAATCTTACAACTATTCGCCTGAGAAACAACGTGAAATACGCCGCATGGAGGGCGAATGCGCAGGCTATCTCCTCAAAGGTGCTGGCACTTCAGTCATCCGTTCCGTGCTCAACATCTCCGAGGAACTTAAAGCCGGTGTAGATGGCTTCCTTGACATCATCCTTGGGAAAGACAGGTAAACCCCGTTCTTTCCCGATTCCCTTCCGATTCTCTCCCCATTAGCGAACTAATGTCTTTAACTTCCTTAAGCTCAAAACCCCCATTTTTAGGTATTGCACACTCTGTGCAAACCCCTTACCTTTGCAAGCGAAAAGAGTGAGACTATCTTGTTCGCTTGAGGTGGGTTCTATAAATGATGTCGAAGCGATCTTTGTTATTTAGTCGAAGGCAAAATGCAAGTTGATAAGGAAACATAGCGGACTATGTGACCATGAAACTGTCATTTTGAAACTGATTAAAACAATAGGTGACCGAAATAAAACTATTTGTCCACGAAATTTGAAAGCAGAATGAATAGAACACACCGTAAATAATTCATAATGTTTTTGTAGAAAACTGTCAGGGTTGTCGCGACGACAGCCCTGATTCGTTTTTTTTGTCCCGAACATTGGTTGTTTCAAATAATATGACTATATTTGCATCCACTAATGAAAACATCATGATCAACCGTCTATTATCTTTTCTTGACGCTTCGCCCGTCAATTTTCTCGCAGCGAAAAATATCGCTGACGAACTCGAGCGTGCGGGATACCGCCGTTTCGACCCGACCCGACCCATTGGTTCTGTCAAGGCTGGTGACAAACTCTATGTGACGAAGAACGATTCGTCTGTCTATGCTTTCCGTATCGGTAAAAAACCGCTAGCCGATGTTGGTTTCCACATGATTTGCGCTCACTGCGACTCCCCGACGTTCCGCATCAAACCCAATGCGGAGATGCTCTGCGAGGGTGGCATCGTCAGACTCAACACCGAGGTATATGGCGGCCCCATCATGTCAACATGGTTCGACCGTCCTCTCACCATCGCCGGTCGCGTCATCGTCAAGGGCAAGAATGCCATGTCGCCTGTCACCCTCCTGCTCCATGTTAAGCGCCCCTTGTTACAAATCAGCAATCTCGCCATCCATTTCAACCGACAGGTGAATGATGGCGTGAAACTCAGCCGCCAAAAGGACATGTTGCCCATCCTCGGCATCATCAAAAACCGTTTGGAGTGTGGCAACCTACTGATGAATGTCATTTGTGATGAACTGAAGGTGGAGCAGGACGATATCCTCGACTTCGACCTCTATCTCGCAGATGCTACGCCCGCTTGCACCTTTGGCGTGCACGATGAGTTCCTTTCTTCCGGACGGCTCGACGACCTCTCCATGTGTTTTGCCGGACTCGAGGCGCTGCTCGCCGCCAAACAGGCCGATGCCACACAGGTTCTGGCCATCTTTGATAATGAGGAGACGGGTTCGCAGACCAAGCAAGGTGCTGGCAGCCCCTTCCTCGCCATGATGCTCCGCCGCATTGCTCTTGCGCAGAGCGGCACCGAAGAGGCGTTCTATCAGGCCGTTGAACGGGCTTTCATGATTTCTGCCGACAATGCCCACGCATGGCATCCCAATTACAGCGAGATATACGACCCCACCAATCATCCCGTGCTGGGTGGCGGACCGGTCATTAAGTTCAATGCTGCGCAGAAATACGCCAGCGATGCCGTGTCTGCAGCGGTCTTCGCCGAGATATGCCATGAGGCAGGCGTGCCCTGTCAGCGTTTCGTCAACCATAGCGATGTGGCGGGCGGCAGCACCCTCGGCAATATCCTCGCGTCATCCATCCCTCTGCGCGGTGTCGATATGGGCAATCCCATCCTCGCCATGCACAGCTGCCGCGAGACGGGCAGTGTGGCCGACCACCTCTATTGTGTCAAAGCTTTTACACAATTCTATAACACAAAAGGTTAAATTATTTGATATACGACAATTATCAAATTGAGGCGTCACTCTGTGGCGCCTTTTTTTATTTCCGCCATTGGTTTTGTTCGATTTGCCCCTGTTAATGAATTGTTGGCCGAATGTTTCTTTTTATGGACGAAATGTCATACCACGAAGGAAAGACATCTTTTCATAAGTCAAAATAATAGAGACGTATACATTTTTTTATTGACAAAATTTGTGTAACTAAATGATTATTACTATCTTTGCCGCCAGTTTATCCAAGAGTGAACCCCGGTAGGGATGTCGCAAGAAAATGATGAAAATACATAAAAATAGGTCGTGCAGGATAATGAAAAGGGCATTGCTGTTGCCTCTTTTCCTATGTATTTTGTGCAAACTGTCTGCAAATGTAACACCGTCTGACAGCACAAATTTCGTGACCTCAAGTGTTCTCGTTATTTCACCTACGGAAGATATCTATTCCGTCTTTGGCCATGTCGCCATCAGGATGGAGTGTCCGACTCACGGTCTGGATTATGTCTTCACGTTTGAAAGCGACCCTGGCGTAAGCGGGTTTGTTACATTTGTCAATGGAGGGGCTGATGCCGCTTTCGTGGCGGTTCCTACCAATCAGTTCTTGGCTGATACAAGCAATGAAGGAAGGAGTGTCATGCAATACCCCTTCAATCTGAAACCAAGACAAAAACAGGAATTATGGAGACTGCTCGACAACGACATGGTGGCTGGTGCACATAGAAAATTTAATCTCTTGAATAATTGTGTGTCCATGACCATTCAGAAATTAAGAGAATGCTCTATTGGTGACAATCTGTTATGGGATAATACGCAAGAAATCGAAACAGTCAATAATGGCGACTGGATTCGACGATACACAAGCAGGTCGCCGTGGGCGGAATTCCTGTTTATCACCTTCGTAGGTACGGCTTACGGTGATTGCTATGACCGAGAACAGCGACTGTGCCCCGAAATCTTCGTAGATGAATTGCGGAGAGCTACATTGGTGAATGTCGCAACTGGCGAGAAACGGCAAGTCATCACTGGCCAAGGCAAGCAATTGCTGGCTGAGACCCGAACACATGATGCGTTCGTCCTCTCTCCGTTATTGCTGTTTGGTGTGCTGCTACTCGTTGTGTGCTTCATCACATGGGGGGAATGGAAATGGGGATGGAACCGTCTTGCACGGTGGTGTGATATTGTACTGTTTATAGGGCAAACTCTGATAGGTATACTACTCGTATATATATTCTTCACTTCGGAGATCTTCGGTCACAGGTGGAACTGGTATCTCATCCCGTTCAATCCGCTGCCGCTCATCTTATGGATTTGTCTGCGTAAGCGGAGTGATTATGGCAGATGCTATCTGCTCTACACGCAGGTGTTGGCGGCTTTTCTCGTTGTCACACCGCTGATACCTCAACTTGACCTGCCACATCAGTTGCTCACAGCAACATTGGCAGTGAGATGTATAAGTAATTATTTGAAATTGAAATATTAACAACAAAAACTATAATGATGAATAAATCTTTTTTTAGGATTTTCATGTGTTTAGTCATAACTTGGATAGGCGCATTGTGCGCCAATGCAGGTGAAAGCACTTATCCTTTTCGTAGCAATTTGACGGTTGACCCTACTGGCGCGGGTAAAGTATATGCTTCATACGACGGGAATGCGGCAACGACAACTGAGAACCAACGTAATTATGATGGTAGTGCAAGTAGTTGGGATACAGAAGCTTGTACAGCGACGGTTTGGCTCAATGCCACGGCGAATACTGGTTATAGGTTTGTTAGTTGGACGGACAATAGTGGAAATGTCATTTCACGTACATCAGCTACAACGGTATCACAGATTTATGATACTTCAGGGGCCAGTTATAATACTAGTAAACCTTGGTGGGATTTTTTTAGCCTGTTTACTTATAGAAATTATACTACTCGTCGTTCGTTCTCTTATACAGCCCATTTTGCATTACAAGGGAATGTGATAGCCAAAGTGCAAGACGGTCAGGAAAGTGTCGGTTCTGCAGACATACAAGAGGACTCCTTTACACCGGGACAGGAAATAACCCTGCTAGCTTCAAATATTAACGGAAGTGAGTTCCAGGGGTGGGCTTTCGATCATTGGGAACTCAATGGCGAGACGATATCCACTTCTAAAATCTTAAAAGTAACTGTGCCAGAAACTGAAACGACTCTGGTTTATGTCGCTTGTTTCAGAAAGGCGGATACAGAGTATTATTGCTTTATCAGAAATAAGGCGTCTGGGCGCTATTTGAAATTGTCTGCTGTGAATAATTATTCTGCACCTACGAGCAACACCAATCCTGTAGGTTCGTTCAATGGCTCATTTACATTGCTCGATGAGAGTAAAGCTATCTCTGACCCAGCTTGTGTGTTTTCATTGTCCGGCACAAGCAATGCTGGAGGACTTATAAGAGCATCAATCAAATCGCAAGATAAATATGTAGGATACCATGGTCATAATGTTATCCCCGATGATGATTATGGACTGACTATCAGACCGGCTTCTGCAGGGTCATATTATATCTCTGCTAATTATGTAGCTTCAGGTAGCGGCCATTCGGCTAATGTGCCCATTTATTTCAGGGATAACAATGGTACTCCTGACATCGCAGGCGCTATTTCGGCCACTTCAGAATGGGAAATATTAGAGTTGAGCCGTTCCACGCTTTCCCACCAGTATTTCGGTGCTGCGCCTAACGCTCTACTTACGCGTGACGGAAAATATTATACCACTTTATACACCACCTTCCCCTTTGAACTGCAAAGCGGACAGGCATATTACGTCGGTGAGGGCAGTATCATCGCAGATGAGACGGGTGTGAAGAAAGTGGTGTGCCTTGATGTGCCAGATGGCAAAGTGCCAGCCTATTTCCCTGTGATTGTAGAGTGTGATGGCACTACTGCCGATATGAATAAAATTCTCCCTCTTCCTGCTAGCACACAGATTGATAAACCAACTAATTATATGCGAGGCCATATCGACATCCATAATGGCGTTAAACGCGGCGATGGCAATATGTATATCCTGTCTACCGGTTCGGGCGGACTGGGTATGTATAAACTCAAAACCGGAACCGTCATGACCAACAACAAAGCCTATGCATATCTTAATCAAAATCAGCAGGCGGCGATGACGGGCGCTACCTTCAGCATTAAAAATGAAGAGCAAAGTCAGCCATCCGAGGTCATCGAACTGGTGATTCCCTCTAAACCTGAAGCGCCGGTTTATGATTTGCAAGGCCGAAAGGTGGAAAATCCCACTCGTGGCATTTATATCATAAATGGCAAAAAACAAGTTGTTAAGTAGGATTAATGTAGATGATAATTATGATGAAAAAATCATTATATACACCGCCAGTATGTGAAATCATTGAGATTGACTTGTGCGGAAGCGTGATGGAACTGGTCTTGTCTGTCTATGACGAAGAGTCAGAGATTATCGGCGCCAATGAAAATTCATTGTTCGACGATGAGGAAAACGACCCCCATCCTTATCGTTTCGACCCGCTATGGGAAGAGAACGACGACAATCAATAAGGTGTCGTCAATTGTGACACATAATGAATCCCTCATCTTGGATGGGGGATTTTTTTGTATTTTTGTGTCAAAAGTCTGAGGGCGTGTCAAAATGTTAATTTAGTCGTCCTTCGGACGATAAATCGTACAAATCTGACCAAATCTCGCATTCAAACACATTGATTTACAGATTGTTAGATTTTGAATAGATTTGTGAGATTTGCTTTCCCCTTCGGCCAGCGATCGTTGGTCCTGCGCGATGCGCACTTCATCTATTTTGACACACCCTCGTGGAGTGGTTGGTTCGTGATATAATATTTTTGTTGGTGCTCGCTAAAAGATTGCAAATCATCTCACGGGCGTCAGCCGTCTCCCCTCCTTTTCTAAAGGAGGGGGCAGGGGTGGTTTGTAGTTGAGTGAATGACCATTTATCTCTAAGAGTTAATGAACGTGAGTTCGACCATTTTTAGGTAGTAATCCTATATCCACATAATAACTCCAGACACCATACCCCTGTTTAATCTATGTCAAGAAAAATTTAATAATTAGGTATTTTTAACAAATCGATCGTTTGATTATTTAAGAAATACTTTTACTTTTGCAACACAGTCATCATACGCTACTTTATGCCACTGCTAGAACACTATTGTAGTCTTGCGGCCTTCGCCTTTATAATCATGGGCGTATTCTTTTCCGTCGTCAGATGGTTTCATGTCTGCGTGCCCTATCAGGATCGCGCCGACTATTACCATCCAGATCGTTTGATGCTGTCTCTTTTTTTCCTTGTGCCCCTGCTGACCATTCCTTATGTGTTGAACCCGTCCGACCCCGACGCGTGGCTGTTGATGAAGTGTTTCTTCCCGCTCTCCTATTTATATGCCTGTGCCGTTTTGATACTCAACTACTTCGGGTCGGTAAAGAGATGGAGCGATTGGAAGCGCTGGGCCCTTGTCATAGCTGTCCCTATTTCTATATTGTTGTTGGCTTTGTTCCTCAATGCGGTCTTTAATATTGGCTCTTTTGGCGGAGCCAAGCAAAAGGTTTTATATTGGGCCACTATCATAGTCGGAGCTGGTGAGTCTGTCTTTTGTCTCTATTCTATCCATAAACTGATGTCGTGGCTCAAACAGTTCCATGAGAGCGATTATTTGTCAAATCCTGAGGATTTCCCCACGGTTTTTGCCAATAAAGTGATCATAGCCCCTATTGTTGGCTTCTTTGTAGTATGGGTCATATTCTTCTTTGACAGCAAGATTGCGATGATTGTCTTAGACGTCATCTTCGTTGTGATGGGCATCATCTTCCTCTTGGCTGTGCTCCACACGCAACGGAAGCGGGCGCCCTCCTCATGGATGGCTGTTGAAGAAGATACTGCCGCAGACGATGCAGAGGACTCTCGCACCGGCACCGAGTCGCCGTCTGAAGAACAAGGTGCGTCGGGTCTTTCTGCCGAGAAAGTCAATATAATAGTTAAAGACATTAAAGCATTTGTTGAAGTCGAGCAGCAGTTCCTCAATCCCCATCTGTCTATCGTCGAGGTGGCCGAACATTGTGGATATGGTCGTACTTATGTCTCCAAGGTGCTGACCAACGAGTTTGGCGGTTTCTTCCGCTATGTCAACTCTCTGCGGCTCGAATATGCCCAAAAATATCGCGATGACCATCCCCATGCCACACAGGATGAGGTGGCCACTGCCTCGGGCTTCAGTTCGCGCCAGACTTTCTACGCTGTTCGGCGGCGCATGTCTCAAGATCCTTCGCCCACTTCGTAAATGGTTGATAATGTGTTAAATATCTCGCGTTTGGACTGATTATTTCGCTTTTGAACCGATTTTTACACTATATATAATAATAATGTACGAACTTTGCACCCGTGAAAAAATAATGATACTGATAATTTGAAAATTCTGAAAAATATGAAAAAATTATTACTTTCTATTGTTGCATTATGCGTGATGGCATCGATAGATGCTGCCACTGTTTCTGGTCCTGATAATGGTGTGATTACTATCACTTCTGATGCGTCTGGAGACTTGGCTAATCTTACAAATGAAGATATTGCCAAGATTAAAAGTTGTTCAAAGTGGAAACTTGTAGGGTATTTTAACGAATCTGATTTTAATAAGTTAAAAGATAATTCAAAACCCACTGAACTTGATTTGAGACAGGCTCACATTGCTCAAGGTACAGTTACTTATGAATATTATTTATTAGGAGAGAATGATACAAGGACACCCGTTGATAAAAATACTGAGGGTGCTAGAATTTATAACGCTAACGTATCTGGAGGATTAACATTACCTGGCGATTGGGCTAATACGTTGACAACTTTGTATATGCCTGAATTTGATGATTATAATGTGATTCCGAAACAATTTGCAAATGACTTCAAACAACTTACCAATTTAACTATACCGTCAAATATCGAGGTGATAGGTAATTTGGCATTTCTCGGTTGTAATATTAGTTCTGTAGATCTTCCCGAAGGTCTAATTGCCATTTGCGAAAAAGCGTTTCGTTCTGATCCTATCAAATCAATCACTATCCCTGGTTCTGTTGAATTGATTGGCTCGTATGCCTTTGGTGATAACAACTTGTTAGAGACGGTTATTTTCTCACCTTCTAATTCGAATCATCACATGTTTATTCAGCATGAGGCCTTTAATAATATGGCGACGCTTAAGGATGTCTATATTAATACTCTTGCTTTAATTGATGCTGAGAACCATTCATTTGACTTCAGAAATACCTATAGCCATGGTCAGTCTGATAGTCACACATTTGCTACACTCCACTTTTCATCTGAAGTTGCAGAGCATTATGCTAACTTGAAACACCCTCTAACCATGGATATCGCTATGGACCGTGCTAAATTCCATAACTGGCTGATGGATCATTTCACGCTTGCCCAAAATATTACAACCCATAATGGTTGGTGGGAGTTCATCAACAATGGCACAACTGAGAATTACGATTACCCCGAAGGAAAATTCTTGAGAACATACAGCGCTTACGATTACGACCGTATTGTTCCCGGTGGTGTGAAAGCATATATTGTAAATGGTGTTACCCAAAACGGTAAAGAGGTTTCTATCAGTTTGAGACAGATTTACGTGATACCCAAACGTACGGGTGTCATTCTCTATGGACAGTGTAACTCCAGAACTGAAACCGGTGCTCCGGCATTGGCGATGCAAATCTGTGAAATCGCCAATGGATTGCCTCTCCGTCGTGATTATTTCGACGTGCATGGAGTAATTAAAAACTATCTCTGGCCTACTTGTGTGACACTCATGTCTGGTGATGATGCCTATGAAGAAGAGTCGTATGGTTTTTATACCCTCGATTCAAATGGTAATCCGATAAAAGATCAGCAAGGCAATTATACAGTCACTACTAAAAAACGCATGGTGCGTAAAGAGGCAACATTTGTGAAAAACCCAAAAGATATATTTGAAGGTGAGGCTCTAGGTCCTTGGGACAATCATGTAAATGAATACACCGCCCAGCCTTCCACGAAGATAGGCGGTGAAGGCGGTGAACAGTATAACGCAACGAATCTTAACGGTTTCTATCGTAACTTCTATTTGAACCGTTACTGTAATACCGATTCTGGTAAGGAGTATCTTAAGCAAGCTAATAGTAGTGAAGATGCCGCACAATTCGTTGGGTTCTTCCGCGCTAAGAAGTCGAAGACCAGACCCGGACAGGCATATTTGAGGTTACATGAAAATGAGTTTACCGACTCTGAGGGCGGTGAGGTCATTGTCATAGGCGACAATCAGCCGTTTTCATATAATGGTAAGACTTATAATATGAAGGGTTATCAAGTGGAGTTCTCCAGCAGTCAAGATGCCACGCCCATTACTCCGGCCGATTCGAAGTTATGGTATGATTATGACGTTTATACTCCTGATGACAACAGGATCCCCAATATGAACTGGACGGATAAAACCAACTGGGGTGACCGTTCGCAGGTGTTTAAGAATTCTACTACCAGTGGTGCCAATTTCGTTCCTGTAATGTGTTATGATGAGCCTGAAATCATCGACCATGGTGATGGCACTGCAACTATGATTATTAAACTGGAGTCAGACAACAACCAGTCTCAAGGCGATTATTACAACCTGCAGGGTGTGAAGGTGACCAACCCCACCAAGGGCATCTATATCCAAAATGGTAAAAAAGTGGTTATTAAATAAGTAAGTACATACATACAATGAAACAAGTATATATCAAACCCTTGGCTGAACTCGTTCCCGTTCAAGCTAAAACTGCATTCCTTGAAATGAGTGGTGAGGTTGATTGGGGTATGGGTAACAAGCAGACCATCTTCGAAGAGGAAGATAATAGCTTGCCCAAGTCCGGCAATCTTTGGGGGGAAGATGGCAATTCTAATGAGAACAAATGATTTTGGTCTCATCGCTTTGAACCATCCCTCATGTCCCTTGACCCACAAAGACATATAAGTGATGTAAACAAAGAAATACATAGTCAATAAAGACTAACGTATGATGACTGAACTGTTTACCCCTCGGCGTGAGCCGGGGGGTATTATTTTGCCATTTTTGTTTCTCATATATCTATTTCTCCCATTGTTCTCATAGCTCCCATTGTTCTCATTCCTCGCCATTTCAAAGTTGGTCATCAAAATTAAGGTATTCTGTACTATTCTACCCAGACTAATAATTGGTCTGCAATGCCATTAACCGCCTAGCTCAAGGCAACGCCTTGGGTTATATGTGTTAGTTTGTTTTCAACGGCCTGTAAGGTCAAAAGCATTTGCCCCTTTAGGTAGGGGTAAATCGTATGTAGCCCCTAAAAATATAGACCGTTTTATTTGGTAATGTGCTGAATAGATGTTACTTTTGCATGTTGAATGATTATACAAAATGACAGTTTTTAGCCGACTGCTAATACTCCCCGTTTTTATCTGTCATGTTCATGAACAAATAATAAACCTATGAAAAGAATAGTATCGTTGATAGTCACCTTGCTGTCTATAGCATCTGCTTATTCTGAAACACTCCCCGTGGAGGAGATCGTGAACATCCCCGCGACATTCACAGATTTCACAGGTAGGTCCTATGATGATTGCCCCAATGCTTCAGATTGGTGCCTTTATTATGAGAATGTGTTCGGGACAGTCTATCATCCTGAACTGGATGAAAATGGTAACTTAGTTGATAATTATTATAGTTCACACGATGTTGTAAAAGAAATCAACATTCACCCTTCATCACAGGCTACAACGATAGGCAAACTGTCGTTTTGTTATTTGGCGGCATTGCAATCCATTACCTTTCCTCAAGGAATCACAAGTATTGCGAATGATGCTTTTCAGGGAACAAAAAACATCTCTACCGTCAAAGTGTACGTAACCGACCCTGCCGCTTTTTGTAATAACCTGATTGTCGCCCAGATAAGGTCGCGTCTAGTCAAACCCGTCACTTTGATAGATAGTGAGGGGTTTGTTCTGAACGATTTTGTAATCCCCGAGGGCGTGACATCTATCGGTGTGAATGCCTTTAACAATTGCACTGGCCTGACCTCCGTGACTATTCCCGAGGGTGTGACGGCTATTGGGGCCTCTGCGTTCGCTGGTTGCACTGGCCTGACAAGCGTGATCATCCCCGCTAGTGTGACAAGCATCGGCAGCTATGCGTTTCCGACATCTACGGAAATCTATGTCCCGAAAGGCCAAAAGGAGTTCTATCAGGATATCTTGGGCCCGGATTATAGAGTCTATGAGGTGGGAATGCAGGTAAATGTTATTAATAACATCATTTATGCATTTGACAGAAGTAGTCGTACGGCAGAGGTGGTAGGGGTCAACGATAACACTTCCAGCACATTCTCTATACTCGAACATTTTACAATAAAAGGAGTCAATTATACTGTCACAGGGATAGACGGCCATGCTTTCAAAGATTGCCAGAATATGACTGAAATCAATATACCTCAAACGGTGACCAGCATCGGCGTTCGTGCTTTCTCTGGTTGTACCGCCCTGACAAGTGTCACCATCCCCGAAGGTGTAACTGTAATCAAGGATTTTACTTTCTATGGTTGCGCCGCATTGTCGGCCGTGGCAATTCCTGACGGTGTGACGAATATCGGTCCTTCTGCGTTCTATGGATGCGGTAACTTGACGAACGTGAATATACCTTCTAGTGTGACAGGTATAGGTCGGGAAGCGTTCTCTGGCTGCACCGGTTTGACAAAAGTGATTGCGCCCGATATTGCAGCATGGTGTAATATCAGTTTTGGTGATTATTACACCAATCCGTTGGTATATGCCCATCATCTATATAGCGATGACAATACTGAATACACTGACGTAGTAATCCCTGAAGGCGTGTCTTATATCGGTTCATATGCTTTTGTCGGTGGTGTGGGTTTGACAAGTATAACTATCCCTTCGAGTGTCACAAGTATTGGCCAAAGGGCATTCTCGGGCTGTACAAGTCTGACGGGTGTGACAATTAATAGCAATGCTGTCTTGTCGCTTTCTTTTTTGAAAAATATTTTTGGTAGTCAAGTGGAATACTATGTTATTGGAGATGACGTGACTGCCATAGGCAATAGTGCATTCGAATACTGTACGGCTATGACAAGCGTCTCCATTTCCCCGAGTGTGTCAAGCATTGGTTATTCCTCATTCAGTGGTTGTACTGGGCTGATGAATGTAAACATTCCTGAAGGCGTGACCTATTTAGGTGATCACGCATTCAATGGCTGCATCGGCCTGAACACCATTATCATCCCTTCAAGCATGACAACCATCGGCTCTTATGTATTCAGTAACTGTTCCAGCCTCTCGAACATCTACAATTTCAACCCTCAGCCGCAATACATTCGTAGCGATGTTTTCTCAAACTATAATGCTACTCTTTATGTGTTGGAGAGTAGTGTTAGCGCATATCAGGCAGCCGATGTGTGGAAACAGTTCAATATCGTCGGCGTGCTGAAAGGCGACGTGAACATGGACCATGAGGTGGATGTGGCCGACTTCACGCTGTTGGCCAACTATCTCCTCGGTAAATCGCCGGATGGCTTCTTTGCTCCTTTGGCCGATGTGGCTGGCGGCGCCTCTGGCGGTTCCGACGGCGAAATCGATGTGGCCGACCTCACCGGCGTCGCCAACATCATCCTTCACAGCGGCACATCATCTACGGACACTCCCTAACAAGCTAAAAGATTACAAATCATTTCACGGTCGTAATCCGTTTCCCCTCCTTTTCCAAAGGAGGGGTTGGGGTGGTTCGTGAGAGAATGTTTTTATGGGTGTCCGCTAAAAGATTACAAATCATTTCACAGTCGTCATCCGTCTCCCCTCCTTTTCCAAAGGAGGGGTTGGGGTGGTTTGTGAGAGGATGTTTTTATTGGTGTCCGCTAAAAGATTACAAATCATTTCACAGTCGTCATCTGTCTCCCCTCCTTTTCCAAAGGAGGGGTTTGGGTGGTTTGTGAGAGGATGTTTTTATTGGTGTCCGCTAAAAGATTACAAATCATTTCACGGTCGTCATCCGTCTCCCCTCCTTTTTCAAAGGAGGGGGTGGGGTGGTTTGTGAGATAATGAACATACCCCGTTTAACTATTTGTGTTAATTCAGGTTTTTATCCATGATTGTTATTCCCAAAATCACTCATTGCTATTATTATGTGTGATAATTATGCGCAATTTGCATTATCAGGATAAATCGTGTTAAAATCCGTACATTGTACGAATTATCACACCTTTGTATCGTCGTTTTCGCGTTTGTACTTATTATGACGCCCGGATTGGATTTTTCTGTTTAATTTTGCAAAAAAATTGAGAACCACCTTTTTATGGGTTCATTTACTCTTGTATGTGAAAAAATATAATTGAAATTGATTTGCCAAATAAATATTAGTTATTATTGATATGAGAAAAGTTGTTAGAGAAAATTACATCTGTCCTGAAGTGGAGGTGGTGAAAACCCCCGCTTTCAATCTGTTGCTCCCACATTCATGGGATCCAGATTTCAACCCAGAAAATCCCGATCCCACATTGCCCATTATCGAAGGTGACCCCGAAGGTGACGGTAAGGGTGCCAATCATTATGGACTGCTCGATTTCGACGACGCGAACAGCAATGGCGCCAACGGTGGCTATGACCCTTGGGCTAATCTTTAATTAAACATAAAAACGAAAAAAGACAATAAATAATATGAAAAAGAATACTTTCATTTTAAGTTGCCTGATGCTTTTAGGACTTTTCATGGCACAAAACGTTTGGGCTCAATCCGAACATACTGAGAAGGTGGATATGAACACAGGTTTGGTTGTTTGGACAGGTTCTACTGTAGATGAGGTGGCTAATCAAGGCACTTATTTCTTTCTCGTGGAGTTCAAAGACCAACTCAATGTCAATGATAAAGAAAAATATGTAGGTGCTAGAGGTGACTATGGCGTACAGGGTATCATGTCGTCTGTAGGTATGCGCATGCAATTGGTTACATCTAAGAATTCTGATGATATGACCTACCCGATTTCCTTAACCAATCAGCCTGCTGGACCTTATTATCAATTTGTGTCACGTATAATGAATGCCACTCCTGATCCCTGGCTTGGTGACCGAATGGGACTCGATGATGAAAACGATCCTGGTAAAAGCGTTTATTTAGACAGAAGTGGAAAAAGAAATATGTGGAATGGTGACCAGAACAATTGTAACAACTTCCCTAACTGGAAACTCAATTTTGTGCAGTCACAAAAAACACATATAAGATATAAAGGAGAGGCAAACGATCATACAGTTGATGTAAATACTTATACGATACAGAATGTAGAGACGCAAGACAAAGGCTGGCATCAACAGGAACAATATTGGGGGTACATGGGCACCTACAAACCTACCTATATTACGATTCGTGACGGTAAATTGGTATCCACATTCGAAGAATCTGAGGCTACCAAGTTCATTATCGTTTCCGAAGAAGACTTTGAGGATGCCATGGCAGCTGTGACCTGGGGTGAGGTTGACCTCGGCGTGTTTGTGCAAGATGCTACCTTCGGACGTGACAACAAAGACGGCATTTACTGGGTGTGGAAGAATAATGGTGAAGGTGGTCCGGCTGCAACCGATATCAATGGTAAGACTCTCGACGGAATGCAACTTACAGGTGATAATATCCACTGGCATCAGCGCAATCAGGATGTCATGATCAATGGTGTGATGTTGGCTACAGGAGAGAAGACTGTTAGGCATCAAGATGGGAATAATGTTTGGTACACATATGAAACAACCCGTAAAACTATCGGCAAAAATGTGGCTGGTAATGGTAATGATGATGATTCTTTTGACCACAACTGGTGCCGTCAGAATTTAGCGCAATACTATGCAGCCGAGATTTATAACGAGGAAAATTCACTTTTACAAACTCTTGACGGTTCTAATATCCCTAACCTGATAGATGGACTCTATAAGTTTACTGCTCAGGCTCTCTATTATGATGACGAGAATGGAACAACCAATGATGGAGTAGCCTATTTCGTGGTAAAACGCGAGGAAATCGGTGAAGATGGTAAACCGATACCTGAAAAGACGACAGTAGAATACATGCCCATCAAACCCATGATGAATGATGCAACGCTCGGAAGTACCATTACACCCCACAGCGGTGTCTCTGCGGGATATGTCTTTAACAATAATGAGAAAGCTTACCTTCTCACCACATTTGTGGAAGTCAATGGTAAGACAAAACTTACCATAGGTATTGAGCAGCGTCAGGCTAAGGGTTGGACCGTCATCGGAAATGTTCACCTTTATGCACACGGTAAACAGGCTCTCATGGTTGACGAGGACTGGGGCGTATCTGTTACTATGGACTACAAAGAGGGAGACATATGGCATGAAGGTCAGACGGGTAATCCTTATACTTTGGCAAAGTGGTATGACAACTATGACTATCCCTCAACAGTCTATTATCAACGTACATTCAAAAAGAATGCTTGGAATACCATCTGTATGCCGCTTGATTTGACTGGGCGCCAGGTGCGGCAGGCCTTCGGAGATAAGGCTAAGGTGTGCGAGTTTATCGGACAGAAAGGCGCAAGTGCCGATGGATGCATCTTGTTTAAACGGCCGTTGGACCTCGATCAGGATGAGAATATGAATAAAGTCGTGATTAAGGCGGGAGTGCCTTATATCATCTACGTTACGACTGACCCCCAAAAGAAAGTTCCTAAAGACGTTCCTGAAGACGCTAGATATTTTGAACTTGAAGTAGGAAACGGACAATATAACCATACAGTGAGGGTGGATGGCGACTGCTACGAGATTCCTGGTGTCATCAAGGCGCAATATATGGGCTATCATGAATCAGATGGACATGGAGGTTATGAACTGAAAGCCCCGAAAGATGTGCCCACTGACACACTTGCTTTCAAATCTCAATATGCATCTGACATCCATTTCGTCGGCTCGTTCTATAAGACGGTGTTAGATAAGAGCAATATCCACGGTACGAACAATACTGGTGGTGATGCTGACTATTGGGTTATCACCAAAGGCAACATGTACCATCTCACAGGAGCCAAGGACTATACCATTTGGGCAACATATGCTTACCTCTATCTGCCGGTATCTGCGAGCAGTAGCAATAGCAATAGAAACCTCACCGTCGCTATTGAAGAGGACGGCATCGAGGAACTTACAGCTATTGAAGGTCTCTTCATCGACCGTGGGCAGGGCATCGAGACTGATGGCGTTTATACCCTCTCAGGACAGAAAGTGGCCGACGGCATGTCTCTCGGCGGACTACCCAAAGGCATATATGTGATGAAAGGAAAGAAATACGTAGTCAAATAAAAGGCTATCGTATGATGACTGAACTGTTTTACCCCTCGGCGTGAGCCGGGGGGTATTTTTTCCCCCATACTCATCCTTCAGAATTCATCCCTCCCATAGTCCCCATCCCTCCCATGATACCATTTCAAAGCCTCTCAGCAAATAATATGGTGATGATGTCCTATTCTATCCTCGAATAATAATCGGCCAGCAAGGCCATTAAGCGCCTTGCCCAGGGCAACTCCCTAGGTTTTATGTGTTTGGTTGTTATCAACGGCGTGTAAGGCCAAAAGCTTTGGATCCTATAGTCCCTGAAAATATAGACCGTTAAATTTGGTAATGTGCTGAATAGGTGTTACTTTTGCAAGTTGAACGATTATATGAAATGACGTTTTAGCCAGCTGCTGATATTCCCCTTTTTATCTGTCATGTTCATGAACAAATAATAAACCTATGAAAAGAATTTTGTCATTGATAGCCGCCTTGTTGTCTTTAACATCAGTATATCCTGATACGCTCCCCGTGGAGGAAATTGTGAACATCCCCGCGGCATTCACAGATATCAGTGGTGATTCATATATTGCATTTCCAGGTAGTGGCTGGTGTTATTATTATGATAATGTTTTCGGTCCGGTCTATTGTCCCGAAACGGACGGGAATGGCAACTTGGTAGATGTCTTTTATAGTTCGCACGATGTTGTAAAAGAAATCATATTTCATCCGTTTTCACAGGCTACTTCTATTGACTATATGGCTTTTTGTTACCTCGATGCCTTGCGGTCCATAACCTTTCCACAGAGTATCACGAATATCGACCGCACGGCCTTTCAGGGAACAGATAATATCTCTACGGTTAAAGTATATGTGACCGATACGGCTACGTTTTGTAATAACCTGATCATAGGGCAGGTAAGGATGCGCCTGAACGCCCCCGTCATGTTGATAAACAGTGAGGGCGTTGAGATAACAGAATTGGTTATCCCCGATGGTGTGCAGTCCATCGGCATGAATGCCTTCCATAATTGTACCGGGCTCACAAGTGTGGTTTTCCCCTCAAGCGTCACAAACATCGGTTCTTATGCGTTTCACAATTGTCCCATCCAATCTGTGAAAGTGATCGTCTCTGACAAGTATGCATTTCCAACCAACACGCTCGTTGGCAAGATCAAATTTGAAATTTACCAGCCCGTACATTTGATAGACAGCGAAGGTATCGAAATCACTGAGTATGTCATTCCTGATGGTGTGGAGACAGTCAATGCCGATGCTTTTGCCAACTGTGTCGACTTGTCGAGGGTGATCATCCCTGCTAGTGTGTCGACTATTGGTGACGGTGCTTTTAGCGGCTGTGCCAGCCTGTCAGAAATAATCATCCCCGATGGAGTGTCGAGAATCGGTTCTTATGCCTTTGAAGACTGTTCCAGCCTCTCGAGCATCTATAATTTCAACCCTCAGCCGCAATACATCCGTAGCGATGTTTTCTCAAACTATAATGCTACTCTTTATGTGTTGGAGAGTAGCGTTAGTGCATACCAGGCAGCCGATGTGTGGAAACAGTTCAATATCGTCGGTGTGTTGAAAGGCGACGTGAACATGGACCACGAGGTGGATGTGGCCGACTTCACGCTGTTGGCCAACTATCTCCTCGGCAAATCGCCGGATGGCTTTTTTGCTCCTTTGGCCGATGTGGCTGGCGGCGCCTCTGGCGGTTCCGACGGCGAAATCGATGTGGCCGACCTCACCGGCATCGCCAACATCATCCTTCACGGCGGCACATCATCTACGGGCACTCCTTAACAACCACCGCCGCCACAATTGCTGACACCTAATCCCATCCACTGTGAGGATTTAGGTGTCAGTGTTTTTTGCGGTCCGTCCTTCTTTAATTTCTTTAACTCCCAAAAATATTGTTTATCGCCTTTTTTTATTACTTTTGCAATCTCAAACAAATTAAATATTATTATTATCATTTTAATACCCCAATAGTCTGGTAACCAATCCCTCCCCGCGGGGCGGGTTGGGGTGGGGGCTTACCCTTGGCGAGGCTTCTTTGGGGGCTTTATATTATGGAAAGAACATGGAGATGGTTTGGCAAGAACGATAAGATTACTCTTGCCATGCTCAAGCAAATTGGTGTGGAGGGCATAGTCACTGCCCTGCACGACGTCCCCCTCGGGGAAGTATGGACACGTGAGAAAATCCGCGATCTGCGCGAATACATCGAGAGCTATGGCATGCGATGGAGCGTGGTGGAGAGTCTGCCCGTCGTCGAGACCATCAAATACGGAGGTCCTGACCGCGACCACCAGATTGAGGTCTATAAAGAGTCGCTGCGCAATCTCTCCGCAGAGGGCATCCACTGCATCTGCTACAATTTCATGCCGGTGCTCGACTGGGCTCGTACCGACCTGTTGCACGACAACCCCAACGGCACATCCAACCTCTATTTCAATTATGCTGAGTTCGCCTATTTCGACATTTATATTCTTAAACGCGCGGGCGCGCGTGAGGAATGGGCACAGTTCCGCTTCCCGGAAGGGGTGGGCGAGGAACGCAATGTCCTGGCTGAGGCTGACGAACTCGCCAAGACCATGACTCCCGAGAAGGACCACCAACTGGTCGAGACCATCATTATAAAGACGCAAGGTTTCGTCAGCGGCAACTTCAGCGAAAACGACGAGGCGCCCATCCAGAAATTCCGCGACTTCCTCGACCTCTACAAAGGCATAGATAAGGCCCAGTTGCGAGCCAACATGAAATATTTCCTCGAGGCCATCATGCCTACTTGCGAGGAATATGGCATGAACATGTGTGTGCATCCCGACGATCCCCCTATCGAGATTCTCGGTCTGCCCCGCATCGTTCGCACTGAAGAGGATATCCAGTGGTTCCTCGACGCTGTGCCCAACAAGCACAACGGCCTGACCTTCTGCGCTGGGTCACTTTCTGCAGGCGCATATAACAATGTGGTGGAATTGGCCAAAAAGTTCGCACCGCGCACCCATTTCGTGCATCTCCGTTCGTGCCACATCTTCCCCAATGGCGATTTCACCGAGGCCAGTCACCTTGGAGGACGCGCCGATATCATCGAACTGGCACGTATCTTCGAAAAGGAGAATCCCGACCTGCCCATGCGCGTCGACCACGGCATGACTATGCTTGGCGATGAAGATAAAGGTTACAATGCCGGCTACTCCTTCCTCGGGCGTATGTTCGCGCTCGGACAGGTGCAGGGTATCCTCGCCACCGTCGACCGCGAACTCGGCATCGAATACAAACAGCCTGGATTCTTTGATTAATCATATACTTTCAGTCATTAGGGTCTTACTCGTAAGCCGCGATTTTGTCGCGGCTCCTCATAACCCCTCTTAACTCCAAATTTACAAACCCAATATGAAAGAACTCATCTTAAGCCGTGAAGTGTATTTAGAACACAACCGGCTCATCAACCAAATTATCGGTGCTGCCATCGAGGTGCACAAAGAACTCGGTCCGGGTCTCTCGGTCGATGTTTATGAGTCTTGTCTCAAAACAGAACTTGAAAACAGAAGACTGCAGGTTTATACACACATCGACCTGCCTGTCATATACAAAGGAAATCCCACTGGTGGCTCTTTCCATATCGATATGATCGTGGAAGACAAAATCATCGTCGATCTCTTGTGTGTTGACAGCATCCTTCCCGTGCATGAGGCACAACTTGCTTCAAAACTCCGTCTGGCGTCAAAAGCCATCGGACTGACCATCAACTTCAACGTGCCCCTCCTCAAAGACGGAGTGAAACGCAAGATGAACGCCCGCGTGGAAAGCGACGATCCGTCTGTTTCCTATTAATTTCCTAACACCCAGAGACCATTATATTTTTCAAACATTCAGATTATTCAGATATCATGAAATTAACTGACATATTGACCGGCAGCTATAATGCCGCAGAATGGGAGGCAAAAGGCTATCAACTCCCGAAGTTTGACAGAGAAGCCGTAGTGAAAAAAACGCACGATGAGCCTACATGGGTTCACTTCGGTGGCGGAAACATCTTCCGTGCTTTTCCTGCAGCCATTCTCAACGATGCTCTCAACACCGGAAAATACGACCGAGGCGTCATCGTGGCAGAGACGTTTGATTTCGAAGTCATCGACAAAGCCTACGCCCCTTACGGAAACCTCTCGCTGCTCGTCAGCCTGCAGTCTTCAGGCACCATCGAGAAAAAGGTTATCGCTTCTGTCACCGAGGCCTTGAAAGCAGACTATCAGTTCAATGACTGGGCTCGGCTCGTGGAGATTTTCAAAAATCCCTCGCTGCAGATGATTTCCTTTACTATCACTGAGAAGGGGTATGGTTTCAACGAGGCTGACTTGGCGCGCGGACTCAAACCTGTGTTTGCCATGGGTAAGGTCACGGCGTTGCTCTATGAGCGTTTCCTCGCAGGTCGCCTGCCACTCACCGTTCAGAGCATGGACAACTGCTCGCACAATGGAGATAAGGTTCGTGCCAGTGTCTTCGCCTATGCCGAACGCTGGGTCAATGACGGACTGGTCGATGCCGCTTTCCTCGATTATCTTCGCGATGAGAACGTCATCACCTTCCCTTGGTCGATGATTGACAAAATCACACCGCGTCCGCACGAGAAAGTCAAAGAAATGTTGGCTGCCGACGGATTTGAAGACAATAATTACATTGAGACCGAAAAACATACCTTCACAGCTCCCTTCGTCAATGCAGAGGAGGTTCAGTATCTCGTCATTGAGGACCATTACACCAACGGACGTCCGCCGCTTGACCTTGGAGGTGCACTCTACACCACTCGCGAGACCGTCGATCAGGTGGAGACCATGAAGGTGACAACATGCCTTAACCCTCTTCACACGGCCATGTCCATCTACGGATGTATGCTCGGATACACGCTTATCTCTGCCGAGATGGCCGACCCCGACCTGCGTGCTTTCATACAGAAAATCGGCTATATCGAAGCCATGCCGGTGGTTACCGATCCGGGCGTGCTCAATCCTTATGAGTTCATAGGCGCAGTCATCAACCGCCGTCTGCCCAACCCCTTCATGCCCGACGCACCGCAGCGCATCGCTATGGACACCAGTCAGAAACTGCCCATCCGCTTTGGCGAAACCATCAAGAAATACATTGCCCGCGGCCTTGACATGAGCAATCTTGTGCTCATACCCCTCACATTGGCTGGATATGCACGCTATCTGAAAGGCATCAAAGACGATGGTACTCCCTTTGAACCGTCACCCGATCCCATGCTCGAAGAGATGCAGGCTATTGTGGCTCCGCTTGAGGTGGGACGTGCCGACCAGGACTACTCGTGTCTGCGACAGCTCTACAGCCGTGCCGACGTATTCGGCGTAAACCTCTATGAGGCAGGGCTGGGCGAGCAAATCGAAGGCATGGTACGCGAACTCTATGCAGGTAATGGTGCCGTTAGGGCTACCCTCCACAAATATGTGACTGAAAGATAATCTCGAGAGTACAAAAAGTCCTCATTGACGCGTTTGGGTGTACTTTATTTATTAAAAAATACAAATTTCCAACGTTAATGACAGTTTTATTTGTTTTTGTTGTTCTTTCTGCCTACATTTGCAGATTGTAAGACAAACTACAAACAAACTGCTATAACAAATTTATTAATATGGAAAAGTATATCACACCTGAAATCAATGAGCGTGCCTTATATGATGAGCCTGTACTCAACGATGGTACCTACCCTGAAGTAGATGAAAATGACGATGGATTTGACCTCTCTAATAAGTATTTATTCGACGAGGAGAACCCTCAGAATGAGAAATCGGTATGGGACTAATCTCTCTTCATGTCTGATTGTGCTTCTGGGCAGATAAGGTAACAACAGATTTGTCGCGCATAGTGCCTGACTTTCAAAAAAATAAAATATTGCGGAATGACAGTGTGAAATACGCTGTCATTCCGTGTCTTTTGGAGGAGTGGTCAAAAAAAAACATAAAATGTTGGATGCTTTCTTTTTTTTTATTATCTTCGCAACGTCAACAAATCTCAAACAGATTTTCTAACTGATGGCAAAACGTAAAGAAATCACATTCGACGCCTTTGTGCGGGGATTCCTGTGGGTGGCAGGTATCGTCATTGCCGTGCTGTTGCTCAAACGGTTGAGCAGCGTCTTGTTGCCATTCTTCCTTGCGTGGCTACTCGCATATATGCTGTTCCCCATCGTCAAGTTCTTTCAGTATAAATGCAGACTAAAATACCGAATACTCGCTATCTTATGTACATTCATAGTGGTTACGGCTGTCGTGGCAGGGTTCTTCTTCCTTATCATTCCACCTATGATAGAAGAGATTCTCAGGGTCAAGACCCTGTTAGTCAACTTCATCCAAAACGGATCCTCCATGGGTGGCCTTCCTGCCATGATTCACGATTTCATCCGTGAACATCTTAATTACGATAAACTGCGTGAGGCCGGATCGGTGGAAGAGGTGGCAAGCACAGTGAAAGAGGCTATACCTCAAATCTGGGGCATTATCGCTCGTGCGTTCAGTGCATTGTCCGGACTCTTCACCCTGCTGATGATGGCTCTTTACACATTGTTTATCCTCATCGACTATGAGAAACTCACTCAAGGCTGGGTCAATCTTGTGCCGTCCAAAATGCGTCCTTTCTGCGTGCAGTTGGTGTCTGATGTGGGCGACGGCATGAATAAGTATTTCCGCGGACAGGCCATGGTTGCCACTTGTGTGGGCATCTTGTTCAGCATCGGCTTTATGATTATCGATTTCCCCATGGCTATCGGCTTGGGCCTTTTCATCGGACTGCTCAACATGGTGCCTTACTTGCAGGTTGTAGGCTTCATACCCACCATCCTCCTCGCCATTGTCAAATCGGCAGAGACGGGGCAGAACTTCTGGAGCATACTGCTTATGGCTCTCATTGTGTTTGCCGTCGTGCAGACCATTCAGGATGCTTTCCTCACACCTAAAATCATGGGAAAGGTAACGGGGCTTTATTCGGCCATCGTGTTGCTCTCACTCTCCATTTGGGGCTCGTTGCTCGGCATTCTTGGCATGGTCATCGCCCTGCCGCTCACAACCCTCATCCTCACTTATTATCAGCGATATGTGATTAAAGAGGAACAACAAAAATCGCTTCCCGCCTCACTTATCTCCCAGCAGGATACAGAACAAAAAAAGGAGGAGGGGCAATAAGCGTTTCAGGAATCGATTTCTCCTTGTAAGCCCATATACTCATTTCTCCCATAGAACACATCATTCCTTTAAAAATAAGGAGCAGAGATTCCCTCAACGGGTATCTCTGCTCCTTTTAATAGATGATGATATGGTTGTTTCAAGGTTATGGTCGTCTGTGGTTTCGAAATAATAATTATTTATCTTGTTATTCTGTATGCAAAGATACGATTATTATTGCTAAGTTGTTCATTTTGGAACACTTTTTACTGTTAATTTTTATTAAACTACTGATAGTCAGTTGTTTAGTTTTTGTAATTGGAAAACTATTGCTATTTTGATGTGTTAGCCACTTTCCCGTTTCGGGAAATTCCGTGACATTATTTCTCGTTGAAGTCTTCAAAAACGGAATATTCACACAGGCGTGTTTCTTCTCTTTTTATAACGTGCTTTTCGATGGCATAGCCCTCGTCTGCCGATGCTTAAAAAAACACAGTAAATTGTTGCGTATATCAGAAAATGTCTGTATTTTTGCAGAAACAATCAAACAATTAAATCTATATTGTATGGGATACATTGAAGACAGCCTCATGGAAGGTGAAAAAATCATGTATGAGGCAAAATTGCACTATTTCATGTATTGGTTCCCGGCACTGCTCGTACTCCTTGGTATAGCACTGCCGTTCATTCCATTGGGAGAAATAGGTCTGAGGCTCATTTTCGCCGGTGTGCTTCTCTTGCTGGCTTTGATATGGGCATTCGTCATCAACAACGGTAAGCGTTTCATCGTCACCAACAGGCGAGTCATCGAGAAACGAGGCATCATCAAGAGGGAATCTATTGAACTGATGCTCCGTAAATGTGAGGGTGTGAAAGTTGAGCAGAGCATCCTCGGGCGTATTTTCGGATATGGAAAGGTGGTCGTTTCCACTGGCGAAGTAACCAATATCTATGATTTCATCTGGCATCCCGTGAAATTCAGCACACAAATCAACCAGCAGATTGACCATATTCACGGACATCTCGACGATTGATTTCTGGAATGTCACGACATAAGATACTAATCAACAAAACTATTATCATCTATCTCTTCTTACCTCCCTTTATCACCTTTTAACTTCTTATTAAAACCATATACTTATGAAAAAAGTAAACATACTGTTAATGTCGCTTGCCATGATGCTGTTGGCGTCATGCGGCGCATCTTACACTGTTCCTATCACAGGACGTAAACACACATTGTCGTCAGAAGATGCTCAGTTACCGGCTCTCGCCGCTACGGAGTATCAGAAATACCTTTCACAAGGCAAAATCTCCACCAATCAGCAAGCCACACAGATGGTCAAAAGGGTAGGGCAGCGACTCGCTAACGCCGTCGATACCTACCTGCGCTCCAATGGATATGCCGCTGAGGCAAGTACCTATCAATGGGAGTTCAATCTTTTGGCCGACAACCAGCAAAATGCTTTCTGTATGCCTGGTGGTAAAATTGCTGTCTATGAGGGCTTGCTCGCTGTAACACAAGACGAGCCTTCACTTGCCATTGTAATGGGTCATGAGATTGCCCATGCTGTGGCCAAGCACTCTTCTGAGCAGATGGCGAAGAAATCAAATGCCAGTGTGGGTACGCAAATCTTCGGTGCTGCTGCTTCCGCATTCGGACTGGGCACTGTGGGCGAACTCGCTACCACGGCGTTGAGTTATGGCGCCTATTTCACCAATCTGCACGGCTCACGAAAGAATGAGTCCGAGGCCGATTACATGGGACTGATTTTCGCAGCCATGGCTGGCTACGATCCTAATGTGGCTGTCACTTTTTGGCAGCGTATGGCTGCACAAGGCGGCAGTACTACCGCTTCATTCCTCAGCACTCACCCGTCTGACGAAAAGCGCATCGCTGACATCAAGAAACACCTGCCCGAGGCTTTGAAATATTACAAGGCTGGTGGAACCTCAGCCGCAGCACCGGCTGCAACCACCTCAGGCACAAAGAGCACTGGCAATAAGAAAACCCGTACGAAAGCATCAGGCTCTATACGTATCAAATAATCATTTATATTTCTTTAATTGACAATGATTGAATTCTTTTCAAACAATGCATGGCTCGTTTGGTTGCTGGTGGCTATTCTTTGCCTCATCATTGAGTTAGGCTCAGGCGACCTCTTTGTCATTTGCTTCTCTATTGGTGCTTTGGCCGCGTCCGCAGCTTCCGCGCTCGGATTAGGACTCGTTCCGCAAATTATCATCTTTGCTTTAGTCTCGTTCTTCAGCATCTATTTCCTGCGACCAGCCGCGAAAAGGTGGCTACACAGAAATGACGAGGACCGTCCAAGCAATGCCGATGCCCTCATGGGCAGGGTAGGACGGGTGAGCGAGACCATCGAAGCAGGTGGGTATGGACGTGTGGCCATCGATGGCGATGATTGGAAGGCTCTCTCTGCCGACGGACAACTCATCGAAAAAGACACTTCTGTGCGTGTCGTTAATCGCGACAGCATCATTCTCACAGTCGAGAAAGTGTCATAGCACCCAGATACATTTCATCCCTATTCCCATTTCAAAACCAATTATTCACTCCCCGCATTCACTCTATAGGTGGAGGGGGCTTTAATTTCTTCAAATTATATGAACGTTGGACTCATCGTTTTAATAGCCGTAGTGCTCCTGGTGATTATCATCGCCAAAAAAACATTAGTGATTATCCCCCAGTCTGAGACTCGTATCATCGAACGTCTCGGCAAGTATCATGCCACATTGCAACCTGGCATCAACATTATCATTCCCTTCATTGATGCGGCCAAAACCATCATCACTCTCAATCGGGGCCGTTATATTTACAGCAATAGCATCGACCTGCGCGAACAGGTTTATGATTTTGACAAGCAGAATGTGATTACAAAGGATAATATCCAGATGCAGATCAATGCATTGCTCTATTTCCAGATCGTTGATCCTTTCAAGGCTGTTTATGAAATCAACAACCTGCCCAACGCTATCGAAAAACTCACGCAGACTACTCTCCGTAACATCATCGGTGAGATGGAACTCGACCAGACGCTCACATCGCGCGACACCGTCAATACCAAACTGCGCGCAGTGCTTGATGATGCTACCAACAAATGGGGTATCAAGGTCAATCGCGTTGAATTGCAGGATATAACCCCGCCTCAGAGCGTTCTCATGGCCATGGAGAAGCAGATGCAGGCTGAGCGTAACAAACGTGCTGCCATCCTTACCAGTGAAGGTAACAAACAGTCGCAAATCCTCCAGTCCGAGGGTGAGAAAGCCGCTACCATCAACCGTGCTGAGGCTCTCAAACAACAACAGATTCTGCAGGCTGAAGGTGAGGCGACCGCTCGCATCCGTAAGGCTGAAGCTGAGGCCATCGCCATCGAGAAAATCACAGAGGCTGTAGGCAAGAGCACAAATCCCGCCAATTACCTCCTCGCGCAGAAATACATTCAGATGATGCAAGAACTGGCACAGGGCGGACAAGCCAAGACCGTTTACCTCCCCTACGAGGCCACCAACATACTCGGCAGTCTTGGCGGCATCAAGGAAATGTTCAAAGACCAATAATCTAAGAACTCCAGGAATCTCTAGGAAAATCAACTTTCTGGAGATTCTTGGAATCTCCTATAAAGCCTAGGTCTTCCTAGAATCTCTTAGTGGTACCTAGGGCTACCTAGACCCTCTCAGCTGAATTCCAGTCCTAATGAGTTTCTGGATTTCCAATCCGAAGTATCGCCCCTAGGATTTATTCTCCTTCTTCCCCTCTTAACTTCTTGAAAAACATGAATATCTGTATTGTCGCAGGAGCCCGTCCTAATTTCATCAAGGTGGCTCCCATCATACGTGCCGTAAGAAAAGCCAGCGAACAAGGCGAAGACATTGACTATAGACTGGTATATGCTGGCGTTGAAGATGATCCTTCGCTTGAACCCACACTTTTCGACGATCTCCAAATACCCCGTCCGGATGTATTCCTTGGCGTTGACAGCAAATCGCTCAATGAAATCACAGGTAGAGTCATGGGCGAGTTCGAAAAATACCTTGAGCAGAATCCTACAGATGTGGTGATTGTCGTTGACGATTTGGCCTCGACCATGGCTGCGGCTATTGTCACTAAAAAACAAGGCATCCGTTTGGCACACCTCGTGGCTGGCACCCGTTCCTTCGACATAAAAATGCCCAAGGAAATTAATCGCCTTGTTATTGACGGACTTTCTGATTTGCTTTTTACCGCGGGCGATGGCGCATCGAATATTGCCACCCGTGAAGGTGCCAATCTTTCACAAATCTACAAAGTGGGAAATATCCTGATGGATACCCTGCGGTTCAATCGCAACCGTTGGCAGCGTCCTGCTATGGTCGATGAGTTGGGGTTGCAAGAAGGACGATACATCGTCTTCACGCTCAACCGGAAAGCGCTGATTGCTGACCGTGATAATCTTTTTGCCATGCTTGACAGTATGGTAAGAGCGGCAGGCGACGTCCCGGTCGTTGCTCCCTTACGGGGACCGGCACGCGAAGCTGTAGGGGAATGGATGAAGACCAAGAGCACCGGAGAAACGCTCCGCCTCCTTTCTCCTTTGTCCTATCTTGAGTTTGGGTGGCTTACGGCTAACGCCATGGGTGTCATCACCGACTCGGGCAACGTCGCAGAAGAGGCTACATTCAATAGCGTACCCTGCATCACACTCAATAGTTACACCGAACATATCGAGACGGTTCGTGTTGGCAGCAATGTGCTCGTTGGAGAGAATCCCTCGCAGTTAACGCTGTGTGTGGAGGATATGGTCAACGGGAGATGGAAGAAATCAGCCATTCCCGACCGTTGGGACGGTCGCACCGCCGACCGCATTGTGCAGATTCTGCTCAGCGAGGCATGATGGCGGAATTCAAAAATGGCTTGTAGCGGCGGTCTGAACTGCCTGATAACTGCAATAATAAGATGCATCCCCACCAGGACAATTACACACAACTGACCACAGGTGCCATTCCGAGTGTGATTACCAGGATGGCTGTGCCGACGATTATCAGTATGCTGGTAACCAGCCTCTACAACATCGCCGACACTTTTTTTGTGGGACAAATCGACACGCAATCTACTGCTGCGGTGGGTGTCGTCTTTTCTGCCATGTCTATCATCCATGCTGTAGGTTTTTTCTTTGGGCACGGATCTGGCAATTTCATCTCACGGACACTTGGAGCGAAAGACCGCGAGAGTGCAGCCCGTATGTCTGCCAATGGTTTTGTCTATGCCATAGCGGCGGGTCTCATCATCACCATCGCCGGTGAATGGTTGCTCACACCATTGGCGGTAGGCTTGGGCAGCACGCCTACCATCCTGCCTTATGCTGAGCAGTATATGGCTATTATCTTGCTTGGAGCGCCGGTCATGACCGGAGGACTTGTGCTCAACAATCAGATGCGCTTTCAGGGTAATGCCTCACTCGCCATGGTGGGCATTGTGTCGGGGGCGGTGCTCAATGTGGCCCTTGACCCGCTGCTCATCCTCGGCTTTGGATGGGGCATCGTAGGCGCGGCGTGGGCTACCGTTATCAGCCAGACATTCAGTTTCCTCTTGCTTCTTTACATGCAGCGTCGTGGCGATAATATCCGACTCGACCTGCGACGTTTCACTCCTTCGATAAAATACGTCCGTGAAATTGTAGCAGGAGGTACTCCCTCGCTCACACGTCAGTCGCTTGGATGCGTGGCCACGATCCTGCTCAATGTAGTGGCGGGTGTCTATGGCGATGCCGCCATCGCTGCCATGTCTATCGTTTCCCGCATCACATTCGTGATCTTTTCTGTCATTATCGGTCTTGGGCAAGGATTCCAACCTCTTTGTGGGTTTAGTTTTGGTGCCGGACTATATGAGCGGGTGCGTCGGGCTTTTTGGTTCTGTGTAAGGGTCGGAACGATTTTTCTTACTTTGTGTGCCATCTTCCTCTTTGTCTTTTCCACGCCTGTTATTGCCATATTCCGCGACGACCCTGATGTCATCCGCATAGGCAGCGAGGCTCTCCGCTATCAGGTGCTTGTCTATCCCCTTGGCGCTCTCACGATGCTCTCCAACATGTTCTTACAGACGGTCCGTATGCCGTGGCGCGCCAATATCCTTGCGGCTGCCCGTCGAGGTCTCTTCTTTATCCCGATGATTCTAATTCTCCCCTCGTGTCTCGCTCTCTACGGCCTTGTTATCTGTCAACCCGTCTGCGACACGCTTGCTTTTATCGTCACCTTGCCTGTCATCCTCTATTCTCTGCGCACGATGGAACAACACGCCAAACGAAAAGCAGCCAATTCTGATTCGTGATACGTCTATATGATGGCAAACAATAATGACTAACTAAAGCCTGTCAAAAGCATTAGTTAGTCATTATTGATTTCAACTCCTTGCAGTCCTCTGAATCCTTTTACACTGCCATTTGTGTGGCAAACTCTCTTAAACGGCTGATACTACGGTGCATCAGGTTGCGTACACTCTGGTAGTTGATGCCCATGATGCGGCAAATGTCGTCATATTTGCGCTCTTCAATATAATAGAGGTTGATGATTTCACGCTGGCGGGGCGACAATTTGTGGAAAAACTTCTCTATGCTAGCGGTCAACGCCGACAATCGCTCCAACTGTTCATGGTTATATTCCTCCATTTCAGCGCGGGCACGCATCGTCGTGTCTGTTATCTCATTGTCGCAGACATGCATATTGCGTCGAAATTCGTCGTTGATGCGGTTGCGAAGCGAGATATACAGATAACTCTCGATATTCTCTACCGAGTCGAGGCTTTGTCGCCTTGTATAGAATTTCAAAAACACATCATGAATGCAGTCTTTCAGCATTTCTCGGTCCGTCGTAAAACGTGACCCGAATGCGAACAACTGGTCGATGTTCTTGTCATAGAGATTAGCAAAATCAATCATTATAGTTTGTTTCGTAGATGTTTTTATGGTTAGGTTTCTGTTTGTTTTCGATGCAAAAATACTAAAAATTTTGATGTTGTCAAAATTTTACAATATTTTTTTACACGAATCAACGTAAACGATAACGGACAAATCTGACTAATAAATATCTTCAAAAACCTCCCAACCACAACCGCCCGACCACAAAACCTCACTTCCTTCTCAGCCAAATGACTTTTCCGGAATTGTCATTGAGCTGATAAGTCGAAGTCAACTTGATACCCTTCCCGATTTGGGCAATTTCACCAGTCCGCACATCCACGCTATAGATGAGGTAACTGCCGGGGTTGACAGGGAATGAGTCTTTGCTTCCCTGATTGTAGATGAGGTAGCCTTTTTCCGGATTGCCTAAAGCCAAGCATTTCTCACCTCTCAGTATACTCATTTCGCTTATATCGCGTAATAACTGCTTTTGCAGAGCGTCTGTATTTGTTATCGGCACATTGGGAAGCGAACCGCCTGCCATCAACACAGCCCAGCCGTTTTCAGGATAGTTCTGACCGAAATATGTCACGGCTTTGTCGGGATACTGCTCACGGCATTCACGCACAGCACGATAGACCTCGTCAAATCCTGTCTTGCCTGGTTTCCATTTGCGCATCCATTGCCGTGGTGCCATGTTCTTGCCTGCCGCAGGAGCCCACAACTCTTCTGTGTTGTAGTGCCAATAACGAATATCGATGATGTCAATGATGCGGTTCAGCATCGGATCGGCCAAGATGCTGTCCTGGGCGTCTTTTGTCACACTGAGCGCAATGAGTGGATGTTCGCCAGTCTCCGCTTCCCACTCTGCGATGGTTTCCAGCCAGAAGCGTGTGAAATGCAACGGACCCGTATATTCGGCGCTGATGAGATGCACCACGTTGGACTGCCCTCTCAACTGCTCCAGATTCATGCGGATGTATTGACGGTGAAGAGCTCGGTTGGTGGCATTCTGCTCGTCATAAAACTGTTCAGCTATGAAGATGCGCTTGTCGCCTGCGAAGGGGACGGGTTCGGGGAAGTCGGTGCCGTTGATGTTGTTCACCGGACGCCACGGACAGTCCACCCAATGGGCGCCTGCCTCCAAAATGTTGTGCTGGAAATAATGGTTGTTGAACAACAGAATCTGTCGGGTGGCTCCCTGCTCCGCAAATGTACGTAAGCGCTGCCAATACCATTCGTTCGGACGGTTCAGGTCATAGCGAGACAATCCGTCCCAAGCCGTGCCCTGACCGCTGCGTGCAAAGGGCTGCTCATAGAAAGGTGCCCAGACGTCACCGTCTGCGCGGCGAACACGTTCGTGGTCTGTACGGCGCAGGTCGTACCACAATCCGTAATGATGCTCCAGACTGCTGAAATGATGGCGGTCGAGGTATGTCACCACGCTGTCGATGCGGTCGGTCCAGCCCGTTCCGCTACGTCCCGGCACATAACGGGTGATGGCGGGCTTAGCATCACGTTCCACAAAGTTGTCTTTTACTCTGCCGCTCCACCAAGGGATGTCGTATTGGTTACCCGTGATGAGCATACCGTCTGCGGTCAGATGTCCTTTGTTGATGCCTATGACTGGTGCGGGTGTCTGCTGCCCTTGCTTGTTGGTGTTGAGCTTGAATGGCCTTATGGGTTCTGTGGAGGCTGTGTAGGGAATACTGTCCATCCACATTTCCAAGGTCAGTCGGGGCATTGTCAGAGATTCTTGTGCCAACTCCATGGCTTGTTCGACGGTCGGCGATGAAGTGGCGTTAGTGGGGCGGGGTAGGATGCACCCTAATTCTAAGGGTAATGTGGATGCGATGTCATTGCGTCTGGACAAGCGCTGTGTCAACTGGTCGTAAAACAATGAGCGCGGCGATACATGGTCATTGCTGCTGGTCCATTCACCGTTGCCGGTCAACGTACCCCAGCACCCGTGAGCACTGTTGCGGTTTTCCGTGTCGGGAGAATAACATTCGATGGTCGAGGCTGTACATTGCCAGAACATCGAATTAGCGGTGTTCCAACCCGTACCGAATTGATATTGCTCGAGGTTGGCAAAACGTAGGTCGTTCCCGTCGATATTCACGATGTCAAACAACAGTCCGCATGCCCATGAACCGATGCTGCCGCTGAAACCGAGCGACTCCTCACCCTCGCATTGCACGAAGGCATTCGGACCGGCTGCGCAATAACCGGCTGCAAAATCGTGGATGCCTTTACGCGAAATACAACGTTGGAAAAGGGTTTGCTGACCGCGAGTCAGGAACACACATCGACGCCAACCACCGATTTCCGAAACGGGTTCCTCTGCTATGCAGTCTTCTACGGTGATGCGGCTCGTATGCTTCTGCAGATTGACTGCCGAACCAGCCAAATGGCGGAAGTCAACGCGTCTTACCCAGCAGTCGCGTGCGTATTCCATGTAGATTCCGTCCCAACAGTGGTCTTCGTCTTTGGGATTCCAGCCGTTGACCTCCGATACCAACGACAGATTTTCTACACCGCATTCACTCAGTTCGAAGGTCGGTTGATAGCGTGCTATGGTCGAACCTTCACACAGGCTGCAGGTCAGCGGGGCGTCCAACTTGATGTTGGTTCCGTCAACGGATGATACTGTCCTGGTCCATGTGATGTCGATATCGCTTGCTTTCCAACCGGTATAATCCAGACCGCCACCGAAATCATCCATTTTCAACCCTGCTATCCATTCCTTTGTCGAGGGGCGGGTGATTTGCACACGGTCGCCTGTTTTCAAAGTGATGCCCTCTACGGCTATCACATCTTGGCCGACCATCCTGACATGGCCAGTCTTGCCGTCTGTCTCTGACTTGTCGGAGGCCTGCAGCGGTGCAATCCTGATAATATCTCCTCTGTCTGGGCCTGTTCTCAATAGGGTGGTTTTACCTTTACCCATACCACGTATGACGACTCCGTTGGCCGACACGCACAATGGTTTGCTTACGCGGAAAGTTCCCTCGCCAATCAGTACTGCACCACGTTGCCTCTTTGCGTCCGGTTTCAACCCCGACACATAGTCGATGGCCTTCTGGAGCAGTTCCGTACAGTCACCCTCATGCCATGCCACGTAGGCTGCCACGTTCATATCGGGTATCCGTTCCTCTGACGCATGATAACCGCAGGAGGAATAGTCCATTGGTATGTACAACTCCTTTTTAGGCTTCTTTTGTGCCCATGCCGAACAACACAGCATCAGGAGGCACCCGACCATCAGCAGGCATATTCGTCGTCTCATTTCAATGCTTAATTCTTTCCGTTCAAACTTCAGAACTATTGTCCCTTTATCTCCCCTTTATTTTACTATCTTCGCGTCTTTCTTCTTGATGAACAGATTGTCATGGGCGGTGACCAGCATGTAATACTCTCCGTCATCCGTCTCCGTAAAAGTGTCGGCGATAATGGTTCCTTTTTTCACAGTGGCGAAGATTGGAAGTGAAGGAGCCTCTCCAGACAAATCTTCACCGAAAATGGGGGTGTTATCACGGGTGGCAACCAATCGTGGCTTGCCTTTGCCCTCGTACCATGTCTGTGTGCCTACATATTTACTGTATGCCCAACCCGTTATCTTCCCTGATTGTACCTTGCTCCAATTGCCCTTTTTGCCTACAAGCACGCCATTTCCCAAGCCATGAGAGAAAGCGTATAATTTGGTGAGAATCTTACCCTTATTAGAGGGCGTGGCCCTAACATTCACAAAACCGTCATCCGAAGTGGCGTAAACAACAGTAAATACATTTTGCGCTTGCATCAATCCGCAAAAGGCAAGCGTCGCCAGAATTGCTAATACTCGTTTCATCTTCTTCAACAGCAGCACAGGTGTTATCAGTCTCTTACCTTTTCCTTATTCTTCGCTCATGTGCTGCAAACTGAGCAAGAATACAGGAAAAGTCACCGCAAATATAAAAAAAATAATTGACATATATCATGATTCTGTAAAAAAAGCCCCAAAATTACAACGAAAACGATTCCGAAACGGAATGGAGATAATTATTAGTCTCCCCGAGAATCAATCCCTAATTTTTTGTTAAATCACTGCAAATCTATCAATAATTGTAAAAACATTCGACAATTTCGTTTTTTTTCAATAATTTTGCAAACTGATTTTGAAGATAAGACAGATCTGTATTTATGAAAAAAATATTATGCGCCGTTGTTATGGCGGCCATCACAGGACATTTGTTCGCGCAGACTGATAGACAATACACCACTGTGTCTCCATACAGCCAGTTTGGACTGGGCATTCCTCTTGACCAGTCGCAAGGGTTTAACAAGGGCATGAACGGTGTGGGTATCGCGTTTCGCGAACATAATATGGTCAATACTCTCAACCCCGCTTCTTATTCGTCTATCGATTCCCTCACGTTCATGTTTGACGCTGGGGTATCAGGACAATTAACCAATTTCGAAGAGAACGGTAAGAAGAAAAACGCCAAAAGCGCTTCGTTCGACTATGTTGTCGCCGGTTTTAGGGCTTTCCGCCATGTGGGTGTGAGCTTTGGCTTGCTGCCCTTCTCTGATGTGGGATACAACTATTCCAGCACTGAGAAAGTGGGTGATACGTCGACCACTTATACCAATACCTATTATGGCTCTGGTGGTCTTCATCAGGCTTTCCTAGGCATAGGATGGGAACCGTTCAAAGGCGTGTCGTTGGGTGTCAATGGAGGCTATCTCTGGGGTAAAATCGACAAAATGGTTTCCAACGTATATAGCGATGACGCCATCAATACTTTGGCAAAATCATACAAAATCAACGTCACGAATTTCACACTCAATTTCGGCGCGCAATTTCAGGCAAACGTGACGAAAAATGACAAGGTGACACTCGGCTTGACATATGGCTTAGGGCATGATTTGAAAGAAGAACTGACCAGCATGGTCATCTCTGCCAACTCTCAGACGGTTGTGCTTGATACAGCGAAAGTTGAGAGCGGTAATATGCTCAAACTACCTCACACCTTCGGAGCAGGTCTGGCATGGAACCATCGTGACAAACTGAAAGTCGGGTTCGATTTCACATTGCAAAAATGGGCTGACGTAGGTTATCCCGAATTGCAAGGGACTGCCGGTAGCCCTCAATTTGTCCTCAATTCAAACTATTTCCTCGACAGAAAGAAATTCAATCTCGGTGTGGACTATTGTGCCGACGAAAAAGGTGAGAAGAAGAAATATTTCAGAATGATTCACTATCGTTTTGGTGTTTCATACGCTACACCTTATTTAAATATCGACGGCAGAGACGGTCCCAAGGAAATCAGTGTGTCTGCGGGTTTTGGCATTCCTATTATCAATAGTTGGAACAACCGCTCTACACTGAATATCAGTGCGCAGTGGGTGCGCAATGCTGCAGACAACATGCTCAAAGAGAACACTTTCCGCATCAATATAGGATTCACATTCAATGAACGTTGGTTCATGAAGTGGAAAGTGAACTGATACAAACTATATGGGGCATTCACGCGCGTTCATCTTATTATTGTTGGCAGCGGTGATTACCACTGTTGCATGCAGTCCGGAGAGAGAACATACGGCACCCGCTATACGTCCGCAAGACTCGGTGCCTATGATGGTCTCCTATGGGGTGAACACGCTTATCTCTGACTCTGGCATCATCAAATACCGCATCGTGGCTGAGAGATGGGAGATGAATCCCAACAGGACGCCTTCCAGGTGGGTCTTCGATAAAGGATTGTTTCTTGAACAGTTCGACCTCACCCTTCATGTGCAGTCTTACATCCAGTGCGACACGGCTTATTATTATGATAATGACAGGTTGTGGGAACTGCATGGGCGTGTCAGAATCCTCTCAAAAAACGGATTGAGATTCAAAAGCGAGGAACTGTTCTGGGACGAGCGTAAACACGAGATTTATTCCAACAAATTCTCTCATTTCTACACACCTGAGCGCGAACTGCAAGGCAACCGCTTCAGGAGTGATGAGAAAATGACCAAATATTCTGTAACGAATAGTAAAGGGTCGTTCGACAAAGGCGACATCGACAAGTCGCCGCGGGAAAACATGTCGAAAAACGAATCCGATTCAGCCATGAGTCGGGGCAGACAACCGTATCGGCCAAACCGTAAACACACGACCATACCTCTCACACGACCAGAATAATTGTAACATGGTTAGCATCAGTCTGATTGTCAGCATCATCATCTCAATGATTTTCTCCGGCTTCTTCTCGGGCATGGAGATTGCTTTCGTGTCAAGCAACAGGATGCTTGCGGAGATGGACAAAGAGAAAAACGGACTGTCGCAGCGGTGTCTCGCTGTGTTTTACAAACACCCCAACAACTTTGTCAGTACCATGCTTGTGGGCAATAATATCGCCCTCGTCATATATGGTATATTGTTCGCGCAACTGTTCGACGCGACTCTTTTCCGTTCACTTTCCGACGGGTTGAGAGTATCGGCCGATACCATCCTCTCTACGGTGATTATCCTCTTCACGGGCGAGTTCCTGCCTAAAACCTTCTTCAAAAGCAACCCTAACCGTCTGCTCACTTTCTTTGCCATACCCGCATATCTCTGCTATGTCATCTTGTGGCCCATATCGCGTTTTGCCACGTTGCTCTCAAGGGGATTGTTGAGACTCGTGGGTGTGAAAATGGGAAAAGAAGATACCGACGAAGAGTTCTCAAAGGTCGATTTGGACTATCTTGTGCAGTCGAGCATCGACAATGCAAAAAATGAGGACGATATCGACGACGAAGTCAAGATATTCCAGAATGCGCTCGATTTTTCTGACACGAAGGTGCGCGACTGCATGATTCCAAGGACGGAAATCAATGCCGTGCCGGATGATTGTGACAGCCAGACTCTTAAACAAAAGTTTATCGAGAGTGGTAACTCGAAAATCATCGTCTACCATGATGACATCGACCATGTCATCGGATACATCCATTCGTCGGAAATGTTCAAAAATGCCAGTGAATGGATTGAGCATATTCAGAAAATGCCTTTCGTGCCGGAGACCATGGCGGCTCGGAAACTCATGAAAATTCTTTTACAACAGAAAAAAAGCCTCGCTGTCGTTGTCGATGAGTTTGGTGGAACAGCCGGATTGGTTTCTCTCGAAGACATGGTCGAGGAAATCTTCGGTGAGATTGAAGACGAGCACGACAGCAAGAAATACACGGCCAAACGAACGGCTGAAAATGAGTATCTGCTCTCGGCCAGACTGGAGATTGACAATGTCAACGAAATGTTCGATCTCGAACTCCCCGAGAGCGACGAGTATATGACCATCGGCGGACTCATTCTGCATGAATATCAGAGTTTCCCGAAACTCAACGAGGTGGTGAAAATCGGACAATACGAGTTCCAAATCATCAAAAAGACCATGACGAAAATTGAACTCGTCAAACTGAAGGTCATTTCGTGACACATTCATCCGTAATCATCTGTCATGATAGCATATGATGATGCTGGTTGGTGTGTTTGGCGCATGATTGGTACCATTTGATTCGCTGATGAGCATTTTTCAACGAAAAAATTCGCTTGTTTGCGTTTTTCTTCGTAATTTTGTGCGCTTTTTGGAGTATCAGCAAAATTCCAGTGGAAAAATGATTGCGAATGAGGCTCTGAAAACGCTTGAAAACAACATTTTTGAAGAGTAAAAACAATAAAATAAAAACAATTAAAAAGTAATGGCAGCATTAGGAACAATTAGAAAAAGAGGCATCATTCTCATTTGTATTATAGGTCTCGGCTTGTTCGCTTTCATCGCCGGAGACATGTTCAAATCCTGCGAGGGCACAAAGGCGGAAAGAAGTCAGAGACTCGCCGTAATCGCAGGTGAGAAAATCAATGCACAAGACTATCAAAAGTATTCTGAGGAATTTGTCGAATTCATGAAGATGGAGGGACAGCAAATCTCAGATGAACAGTTGAGAGAAGCAGCATGGAACAGTTTCATGCAGGAAAAACTGATCGTCAATGAGGCTGAAAAACTCGGTCTGACTATCACTGACGATGAGGTCAATGACGTCATGACAAAGGGTTCGCACCCAGTTCTGGCTCAGTTCCCCATCCCGCAAGTGCATAATCCGCAGACAGGACTGTTCGATGTCAACGCATATCGTCAACTTGTCAATCAGACAAAACAGGCCAATAATCAGCAGGCAAACCAGATTTACAGATACCTGCTTTTCAAAGAGCATCAGTTGAGAATCACAATGCTCTTCGAGAAATACAGCAATTTGCTTACAGCATGCACCATTTCGAATCCTGCAGAGGCAAAATTCGCTTTCGACTCTGAGAAGAAAGAGAGCGACGTGCTCCTCGCTGCATTCGATTACAAAGCCATCAATGACAATGACGTGAAAGTCAGCGATGCAGAACTTCAACAGAAATACGATGAGCTCAAAGAGTCTGCTCTCATCAAAATCCAAAACGAGCAGCGTGCTGGTAAGTTCATCCTCGTCAGAAAAGTCGCTTCCGATCAGGACCGTGCAGAACTTAATGACCTCCTGACCAAAGCCGCTTCTGAGATGGATTCTACTGATTACGGAAGCATCGTGCGTCAGTATCAGTCAAATATCTCTTACACAGGTGTGCCTGTCACAAAGAGCGCATTCTCGCCCGCAGTGGCCAATATGGTCGACTCTATCGGTGTCAACACCGTGAAAGGTCCCTTCGAGGATGCTGCTGACAATACACTCAATGTGATTCGTGTCATTTCTAAAACCACATTGCCCGACTCTATACAGTATCGTGTGATTGGCGTGACAGGAAAAGACCAGGCTGAAGTTAATACACGTGCCGACAGTGTGCTGAAAGCTGCTCAGGGTGGTGAAGACTTCGAGGTGCTTGCCAAGAGATACGGACAGACCGCTGAAAAGAATTGGATGGTAACACGTGATTACGAGCATGCTGCTAACATCGGCACCGACGATGCCAAGATGATTACCATGCTCAACGAGATGGGCAAAAATGAGATGAGACTTCTCGACCTCGCTGGAAACAAACTCCTCATTCAAGTGCTTGACACCAAAAAGCCCGTACAGAAATATGTTGTTGCGCAAATCAAGCGCTCTATCGACTATTCCGACGAGACTTCGCGTCAGATTACCAACGACCTCAGACAGTTCCTCGCTGACAACCGCACACTCGAAGCGCTTGAGAAGAATGCTCCTGCCAAGCAGTATCAGTTGATGGACATCCCCGGCATTGACACTTCTGTCAGTGGTATCGCTAACGTGCCCAACACCAAAGAGGCTCTACGTTGGTTCTTCAACAGCGACCGTCAGGAGGGTGACCTCTCAGATCCCTTCACCTGCGGTCCCAACCAGGACATGCTCATGGCAGTTTTGCTGACTGGTATCTATGACAAGGGTTACAAACCTCTGACCGATGCCAATGTGAATGAGGTTGTCAAACAGGAGGCTCTCAATGACAAAAAGGCTGAGAAGATTCTCGAGGCTGTGAAGAATGTCAACTCTATCGATGCTGCCAAGGCTGTCACCGCAGTTGCTTGCCGTCTCGATACCGTACAGCATGTTTCATTTGCCAACTACAACCAGGAACCCAAACTTGCTGGTGCTATTGCAGCAAGCAAGACTGGATTCAACAAGGCTCCAGTGAAGGGTAAGAATGGTGTTTATTTCTATCAGGTGCTCGAACAGCGTACGCTCGAAGGTGCATATGATGAGAAACAATACAAAGAGCGTGCCGCTCAGAGAAACCTCAACATCATGCACAATATGTTGCTTGACGAACTCATGCGTGATGCGAAACTCACCGACAACCGTTACATCTTCATGTAATCAGTTGATTGGATAATCACATATTTCGGCTCTCCTGTTTTAGGGGAGCCGATTTTTTTACCTTGACATGCGAGAGATGTCCTTTTTTTTTCGTATCTTCGCAGCCGAAATCATACTATTTTTATTACATGAGAAAGACCGTCATCCTTTTTTGCGCGATTGCAGGGTTAATGCTCTCGTCCTGTAAAAGTGAACAACTTGTTGCCACACAGTCTTCGCCCGCTAAGAGAGAGTTCCGTGGGGCGTGGATTCAATGTGTCAACGGACAGTTCCTCGGTATGTCAACACAACAGATGCAGAACACATTGAGCAGCCAGCTTGATGAATTGCAGCGCGACGGATGCAATGCCATCATCTTCCAAGTTCGGCCTGAGTGCGACGCTCTCTACGCCAGCAACATCGAGCCATGGAGCAGATTCCTTACTGGTCGCCAGGGGGTGGCTCCCTCTCCTTATTGGGACCCTCTGAAATGGATGATAGAGCAATGTCATCATAGAGGCATGGAACTGCATGCGTGGATTAATCCATACCGCGCGAAAACGAAGACAACCAATGAACTCGCTTCAAATCATATTGCTCAACGCCGTCCCGACCTCGTCTTCCCTTATGACGGACAATACATTCTCAATCCGGGCATTCCTGAGAACAGAGATTACATCTGCAAGGTCGTTGATGATATCGTCAGCCGCTATGACATAGATGGACTGCATATCGACGATTATTTCTATCCATATCCTGTGAGTGGACAGGCTATTCCCGATGACC
>JAEEGL013732972.1_pt1 | contig 47478 bp, 45 predicted proteins | sample 9134231 | NCBI WGS metagenome assembly JAEEGL01 (sample SAMN16246548, study PRJNA631951) | gut metagenome | biome: gut microbiome; feature: rumen; material: fiber-attached | host: Bos | place: Iran: Karaj | collected 2018-10
AGATTCCGCCACGGCTTGTTAACCCTAAAAACAAGCGACATTGAGGAAATGATTGAAGAAAACAAAGAAGTAGAAACTGTATGTCATTATTGTAATGAACATTATATTTTTACTCCAGAAGAACTAAAAAATATATTGAAATTAAAAAAATTTAAGGAGCGAAAAATATGAAATTGGAAAAAGAATATTTAAATGTATTAGAATTTGCGAAAAAGATTTTAGAAATACCTAGTCCAAGTGGATATACTAAAGATGCCATGGATTTCTTAATCGCTGAAGCCACAAAACGTGGACTTGATACTAAACTAGAAAAAAATGGATCTTTAGTAGTAACACTAAAAGGAAAAACTGATAAAGTATTATGCTTAGGTGCTCATGTTGATACACTAGGCGGTATCGTTCGCGCAATCAACTCAGATGGTACATTACGTTTTTCAGTTTTAGGTGGACCAATTCTTCCAACATATGATGGAGAATATTGTTATATCTTTACAAGAACTGGCAAACGTTATACTGGAACTTTCTTATCAGATAGCCCTGCCGTTCATGTATATGATAATGCAAGAACATTAGAACGTGATATTGACCATATGCATGTTCGTATTGATGAAGTAGTACATAATCGTAGTGATGTTGAAAAGCTAGATATCGCTAATGGTGATTTCATTGCCTTAGACCCAAAAACGGTTATTCTTCCAAGCGGTTATATCAAATCTCGTTTCTTAGATGATAAATTATCAGTTGCGATTATTTTTGGTTTAATTGATTATTTACAAAAAGAAAACATCACTCCTTCATACACATTAAAGTTTGTCTTCTCTGCCTATGAAGAAGTGGGCTTTGGTTCAAGCCATATTCCAGAATGCGATGAATTCATCGCTGTTGATATGGGTTGCGTTGGTTGGGATCTTGATGGATCAGAAGAAAAAGTTTCAATCTGTGCTAAAGACGCAGCGGGACCATATGACTATGATGTCACAACAAAACTAATTAATCTTGCCAAAGAAGCTAAACTTGATTATGCAGTAGATATTTTTAGACATTACTCAAGTGATGTATCTGCCGCATTACAAGCAGGTAACAACTTTAAAGGTGGATTAATTGGATCTGGTGTTGCGGCTTCACATGGTATGGAACGTAGCCATATTAATGGTGTTAAAAATACTTTAGAATTACTAAAGTTATATGTAAAATAAAAAATATGAGGAACTACCAGCTAATTGCTGGAAAGTTCCTCTTTTATTTTTTCATATATTGAATTAATTGGTAACCCCATTACGTTATAATAGTCACCATCAATTTTTTCTATGTACTTACCAAATATACCTTGAATAGCATATGCTCCGGCTTTGTCATATGGTTCAGGAGTATTAATATAATCATTTATTTCTTCTTCACTTAGTTTAGATACAAATACTTTAGTTTCTACGCTATAATTATATTCTTCATTTTTTGTTTTGATATATACACCAGTAACCACAATATGACTTCTACCACTTATGAGTTTAATCATTTCGTATGCTTCATCTTTATCTTTTGGTTTACCTAAGATTCTACCATCACAATAAACAATTGTATCGGCAGTGATGATGATATCATCTTGATATGATTCAACTAAAGGAAGTCCTTTTTTCTTCGCTGTTAGTTTGGGATAATCTAAATAATTATCACACTTAACATCCTCTAGAATATCCTCTATTACTACTTTAAAAGGAATACCAGTCATTTCTAGTATTTCTTTTCTTCTTGGTGACTTTGACCCTAAAATAATCATCGGTTACGCTCAATATTCTTAAGTTGGAATTCAACTTTACGAATGATCATTTCTCTAACCTTTTCGCTAGGCCATTTGTCATTTGATAAGCTCATTGCCCAAACAATCGCTCCAGTTGCTGGTGGGACATGTAGTAACACTACATTACAGTTCTTCTTAGTGTATTCATTCATCTTTTTCTTAAATTCTTCAATTAATGTTGGATTACTTCCTTTAACCCAAACTGAACCAGCCATTATAACAAGTGGTTCCTCATCAAAGTCTAGATTAACAACACAACCAGCCGCTGACCTTGCAAGGTTATTTGCCATTTCTTTTAAGATATTGATGCATACTTCATCTCCTCGTGAGGCAAACGCAAAGACGGCTTTATCAATTTCCGTATAATTGATATCGCCTTTAGTTAAGTGACCACTAATTTCTTCCATTAGATAGTATTTATCCGCAATACCAAATGTGGTCATGATGAAATCATCTAACATTGATGGAGCACCAAAACGATACATTGAGTCATATACTTGACGGATAGCGCGGCGAGCAAGCCAACTACCACCAGCTTCATCACCTACAGTTTCCCCTATACCACCAACTTGTAGGTAGTTATCATGTTTATCAATACCACCGGCTGATGTTCCCGTTCCACAAACTGAACATACACCATGTTGGGCAATCGCTTTAATTCCTAAGAATGAGTCATTAACGACTTTGTATTTCACAAAACCAATTTTTTCAACAATCTCTTCTAGTCTTTGTTTCTGATAAGGTGTATCAACACCCGCAAGACCAAAGACTGCCCAGTCGATATCACTTGGTTCTAAATCATTATTACCTAAAATGAATTTAATGGCTTTAGATAGTAAGCGGTATGATCCATCAAAGCTATCTTTTAATCCTTCATGGCTACACGCAACATCACGATGGAAATCTATAAAATTACCTAAAGTGTCAAATAGAAAGTAATCGGTTTTAGTATTACCACCATCAACACCTAATATATATTTACTAACCATTTTATTTTTCTCCTTTAAAAAACTCTGGTAGATGTTCTTTATGCACAGCTTTTAGTTCATCATATGCCGGTTTAAACTTATTGTAATCACGACATAATGGATTAATTAGTAAAGCTTTCATTGCTTCATCTTCATCTCCAGTTAAGGCAGCTTTAACTGCATGTTTTTCATATGCTTTCATCATCTTCATATATTCTTTAATATGCTCATTATGACAATCAGATTTAATAACAGTTGCGCCATTTTTACCAATGTATGCGGAAACCTCAACGGCATCATTATCATCCATAAATGGAATTGCGCCATTATTTAATACATTAACAACTTGAATATCACCACGGTCATTATAAATAGAATCAACTAAGTTAATCGCTACTTCACTATAACGAGCGCCCCCTCGCTTTGATAATAACTCAGGTTTTGTATTAACTTCACTATTTTCATAAATCTTAAGAAGTTCCTCTTCTATTTCCATACATACTTCACCACGGCACTTCGTAGCTTCTTTTTCTTTTTGAAGTTGAGCATCTGTGTAGTAATAATAAATTAAATATGAAGTAGGAATAGCTCCAATTGTCTTAATCAAATCATGAGAGAAATTAAGTTTTGGAATATTTTGCATAATTGGACTATCAAGTCCAGCATTAACTGCTTCTTCTAGATAATTCTTACCATTATCATAAATACCAGTAATCCATGCTAAATGGTTTAAACCAATATATTCTACATAAGCATTAGGTAAATTGAGCTTAGTCTTAATACTATCAATGGTATTGATTGGCACATTACATAAACCCATCATCTTAATCTTACTATTATTAAGAACGGCTTCCGCAATCATTCCTGATGGATTAGAAAAGTTAATCAACCAAGCATCAGGACATATCTCTTCCATACGATGAACAATCTTCATAATTTCAGGTATTGTTCTCATGCCTTTGAAAAAGCCGCCAACGCCATTTGTCTCTTGACCAATTAGTCCATATTTTAGAGGAATCTTTTCATCAAGTACACGAGCTGGAAGTTTACCAACTCTAATTTGAGCACAAACAAAGCTACAGCCAACTAAAGCTTCATCAAGGTCAGTTGTAAGCACTACTTCACAGTTTAGTTTAGCGTGCTCAACCATTCTCTTCGATAATCCCCCAACAATAGAAAGTTTTCTTTCATCGATATCCATTAGATATAATTTTCGAATAGGTAAACTATCTTTTTTATTAATAATTCCTTCAATTAGTTCAGGAGTATATGTACTACCAGCACCAATAATCGCAACTTTTAATTCCTTCATATTCCACCTCTATTTTACTTTCTAAATTATACTACAAATACTATTATTATTCAAGTAATAATAAAAAGGACTATTTCTAGTCCTTTTATTCGTGACATCTTGGATCATAAGGAGGATTACTCTTATTATGGATATTTCCTCCATCCATAAATCCTTTACAATATAAACATTTATAATATCCATTTGGAAGTGGACCTACTCCTTTGACATGACTTTCATATCCACTATATCCACATGAACATGTTACATAATGATTATATAAATTATGATATGTATAACTTAAACTATGTACATGATCTCTAACCCGATAGTGGCATACTGGACAATAATATCCGTAAGTAGGGTTTTCAAATACTAAATCTAAATAATAATCATCTCCACTATGCTTATGACAAACGCCAAAACAGTTGCCATGTCCATGATTAAATAAATATACATTATCATTACAATTATTGTTACTACCTGTATATGTTATAGATATGCCATTAATATAATTACCATTATTGGAGAGTAAAACATCATGTGTTGTACTTGGAGAAGTCATATAACGCCACCCCATATGACACCTAAAAAGTGTTTTACCATTTGAGAGTTCTTTATAGCCATATGCTATTGAAGCATGTGATGTTCCAACCATTATATGTATGCCTTGTGCATCTGCATATTCAAAATTATTTGAACTGAGAATTACTGGTCTTCCACTATCTATTTCATTTTTAATGTCTTCTTCATTATTTAATACATTGATAGTATAATCAGATGACGATAAATTTGAAGCATAATTTTGAAGATAGTCTTCAATTATATCTTTCCTATTGACATAAGTTGTGTCGTAAATCGGATTATCATCATCATCAGTTTCAAAACCAATTTCTAAGTCACCTATAGCTATTTCATCTATTAAAAAATATTGGAAAGAATCGGTATATCCAGGACTCATATAAAAATCGCTAGTATCAAGTATGATTCCTGTCACACATTTAATAAATGCTTGATTAGAACAATAATCATTAGAATACATTGAACTATCATTAATAAAATTATTGTTATAGAAAAAATCACAATATGTTAAAAATGTGGCAGTTGCGATAAATCCGCATGAATTATATACATTAATTCCAAAATAAGTTGTTAATTTTGAAAAAAAGTAATCATTAGCACAATTTCTACTTAAAGTAATAGTACTGCCATTTGTTAAAGTGTTAGAACAATTATAATTTCTTGGATGATTAGAAATATATGAGTTTAGTTGATATGCCAAATAATTAAGAGAAGCATTATTTACTGTCTTCCATACTGAATTATTATTTAAATAGCCATATGTATTCACAATTTCAACAATTAAACATTTATATTCTATTTGTTCATTTACATAGCACCACGGATTATAATCTACATCAAATCCAAATTCATATAATTCAGATCCACAATAAATAATCCACTCAACACCATCATCATCGTAATCATCATCTCCATCAGAATATTCAATGTTAAAATCTCCAGTTATATATTTACCATCATAAATAGTATAACCATTATTTCCATTTATTATTATAGCGATGTTCTCTTCACAATCAATGTCGCCAGTTATTTTTAATGAGCTATAAGAAGCATTTACTTCTTTCTTTTGAAATAATAAAAAGAATATGAAAAATAAAACAATACTAATTGATATTATTTTTTTCATATTCTCTTACTTCCTTTTCTATCATATTAAAATCTTCAATAGCCCATTCATTATTAAGTAGATATTCTTCAATATTATCGAAAACATATTTTTCCATATAGAATGAGACTTTTAATATATCAATTTTAGTTACTAAATAATCATAAAGATCTAAGTAATATGTATTATTAGATAATAACTCTTCTACTTGATTTCTATCTTCTTGTTTGATTTCTTTTCCCATCACTAATGCATTGAAATAATAATGTCCGTATTCACACAAATATGTACCATCAAGTTGTAACGATATTTTAAAAGGTTGGATATATATTGGTTCATAATTTATGGTTTTTTTCTCCAAATTAACTGTTAGTATATTAAGTTTAACATCGTTACGCCTTGCTAAGTATTCATTATTTATTTCTAAATATGCGTTACCTCTATTTGACACTACAACTTCATATCCATACTTATTGGCATTGTTATTTAAAAAATCATATGTTTTATCATATAATTGTAGACAAATATAATCTTCATATGTTAGACCCAGTTTTTTTGCTTCATCACACATTTTTTGATAATTGTCTTCTACTTCTTTTTGTATTTCTTTTTTGTGTTCTTCAGATAGGTATTCACGATATTCTCGATATGAAGAAAAACCTTTTTCTTGCGCTTCTTCCTCTTTTGCTTGACGTTTTAATTGCCAATTGTACCAATCTTCCGATGTAAAGCCTTCACTATTTTCATCTATTTCTAGATTGAATTCGTCATCGCCTTTTTCAACTTCTATTAATCTATATTCTTTTATTCCATTAATAGTAATAGTAATAAGAGATTTACCTTCTTTTAAAGCTACTACTTTATTGTCTATTATCTTTATTACTTCTTCATCACTTGATTCATAGGAGATCTGTTCTATTACAACATCACTTGGATATAACACAATTTCAAATTCCTCAATATCACCAACAGAATATAAGCTATATAAATTATGAAAATAAATATTCTCTATTTTATTATCATTAACTGGATCCTTTAATTCATTTTCTTCTTTAGAACAAGAAATAAAAGATAATGCTAAAAATATTATAGATAGAAAACATAATATCTTTTTCACCATAGTCTATCTCTCCTTTCAAGTTTATTATAACATAATTAATATACATATGTCAAAAAAAGGTTATTGAAACCCTTCAAAGATCTCAATAACCATTTATCTTATTACTTAATTTCATCAATTGATATCACTTCATACATTGATTCAGCGTCTTCTTTTTTTGATGAATTAATGATATTTAATACTTTTACTTTTAAAACGGAACGATAATAATGGATTTCAATCACATCTCCAACATTAACTTCTTTTGATGGTTTTGCGACTTTTCCATTGATTACGATCTTTTCTTCGTTAGAAGCATCTTTCGCGACAGTTCTTCTTTTGATGAGCCTTGAGACTTTTAAAAATTTATCAATTCTCATTGTTTGAATTATTGTCTTCTTTCTTTTCTTCTACCGGAGCCTCTTCGTTAGAATTATTATCACTACCAGCTTTAGCGTCTTTCATTGCTTGAAGTTGCTTTTCGTAAATTGCTTGAAGTTCTTTTTCTTTTTCATCCGCAATACGTTTCGCTTCAGCTTTAGCTTTCTTCTTTTCCCACCACTCTAATTTACCAGTTTGATATAATTCATAAATATCTTCCTTAGTAAGAGTTTCAATCTCTTTAAGGTGACTTGCGATTCTTATTAATAATTCTTTATTTTCAGTAAGAATCTCTGTTGCTTTCTTATGACATTCATCAATAATCTTACGAACTTCTTGGTCAATTTCTAAAGCAACTTGGTCAGAGAAATTCTTTTCAGTCATGTAATCACGACCTAAGAAGACATTATGTGAACTATCTTCATATTGAACTGGACCTAGTGAACTCATGCCATATTCCGCAACCATGGCACGAGCGATACGAGTTGCCCGTTGAATATCATTATGAGCACCAGTTGAAATATCATTGCACATGATTTCTTCGGCTGTACGACCACCTAGTAAACCAGTAATCATATCAACTAAACCTTGACGAGTATAATTGAATAATTCTTGGTCAGGAGTCATTAGTGTATATCCACCAGCATCACCACGTGGAATAATAGTTACCTTTTGAACTGTTTCCGCATTTTCTAGAAGTAAACCAATAACGGCATGACCTGCTTCATGATAAGCAGTAACTTCTTTTTCATATTCAGTATATTTACGACTCTTTTTAGCCGGACCCATCATAACACGGTCGATTGCTTCATCGATATCATAAATCTTGATTTCACGGCGGTTATCACGAGCCGCAAGTAAAGCAGCTTCATTTAAGACGTTTTCTAGATCAGCACCACTAAAGCCAGGAGTACGACGAGAAATATCTTCTAAGTTAATCTTAGGTGATAATTTCTTATTACGAGCATGAACTTGTAATATTTCAGTACGAGCTTTAATATCAGGATTACTAATTCTAATTTGTCTATCAAAACGACCAGGACGTAAAAGAGCTGGGTCTAAGATATCCACACGGTTTGTGGCGGCCATGACGATAACGCCACTATTTTCTTGGAATCCGTCCATTTCAACAAGTAATTGGTTAAGTGTTTGTTCACGTTCATCGTGACCACCACCAAGACCAGCACCACGTTGACGACCAACGGCATCAATTTCATCGATGAAAACAACGCAAGGCGCATTTTGTTTAGCGTTTTTAAACATATCACGAACACGGCTCGCACCAACACCAACGAACATTTCTACGAAGTCAGATCCAGAAATTGAATAGAATGGAACTTTTGCTTCGCCGGCAACGGCTTTCGCAAGTAATGTCTTACCAGTTCCTGGAGGGCCTACTAAAAGCACACCCTTAGGAATTCTTGCTCCGATTTCTTGATATTTACGAGGATTCTTTAAGAAGTCAATGATTTCAATTAATTCTTCTTTTTCTTCATCGCATCCGGCAACATCATTGAATGTCTTTTCACTCTTGCGAGATAGTCTTGCTCTACTTCTCGCAAAGTCAAATGCTTGTTTATTGGCATTTCCGCCATTACGTAATATAAATATTAATCCAACCACAATTAAAATAATTGGTAAGATAATCATTAATATTGAAGCCCAGTCGATTGTAACTAGACGTTCAATCTTTGGATTAATATCACCATAATATGTTCCATCAGGTGATAAGATTTCTTCATCAATTACCCCTTTAGGATATAATACTTCATATTTTTTCTCAACGCCATCAGCGTCTTTATATTTACCATAAATGAAATAATCAGAGCTGTTATTACCACCAGCTGGACGAATTGTCATTGTCTCAATTTTTCCATCTTGTAGATAAGTCCAGAAATCATCCTTGGCTAATTCATCAGCTTGATTAATATAATTTCTAAAGAATAGATATACACCAATCATCAAGAGAACAGCGATGACGATTAAACCAATCATCGATATTCTTGATTTTGGTTTATTGTTTCCTTGATTTTGATTCATAAATTCACCTATTTGTTTTCATATATTGAACGTTTTAAGACACCTACATAGTCAAGATTACGATAAGATTGATTGTAATCAAGACCAAAACCAACAACGAATTTAGGATCTACCGTAAAGGCAACGTATTTAGGTTCTAAACATTTGTATTTACGAGCAGCTGGTTTATTAAGTAGGCAGGCAATTTCAATAGAAGCGGCTCCACGTTCGCATAATAAATCCATTACATTTTTAAGAGTAAGACCAGTATCAACGATATCTTCCGCAATGATGACATGACGATTTTTGATATCAAGTTTGATATCTTTTAAAATCGTAACTGATCCTGATGAAGTTGTACCATGATAACTACAAACATCCATGAAATCGATTTGCACATCGTTTTTGATGTGCATCATTAGTTCAACCATGAAAGGAACTGAACCGCGTAATAAACCGATTAAAACGATTGGTTCATCACCATAGTCTTTAGATATTTGTTTACCAAGTTCATCACAACGTTTTACGATATCTTCATGAGTAAATAGTACTTCTTCAATAAAACTGTCCATTTAATTTTCCTCTTTTCTAACCAAAGTTATTTTGTAGCCTTCATCAAAAGCTAATTCTTTTAGGATAACACTCTTTCTTACCCCAAAAGCGACTAAGACTTCTTCACCATCTAAAGCGAGAAGAACATTATCTCGTTCCATCTTTGGAATCTTCTTATCGATGAATAAATCATTAATTTTCTTATAACCTGGTTTTAATTTAATTTTATCGCCATCTTGGCGAGTTCTCACTGAAATTGGTAATTTATTATAACATAATTCCCATAAATTAGTAACACAATTATTTGTTATTTTGCGAACACATATTTTCAATTTGTCATTTATCTCGTAATCACCAATTTCCGTTAGTTCTAGATATACTTTTTCTTCTTTATTTTCTTCTTCTGGATTTAAAATTAGCTTTATTTCATCATAAATAATGATAAGTCTTAACTTATTACAAATATATGAATCATAACTACCATCTTTTGTGGAAATTATTTTCTTGATTTCTCTTACTACTCCACTTGATAACATAAGTGGTTTTAATAATTCAAATAAGACTTCTAATATTAAATAATCATCAAGAGATAATAATTTCTTTTTAGAAAAAGTGATAATATTACCATCTTTTTTCACATTAGCCATAATAAATTCATCACGAATGTTGTTAATCACGCGAGCAGCACCACGAATTGTCTCACTAAATTCCAAGAACTTTTTATCAATATCAGATACTTCTTCTTCAAGGTGAGGAATAATGTTATGACGAAGACGATTACGGAAATAATCATCATGACCATTTGATGAATCTTCAAAATATTTCACATTATTTTCTACTTGGTATTTCTTAATATCATCTTTAGTTTCTTTAATTAATGGGCGGATGATTAAATATTCGTAATTACCACTTCTAGCTTTGTAGGCCGGATTGATTCCTGAATAACCGGCAAGACTACTTCCTCGCATCATTCTGATAAGGACGGTTTCGATGTTGTCAATTGCATGATGGGCAAGAACTAAATAGTCTGCTTTTTCTTTTTCCACAGTTTCATTAAAAAAGGCAAAACGTTCTTCATGAGCAACTGCTTGGAAGTTTTTTTCATCTTCTTTAAATTGAAGTTCTTTCACGAAACATTTAATTCCTTCTTTTTTACATAAGTTCTTGATATATTCTTCTTCCTCATCTGATTCAACTCGACGATGATGATTGACATGGCATACGATGATTTTAATTTTTTCTATTTTACTTAACTTTATAAATTTATCAAGTAAAACAGAAGAATCAATGCCAGTTGAAACGGCTAAAACGAATGTTTTATTCTTCCACTCTAAATTATTTAGTTTAAAAAAGTTAAGTAAACTTTCCATTCTTATTCTCCTATGATTTTAATTAGGACTCTTTTTCTTCGCATTCCATCAAATTCTCCGTAGAAAATTTGTTCCCAAGGGCCGAAATCCAGTTCGCCATTAGTGATGGCACAAACAACTTCTCGCCCAAATATTTGACGTTTGATATGGGCATCAGCGTTATCTTCATAACCATTATGATGATACATTGAATATGGCTTTTCTGGAGCCATTTTTTCAAGCCACGTTTCAAAGTCTTGATGAAGACCAGTCTCATCATCATTGATGAAAACAGAAGCCGTGATATGCATCGCATTTACTAAGCATAGTCCCTCTTTGATGCCACTATCTCTTATCGCTTCTTCTACTAAGGATGTAATATTAATATATTCTCTTCTTTTCTTAGTACAGAAATATAATTCTTTTCGATATGACTTCATTAATAAACTCCTTTATATATAGTTTTTTTATCAACTAAAACTAAAACAAGACCAACAGCAACAAGCAAGAAATCAATAAATCCAAGGATGGCATTAATTAAGAATAATTCTTCATATCCATTTATTAGTAAATATCTTAAAATAAAGATAGCACTAAATCCTCCACTAATGAGAACTATTAGAATCGTAATAATTAATGATAATACTTTTTTCTTCTTACCACATAATGAATCAATCATAAATATTCCATAATTACCTAAAAAATACAAACCAAAACCAGTGAAGAATTCGAGGCATTGAATGAGAAAATCCCATCCATTTAATACCATAAATCCCTTGATTAACGAACAAATGATGATTGCGATAATCGATAATAAGTTGATGAAGAAAATAATAAAGATTTTCTTTAGCCAACTATTATAGGTTTCTTTTCGCGTTATTCCAAATGATACATTGTTTCTGATTTGATTATTATAAGTAGTATGGGTAAAAATAATGGAAGTAATAAGAGATACCCATGATAATATTTTAAATAACAATATGCCATAAAATGAATCATCATGATAAAGCATAATGAAGATTTGAATAACTAAATATAGTAATACAATACCAACAAGTGTTGCCAAAACTTTTCTGGAATCATTTAATATCTTCTTCATCTTGGCCACGATCCTTCACTTTTGATAATTGATAATAATCCTTTGAAGTCAATTTCTTTATATTTCTTGATTTCTTTTTTAAATGATTTATATTCTTCTTTATTCATATCATTTAAAATAATTACCATATTATCTTTTTTAAATATTCTCTTTTTTAATGTTATATAATCATCACAGATAATAAATCTATCTTCTTTAGGATTAATTAGAAACGCTTCTTCATAATCTCCAAACAAAACAACATAATCAAGAACATCTTGAAAATCTTCAATTGAACTAGCATCAAGCATCACTAAATTATGCTTTCTTTTATTAGTTAGTTCTTTCACAATGATTTCTCTACGATTATCGTACTTTGAAAGATAATATAGGGGATTATCAATAAAAGATACATCATAATCAAGACTAGAATAAATCGCAAAAGATGTTAAATTATTTCCAAGATCAGTGAAACTATAGTTTTGTTTGATTGTTATTTCGCTTCTAATGTTTAATAAATTAACAAGTCTCTTATATTCTTTTTCATTGAAAACTACATTGTAGCGGGATTTTAGGTTCTCTTTTATCGTTTTATCGTTAAGTGTCTCCACCATTTTCTTTGATAAATCAAGATAGATTCTTTCTTTAAAATAATCTTTATTATCGAAGATATCTTTATCATTTTTAAGGCATGTTTGGTTGTTAGGATTGATTCCTGATATCTTCTTTAGTAATTCTGATATATCATCATGTCTCTTACCATATATACCATAAATAAATCCTTTTTCCATTTGAAATGATAATTTATAATTATTCAGTTGTAAGTTATTAATATCAATATATCCCATAACTACCAAATCCTTTTAATAATTATATCAAATTCGCTATTTATAAACAAGACTGGACAGTTTGTCCAGTCTATTATTTTAAATCATCAACCAATTGAGCCAGTCATTTCCAGTTTTATTAATTGATTTAGTTCAACCGCATATTCCATTGGAAGTTCTTTTGAGAATGGTTCAATAAAGCCCATAACGATCATTTCCAAAGCTTGACTTTCAGTTAAACCACGACTCATTAGATAGAATAACTGTTCATCGGAAACTTTTGATACAGTTGCCTCATGTTCAATTCTACTTGTCTTGTTTTGAACAATGTTTAGAGGAATTGTATCACTCTTAGAAATACCATCTAAAATGATTGTATCACATTCAATATGGCTCTTGGCGTTTTGAGCTCCTTTGGCATGGCGAACTGTACCACGATAATTTACAACTCCCCCACCCCGACAAATTGATTTTGAGATGATAGTTGAAGTGGTGTTTGGAGCGAGGTGAATCATCTTCGCACCGGTATCTTGATATTGTCCACTTCCCGCAAAGGCAATAGAAACAGTCGTTCCTTTGGCTCCAGTTCCCGCTAGAATGCATGCTGGATATTTCATATTAGTCATCGACCCAATATTACCATCAATCCATTCCATGTGGGCATAAGCATCACATTTCGCTCTCTTCGTAACAAGATTTACGATGTTGTTGCTCCAGTTTTGAACAGTTGAGTAGCGACAATATCCGTGATCTTTAACATAAATCTCAACAACGGCAGCGTGAAGAGAATCACGTGAATAAATAGGAGCTGTACATCCTTCAACGTAATTAAGACTCGCTTCATCTTCAACGATGATAAGCGTACGTTCAAATTGTCCCATTTGTTCGGAGTTAATTCTGAAATATGATTGTAGTGGCTTTTCTAGTTTTACGCCTTTAGGAACATAAATGAAAGATCCACCACTCCATACGGCTGTATTTAAAGCCGCATATTTATTATCAGTATATGGCACAATCTTACCAAAGTATTCTTTCATAATATCAGGGTATTTTCTTAAAGCCGTATCGGTATCACAAAATAATACTCCTAATTTCTCTAGTTCAACTAAAGTATTATGATAAACAACTTCTGATTCAAATTGGGTAGATAGTCCACCAAGATATTTTCTTTCAGCTTCGGGAACACCTAATTTATCAAAAGTCTCTTTGATCTTTTCTGGTACTTCATCCCAACTTTTCTCAACTTTCTTTGATGATTTAATATAATATGTATAATCATCAAAATCGATAAAATCAAGATTTGGGCCAAATGATGGTTGTGGCATTTTGATAAATTCATTATAAGCACGAATACGCAAATCACGCATCCAGTCTGGTTCACCTTTATATTCAGATATCTTTTTTACAACTTCTAGTGATAAACCCTTACCAGTAGTTAATACTTCTTCCGCATCTGTATGGAAACCATATTTATAATCACCAACGATTTTATTTATTTCATCATGATTACTCATCGATATCACCATCAAGAACCCTTTCTAAAGCTTTCCAAGAAAGTGTAGCGCACTTAATACGAGCAGGGAACTTCGAAACACCTTGATAAACAAGAGCTTCTTCAAGTTCTTCGCTTGGGTCATCTTTACCTGTCATCATATCAAAGAATTCTTGAATTAGGGCTTTCGCTTCTTCAACTTTTTTGCCTTCTAGTGTTTCTGATAAAACCGACGCTGATGAGCAACAGATACTACAACCACTACCATTATGATGAATGTGTTTTACAACACCATTCTCAATTTCGGCTTCGATTGTGATGTCATCGCCACAAGAAGGATTTTTGATATGAACATGAGGAAGATTTCCTACTAGTCCTTTATTTCTTGGATTCTTATAATGATCCATAATAACTTGTCTGTATAAGTTTTCTAAATCATTAAATCTATCATTCATAATAATAACTTCCTTTTTTATTTTATTTAATATCCAACAGTCTTAAAGAAATCAACGGTTTTTTTAATAGTTTCCACAAATTTATCGCAATCATCAATTGTGTTATAAATATAAAAACTACCACGCAGTGTTCCATTTGTCTTTAACCATTTTGTTAAAAGTTGTGCACAGTGATGTCCAGCTCGTAAACAAATACCAGCTTCATCAAAAATCGTTGCGGCATCATGAGGATGAACTCCATCAATATTGAATGCGATAATTGGAAGTTCTGGTGATTTATTATAAATCGTGATACCTTTAACATCTTTTAACTTATCAATTGTGTATTTATATAACATCATTGGATATTCATGTAAATATTCATAACCGATACTTTCTAGATAATTAACGGCTGTAGCGAGTCCTAATCCTTCAGCGATAGCTGGAGTTCCCGCTTCAAAACGATATGGAACTTCTTTCACTTCAACATAATCTGGTTCGACGTTTTCGTTCATATCCCCACCATAATATAGGGGATCAAGTTTCTTTAGGATTTCTTTTTTACCATAAAGAATACCAACACCAGTTGGACCAAACATCTTATGACCAGAAAAAGCAAGGAAATCACAATCCAAAGCTTTGACATCGATTTTTTCATGGGCAACGGCTTGAGCGGCGTCCACAATCACGATCGCGCCCTTTTCATGAGCGATTTTGATTATCTCTTCAATTGGTGAACGATATCCCATAACATTTGAATAATAATTAATCGCTACAACTTTAGTTTTATCAGTAAGTACTTTTTTAAAATTTTCCACTGTTATTCTTCCATCATCTGATAAAGGAATGTATTTTAAAACATCTTGTTTCTTTTCACACATCTTCATCCAAGGAAGAATACAAGAATGATGATCAAGATAAGAACTAATTACTTCATCACCACTATTTAGATATTTTTCACCATAAATTAGTGATGCAAGATTTAGGGCTTCAGTCGCATTACGCGTGAAGATTATTTCTCTATCCAAAGCGTTAATAAATTTGGCGATAGTTTCTCGGGCATTATCATATTCTAAGCTTGCTTGATAAGATAAATTATAAACACCACGGTGAATATTAACCCCATATTTTTTATAATATTCGTCCATCTTATCTAAAACGCAAGTTGGCTTAAGAGTTGTAGCCCCACTATCCATATAAACAAGATTAGGATTTGCTTGATATATTAAAAAATCTTTGCGTAATTCTTTCTTTTGCATTGCCTTACACCATTCTTCTATAAATAAGTTTTAACTAACTTTATTATTTCTTCTTTCTCTACTTCGTCTTTAATTTCATTATAAATAGGACTAACAAAACCATCAATAATTATTCTTTCACTTTCTTGTCTTGTTAGGCCACGACTCATTAAGTAATATAATTCCTCTTCAGAGATCGCTCCAATTCCGGCACCATGACTAGCTAGACAATCAAATTCATCAATTTGAAGCCATGGATTAGCACTAATTGCGGAATCAATATCAAGAAGAATACCTTTAGATTTTTGACTAATGTTCGCTCTCTTAGCTCCTCTTTTCACAATACCATTAGTATTGACATTAAGAGTTGATGCCCCCTTAGCGATAGCGTAATTACGCATAATTGATTCCGTTTCGATGTTATCATGAGTCACAACTAAATCATTGTCTTGAACTTTTTTCGAAGTATTTACCAAGACATTAAAATTTTCATATTTAGCCTTTTTACCATGTAATAAGACATCTTCACTTTCTTTTGATTCGTTTAAATATAATGAAAGCTTCTTATTATTGATTTTCGCATTATCATCAAGAGTTGTGATAATATCGATATGACTCTTAAATCCATCATTGGCGTGTTCAATTGTCGTAATACTTAAATCACTATTCTTCTTACAAACAATTTTCTTTTTTACATTGATATCACTATTTAAATCTAAATTAAATATTTCTAGGATATTTGCCTTAATATTCTCATTAATCACAAGTTCAATTTCACAACTTTGATTAATATCATGAATAATTGTTAGATCAAAATCTTCTTGGATATTTAAATCATTAAGACTAACATTTTTATCTTCAATTATTCCATTTTTAAGATATAAATAGTTACCTTTCTTAAATAACTTTAAATCCATTATCTAACCTCACTGGCTTTCTTAACTGCACAAGTGCCAAGAGAAACACGTTTCTTCGTTTCAATTTCCGTAACGATTCCTAGTTCTTCTTTAATCCAGTCATAACCATCTTGGTCAATTCTTTCGATTAACTCTTTACCACCAGTCATAACGATTCTTCCATCCATCATGATGTGAACATAATCACAGTTGATATAATCAAGTAATCTTTGGTAGTGAGTAATAACGATTGCGCCAAAGTCATCTCCACGCATGTTATTAACATTTTCACCACAAATCTTTAACGCATCAACATCAAGACCAGAATCAATCTCATCAAGAATCGCAAAATTAGGTTTTAACATCTTCATTTGTAAGATTTCATTACGTTTACGTTCACCGCCACTAAAACCTTCATTTAGATAACGATGAGGTAAATCACTATTCATCTTAAGGTCACTTACAGCTTTGTCTAAATCTTTAATGAATTTAAATAATTTAACGTGTTCACCTTCCGGAAGTCTAGCTTGAACCGCTGTTTTGATGAAATCAGCGTTAGTAACCCCACTAATCTCATTAGGGTATTGCATAGCAAGGAAGATTCCAGCACGACTTCTCTCATCAACAGTCATCGCCAAAACATCTTTCCCATCAAGGGTGATACTACCACCAGTGACTTCATATTTATAATGTCCCATTATCGTTCCCGCAAGAGTACTTTTACCAGTTCCATTAGGACCCATAATGGCATGTATTTCTCCAGTTTTTATTTCTAAGTTAAGACCTTTTAAAATCTCTTTTTTATTTCCTTCATTTTCACTATCGCTTACAACGACATGTAAATCTGTGATTTTTAAAACGCGTGGCATATTTTCCATTTTCTATTCCTCCACTCTAGTTATTCGCAATATAATTATTGTAATATTCTAATACATCATCATAAGATGAACCAATTTTATCTTTTACTTCTTCACCAAGATAATCAATCATAAGAGAAACTGACATTTCACATTTTGACGATATTTCTTGTTGCAACTCATTAGCACGAGTTAGGTTTTTCTCCCACTCTTCCATATCTTTTTTCATTCTCTTTATTAGTATCATCATTCGCACAAATGTAATACCAACAATGATGCCACTAGCACCTAATGCTGTCGCAATCCAGTACTCATTCTTTATTTCCATAAGAAGAATCCAAGCAATCGCTCCAATCACTAAGCAACAAGCCAAAGTGAAATACCAAACGAGATCTTTTCGTCTTTTCTTTTCTTTCGCAATGATTGGCCAGTAGTAATAATTAACTGTATCCAGTTCCTTACTCCATTCTTCTTTTAACATGTTAATCTCTTGGTTGAGTTCTCTGATTCTTTTCTCTTTCATATTAGACCTCACTAACATAATATTATAACATATTTACTGTATTTTTTAAAGCCTTTCTTTCGTAAAAAAAGAACCTATCAAGTGACAGATTCTTTATTTTAGTATTGTAATTAATTCTTTTAAGTTTTTAATTTCCATTGTGGGAATAATATTCCCTTTATCTTTATTTCGATAATTAAAGAAACATGTATCAATTCCGTAATTAATTCCGCCATTTATATCACTAGTTAGACTATCACCAATGATTAAGATTTCATCTTTTTTGATATCTTTTAAATCATTCATAATATAATCAAAGAATTCTTTTTGCGGTTTTTGATAACCAATAAAACCAGAAATATAGTATTTATCAAATAAACCCTTTAATTTACTAGATTCAACTCGCTCTACTTGCGTTGGACCAACACCATTACTCGCTGGATATATTTGATAATTCTTTTTTAGTTCTTTAATCACTATATCAGCATCTTCAATGATATCATTTTTTAAATTTAATCTACTTAAATAATATTCATTAAATTCCGGAGCTTTAGGAACTAAATCTTTTTGATATAAAGATAAAAGTGTACGGAAACGATCAACCATTAGATTAGGAATTGTCGTTAATCCTTTTTCAAACATTTTCCAGTAACTTAAGTTAATGTCTTTATAATGTTTAACTACTTTATCATCATATTTTATATGATATTTTTCAAAGCATTCGATAATAGCGGCGGTTTCGGCTTTATCAAAATCTAGTAATGTATCATCAATATCAAATAATAATACTTTATATTTCATATAAATCCTACTTTACTAAAGATCCTCTTAAATGCCAACTATAGGCCTTTTCGATTTTCACTTTCACGATAGTGCCAATGATTTCTTTGGGGCCTTCAAAGTTTACAAGCTTTTCATGTTCAGTATAACCGGATAACATATTAGGATCTTTTTCCGAATATCCATCAACCAAAACATCTAATATTTCCCCTTCAAAACGCTTATTACCTTGATAGAAACCTTCATTGATTAAATCATTTAATTTTAAAAGACGCTCTTTCTTGGTTTCATCAGAAACGCTGTCTTCCATTTTGGCGGCGGGAGTTCCTTCTCGTCTTGAATAGATGAATGTATAAGCCCCTTCAAACCTAGCTTTACGGACAAGGTCTAAAGTTCCTTCAAAATCTTCATCGGTTTCATTTGGAAAACCAACGATAATATCCGTTGTTAAGCTAATACCTGGAACATATTTGCGTAAATATTCACATTTTTCTAGATATTCTTCTTTAGTATACTTACGGTTCATCTTCTTTAAAATATCATTACTTCCCGATTGAACTGGAAGATGAAGATGAGGCATAATGTTTGGATATTTACCCATAACTTTAATCGTATCTAAATCAAGGTCACGAGGATGAGATGTCGTATATCTAATTCTCTTAATGCCCGTTTTCGCAAGATCTTCTAAGAGATTGGCGAAACTATATGTTACTTTCACGAAATCTTTACCATATGCATTAACGTTTTGACCAAGAAGTGTAACTTCTAGATATCCATCTTCTACTAGTTTTTCAACTTCCTTAATGATATCGCGAGGATTTCTACTTCTTTCTTTTCCTCTTGTGTAAGGAACGATACAATATGTGCAGAATTCATCGCAGCCATACATGATATCAACCCAAGCTTTTTTGTGGTGATCACGGCGAACTGGAATCTCTTCATAGATATCTCCTTCTTCGCTCCATACATTAACTACTCGGCTATTATGAGTTGCTGCTTCATAGATATATTCACCAAGCTTAGCGATATTATGTGTTCCTAAAATAATATCAACTTGCGGATAAGTAGATGTTAATGTTCTTACAACATTTTCTTCTTGGGACATACATCCACATATAATCATTAATAAATTTTTATTTTTCTCTTTTAAGCCTTTAATTCGACCAAGTTCACCATATATTCTATTTTCAGCGTTCTCTCTTATCGCACATGTATTAAAAATGATGACATCAGCTTTCTCATCATTATCAACACGCTCATAAGACATCGCTTCTAAAATTCCCGCCATCTTCTCACTATCAGCGAGATTTCCTTGGCATCCATATGTTTTAATATGATAATATTTACCACTACCAAAACCAACAAGATTATCATCTAAATGGAAATAGATTGTCTCTGTTTCTTTTTTTAGACGTTTTCTTGCGATTTTTAGTTCTGGTATTACATAAGTACTAAAAGGCTTATGCTTTAGTTGTCTTTTCATATTTTCACCTTACCATCCATACTTCTCTACTATCTTGCGATAATCTTCATCAGTCATCGCATAACAAGCAAGATCACCGATTAAACCATTATATAGTTTATATCCTTTTCTTCTTACTCCTTCAAATGGAAAATGAAGTTTTTCACATACACGTTGTGAATTATGATTAGTAGTAAAGCATGTACATTCAATTCGTTTTAATTTCAGTTGATTAAATCCCCATTTAATCACTTCAATTCCCGCTTCAACGGCATATCCATGACCCCAATAGGCTGGACTAACTGTGTAACCTAACTCAGCTTTGAATTCTTCCACATAACTATGAAGTTCAATTGTGCCAATCATTTTACCAGTCTTTTTTAAAGTAATCGCAAAAACACCAAGGCCACCAAGTTGCGGTTTACGATTGAAATTCTTGATGACAAGCTTTGTATGATTAAGACTATCATGTGGTTCCCATCCGGCCATTGGACCGACATAATCAAGATGGGCATATTCGTACATATCATAAATATCTGTTTCTTCGATTTTTCTTAATATTAAATTTTCAGTTTCAATTATTGGTAATTGTGATTTCATATCTAAACCTAATCAAGTATATATATTCTTTCTATCTTTGTGGCTTTATGAGTTTTATCATCAACTGTTAAAATAACCGCACTAAATTGTGATACTCCCTCATCTTCCGGTTCAAAATGCATCTGACCATTATTCATATAACGATCAAGAATAATATCTTTCTTAACGCCAATTACTCCATTTAATGGTCCCGTCATGCCAACATCGGTAATATATGCTGTTCCTTTTGGTAAGATTCTTTCATCGCTTGTTTGCACATGAGTATGTGTACCAAAAACACAAGTCAAGATTCCATCAAAAGCATAGCCATAAGCCACTTTCTCGCTTGTTGATTCAGCGTGGAAATCACAGATAATGATATCACTATCAATTTCTTCTAAAAGTTTTTTTGTGGCTAAGAAAGGATTACTTGCTTCTCCATCCTTCATGAATACTTGACCAAGCATTTGGAAAACAGTTATTTTTGTGCCATTATAGTTGATTGTGACATAACCAACACCAGGCATTTCATCTTTATAATTATAAGGGCGAACAAGTAATCTACTATCTTTCATCACATTTTCAATCGATTTTTGATTGTATGTGTGATTACCCATCGTAATTACGTTCACACCTTGTGATAAAAGCCATAAGTAATGGCCTTCATTCATCCCACGACCATGAGAGATATTCTCGCCATTACAAATTATTAAATTGATTTTGCGTTCGCTTTTTATTTTTTTGATATTTCGTTCTAAACTACTTCTACCTAGTTTTGAAAAAACATCACCAATTATTAATATCTCCATAATCGTTTCCTTTCTCTATAATTTTATAAAAAAGTTTCTAGATTGTCAAACCTAGAAACTAATATTCAAATTCCAATAATATATATATTTTAATTATATTTATTTTGCAGTTTCTTGAACTCGTGTTTCTCTAATAACTGTTACTTTGATAGTACCAGGATAAGTTAAACTATTTTCAATCTTAATTCTAATATCACGAGCAAGTTTATAAGCTAAAGTGTCATCAACTTCGGTTGGTTTAACAATAACACGAATCTCACGACCAGCTTGTAAAGCAAATGATTTTTCAACACCCTTGAAGCCATTACAAATTTCTTCAAGTTGAGTTAATCTCTTAATATAATTTTCTAATGATTCGCTACGAGCACCAGGACGAGCAGCTGATAATGTGTCAGCAGCAGCAACTAGTAAAGCAATAGTAGTTGTCGCTTCTTTATCTCCATGGTGAGATGCGATAGCATCAATAACAGTCGCGTTTTCACGATATCTTGTTGCTAGTTCAACACCGATATCAACATGGCTTCCTTCAACTTCGCTATCAACAGCTTTTCCAATGTCATGAAGTAAACCAGCACGACGAGCAAGTATTTCATTTAGACCAATTTCCGCAGCAAGCTTTCCAGTTAAGAAAGCAACTTCTAAAGAGTGATCTAAAGCATTTTGACCATAGCTTGTACGATATTTTAAACGACCGATTAATTTAACAAGTTCCGGATGAACTTTACCAATACCAGTATCAAATACCGCTTTGTCTCCAGCTTCTTTTAATTCTTGATCTAAATCTTTTCTAAATTTGGCAACTAATTCTTCAATTCTTGATGGTTGAATCCTTCCATCAGTTACTAAAGCTTCTAGAGTACGACGAGCAATTTCTCTTCTAATTGGATCAAAACTAGAAATTACAACCGCTTCTGGTGTGTCATCAATGATTAGATCAACACCAGTAGAAGCTTCAATCGCTCTAATGTTTCTTCCTTCACGACCAATAATACGGCCTTTCATTTCATCATTTGGTAGAGCAACAGTTGAAACTGTCTTTTCACCAACGGCTTCATTAGCATATTGCTGGATAGCATTAGCAAGTAATACTTGGGCTTTCTTGCTGGCTTCAGCTTTTGCTTTTTCTTCTGCATCTTTAATCACAACAGCAATCTCTTGTGACATTTCTTCTTCAATACGAACTAAAATAATCTTCTTGGCTTCTTCAACTTTCAATCCAGAAATCTCAATTAACTTTTGATTCTGTTCGGCAATTAGCTCATCGACTTTTGCAAATTGCTTGTCTAATTCTGATTTTCTTTGATCAATCTTTTGTTCTTTAACATTTAGACCTTCTTCACGTTTGTCTAGGTTACTACTACGATTGTCTAAACGTTCTTCACGTTGAGATAATTTTTGTTCTAACTCAGTTACTGATTTCTTACGATCTTTAATCTCACGTTCAGCATCTGCTTTAGCTTGTTTAATTTCTTTTTCAGAATCTTGTTTCAATTTGTATAGTTCTTGTTTTGTCTCGATAATCGTTTTCTTACGATTTTCTTCGGCAGTCTTTTTCGCTTCGTCAATAATTTTTTCAGCATCAATGCCTTTTTTCTTATTGACTTGTTTGATAGCGATAATACCAGCCACAATACCAAGTCCAAGACAAACTGCGCCGACGAGAATTGGAATTAAGAAGTCAGAAACCCCAGCTAGGGTAACGATTTCTATCATCTTTTCCTCCTTAAATAAAAATATTAACTTAAAAATTTATAGATATATTAAAAATTTATATTATTTAATAAAACATTATATATTTTCAGGTCTTAACTATTATACAACAAAAAGTCTATAAGGTCAATTATAAAATATTATAATTTTGTCATAAAAAAAGATATAGCAATACCTGCTATATCATTCTATTCTCCTAACAATTCTGGATATTTAATAGTAATATAAATATTCAAAATAAAAACAACGGTCGCTAAAATAACGGCAAGAATTCCCAAAGTCTTTCCTCTTCCATCATATTGCGATGATTTAGAAATTCCGAGGCCACCAAAAAACCATCCAGCAAGAGGAATGAAAAATAAGATGATTCCTAAGATTGACCAAATATTATAGCCTTGTTTTACTGGAGCTTGTTTTTCACGGTTATCTAAAGCATCATCCACAAATGTTCCACAGTTTGGACAACATACATATCCGTCTTCTAATTTAGTTGCACATTTCTTACAATACATTTTTTTCTCTCCTACAAGGATATTATACCAAAAACAAATAAAAAAAGACAAGAAAATTCTTGTCTAATTTATTATTAGTCTTCTTGATAATAGATTGATTTAATCTTCTCAAGAATTTCTTCGCATAGATTTGGATTTTGTTTTAAGTAATCCTTAATGTTTTCACGGCCTTGTCCAAGTTTTTCATCTTGATATGAGAACCATGATCCACTCTTATTGATGATGTCAAATTTAACTGCTAAATCAAGGATTTCTGCTTCACGGCTAATTCCTTTACCATAAATTAAATCAACATCAACTTGTCTAAATGGAGGAGCTACTTTGTTTTTAACAACTTTTACTCTTGTTAAATTACCGATTGCTTGATCGCCTTGTTTGATTTGTTCAACACGACGAATGTCTAAACGAATTGAAGCATAGAATTTTAAAGCTCTACCACCACTTGTTGTTTCAGGGTTACCAAACATAACACCAACTTTTTCTCTGATTTGGTTGATAAAAATCGCAACCGCATTACTCTTTGAAATTGCACCACTCAATTTACGCATTGCTTGACTCATAAGACGAGCTTGAATACCAACATGAGCATCACCCATATCACCATCAATTTCTGCCTTTGGAACCAGTGCCGCAACAGAGTCAACAACTAATATAGCAATAGCACCACTCTTAATTAGTTGATCTGCTATTTCTAGAGCTTGTTCACCAGTATCAGGTTGAGATACGATTAGGTTATCAACATCAACACCTAGAGCATGAGCATAACGAGGATCAAGAGCATGTTCAGCATCGATGAACGCTGCAACACCACCTTGTTTTTGGGCTTCCGCAATTGCATGAAGCGCAAATGTAGTTTTACCACTACTTTCTGGACCATATATTTCAATGATTCTTCCTTTTGGATATCCGCCTACACCTAGGGCCATATCAAGAGTTACCGAACCAGTAGGAATAACATCCATCTTCTCATGAACTTTATCACCAAGACGCATTACTGAGCCTTTACCAAATTGTTTTTCAATATCTTTTAACGCTTGTTCTAAAGCTTTGTTTTTTTCTTCAGCCATTTTTTACTCCTTATTTGTTAGCTTTTAAGACATGACCATTCTTAATGAAATAGTCAATTCCAGAGATAATAGTTAACGCAGTTGCAATAGTGATTAAAACTAATGCCGTAATATCACGAGCATACCCTCCAATAAATGTGAAAGGATAACAATCAATGATTAAGAAAATAATCATTGCCATTTGCGATACAGTTTTGAATTTTCCATATTTTGAAGCCGCAATGACTATACCATTATCAGCCGCAATAGTTCTTAATCCAGTTATCGCAAGTTCTCTTGTTAAAATGATAGTAATGACAAATCCTAAACTAACTCCGAATACTTGAAGTTTACCCATCTCTAGTAACGCAATCATTGTGGATAAAACTAGTAACTTATCAGCAAGTGGATCCATAAATTTACCAAAGTCTGTTACTAAATTGTATTTACGGGCAATCTTACCATCTAACATGTCAGTTAAAGATGCTAAAGCAAAGACAATTAGTAATAATAAATCTTGTAAAGTGATTACCCAAACTGGTATTTCTGCTAGCTTGTGAATCAAAGATATAGCTATGACAAGAGGAATCGCACACATTCTTCCTATCGTTAGTTTATTTGGTAAATTCATATCTATCACCCTTTCAATTTACTAAAATAATTATATCATTTTTTTAATCAAAAGTAAACATTTTATATCTTTCATTATGACGATATTTAATAAAAAAATATTAATGATGGAAATCATTAATACTTTTTCTTATCTTTTATTTTTATTCTTCGATTTCAGTGTTTTCGATTGCTTCTTCCACAACATCTTTCAAATATGGAGTTGGGTACATTTGATTAATGAACTTAAATAAAGGAAGTAATATCGCAAGAATGATCGCTACGATACCGCAAGATGGACCAATATAACCAACGTTATAAATAATTGATTCCATAAATGTATATCCATAGAAAATCATTGAGTCCATAGATGCTGATAAAGTTCTAACAACAAAGAAAATCGCAACAGTCAAAATTACAATCGCAATAGCGATAACTTTTGATAAAGCACCCTTTTTACTATATGTTTTGAAAATTAATGAACCAAATAATCCTCCGATAGCGATTGAACCAAACGCTACAAAATAATCAAAGAAGAAATATTGGAATCCATAAGCATCAAGTAAGCAAGTTGTAACACCAAATACTAAACCAGCCCCAACTAATCCTTTATACCAACCATGACGATAAGCAATTAAAAATAGTGGAACAGTCGCAAAATTAATACTTCCTCCTGTTTGACCAAGTGGTATCTTTAGAAGTTTGTCAAAGACAACCGCAAGAGCACACATAATCGCGATTTCAGTAATATCACGAATTGAAAATTTAAAGAAACTAGATTTCATAATAACATCTCCTTTTATCTTATTTCTTTTTTAAAAAATAAAAAGCCTATTTTTGTCTAGGCAAAAAATAGGCATACTGAAAACAAATATTTTTCCTACGCTAGCATTACCTAGATCAGGTTAGATGGTCGTTACCTTTACGCAACCTCTCAGCCAAATTAGCTCCCATATTTTTTTACTACTAATATTATACCACTATTTCTCTGTTGGCACAATAATTTCTTCTTTTTTCTTTTCTTCTAGTTTGATTTCTCCAGCTTTCTTTAATGCAAATTTAGTGATAGCTGGACCAACTAATTCATAAATCAATGTGGCACAGAGAACTACTGCTCTAATTTCATTAGCGTATTGAGGGACAACTGATCCTGCCACAATTGTTAGACCAATCGCAACACCAGCTTGAGGAATTAAGGCAAAACCCAGCCAAGTGCGAACGGTTTTTGGACTCTTTGTAATTCTCGCACCAGTATAAGCACCAAAGATTTTTCCGGCAACACGCATTATAATATATATTACTCCCACTAATCCAACAGTTAGTAAGACATCCAAACGAAGAGATGCACCACTTACTGTAAAGAATAGAATTAATAGAGGAGGAGTGAACCTGTCACATAATTCCATAATTGTATTAACATTTGATCTCTTAGTAGTATTTGTGAATACCGCTCCCATCATCATACAAGCAAGTAACGTTGATAGATTTAAGAATGTAATAACGGCTGATAATGATACTACTATTAATATGATTGCGCATATCACACTGATTCGATTTGATCGACCCGTGAACCACTTTAGGAGTAAAGACATAATGAGTCCTACCACAAAACCAATTGCTAGACTGGCGATGACTTCCACAAATGGACTAAGAATAGTCCAAGTGATATTAGTTGTTGTGCCGTTTATGGCATTCGCAATCGCCACCATGATACCAAAAATCGCTAGAGCTACTGCATCATCTAAAGCCACAACGCTCATTAAGTTTTTTGTTACTTCCCCATCTGCTTTATATTGTTTAATAACCATAAGAGTCGCTGCTGGGGCAGTCGCAGCCGCAATCGCTGATAATACTAAAGAAAACGCAACATCACACCTTAAGATAAATACCATTCCTAAGAAAACAAATAAAACCGCAAATAGTGATTCAAAGATCGCAATAATAACTGGACCTTTACCAACTTTCTTGAAATAATCAAATTGGAACTGAGTTCCAATCGTGAAAGCGATAAATCCTAAGGCAACTTCGGATATCGCATCCATCGCTTCTAGTCCTTCTTCCGTAATAAGAGGAACTCCAAGCGCACCTAAAACAGATGGACCAACAAGTAGTCCACCTACTAAATAACCAGTCACATTTGGTAACTTTACTAACTTCGCAAGCTTACTAAATAATAATCCAATAAGGATTAATATTCCCATCTGCAAAAGAATCATTTCTTATGCACACCTCGGACAAAGTCAACTGGCAAAGATACAAAGATACCAGTATTAGGATTTTCAAATCCTCCTACAGCATCATCGGCTAGTTCATATACTCTTTCCACTTTTTCATCTTCGATGACAAGATAAATAGTTTTGTTTTCTTGTCTAGTTGGTTCCATCATATTTCTTAATGAATAGAAAATATTAAGATCATGATGACTAAATAGTTCCGAAGCCATTCCTGTTGAATTAATGATTGTGGCACCATGAATACCATTTTCCACAAAATCTTCTAGTAATTCATCAAGTACTTCGACTTTATTTAAAACAATCAATACGAGTTTCATTTCTTTCCTCCTATTCTTTTTCCAATCACAATACCTGATAGCCAAGCAAAATATAAATTATATCCACCACTAGCTCCATCAACGTTTAACACTTCGCCACCGATAAACATATTTTTATGTTTCTTGCTTTCAAAGTTATCTATCTCATCTAAAAGAAGTCCCCCTCTTACGATTTGTCCATCGGAAAAATCATAAAAGCCACGAACTGTAAATTTAAAATTCTTAATTATCTTAGCGATGTCACTACCTCTTTTTAAGATTTCTTTGGCCATCATTTTCGCAAAGATTCCTTCTAAGACTTCTTCTTTATCGCTATCTTTTAATAAATTATTGATTTCTTCTTCTGTATAATCAGGCATCAAATCAAGAATTATTTCATCCCCAACTTCAGTGATTCTTGAAATATCTAAAGCAAGTATTCCTGATAAGCCATCAGCTTTAAATAATATTTCCCCACTTAATCTCTTATCTTTAACAATTGCATCGCACTTAATTCTGAGCCCTTGTAGATGATCAACTTTCTCATTTACCATAATCGGAACCAAAGCAGGTTTCAAAGGACTAATATGGTGACCTAATTTCTCTAATAATTCATAACCATTAGTTTTCTCTTGGGCAATTGAACCCGTTGCCATAACTAAATAATCAAATGAATATTCATTATTTAAATAATATTTATTATTTTTATATTCAATCGATTTAATATTTGTATCAGTTTTAACTAAAACATTATTCTTTTCTAAATCACGAAGGAGAACATTCACAACACTTTTGGCTTGTTCACTATAAGGATATACTCTTCCTAAAGTTGTTTCTTTTAAGACAAGACCTAAATCCATAAGTTCTTTTATGACATTGATATTACTATTTTCTTCAATTAGAGAATAATCATTATACATATCGCTAGTAATGATGTTATTAGCGATATTACATTTTCCATTTCCCGTTTTTAATACTTTCTTTAAGATGCGATCATTTTGTTCAAAAATGACTACATCGATATTGGGATTTTCTTTTTTGATAGTTAAAGCGGTAATGACGCCACAGGCTCCCCCGCCGATAATTCCAACATTCATATTTTTATTTCCTTCGTTTAGTATATTATATTATAGCACATTTAAAATTAGTTGTTAATGAAAAACTAAAAATAAGTCTTGCATTTTTTCCTCATTTAGAGTATAATATACGGGTATGTAATATGGAGGAAGAAAGATGGCAAACATTAAACAACAAGTTAAGCGTAATATTACAAACGAAAAGAAAAGATTATTAAACGCTTCATTTAAATCATCTGTTAAAACTTCTATTAAGAATCTTGAAGCACTAGTTGCGGAAGGTAAGAAGGAAGAAGCTGTTAATGCTTATAATCTTACTTGCAAAAAATTAGATAAAGCTCTTGCAAAAGGTATTTATCATAAGAATTTTGTTGCTCGTAATAAATCTCGTTTGGCTTTATTAGTTAACACTTTAAAATAAAAAACATCTGAAATCCAGATGTTTTTTTTATTTTTATAAACTTAATAAGAATTCTTCAAAACCAATTTTCTTATCAATCTGTCCACTTTTGATTTTATAGTCAAGTAATGCAAGACTACTGATATATTTTTTAATACCATCAGTCGTGAATTCTTTGGCGTTTTTGATCATGTAGTATGCTCTATTTGGTGATACTTTCATTTTTAAAGCCACTTGATTTTGATCAAGTCCTTCATCAACCCAAAGTTTAACTAAGAGATTATCTTTTAATGTCTTTGTGATTAAACCAATTAAAGAACTAACATCTTTTTCATAGCGTGTGAGTTCTTCATAAACCGCAAAAGCTTTGGTTTTGTTTTGTTCCACAATCGCATTAGTTAGACTAAAGACATCAGTTAATCCATTTTGGCCAATCAAAGTTCCCGCAATTAACTCAGTTATTAAGCCATTTTTTCCTACATAATTAATTGCCTTATCAATTTCATTCTTTGCCATTTCCAAATCATTACCGCAAGCTTTGTAATATAAAGACACTGCTCGCTGGTCGATTTGGACTTTTTCAATTTCACACTCTCTTTTTAGCCAACCAGTAAATTCAACTTCACTAATTCCATTGGTGTTTTGAACAGTTGCGGCTTTTTCAATTTCCTTAGTGATTTCTAGTTTATCATTTACTTTTAATCCAGCCGCATTAATGATAAGAATCGTATCTTCCATTGGTTTTTGAAGATATTGTTTTAAGATCATTAAGTTATGACCACTACCGGCTTTTTCCGTTTCTAAAAACAACGGATTACGAATGATAACTACTTTTTTATCGCCAAGAAATGGGGGAGTTAAAGCATCAAAAATCGCCTTTTCAACGTTTACTTCGCTACAATCATAGCTAGTAATATTTAGTTCATCAGCTTTTGTTTCTTTGATCAAACGATCAATTTTGGAATTAGTTAAATATTTTTCATCACCTTTATAAAAATATATATTACTAGCCATAATTTTCCCTTTCTATGTCTTTTAATATTATAATCTTTTTTTCTAAATATTTCAAAACATTATTACTTATTTTTCTTTATTATTTCCATTACTTTATCGCTAGATAAATTAGTATGATAAAAATCTTTCATGCTACATCCGGCTCTACCACCGCCAGCACAGGCACAAGCACAGGCACAGGCGCAACCACCACCGCCATAATGTCCGCTATTTACACTAACTGGTGGATTGATTGGTTTTCCATCTTTCGATACACCACTATGGTAATAATGAACTGGAAAATGATGATAGAAAAAGACTGGACGATGGACGATAAATCCTCTTTCTCGAAGATATGGATCACGTTTTGAATAACTATAAGCCGAAATCACAATAATGAATACAGTAAGAACACCAATAACTGATGCCATAATGATAATTGATTTATTGGAGATATAACGATCAGTATATTGTTTATTAGGATCAATATCTAAGAAATCTTTTTTATCATAGAATAAATTAACTTTAATATATTCACCATAATTTAGAGAACTTGACCAAACATAATATCCATTTTCTGATTCGGGATTAAGACTTGAATCCGTTACTTCAGCGACTTTTCTTTGAAGCCAACGGACATTACATTCATTTACTTTGATTTCATCGAACCATCCTGGATTATAATCATATCTTAGAATATTACCATCAATAATATACATATATGATTGAACCCAACTAAACCTTAAAGTTAAAACTTCATCTTGATAATATTTCCTATCCAAATCAATTCGGATGAAAGCACCATCGTTATCATAATATTTTATACCTTTGATATTAGATGTTACAGCTTTTAAAGCTTCAACGTGACAGTTAGGAACACCAACTTTAATCCAAGTAAGCGGTCCTTCAGTTTTATCATCTAACACATGCCAAATAAGTTCAACACTAATCTTTAAAGATCCATCATGGAAATCTGGTTCAATTGTTATATCATATTTTTCGATTAAATCAAGATCGCTGATAGCCTCTACTTTTTTAACTTGTAGAAAATAAAAACTTAAAACGAAAACTAATACAATACTTAATAATACCTTAATTTTACGCATAACTATTTATCTCCTTTCCTAAACTCTTCGTTTAGTAAGCACTTGTTATCAAGGGCAAGAGCACGTTTGCGCATTTTTCGTAGTTCTCTTTTCTTCCATAGATGTTTAAAGTCATTATCTAGAAGAGAACCAAATGATATACCTGATAAATAGCTTTGACAAGGTATTAAATCACCGGAAGGTGATATCGCCATATTTGATGAACCAGCTCCACACATTGGAATATTCAACTTTAATCTCTTTAAATTCGTATTAGATATAATTCCCGGAGATGTAAATTTGATATCAATTCCCGCTGATTTGGCATAATTTAGGGCATCTCTTAAAACATCAACTAACTCTTCTTCAGTTAATCTTCTTTCATCATTTTCTTCGTTTTTCGCATTGCCAGTTAAAATCATACCAGAGCATGTGAAATATCTAATGCCTGTTTCTTCATGGATAAATCTGATTAATGATTTATAATCTTTATTTAAAGAACAAAGAGGCGTGTTAATACTAACCAAAAGATGAGAATTAATGGCGTTCTTTATTCCTTCCATCGTTTCTTTAAATCCCGGAGCTCCCACTAAGAAATTATGAATCGCTTCATCAGCTGAATAGAGGGTAACTTGAACAGCATCAAGACTAGCTTCATATAAAGAATCACATAATTCTTTAGTTAGTAACCTACCATTGGTGTTAAGACGAGTCACAAACCAACTAGCATGACTAACAAGTTCAGGTAAATCACTTCGTAAAGTGGGTTCACCACCCGTGAATGTCACTTGGGGAACACGAGAATCCTTTAGCTTATCAATGATATTAATCCATTCTTCTGTAGTTAGTTCTTTTTCTTTTGATTTAACTTCATTTGCGGCATAACAGTTTAAACATTTTTGATTACAATGCCATACCCCATCTTTTTCCATCGCACTGATCATTAAATCAACACGATGAGGAGCACTCATATATTTAGCATAATCTTTTAGTTCCATATAACCAATGTTGTCGCCAACTGGTTTATTTTGGGCAATTTGTTTAATAACTGAAATTATCTGGTTTAGGTCACTTCTAAACATTGACTTTTTGGTTTTGGGGAAAAGAAGAGCGACTTTATCTACTGTATTATTAACAGCCGTCTTTATTTCTTCATCTGTTACTTCTCTTCCGCTATACTCATTTATTTCATTAATGAATTCACGAAGAAGAATCGCCCAACCGCAAGAAAGAGGAAGCAAGTTCTCGCCATTGATAATAACAACCCAACTAACCCCAAGTTTGGGCTTAATTGGTGGAATCAAATGAAGACGAGTAACCCCTGGTCCTTTTGGATCAAAAGTAACATGACTTACGCCATCTATATTATTTAAATATTCTTTTAATTTATCCATCGTAAATAGCCTTTCATTATAAATAATAATACCACAAAAAGGACTTTTCTAAAAGTCTTTTTTAGTTTTTCTTATTTTGGTATTACGATTATTAAAAGAGATGATTACTGTATAATCGGAATCGGTCCTAAAAAGAGTAAACTTTTCTAAATAATTAACGACTTCTTTATTCGGAAAAGAAAACCGCTCCTTTCTTCCGGTTTCAATAATGACATATGTAGGTTTAATTTTATCATATAATAAAGGGCTTGTGGAAGTACTAGAACCATGATGAGCGACTTTCACGACATCAACGTCAAGATTTAAAAGAGCCACCTCTTCTTCCACATCTTTACTCACATCACCCAAAAATAAATACTTCATGTTTCCTAGTTTAGTATAAATAACTAAACTATTATCATTTTCATCTTTCCCAACTTTTGATGGAGATATTATTTTAAATTCATAATTATTTAATTTAAGGATATCTCCACCTTTTACATATGTATTATTTATTCCATATCTTGCATCATGATAAATACTAACAATAATATTTCTAACTATAAATTCCTCCACGATTTTTTTCGCATTTCCGGTGTGATCAGCGTGATTATGTGTTAGAAACAAATAATCGATTTTTCTAACACCAATTGATTTTAAGAATGATATGACATCATTTGATTCAATCCCGGTATCAATCATTACTACTCCTTTATTTAAAGGTAAATCAATAACAGTCGCATCCCCTTCATATAAATCAAGGAAATATATTTTGCCATTTAAATTTAAATCTATTTTTATTAAATGAATAATAAAGAAAAGAAAGAATGATGAAATAAAAATAATCATTCTTTTTTTATTTAATTTCTTAAATATAATAATGAATATTATTAAGAATAAATAATATAAGAATATCTCAAAAGGAGAAAAGGATGGAATATCTATTTTTATTTTGAATATTTCACTACAAAAGATATTTAGATAATCAAAGCTTTCAATTAAATAATGATATATGCTTTTTAAAAAAGGTAATATTAATACTAAGAATGTTGCTGGTAAGATGATTAGAGAAACTAGTTCTATAAAAATAAAATTAGTAATAAAAGATAAAATATTAAATGAGTGATTAAGATTAGTAATAATCGGGAATGTGGCCAGTTGTAATAATAAAGTAATAATGATTATTTCTTTCATATTATTAAGTTTAGGGCTGAAGTTTAATTCTTTTATTGTTGAAGAAAAAATGATAATGACAAAACAAGCACTAAAACTTAAGATGAAACCTAAATGATACATATAAAAAGGATTAAACAAGATCATTAAGATAAAGACAAAAGACGCTATATCTAGGCTTGATAAAGATAAACTAAATCTTTTCGAGATAACTAAAAAGATATACATCAAAACCGCTCTAGTGATAGACACTTGAAAATTAGTGATTAATAAATATAAAGTAAGAAATATCATTATGATATTTTCAATATAATTATCTTTTTTTATAAATCTTTTTAATCCTTTTTCTAATATCGAAACGATAATATTGATATGAAGACCCGATATTGCGAAAAGATGAGAGATATTATTTATTGAAATGGCACCTTTAGTTTTCTCTTCAAAATAGTTTTGATTACCTAAAACCATTCCCATAATGAATGATTTTGATTTTTCATCAAACGTATTATCAATATATCCAGTAATCCATCTTCTAAAATAATATAGATTGAAACTTCTTTTGATATCAATTGTATTTGCTTTGATGATGGATACTATACTATTTGAATAATAATATTTCTGATAATCAAATGAATTTGGGATTCTTGGACCACTTATTTCTCTTGATTCACCTTGAACAGAAATGATATCTCCAATCTTTATATCTAAGAAATCATAATCATATACATATATTTTATAAATACCTTTCTTTAGTAAGATTCTATTATAATATTCTTTCTTAATTACATCGACTACAGTTCCTTTAAATGATGTCATGCTTTTATCATAAATGATTTCTTTTCTAATGAAATAAAGAATAATTAAAATAATAGATATATATATCATAATATAAAAAAGATATCTATTCTTTCTATATATAAAGAATAGATAAGGGATAAATAGGATGATAAATAATATATTGTTTAAGGAAAGGAGCACTAGGACAAGACTAATCGTTATTAAAAATAGATTATTAATTAATAATCTAAATAGTGATGAGGTCTTTAATTTTTGAAAAAAGAGCATCGCCAATTCCTGATACGTTCTTTATTTCTTCGATTGATTTAAAATATCCATTAGTAGTGCGGTAATTAATGATTCTTTCCGCAATTGATTCACCAATTCCTGGTAGCGTTGATAGTTCAGAAACGGACGCAGTATTGATATTGATTTTTGATGATGTCCCTTCATTATTATCACTCGCCTTTGGAACTACAACCACCATTCCATCGCTAAGTTTCGCTGCTTGATTGAGATTCTCACTTTCAGCATCCACTGTAAAACCACCAGCGATTTGAATCAAATCTGATACTCTTGTGTCTTTCGGCATCGTATAAATACCCGGATGCTTAACTTCACCCTTGATTTCACAGACAATATCATAATTTATTTCTAATCCAACATTATTATTCATAGTTTCCATGGTCTTCCCATTTTCCGCATCTTTTTTAGTTAGAAAGATACCACCTATTACTAATCCAATTATCGCTACTACTATAATAATATATTTAATAATGTTTTTCTTATTTATATTTAGTTTCATTTTCCCCCTCCTTATCCATATATATATTTATCGTTTTCTTTACGTTTTTTCTTATTTTTCTAAAAGAAAAATAAAAACTGTGATTTTAAAGAAAATCACAGTCTTTTTTATTCATTAATTTAATCAATTAATATTTCTTTTATAAAATTTTGCTTAAGAATTCTTTTAAGCGATCGGATTTTGGATCTTGGAATATTTCAAGTGGTGTACCCACTTCCCCAATTAATCCATCATCGATAAATACCACGCGGTCGGAAATCTCTTTCGCAAAACGCATCTCATGAGTCACAATCACAACTGTCACACCAGTAAGAGCTACTTTTTTGATTAAGTCTAATACCTCTTTAACCATCTCTGGGTCTAGTGCTGAAGTAGGTTCATCAAAAAGGATTACTTCCGGATCCATCGCAAGAGCTCTTGCGATAGCGAGTCTTTGTTTTTGCCCACCAGATAATTTTTTAGGGTATTCATCTTTCTTATCAAATAGTCCAATTTTCTTTAGTAGTTCTTCTCCTTTTTTTATCGCTTCTTCTTTACTACATTTTTTAACTAGTATCGGTGCTAAAGTAATGTTTTCTAGAGAAGTTAAATTAGGAAAGACATTAAAATGTTGGAAAACCATACCGATTTTATTTCGGTAGCTATTTAATTTCTTCTCATCAATTTTTTTCTTATCATTTTCATCATAGATTACTTCATCTTTATATTTAATTACTCCCCCACTTGGAGTTTCTAAAAGATTAAGACAACGAATGAATGTCGATTTACCCGATCCACTAGCCCCAATAATACTAACAACTTCACTTTCATGAATATCTAGACTAATTCCTTTTAAGACATCAAGATTAGAAAATGACTTCTTTAAATTAGATACACTAATGACTATTTTATCTTTCATGAGTCTCTAACCTCTTTTCTATTTGTCTTACAGCCTTCGATAATGAGAATGTGACGATAAAGTAAATGATCGCAATAATGAAATATGGTTCAAGGTTGATGTAAGTCGCTGATGTGATTTGTCTCTTGACACTCATTAGTTCGCCAATTCCAGCGTCGATTTGGCTGGCAAGAGATGTTTCCTTAATTACCATAATTAATTCATTACCAATTGAAGGTAAAACATTCTTAATCGCTTGAGGAATAATAACTTTAAACATCGCTTGATAATAGCTTAGTCCTAAAGCTCGTGCCGCTTCCATTTGTCCTTTATCAACAGCTTGAATTCCTGAACGATAAATTTCTGCCATGTAGGCACTACTATTGATGAATAGAGCTAAGATACAGGCAATGATTTCGGTATTAAGTGGTCCTAGTTCAATTCTAGGCACAAGTGCATAAACTATTAAAAGTAATAATAAGGAAGGAATACCTCTAATTATTTCTACATAACTTGTGGCAAGGAAACTTACGACTTTTAATTTCGATATTCTTAAGAAACAAATAATGCCCCCCACAATCAGCGATAAAAATACTGATATTACCGAAAATAATAATGTTTTAAGTAGTCCACTGAAAAAGAATCCAGCATAATCACGAAATACCGTAAAAATATTATATTTATAAGTTGGATAAACTGTTAAATCTGAACTAATATTATTTAAATCTTCACTCCAACCATCAAAATTAAATCCTCGTTTTTTCGGAGCAGTAAAACCAAGAGCACTACTTCCATCTTCAACTATTTCAATTTTGAAGATATTTCCTTGAATTTGACTATTTACATATGTTACAACATGACTAGAATCATTTTTAAAATAAGCATAATAAGTAATATCTTTCGTTACTTTAAAATATGTTGTTTTTGCTTCCGTCTTTAGTTCGATATAATCATTATTAGTATTATACCAACCTAAAAAATTATATCCATCATCAACAGTCGCGTTAATAACCGCATATTCTCCGATATTAAATTCATATGACTTAATACCATCAAAATAGTTTCTTTCATCAGTTTCCTTATTATATGAACCGATTTTTATCTCTCCTCCAGTCGTTCCCACAATCGTGACAACAGCTTTCGATGGAGAAGCTTGCACTTTCTTAGCTCCAAAACTACTTACCCAGATAAAAAGTGCTAGTATCGTTATAATGATAATATTAAGTTTTAATTGAGTAGATGGCTTTTGAATATACCTTAAAAGTGCTTTAAAGTTTTTCATTTCATCACTATCCTATTTAATCTAAATCGCCAGATTCATCATCTGGGTTTTCTTCAGCCGCATTTTCACCAAGTGAGATAAATAAAGTTTGTGCTTCATCAATCCAAGTTTCATATAATGATTTACCATTTGTAACTTTAACTACATCTTCACCAATGATTTTATTGATCGCTTCGATTAGAGCTGTCTTATTTGGAGCTGCAACACAATATGAACCAGTATCTTCATAATCAAATGTAGCACATTTAACGATATCTGAGTTTGTGGCCATCCAAGCTTGGGCAACGTTTGAAGCAATGGCGATTGAATCATATGTCTTATTCTTCAACATTGTAAGTGCATTATCAAGATCAGTGATTTCAACTAAAGTCGCATTTGGAAGTTGACTTTTAACTAAACCAACTTGTAAAGCTCCATTTTGAGCAGCGATTTTGTTTTCTTTCACATTAAGTGATTCTAAACTAGTATATTTATCACTATTTTCTTTTAATGTAACAACGATTTGACCACCATCACCATCTCCGTAATAGCATGTAGAGAACATATAGGCAGCACGTTCTTCAGTATAACTTAATCCGGCAATCGCAAGATCGGCTTTACCTGATGATAACGCTGTAAGTAAAGCATTGAAATCCATCGCTTTAATCACAAGTTCTAAGCCTAATTTATCGGCTAAGTACTTGGCAAGAGCGATATCAGAACCAACGAATTTATCTTGACCAGTTTTTGTTAGGTCAATAAATTCATATGGCGCATAATCAGAAGATGTTACTACAATTAGTTTTCCTTTTTCTACAAGTCCTAAATCTTTATCATCTTTTTTACAACTAATTCCCACAAACACTAAAACAAATAAAGTAATAATAAATAATAATTTTTTCATAATTTTTCTCCCTTCTATTTTTATATATTATTATATTTTTAAAATAGTAGAGAGGTGCCGTAGTTTATTCATATATACCTCCAATAAAAATAAAAAACCAGCAATTGTATCCAATTACTGGCTTTAATTAATTAGAATATATGTATGTAATGAAAGATGTTATAAAAAAAATTTACCCAAACACCCATTGATACGCTATATTCTAAACACGTATCAATAAATATCTAGATAAATGATACTTTTGATACTATGCTCAAAGAGAATACTTCGGTTTTATTCTTTTCTTCTCTTATCTTGTAATTAAAGTAGTAATAACACAATTAATTTAGTTAACTTTTACTAACTTGTACCTAAATTATACTCTTGGATTTTTCTACTGTCAATAAAAAAAATTAAGTAAACGTTTTAGTACTTTAAATTAGTAAAGAAAAAACACTCGAGTTTAACGAGTGTCCCTCATTTATCACATAAAATCATATGGTGATAATTCTTGTTTTGTAGTTTTTGTGGTTATTAATTCTTGAAGCTTTGTTTTTCTTCTAAAGCCCGTTGATGCCACCGCAATCTTTAGTGCTTCATAGTCTCCAATCATCACAAGTGAATTCTTCGTTCTCGTGATCGCAGTGTAATATAATTTCCTTTGTAACATAATTCGGTAACTACGAGAAAAAGGTATCACCACAATCTTAAATTCACTACCTTGTGATTTATGGATTGAAATCGCATAAGCGAGTTTTAATTCTTCAAATTCTTCTTTGATATATTCCACAATGTTTTGATCAAACTGAACGATAAGACCAGTAATCTCTCCTCCTGTATAAGAGAATGCTTTGACATAACCAATATCACCATTCATTATTTGATCACTATTACGATTAACTAATTGAATGACTTTATCATTAATTCTAAACTTTTGATTATAGAAACTAACTTCTTCATCGCCTTCTTTTAACGGATTGAATTTATTTTGCATAATACTATTGATATGATCAATTCCTAGTTCTCCTTTATAAGTTGGAATCAATACTTGAATGTCTTTTAATAAATCATATCCTTTTTTCAACGCTTCATCGATTATTTTCTCCATAGCTGGAATGATTTCTTCATCTTTTAGATAAATAAATGAACGGTCATGTTGCGTTTCTAAAATATTTTCCGGAATCACACCGTTATTAACCGAATGAGCTAAAGATATAATTGTGGAATCTTTGGCTTGACGGTGGATTTCCGTTAGGCGAATAGTCGTGATTTCTTTAGTTTTAATAATATCAGATAAAACATCACCGGGACCAACAGAAGGAATTTGGTCAACGTCTCCAACAATCACCACTTTAGCATCCATTGGTAAAGCATCAAATAATTTTGAGGCAATAATGACATCAACCATCGACATTTCATCGATAATAACCATTTTTGTAGTCGCAAGATCATCAGTAGAGAAATTAAATCTCTTGCCATCATAACCTAGGAAGCGGTGAATAGTCTTTGCGGGATGAAGAGTTACTTCATTTAGACGTTTACTAGCTCTTCCGGTTGGCGCGAGTAAAGCCACATCATCCAAAATAAAATCAGCGTTATGCAGTCTTGCAAAACAATCGATAATTCCTTTTACAATAGTAGTTTTACCAGTTCCGGGACCACCAGTGATAATCATAATATTTTCTTTAATAGCGGTAATAATCGCTTTTTCTTGCATATCGCTATAGGTAATATGATTATGACGTTTGACATAATCTATGGCCTTTTTGATTTCTTCATCGCTAAAAGTATTAAATGGTTCCGCTTTAATTCTTGATACAATATTTAAGGCTAGTTTTTCTTCTGATAGATGAATTGCCATTTCATAGATATTGCCACTTTCATCTTCATAAAGTTTGCCATCAAGAACTAATTCTTCAATCATTTCTTTTAGTTTATCACTATCGATATATTCTTTATCACGATTGATTGTTTTTAGTCCTTCTTGAACTAAATAGTCTTTTTCAATATATGAATTACCACTATTATAGCTATAACTATTAATCATAAAGATTAAACAAGCTTTTAGTCTAAGTGGATCATCTTCTTTAATTCCAATGTTTTTTGCGATTTGATCGGCTCTTAAAAAACCTATACCCTCAATTTTATCAATCAAGAAGTAGGGATTTTTTAACGCTATCAATACTTCTTTTTGACTTAAGTTCGAGGCAATACGTTTGGCCATAGCCATCGTAAAGCCCATCTCCACAAAAGATAAAGTAGTTCTTTCTTTTTCTTCATTAGCGATTAAGTTATTATAAATAAGATTTTTCAAATCTTCACTTAATCCTTCAACTTTATCTAAAGCACTGCGGTCATTTCTTATCTCATTTAGACAAGTTCTCCCCAGCGTTTCATAGATCTTTGTGGCGATTTTCTTTCCAACACCTGGAAAATAATCACTAGATAGATATGTAACAACCCCCGTTAAGCTATCACTATTAGGACGGCTAAATGTAGATGCTTTAAACTGAAGTCCATATTTAGTATCCACAAATTCGCCATAATAAGAATACTCTTCATCTTTGATTGGCATCCTATCGTAATAACAAGTAACCGTTAAAATATTGGTAATAAGAATATCTTGAATATTTTTCATCTCAGGATTCTTATAATCAAGTTTTAAAGATACTACAGCGTAATTATTTTCGTCATTTTTATATATTACTTTTTGAATGATGCCGAGGATTTTTTCCACTTTTTAATATCTCCTCTTTATATCATCCATAAATACTTCATCAATTGTGGCTCCTCCTAACAAACGTTCGCCATCATAGAAAACAGCAGCTTGACCAGGAGTAACCGATTTAAAACGATCTGGATATAATATTTCAATTTTATCTTCATCAATGTAATGGATTTTACATTTAACATCGTTTGAACGATATCTAAATTTACAAGCTATATCTAAGTAATAATCTTTATCATGAGGGAATTCTTCTCCGATCCAGTTAATACCACTAACTATACAACGGTTAGAATATAAATATTCTTCTTCACCACCACGACCAACAAGAAGGACATTTCTTTCGACATCTTTACCTAAAACGTACCAAGCTTCACCTTCACCACCGAGTTTTAAACCATGGCGCTGACCGATTGTGTAATACATTAGACCATCATGACGTCCAACTTTTGTGCCATCTAATAGTTCCATATCACCCGGTTGAGCAGGAAGATAATTTTCTAAGAACTTCTTGAAATTACGTTCACCGATAAAGCATACTCCCGTTGAATCTTTTTTCTTCGCTATTTTTAAATTATGTTTAGCCGCAATTTCTCTTACTTCTGCTTTTGTTAGATCCCCAACTGGAAATAGAGCTTTTTCTAATTGTTTTAAAGAAAGTTGTGATAAGAAATATGTTTGATCTTTATTTTTATCAACTCCTTTATAAACAATTGTTTTACCATTATCATGAGTAATTCTTGCATAATGGCCCATCGCTATATAATCAAATCCCATTTCTTCTGCTTTTTCTAAGAAACACTTGAATTTGATTTCTTTATTACATAAAATATCAGGATTAGGTGTACGATATTTTTTATATTCCGATAAGAAATAACTAAAAACATTATTCCAATATTCATCCACAAAATCAATTCGGTGAAGTTTAATGCCTAAACTCTTAGCGGTATCTAAGGCATCCATATAATCAACTTCTTGTGGACAAACATCGTCACCAGTATGAGGATTACCTAAAATGTCATTATTTAAGGATGAATCCCAGTTGCGCATAAACATTCCTTCAACTTCATAACCAGCTTCTTGTAATTTAATAACGGAAACCGCGGAATCAACACCACCCGATAATCCAACTACTACTTTTGGTAATTTGCTCATACGTTCCCTCCTTTTCTTTTTTACATACTTGCTTTAATTTCGATAATAATATCTCGAAGGCTCATAGCCTCTTCGAAATTAAGTTTACGAGCAGCTTCTCGCATTTCTTTTTCTAATTTTTCAATGATGTTCTTCTTTTCTAGTTTACTTAATGATAAGAAATCTTGATATGAAAGAACTTCTTTTTCTTCTTTCGCATCTTTAGTCACAATGATTGCATCCCCTATTTCTTTATAAATAGTTTTTGGAGTAATGAAGTGACTAATATTATAATCATTTTGAATCTTTCTTCTTCTATTCGTCTCATTTATCGCATAACTCATCGAATCAGTATAGTTATCTGCGTACATTATAACTTTACCATTTTGATTACGAGCCGCCCTACCAATAATCTGAATTAAGGATGTTCCACTTCGTAAAAATCCTTCTTTGTCGGCATCCAAAATAGCGATTAATGATACTTCTGGAATATCAAGACCTTCTCTTAAAAGGTTAATACCAACTAAAACATCATATTTACCTTGTCTTAAAGACCTAATTACATCTAATCGCTCTAGCGATTTAATTTCACTATGTAAATAATTAACTTTAATATTTAAATCTTTTAAATATTTTGTTAAATCTTCAGCCATTTGAATAGTAAGAGTTAAGACTAAAACACGCTCCGAACGGGCACTACGAACTCTTATTTCTTTGATTAAATCATCAATTTGACCACTAATTGGTCGCACTTCAACAAGCGGATCAAGAAGTCCCGTTGGACGAATGATTTGTTCAGTTATCTCGCCAAAATCGAGCTCATATTTCCCCGGTGTTGCACTTACAAATATCACTTGTCTAATAAGTGATGTGAACTCTTCAAACGTTAGAGGACGATTATCGAGGGCCGACGGCAAACGGAAGCCATTCTCAACTAAGGCTAGTTTTCTACTTCTATCGCCATTATACATTCCATGTAACTGAGGAATCGTAACGTGGCTCTCATCAATCACCAACAAGAAATCATCACCGAAAAAATCAATCAAAGTATAAGGACGTTCTCCTTCTTCTCTTAAGGATAAGTGACGAGAATAATTTTCAATGCCACTACAGTAACCAACTTCCTTTAACATATCGATATCATATCTAGTTCTTTTTTCAATTCGCTCTTTTTCCAGTAATAGTCCTTTATCATTAAAATATTTAATTTGGTCCTCGAGTTCCTTTTCAATTCTTCTAATCGCTTCTTCGATTTTTTCTTCACCAACCGCGAATAGGGTTGCGGGATTAATCGTAATAACAGTTTTTTCAAAATTAGTTTTACCTGTTATAACATCAAATATTTTAATTTTCTCTAGTTCATCATCAAAGAATTCTAAGCGTATTCCTTCTTCTTTGGAATAAGTTGGAAAGATATCAATGTTATCACCACGAACTCTAAATGTTCCTCTTGCCCTTTCGACATCATTACGCTTATATTGCATATCAACAAGTTTCATTAAAAGTTCCTTGCGATTGATTGTCATTCCCTCTTTTAAGACAAGCATCTTGTCTTTATAATCCTCAGGATCTCCAATACCATATATACAAGAAACGGATGCCACAACGATAACATCATCATACGATAATAAACTCGAAACCGCACTATGGCGCATTTGATCGATATCATCATTAATTGATGCATCTTTTTCTATATATAAATCTTTCGATGCAACATATGCTTCGGGCTGATAATAATCATAATAAGATATAAAATACTCAACGTGATTATTTGGGAAAAATGATTTTAATTCACTATAAAGTTGTCCGGCAAGAGTTTTATTATGAGCTAAAACTAAAGTCTTTTTACCAGTGTTCTTAATCACATTAGCGATAGTAAATGTCTTACCAGTTCCTGTGGCACCTAATAGTGTTTGGGCATAAACACCATCATTGACATTATCTGATAATTTCTTAATCGCTTCTGGTTGATCACCAGTAGGCTGATATTTACTGACCAAATCAAAAACTGCCACAGTAATCTCCTTTCTTATTTATGATATTTCTTATTATTAATAATTGATAAAGCTCGATAAAATTGTTCTAAGAAAATGACTCTCATAAGTTGATGAGGGAAAGTCATTTTCGAAAATGATAACTTAAAATTTGATATCTTCTTTATTTCTTCATCAAGTCCATCACTAGAACCAATTATGAACGTTAAAGTCTTATTATTATATAAATAATGATTATTAATGAAATTACTGAATTCCACGCTATCAAGTTCATGGCCAGCGATCTCGAGTGTCACTATATAATCATTATCATTAATATTATTTAAGATTAACTTCGCTTCTTCTTTCAAATTACGATTCATATCGTAATTATTACATTCTTTTACTTCAATGATTTCAAGATTTGCCATTGATTTAATTCTTTTAGAATATTCCAAAATGGCATCTTCTAGATATTTTTCTTTGATCTTTCCCACCACAATGAGTTTGGCATTAATCATCGAAGATCACTTCCTTTGTGGCTTCATATCTCTTAGCTATAATGAATTCAATTCCCGATCCGTCAAATTTATCAATGATTTCTTTATGTAAACATTCATTATCATTACAATCTTGACTAACGTGACCAAGAATTACATATTTCGTTTTTTTCGTTAATGTCTCTTTTAATAATTCAAAACAAGCCATATTGGACATATGTCCAGTTGAAGAGAGTGTTCGATTGATTGTGACATATGGACGCTTACTGTTTTGTAAGAGTTCAATGTTGTGGTTCGCTTCAATAACGAAGGCATCTAAATCACTAAGTAAATGTTTATAGCGAGTAGGGAAGATTCCGGTATCGGTAAATGAACCAACTTGATAATCTTTATAACGAACGATGAAACCGAAATTATTACTAGCATCGTGCATAAGAGTACATGTACAAACATCTAAGTCTCCGATTTTATAACAGCTATCTCCTTCAATAAAAGCCACTTGTGTTCCCACTAAAGCATCTCTGATTTCTTTTTTTAGAGCTCCGAAGGTCTTTTTATTAATATATATTTTGGCTTTTGTCTTTTTTACAAAGGTTGGAAGGAAACATACGTGATCAGTATGTTCATGGGAAATGAAAACCGCACTAACATTTTTGATATCTAAATCGGGAGACCGACGACAAGCATCAGGGAAAGAAATACCACAGTCAATCACAATCTTTGTATTTCCCGCTTCAATATATGTCATATTACCCGATGATCCACTTCCTAAAACACAAAATTTCATTTGTTTGTACTCCTTAATATTAATAATATTATACAAAATTTATCGCTTTTTGTAAAATATTTTCTCATCCACTTTTAGATTAATTGTAAATAAAAACTATGTGCTTAACACATAGCTAGTTATTCATGACAACTTTCACCATAAAGTGGTGTTATTCCATTATGGATGTTTCATCCATCCATAAATCAAATCAAAATTATAATTTTATTTTTCATAATCTTCCATTAATTCTAAGCATAAATTTATAAATTCGTCATTTAATAATGGAGTTTTATTACTTATAATTGCCAAAACATAAATACGAATAGATGCTTTGATGGTATCAATGTTTTTTAAATCCTCAGAAATATTCAAGTCTTCATATAAATGTTCATTAATAATTCGATTAGACAAATAATCATATATTCTGATATATTCTTCCGCATTTGGAAGTGCTTCTTCTATTTTTTGCCATTCTTCTTGATTTATGCTTTGTCCAAAATTATTATATAATGAAACTTGAAGATAGTAATTACCATAAAGAATATCTACACTTTCATTTAAAAATGCACCCAAAGTTACGCTTAAGTATCGACACTTAATTGAAAACTTGTTATATTTATCAGAATTAGTTTGAAGCACATTAATCAAATATTTCATATCTTCTACATATTCAACCGAAAGTGAACATCCATACTCTTTTAATGACTCAGTCATTTGATCAAATGTTTTATTATATGTTTCTAAACATTTATAATCTTCCCATGTTATACCAAGAGATTCCGAAACAGAAACTTCATATTCATATTTATCTCTAAGATTTTCTAGATTTTCTAATCGTTTCTGCTCATATCTATATAATACATAATCACGCCAAGAATCAAATCCTTTTTCCTTAGCGATTTCATCTAGTTCCTCTTGTCTTTCTAATCTTTCTTGAATATCTAGAATTGTAGTTTCATATTCTAGTTCTTCAGAATCAACTACTTCAACTATTCTTTTTTCTTCTTTATCATTTATAGTTATGGTGATTATACATTTACCAAAGTTCTTAGTTTCTAAATGTCCATTATTATCAATATTAATTATATTATCATCACTTGATTCATATTTTATATTATTAATAACTACATCATTTGGATAAACAGTAATAGAAAGGTTTCCTTCTTCACCTA